>Ga0210403_10000269_pt1 | contig 57779 bp, 54 predicted proteins | sample IncBWC19MmetaG_FD_150863 | JGI IMG/M metagenome (GOLD analysis project Ga0210403, IMG submission 150863) | Forest soil microbial communities from Barre Woods Harvard Forest LTER site, Petersham, Massachusetts, United States - Inc-BW-C-19-M | ecosystem: Environmental > Terrestrial > Soil >...
ATCGGCGTGCCCAGTGAAATTACCCCAGTGGAAAAGCGCGCTGTCCAAGACTCCGCATATCGCGCCCGAGCCAGCGAAGTCTACTTAGTCGAGCAAGCCATGGCCGCGGCCATCGGCGCCGGCCTGCCTATCGAGGAGCCTTCCGGCAACATGGTGGTGGACATCGGAGGCGGGACCACCGACATCGCGGTCATCTCCATGAGCGGCATCGTGTACTCGCGCTCGGTGCGCGTGGCGGGCAACGAAATGGACGAAGCCGTCATGCAATATTTGAAACGCAAGTACAACCTGCTGGTCGGCGAACGCACCGCGGAACAGATCAAGATGGAAATCGGTTCGGCGTATCCGCTGGAAAAGCCGCTGACCATGGAAGTAAAAGGGCGCAACCTCATCGAAGGCGTGCCTCGCACGGTCACCATCGACGACAGCGAAATCCGCGAGTCCCTCGGAGAATGCGTGGCCACCATCCTGAATGCCATACGCGTGGCGTTGGAGCGCACTCCACCCGAGCTTTCCGCGGACATCAGCGATCGCGGCATCGTGTTGACCGGCGGCGGCGCGCTGCTGAAGAATTTGGACAAGCGCATCCGCGAAGAAACCGGATTGCCGGTGTCCATTGCCGATGATCCGCTGGCGTCGGTGGTGCTGGGCACCGGAAAAATGCTGAGCGACTTCAAATTATTGCGGCAGGTTTGCATCGATTAGCCGGCCGCGCGCAGCGGTGGTTCTTCGACGGTTGAAATTTCAGCAGAGGAAAGCCGCACAGGTGGAAGCCTGTGCCACCGAATATCAATGGTCGGCATCCCTTCTCGGCACAAATCGCTGATTCTGCTCACGGGAGTTATCGTGCTGCAGATACTGCTGCTGGCCGTACAAATTCGGCGCGATTCGCAGGGGCGGCTTATTCGAGTGTGGACGGTGGGCGCCGTATCTCCCTTCGAGCGCGTGGGCAACTCGGGAGTCACCGGGATTCGCGGCGCCTGGAATCACTATTTCGCGCTGCAAAACACCTCGCGGGAAAATGAGCGTCTGCTCCACGAAAACAACACGCTCAAGCTGCAGATCAATCAGTTGCAGAGCAAGGCCGCGGAAGCCGATCGGCTGGCCGCTCTTCTGAATTTCCGCAAGTCGCAGCAGAGCGTTCCGATGCTGGGCGCGCGGGTGATCGGCGCCAGCGCGGACACCGCCAGCCAGACCGCCTATCTGGACCGCGGCGAGCGCGATGGCATCCGCCGCAACATGGCGGTCATCACTCCCGACGGAGTCGTCGGCAAAATCATCGAATCCTACCGCGATACGTCTCAGGTGCTGTTGCTTACCGACAAAGACAGCGGTGTGGGCTCCATGCTGGCCGATTCGAGAATACAAAGCCCCGTCGGCGGCACCGGCGAGCCGCTGCTGGCCATGAAGTACGTGGCCAACGACGACGCCGTGAATCTCGGGGATCGCGTGGTCACCAGCGGCATGGACCGCATTTTCCCGCGCGACCTCCCGGTCGGAACCGTGGCGCAGATCAAGCCGGGAAATCCTTTCAAACAGATCCGCATCCGGCCGGCTGCCAAACTCGAGAGCCTCGAGGAAGTCATCGTCTTGCTGTCGCTCCAGCCCCTCGATCTCAAGAAGGAACCGGAGACTCCGTCGGCGGGGTTAGCGGAAAAAACCGCGCCGGGCCTGCCAAGGCCGGAAAAGCCATGAACGACACCTATGATCTGCGAGTTGCGGAAACGCACATTGAGGTGCACCAGTTCCGTGGCGGAGCCATCGTGGCCACCACGCTATTGGCGCTGCTTGTTCAGACCTCCCTGCCGGTGTACTTCCCGAAGTTTTCCATCATCGATCTGCCGCTGCTGATCACTATTTATTTCGGACTTAGCCGGCGCAATCCCTCCACCGGCTTGCTTCTGGGTATGGCCATCGGGCTCTTGCAGGACAGCCTGAGTGGCCCAACCGTTCCGCTCGGGCTGTACGGCATCGCGAAAACGATCATCGGTTATCTCGCATCGTCCATCGGCGCGCGGCTGGACACCGAGCATCCCGCCGCCCGCTTCGCCTTAACGATGGTGTTCTTCGGTCTGCATCAGGGCCTGATCGTAGTGACGCGGCGCCTTCTTCTGGCACAACCCGAAACATGGTTTACCATGCCGCTGGGCATCGCCGCCGCGGTCAATGCGGTGGTTGGCGTTTTGCTCTTCATGCTTCTCGATCGCTTGCGAAAGAAGTGATTGCTCCGCAAAACGGACCGCGACGCAGTGGCGCTTCCTCCCTCCTTCCTTTCGAAACGGGCATTCTGCTAGCATGCCAAAAAGGGGCGAAACGCCCAGTCCTGCAAAGTTAGGCAGCTTCCGGGAAGCGAACCTCGAAGGAGCGCTGGCGATGAATTCCCTTGCTTATGACATCGTGACCGTGGGTGGAGGTCTTGGCGCGTCCGCGTTTGCCGCCTGCATGGCCAGGCGAGGTGTGCGAGTTCTGATTCTCGAGAAGGAAACGCAATTCAAGGATCGGGTCCGCGGCGAATACCTTTGTACGTGGGGCGTCGCCGAGGCAAAAAAGCTAGGGATTGACGCGGCCTTGATGAAGTCGTGCGCCACGGAAGTCCCCTTTATCGATATGGGCTTCGGTCCTCGCAACCTGGTGGACACGACATCCCAACAATTGCCGTCGATCTCTTTTTTTCATCCCGAGATGCAAGAGACTTTGTTGGCAGAGGCCGAACAAGCTGGAGCCGAGGTACGCCGCGGAGTCAGTGTGACTAACATTCAACCAGGCACAAGCCCCTCGTTGCAGGTTACGAGCAACGGGCGCGAGGAACAAATCTTCGCTCGCCTGGTCGTCGCGGCGGACGGCCGAGGATCCGCGGCGCGCAAGTGGGCCGGCTTTCCAGCACAGAAAGACGAACACCCCTTCCATTTTGCCGGCGTGTTGCTGACGGGCGTGTGCGTCCGCCAAGACATGGGCACGTTCGTTTTCAATCCTAAATTTGGATTGGTCGGCGGAATCGTCCCGCAGAGCAAGGACCGCTGCCGCGCGTACCTGGGCTACCCGACCGACGGCACATTCGCGCTCCACGGCAGCGAAAAGTTGGGAACGTTTCTCGCTCAATCGCAAAAAGTTGGGCCGATGTTCGCCGACTGCTACGCACGAGCAAAAATTGCGGGGCCACTGGCCGCGTTCGATGCCGGATACGTCTGGGTGGACCATCCTTATCGTCACGGGGTTGCGCTGCTCGGCGAGGCGGCCGCCGTAAGCGATCCGAGCTTTGGCCAGGGAATGTCGCTGACGTTGCGCGATGCCCGCGTGCTGCGAGACGCGCTCCTGAGTCAGCCGGATTGGGAAAAAGCCGGACATTCCTACGCGGAGCAGCACGACGCTTATTTCGGCAATATGCATACCGTGTGCTGCTGGTTCCGCAGTTTGTTTCAAGAGCAGGGGCCGCAAGCGGACGTCCGCCGTCAGAAGGCCATGCCGTTGATCGCAGAGGATCTTTCGCGCGTGCCGGATCATTTGTTCGGCGGACCGGACCTGCCGCTGGACGAGACGGTGCGTGCGCGCTTCTTCGGAGAGTGTTAGAGAACCGGTGGGTGGGCTACTGATTCCACTTCGAAGCCTTACACGAACTCAGGACGACAGAAACTGCTTGAATTCCTGATAGCGGCTGGACATCGGCAGTGAGAGCTTCGGGCGTTGCAGGTATGCGGCGAGCCGGCTGGGTAGCGGCGGCGTAATTCCAATCGCGCGCATGACCACGTCGGCGAATTTCGCGGGATGCGCCGTGGCGAGCACCAAACCTTGCGTGGGTTCGGGATGTTCGCGCCGATAGGCTTCCCAGCCGAGGACGCCCACGGCGGTGTGCGGATCAGCGATGTAGTTGAACCGTTCGTACACGGACTTCATCGCGCTGAGTGTCTCTTCATCCGTGGCTCCGTGGCCCCAAATTTCGCGCTGCACGTATTCCAGCCGGTTCCTGCACAAATCCAGCAAGCGCGGAAAATTATTCGGGCTGCCCACATCCATGGCGTTGGAGAATGTCGCCGTGGCCGGCCGGGGACGAAACTCTCCGGTGCGCAGATATTCCGGCACCACGTCGTTGGCGTTCGTGGATGCTATGAATCTCGTTACCGGCAAGCCGATGCGCTTGGCGAAAATTCCCGCGGTCAAATTGCCAAAATTGCCGCTCGGCACGGAAACCACCAGCGGCACCGAGGCCACCGGAAGCTGGCGATACGCCGCGACGTGATAGAACATTTGCGGCAGCAGCCGGCCAATGTTGATGGAGTTCGCGGAGGTCAGGAAAGCCCGCTTGTTCAGCTCCACGTCGGAAAACGCCTGCTTGACCAGCCGCTGGCAATCGTCGAACGTTCCGGCCACTTCCAGCGCGGTGATATTTTCTCCCAGCGTGGTGAATTGCTTCTCTTGCGCCTCGCTGATGCGCTTGGACGGATACAAAATGACCACGCGAATTCCCGGCACGCCCAAGAAACCGTGTGCCACCGCGCTGCCGGTGTCCCCCGAAGTGGCCACCAGTACCGTCAACGGGCGAGTCTCACTACGAACGAAGTAGCCCATCAGCCGGGCCATGAACCGCGCGCCGAAATCCTTGAAGGCCAGCGTCGGCCCGTGAAAAAGTTCCAGAATGTGCAGGCCCGGAGAGAGCGACACCAATTGCACCGGAAAATTGATGGCTTCGCTCACCACTTCCCACAACACTTCTTCCGGCGCTTCCGGCCCGGCAAACGGACGTACCACGCGAAAACACACTTCGGTAAACGGAAGCCGGCGGAACTCTTCCAACTCTTCCGGGGAGCGCCGCGCAATCTCCACGGGCATGTACAGCCCGCCGTCCGGCGCCAGCCCGCGCAGGACTGCGCCGCGCAAAGAGGTAAGCGGGGCCTGCCTCCCAGTGCTTCGGTATCTCATTCGAAAAGGCTCGTCCTTTGCAGCGTCAAGTTCTGCGGCGCATGTTCAGGGGCGGCCAGCGAGGCCCGCGCTGCTCCAGGTCTGCCTCACCGTTGTAGTTGCCGCTGAATTTTCTCGAGAAACGCGGTGGCATCGAGGGACGCATTACCCAATGATTCACGCAATTCCGCCACGGGCAGCGTGCAGTGCGCCAGCGCCTGGTAACTTTGCCGGCGCGCGCCGATCAGTGCGGGATAACAGCGGGCGACGGTCTCGCGCGGCGTTTCCCCTTTCCTCGGCTGAAATGCTCCGCGCCACAACACGGGTTTCGGGTCCGTCAGATACCGCTCGATCAGCAACTGCTGCTCCGCCGGCGATGCCGCCAGATACACCACGGTCATCTGCCGGCGCAAGCGCATCAGCAGATTGTTGCCGGTGTAGATCACACTGCCGGTGGTGTCCAGAACCAGCTCCCGCGAGGAGTCGCGTTCCAGTTCCGTCAGCAGTTCATCCAGCGCGCCGATTTCTTCGGCTAGATACTCCGACTCGCGTTCCAAATAGGTATCGCTATCGGGCCAGCCCATCCACGCGGCCACGCCGTTGGTCCCGGCGCTTCCGCCAACGGCCAGGCGCGAACGCAAGCGCTCTTCAATGCGGTCGTCGCAGGAAATGCTCAGCCGCCCGCTTTCCGCTAAACGTTTTGCCCAGAACGTCTTCCCGGTACCAGACATGCCGATCAGTGCTACGCGAAGTGGCGAGGAAAGTTGGGTTCCCATGAGAACAGACTCAGTACGATAGCGCGTGCTCCGGCCATCCGGCAAGCGCGCTAAAAGAGGTCGTCACCCGGGGTGCCGGAATGGAACCTGTCCGTTAGGACGACTTGCGGCGCCTCCTCGGCAGGTGTAGGTTGGAAATGACCTCGCCTACGGTTTTGCAAGGCGAGTCCAGCGGCGATTCGCAAGTTCGTTGGGGCGTTTTGAATTGGCTGTCCCGCGGACATTTCGAGGCAAGCTGAAGATTTTGCAAGTGACGCGAGCGACCTCCGATTGAATCGGAGCGGGCTGCGAAGCGCCCCCAGACTGGCGACGGCGCTGCAGCCGCGGATGCAAAGACTCGCGCGGGGTTTTCGTGTCGTACTGGTTCCGCGACGATAATCGATTGCCGCAAGCGCGGCTGGCCGTGGTCTCCTACGTCATCGTGGGAATGATCGGCGTGCTGCTCATTGGGTTTTGGAAACTCCAAGTCATCGATTCCGATAAGTATCAGCAATGGGCGGAGCGCAATCGCGTTCGCTCCATTCCGGTCATCGCTCCGCGCGGGCGCATGTTGGACCGCGACGGCCGCGTTCTGGTCGATAACTACCCGTCTTTCAGCGTCTTGCTGCTTCGCGACGATCCGGTTCTCGTCGGCAAGAGTCTCCCGGCCATCGCCGAAGGACTGGGTATTCCGATCGGCGATCTGACCGACCAGCTCGACACCGCCAGAAATTTGCCGAAGTTTCAGCCCATCGTCATCAAGCCCGAAGCGACCAAGGGTGACGTCGCCTTCATCGAATCGCATCGCTCGGACATTCCGCTGCTGGAAATGTTGATGGTGCACCGCCGCCGTTATCTTCCCGGCGGATTCATGGCGCACGCCAGCGGTTACGTGGGGGAAGTCAGCGAACAGCAGATCGAAGCTAGCAACGGCAAGCTGCGCCCCGGGGATTTCGCCGGCAAGTCCGGCCTCGAGAAGCAGTACAACGAGCAACTGGAAGGCACGGACGGCATGCGCCGGGTCATCGTCAATAGCGTGGGCAAGGAAGTGGACCGCCTGCCTACCCAGGAAGCCATTCCCGGCAAGCAAATTCAGCTGACCATCGACTACGATCTCCAGCAGGTTGCCGAGCAATCCTTGGGCGTGCGGCCAGGCGCGGTGGTTGCCCTCGATCCACGCACAGGCGAAGTACTTGCCATGGTCAGCCGTCCGACGCCAGATCCGAATGATTTCGCGATACGCATTTCGAACGACAATTGGAAAGAGCTTAACGAAGACCCGCTGCGTCCGTTGCTGAATCGCGCCATTCAAGCCCAGCTTGCACCAGGTTCCGTTTTCAAAATCGTGACCGCCACGGCCATGCTGGAAGACAAGAACCCGCCCGAAAGCTTCTCGACCTTCTGCCCAGGATACGGCACCTTCTACGGCAGGCAATTCAAGTGCTGGGTCTATTTCTCGAAAAAAGGCCCTACTTCTCATGGAGTTATGGATCTACATCAGGCCATCTTGCACTCCTGCGACGTGTTCTTTTACGCCGCTGGCCAGCGATTGGGTATCGATCGCCTTTCCTACTACGGCGACAAATTCGGGATTGGCCACAGAACCGGCATCGATCTTCCCTCTGAGGAAGCCGGACTGATGCCGTCCGAGGAATGGGTCGAGCGTGTGTTTCACCGCAAGTGGTACGCCGGCGAAACCATTTCGGTGTCCACCGGCCAGGGCGCCGTCACCACGACACCACTGCAGCTGGCTCGCATGATTGGCGGTATTGCTTCCGGAGGTGTCTTCAAGCAACCGCATCTCTTGAAGGATGCCCAGAACGTCGGCGAAGAGCGCTTCGCCATCTCCGAGCCCACCCTGGAAAAGATCACCGATGCCATGTACGGCGTCATAAATGAATCCGGCGGCACCGGCGGCACCCTAAAGCTCGCTGGGATCGAGTTCAGCGGCAAGTCCGGCACCGCCCAGGTCATCGGTTACGGCACGCGCGCCCGCATGGGCAAGCAGAAAAAGTTCGAAGACAACGCCTGGTTCGTCGGGTACGCCCCAAAACGCAATCCCGAGATTGTCGTCTCTGTGCTGGTGCAGGAAAGCGGCCAGCACGGTGGCGAGGCTGCCGGACCCGTTGTCCGCGACATCATCAAGGCCTACTACGATAAGAAAGAAAAAAAACTCGAAGGGCAATACACCGCCGGCGACAAACGGTATGATCCTGCCAGCGCTCCACCGGCAGCGGCCATCCAGCCTCGCCCGGTAATCAAGCCTGACGAGGCGGCGGCAGTTCCCGCCGGTTCTGCGGGCGCCAGGAATCCAGAATGATTCGCTCCAGCAACGGCGGCATTCGCTCATGAAAGACGCACCAGGAACTCGCGACTACGACTGGTGGCTCATCGCCATCCTCGCGGCGATTTGCACCATCGGCGTCCTGGAGATCTATTCCGCCACGCACGGCAGCGCTCTCTCCGGCATGCACAACAAGCAGATCCGCTGGCTGGTTCTCGGCTTCGTTTTAATGTTCGCGTTGTCCTGGCTGGACTATCACTTGATTCTCGATCAAGCCTGGGTTTTGTACTTGATCGGCCTCATCGCCTTGGTCGCTGTGCTGCTGGTAGGCCATACCCGGTTTGGCGCCAAGCGCTGGATCCCCATCCTCGGCGAAGCTTTCCAGGTGTCAGAACTCGTAAAGTTGATTATAATCATTTGGTTGGCTCGCTTCTTCGCGGAAGTCCGCACCGACGAGCTGTCCCTGCGCGATTTGATCAAAGCGGGGCTTTTGGTGGCTTTGCCGCTCGGACTGATTCTGAAGCAGCCGGATTTGGGCACCGCGTTAGTGCTTGTGCCTCTTCTCGTTGTAGGTGCATTTTTAGGCGGCTTGCAGTGGCAGCACGCCGCGATTTTTTCGTTAGCTGGGGCCTTGTTAGTTGGGAGTGTTTTCTATCCGCCTGTGAGCCGGCATATTCTGAAACCGTACCAGAGAGAAAGAATCACTTCCTTCCTCCACCCAGAAGAAGACGCGAAGGGTTCCGGCTATCAACTGCTGCAATCCAAAATTGCAGTAGGTTCCGGCGGTTTCTGGGGCAAAGGTTTTGAGCACGGCAGCCAGAATCAACTGGGCTACATCCCCGTACGTTATTCCGATTTCATCATGTCGGCGTGGGCGGAAGAACAGGGATTCAAAGGCGTGCTGCTGGCTTTAGGGCTGTACATGGCTCTGTTGCTGCGACTCGTACAGAACGCGCAACGCGCGAAAGACCGCGCGGGTATGTTTCTGGTCATGGGCGTGGCCGCGGCGCTAGGCTTCCATGTTTTGGTAAATGTGGCTATGGTCATTGGCGCTATGCCGGTGACCGGCATCCCGTTGCCGCTGATGAGCTACGGGGGCTCAGCCACGCTGTTTGTTTTCCTGGCGATTGGCCTGGTGATGAATGTTCGGCTTCGCCGCTTCGTCAACTAAGCACTTCGCCAGTCCCGAGCGCTCTGCCTGACTTTGGGGAGGCCGCGCCGGGTGTAGGTTTAGGAAGAATAGAGTGAGGACAGCATCGTCCGCCGTTTGCCCCTCCCGGCAACGGATCAGCCTCGATGGCATGAGGAAGTACTTCGTTGGTGACCCCGGTTCGCCCGGTGTCCACCCCTCCGGCTTCGAACGCCGTGCCACCTCTTTACAGGTGTGGCCTACGTGTGTCCCGGCTTCTCCGGGACCGGCTCCGCTTTTCTGGACCCCCGATGGGCACATGCCCGCGGCGATGCGTCCCGTTGGCCGCTTTGCGGCCACAGATGACGTGGACCGCTCAGCGGTCCCACGTAATAAGGAGTTTTCATGTCCAAAGAATTGGTTATTTCCGCGGCGTCCCACGAACGGCGCGTCGCGATTCTCGAAGAAGGTCAGCTAGTCGAAATTTACATCGAACGCGAAAAAGAGTTCGCGCTCGTCGGCAGCATCTACAAAGGCCGTGTTACCCGCGTGCTTCCCGGCATGCAGTCTGCTTTTGTCGACATCGGCCTCGACGGCGACGCTTTCCTGTACGTCAGCGACGTTTTCGAAAATCTCGAAGACTACGATCATGGCCATGGCCAGGCGGAGCCGCACTCGCAGGCTTCCGCGCCTCCGCCCGCCGCGATCGTCGACGTGCTCCCCGGCGAAACTCTGGGGCACGCGCATGCCACGGACGAAGTGACTCACGAAGTGAGTGACGCCGCCGCGCACCACGATGTCGAACACGAACATCCTGAGCATGACGAAGTTCATGGCGAAATTCACCACGAAGCCCGTCACGAGGCTCATGACGAGGACGTGCACGTCTCCGAGTCTGCGCACGAAGAGCACGCTTCGGCCGGCGAAGAACATCACGCCGACGCCGAATCACACGAGCATCACGAAGCCCATGCGGAAGCTCCCGAAGAGCGCCAGCCGGAATCCAACGCCTCCGCCCCGCAAAATTTTGGGCATCAGTACAATCCCACGCAAAAATACCCGCCCCGTTCCGATCGAGGTTCCGATCGCGGCGAACGCAACGACCGCGGCCCGCAAGCCGGCGGCCGCGGCGGGGACCGGGGTGGAGACCGCGGCCGCGGTGGCCGATGGGGACGCCGCGGTGGCCGCAACCGCGGCGGACGCCCGCAGGGCGCACCGGGAGGCCGCAACCTGCCTCCTTCCAAGTACGCTTCGCCGCAAGGTGGCGAGCAGCGCCCGCAAGATTCCCGCGGATTTGAGCCGCGCGGCCAGCAGCCCCGCGGTTTCGAGCCGCGGGGTCCTGAACAGCGCGGTTTTGACAATCGCCGCCCGGAGCGCCAGGAAAGCCCTCGTCATTCTGGACCTTCGGCTCCCGGCGACGCTGCCGAAGAGCCCATCCTGCTCCCCGGCGAATCGCTTGCGAAGTATCGCAACAAGCCGGTAGCCGCGGCAGCCCCGCCGGTCGTCGAGCCAGAGATTCACGAGCCGCAGCCGGAAGTAGAAGACATCGCCCCACGGGTCTCCTCTACTCCGCCGGCCATCGCGCCGTCCGGCACCAACGTTCCCCGCCGCTCCTCGGGCGGCCTCCCTCGCTGGCTCCTAGCGGAAACCGGCCCGGAGGCGGACACCTCCAGCACCGGCACCGAAGAACTCGCTGGAGCCTCCGAAGACACGTCCTCGGCCATTCAAGAAACCTCGGCGGCGCAAACCGATGCCGAACCGCCTCGTGTCGAAGCTTCCCTAAGCGATGAAGAAGCCGTGGCCCTTTCCTCTGGCCTCGTGGAAGCCAAGCATGAAGAAACCCAGGCCGAAGCGGAAGCCGATGCCCTCGTAGGCGGCACCGAATTCGAAGAAGAGGACGACGCCGAAGAAGAATCGGAAGAACATGCCGAGGAGATTCGCGCCTCCGGAGAAGTGGAAGTCTCCGACGAGCAAGCCGAGCAGGAAGAACACGAAACCGTCCATTCCGAAGCTCGTGATTTCGCGGAAGCGGAAGCCGAGGCCGCTCACGAAGACGCCATTCACGGCGACGCCGCCGGCGAACACCACGAGGCCGAATCCACGGAGCACGAAGTCCTGGCCGCAGCCGCGGGCGGCGAACGCAGCGCGGAGCCCCCGGTCATCGAGGAAGACGTCATCCTTCTTCCCGGCGAAACGCGCTCCCCGCGCAGCGCGACCGCCGGCGCTCTAGCGCCTCGCGAAGATTTTCCGCGCGATTCCGCCCGCATCGGCGGAAACCCGCGCGCGCGCTTCCAGCGTCCGTTCCGCATTGGCGGCGGACGCGATCGCGGACGCGACAATCGCGGCAGGGGCGGACGCCCCGACCAGCGCGGAGGCCGTCCCCCAGGGCGTTTCGAACGCCGTCCCAGCGGCCCCGGCGGTCCCCGGCACGATCGCGGTCCTCAAGGCGGCCGTTCCGGCCCGTCTCGCAGGCCGCAGCTCATTTCCGAAATGCTCAAGGCCGGCCAGGACGTAGTCATCCAGATCGCCAAGGAGCCTCTCGGCAAAAAGGGCGCGCGTATCACCAGCCACGTCGCCCTGCCCGGCCGCTTCCTGGTCTATATGCCCACGGTCCATCACACCGGCGTGTCGCGCAAAATCATTTCCGCCGACAACCGCTCGCGCCTCCGCCGTTTGGTCAGCGAAGCCGGAAACGCCTATCCCGGCGGCTTCATCGTGCGCACCGCCGCAGGCGACGCCACCGACGAAGAAATTCGCACCGACATCGAATTCCTCGGCAAAACCTGGAACGAAATCAAGGAGCGCAGCGAGCAGCGCAAGTCACCCGCGCTTCTCCACCGCGACCTCGACCTCGTCGAGCGCATGCTCCGCGATTACGTCAGCGACGATTTCACCGCCATCTGGATCGACAACGAAGAGGAATACGGCAAGGTCGTCGAATTCGTCAGCCGCTTCCAGCCCAAGCTGGTCAGCCGCGTCAAGCTCTACACCAAGGAAACGCCGATCTTCGAAGAGTTCGGCATCCAGCACGAGCTCGACAAAGCCCTGCGCGCCAAGGTCTGGCTCAAGTCCGGCGGCTACATCGTCATCAACCACACCGAAGCCCTGGTCGCCATCGACGTCAACACCGGCAAATTTGTCGGTAAAGGCTCCACGCGCCTGGAAGACACCATCGTCAAGACCAACCTCGAAGCCGTAAAGGAAATCGTCCGCCAGATTCGCCTGCGCGACCTCGGCGGCATCATCGTCGTCGATTTCATCGACATGGAAGAGCGCCGCAACCGCGAAAAAGTGCTGGGCGCGCTGCAGCAGGCCTTAGAGCAGGACAAAGCGCCATCGAAGGCTCTCTCCTTCAACGAGTTCGGCCTGGTCTGCATTACCCGCAAGCGCACCAAGCAAGCCCTGGAGCGGGTCCTCTGCCAACCGTGCCCGTACTGCACCGGCTCCGGCATGGTCAAATCCGTGCCCACGCTCTGCTACGAAATCCAAGCCGAAGCCCGCAAAATGGCCGCCGCCGACCGCGAAAGTCCCAACCTGACGCTGCGCGTCAACCCGGAAATCGCCAAGGCTCTCAAGACCCGCGAATCCATGCTCATGGACGAACTCGAGCAGACGACGCACAAACACATCATCATCCAATCCGACGCGACGCTCCACTGGGAGCAGTACGACATCTACTAGGCCTAATAAGGCCTTGACGTGCGAAAAGTCATCGCAATTGCGGCAGCGCTCGGCTTCATTGCGGGTATCTACACTTTCATTACGAGCTTTTTCGGATTAACAATGGGCAACTTGGGCGCAAGAGCGTTCCTGTTGCATCTAGGCATCTTCGCGCTTGCAATTCCCTTGATCATTGTTGATCGGCGGTTTAGGGGCGTCAGCCCGTTTAGTGGTAAGCCACGATGGGCCGTCCGCGGTATACAAATACTTGGTCTCCTCTGTATCGCGCTATTTTTCGTATTCCTCGCTCTAAGTCACGCGGCGTCTCCGCAAATCATCAACGGGGAATATGTCTTAAACGATCATGGGAAAATAGCAGGATATATTTCAGAGAGAGATTATTTCTTCCTAAAAGGGTGGGAATTGCGCCTATTCGCCTCAGGTTGGATGTTCGCCTACTACGCCCTGATGATGCACTGGTGGTTTCCCCGGCAAGAACCCTGGACTGTGGTGATGCCCGATTGACGCGATCGGGAATCAACTGACGCGAGCATCGCGGGCGCATTATCCACCCGGGCGTCTTTCTTTTGTCACCGTTGTCGGGGCAATTGTAGGGGCGTGCTTTAGCGTGTCCCAGGCGTCCCGCTCTCAACAGTTTGCGGAAAGACCCAGAACGTGTCATTCCGAGGGCCGGGTTTGCCCGAGGAATCTGCTTTTCTGGTTGCGATTCGCAATAAACCGATTCCTTGTAGGCTCGGAACAAACAGGTTCTTTCGTGCAGCCGCGAGTTCAGGCCGCCGTCTCCGCTGTTGGCATCGCCGGCGATTTGGCCAGGCACGTGAAAAGGCGCTTGACATGTGCTGCACATGCTTTCATGCTTGACACATGTCACGAATGATTCAACTTCGCAATGTTTCCGACAGCTTGCATCGCACGCTGAAGGCCCGCGCAGCCATGGCAGGTATGTCCCTTTCGGACTACCTGGTGGCGGAGATTCGCTGCCTTGCCGATCGGCCCACGATTGGTGAACTGCGGGAACGCCTGCGCCGCCGGGCTAGAGTCACCGCGCCAGTGTCGGCTGCCGAAGCGGTACGCCGGGAGCGCGAAGCGAGGTGATTGTCCTGGACGCCTCCGCGGCCATCGAGTGGCTTCTTCGAACGCAAACCGGAATCAAAATCGATAAACGCCTTTTTTCGCCACAGGCGCGGCTCCACGCACCCCATCTTCTCGACCTCGAGGTGGCCCAGGTGCTGCGCCGTTTTGTCCGGGATAAGACCATTACGGCTCAGCGCGGCGAAGAAGCCCTGGAGGATCTTGGCGACCTTCCGCTAAATCGTTATCCTCATGACTTCTTGCTTCCGCGTGTTTGGGAGCTCCGCGCGACCCTCACTGCTTATGACGCCGTCTACGTCGCATTGGCGGAACTACTGGATGCTCCGCTCCTGACCTGCGATGCCAGGATCGCTTCCGCCTCAGGTCATCATGCCAACGTCGACGTAATCTAACCCGCAATTCGGGGTGGCTACGGACTCGCTCTGGCATCTAACAATGTGTGGTATTGGGCGCAGGCCGCGTGGGACGCGCTAAAGCGCGCCCCTACAAACAAACGCCCACGTCGCGCAGCGCCCAATCGCAGCAAAAAAACTGCAATACGACCGTTCGCGAAAACCATCGGCCTTAGCGCCTCGCGGAATTGTCAGTGAGGAAGCAAATGCGCTCGATTCCAGCCTTCCGGAGTTCGTCCACCACTACCACCGTGTCGCCAAATTTCGATCTCTCATCCACCGAGGCTCCCAACCTGACCCTGCGCGTCCACCCGGAAATCGCCAAGGCTCTCAAGACCCGCGAATCCATGCTCATGGGACGAACTAGAGCAAACAACGCACAAACACATCATCATCCAGTCCGACGCTACCCTTCACTGGGAGCAGTACGACATCTATTAGCCACTATGCGCATCACCGGCCCGGGCGTCTTTCTTTCTCACAGTTGTCTAGGAAATTGTATGGGCGCGCCTAACGTATCCCCGGAGCCCGCCGTTTTCTTGTGGCGGCGAGTTTAGCTCGCCATCTTGGTTGTCGAGACGCCCGGGCGCATCACTAGCCTGCGCGTTTGGTAGTGGTCAGCTTCCGACTACGCGACTTATCGGGCACTGACGACTCGATTCCCCGCAAATCAAACCGTCCGGCAGTGATTCCCGATTTTGAGGACAAGTGAGAGAATGGGTCCCTTTGAAGAGGACGATGCCGCTCGGAGGGAAAATGACACAAACGCTGGACCCGGCTTTCCAAGAAATCCTGTTGGGACGCTACATCGCAACACTAGGGACCGAGAATGCAGATGGGACCATCCAGCTGACGGCGGTGTGGTATCTCTTCGAGGACGGCCACCTGTTCGTCGCGACATCTTCCAAGACTCGAAAAGCTCGGAACGTAGCCGCGCGACCGAAGGCTTCGCTGATGTTTGACGTGCGAAAAGCTGGGGCGGAGCGCGGTGTAACTACGGCAGGAAGAGCCGACGTTATTTCGGGCGATCAATCACGAGAAATAAATCGTCGCATCCACTGCCGATACATGAGTGCAGCAGCGATGTCCGACCCACTCATCGAGCCGGTGTTTGCATCGTTTGATGATGTCACGATACGACTCACGCCCGTCTCCTGGACTGTATGGGACATGGGCGTCTTGGACGCTCAAGCCTTCGGAGGACGATTGGGTGGAACCCCTGGATACCTATTGCCGCTGGATTGAGCCCCCGGCTACCCGCGAACGCTCAGCGTAAACGAGAGGCCTTAGCCGGGTGCCGGACCCTTCGGTTTTAAGGGTGCGGTTTTGACGTTCTGCATGATTCTGGCGTTCTCTTTTAGTGTTACTTCTGCGGTATGACCAACGCTCCGGGAATTCCGCGATCCAATGTTGCGAGGACGGCGCCATGCGCCTTCGCGAGTTGCGCCAGATGACCATCCGTAACTTGTTTGGGCGTCTTCACCCAGCTGGGAAGCTGGGACGCATCGACATCGTCTCTCAGAAAAACAAACCTGAAATTGTCCGCAGATTTCAGTCCTAGCAGCAGGTGTTTAGCTTGAGCGACCGAAAAACCGTGCTGCGGAATCTGCACCAGGATTCGCACAAATCCGAGTTTTGTGATCGCGCAGGTGGCGAACTCGTTGTCCTGCTGCGATCGCGTCTTCACCCATCTCGCCACGGGTTCATGCAATTCATGGTTGCTAAATCCGGGCGGCACTAGCGTATTCACGTCGAGCAGCAGCCTCACGGGAAGTCGGCGAGAAGTTCCTTGACCTGGTTGTGTGTGAGGATCGGAGCGCGCGGCCCGGCAGTCAATACCGGAAGACCGGTTATGGGATCGGTGACAATTCTCGCTTTTCGTCGTCTTGCACTTCGTGGCCGCAAGACAATGGAGTCGCCTCCGACTCGGACATCCAGGGCGTCGGCCGCCCTCAGCCCCAACTTTTCGCGAAGCCGGCTAGGCAAAACGACCTGGCCTTTGGTGGAAATCCTGGTCTCCATGGTAAGACAATCTTACCCCTCGAAGGGCCGTTCATGAGCCGCCAAGCATAGAGTTGTAACCTCCACTTCCGATCTTGCGTAATCCGGACGAGGGATGGCGCCGGACGCTTCTCAATCACACCGCGCCTGATTCTGCGTTACACTCTGGCCATTCCGGGCAAGCTTGGTGATCCATGAGCCTCCCTGCGGTCGTAGGACCCGACGCGGCCGGGCAAACCATCGTCGCCGTCGAGCAAACTTCCTGCTGCATCGTGGGCGGCGGCCCGGCCGGAGCCATGCTCGCGCTGCTCCTGGCCCGCCGCGGCGTTCCCGTGACCCTGCTCGAAATGCACAAGGACTTCGACCGCGAATTCCGCGGCGACACCATACATCCTTCGATCATGGAAATCCTCGACCAGATCAGCCTAGCCGAAAAGCTCCACCAGATTCCCCACACAAAAATCTCCGGCCCGACGCTGCAATTTGCCGACGGCCCTTTTCGCCCTTTCGATCTCGGCCGCCTGAAAACTCGTTTTCCCTACATCCTGATGGTCCCGCAGGTGCGCTTCCTGGAATTTATTACCGCCGAGGCCGCCAAATACCCGCAATTTCGATTGGTGATGCATGCCAACGTCAATCATCTCGTGGAAGAAAATGGCACGGTCCGCGGCGTGCGCTACCTGGCGGCCGACGGCGTGCACGAACTTCGCGCTTCGTTGACGGTCGGCGCCGACGGCCGCTTCTCGCAGTTGCGCCGCCTCGCGGGTTTTGAACCCATCAAGACTTCTCCGCCGATGGACGTCGTCTGGTTCCGTCTGCCCAAGGTCCCGGGCGAACCGGGAGTTGCCGGCGGCGCCTTCGGCGGGATCGGACGCGGCCGCATCTTCATTTTGCTGGAGCGCAACGACTATTGGCAGGCGGGTATGGTTTTCCCAAAGGGGGAATATCAAAAGCTACGCGCGCAAGGAGTCGAGGCGGTGCGGAAAAGCCTCATCGAGATCGAGCCGCGCTTCGCCAAGAACGCCGAAGCCCTGACGGATTGGCAACAGTTGACCTTGCTCTCCGTCGAGTCCAGCCGCTGCCCGCGCTGGCACAAGCCCGGCCTCCTGCTGATCGGCGATGCCGCCCATGTTATGTCGCCGGTGGGCGGCGTCGGAATCAACTACGCCATCCAGGACGCGGTGGTCGCCGCCAACGTCCTCACAGGACCCCTGAAGTCCGGAACCATTTCCGAAAGGGACCTCGCCGAGGTACAGCGCCAGCGAGAATTTCCCACCAAGGTCATCCAAGCCATGCAGTCTTTCATGCAGGAGCGCCTGGTCGCCGGCGTGCTCCGTTCCCAGCAAACCACCAAGGTGCCGTGGCAGCTCCGCGTGTTCGTTCGCATCCCCATCCTGCGCGACCTGCCGCCCCGCCTGATCGCCTTCGGCATCCGCCGCGTCCGCCTAAGCGAAAACTAGCCGCATTTTCTCCATAGACAGTTCACAATGCGAACGGCAACTGTAGCGGCCGCCGACCGTGGCGGGCGCTTTCTTTAGCCTCACAACGGTTCAGCCGCGGGGCTGGGCTTGCCCGGTTGCCGCCCCTCAGCCTAGGGGGGCAGGTGCCCGCGCTCGGCCAGAAAACCCCGATCCATGAAACAATCTGTAACCACACGCACCCAAACCCAGTAACACATACAGAGAGTGGCGGATGGAACTCCTGCAACGCTTTGCGGCGGGCGACCTGGAAGCCTTCGAGACGCTATTTCGAGGAAACCAGAAGCAAGTCTACGCCTGGATCGTTCGCATCGTCCGCGACTCCGGCATCGCCGAGGACCTCACGGTGGAAACGTTTTGGCGCATCTATCGTTCCCGCTCGCATTTCGATCCCGCGGGCAATTTCCACGCCTGGGCGCGCCGCATCGCCACCAATGCCGCCCTCGACCACCTGCGCAGGGCGCGGCGCGAAACCCAGCTGCCGGAAGACTTGGCGTGCTCCGCGAAAGCCGATCCTGCGGTCCAGCGCCAAACGCGCGAGCAAATCCGTCAAGCCTTCGGCGACCTGCCGGCGAAGTACCGCTTGGTAGCAACGCTGGCGCTGGTGGAAGAGGAACCGTACGACAAGATCGCGGACGCGGCGGGAATCTCCGTCGCGCTGGTCAAGGTCCGCGTATTTCGTGCCGTGCGCTTGCTGCGCAAGAAGCTAACATCGATGGGCGTGGAGATAGGTGCGAGAACATGAACCAACAAGACGACAAGGAGCTTCAAGCGCTGCTCAAACAGGCCATCGCTCCGGTAAAGGACACGGAACTCCCTCGCGATTTGTGGCCGGAAATGCTCAAGAAACTCGATCGGCAACCCGCCCGCATCCCCTGGTTCGACTGGGCGCTTGCCGCGCTCCTAAGCGTCGCGCTTCTTTTCTTTCCCGGGGTCATCCCGGCGTTGCTGTACCACTTGTGAGGTAGGAGGTCTCTATGAATCAGCATACGTATCTGCGGGCCTACATGGCGGGCATTGTCCTGCCCACCATTCTCCTGATTGGAGTGGCCACGGCGTTTTGCATCGCTCGTTATGTGTACAACATTCCCGTTCCCGTCGAACGCGTCATTGTCTTTCCCATGGCGGTGGTGCCCAACCTGTGGGGTCTCTGGAACATGCTCTTCATCGGATCGCATGCACGGACCCATCTGTCCATCGGATTGCACGGCGCCGTGTTGCCCCTGTTGCTCGGCCCGCTCGGCTTCTTGCTCACGCGAATTTTGGATTTCCCGGTCCCCCACGACGAGCTTGCCAGGATTCTTCCCATCCTCGGGCCTATCGCGCTGATCGCCTACTACCTGGTATGGAAATACATCGTCGGCTTCTTGAACGGCGTCCTTGGCATAGCCCAAACCTAAATCCTCGCGACGCCGCGGTGCCGACGAACAAATGTAGGGGCGCAGCACTGCTGCGCCAAAGCTTGCCAACCAAACTCAATCCGAGCAATCTTTCCGGCATCTTGACCGTGGTTCCTAGAAGCCTCCGAGAAATGCGCTCTAGCCGATTCGCGCAATTGCGTGGAGAATCGACGGTGAAAATTAGCCGGAGGAAAAATCATGGTGCGATCGGCGAAACGAACAATGTGTTGGACCGCTCTTGGGGCTGCGCTCCTTTGCCACTCAGCGGCCGCGCAAGACAAGAAGCCTACAGCGCAGGAGATAGTAGCCGCCATCCAACAACACGTCGGCGTGCCATGGAAAACGCCAACCGTCGACACCTTCAAAGCCGGAAATCCCGGCACACCCGTAACCGGAATCGCCGTGACCATGATGGCCACCCTCGACGTTCTCCAACGCGCCGTCGCCAACGGGCAGAACATGGTCATCACTCATGAACCCACTTTTTACAATCACTATGACGACAAGCCCGAAGGCATGGACGAAAGCGACCCGGTCTTGAAGGAAAAGCGCGCCTTCATCGAGAAACACAACTTGATCATTTGGAGGTTTCACGATCATTGGCACATGAGAAAGCCGGATGGCATCCAGGCCGGCATGACCCACGCGCTCGGCTGGGAAAAATATCAGAACCCGGACAATCAGAATCTGTACACCCTGCCGGAAACCACGGTCGAAAAGCTGACTGCAGACGTCGCCAAGCGCTTGGACTCGCCGATACTGCGCGTGGTCGGAAATCCGGAAATGAAAGTCACCAAGATTGCGCTAAACCCTGGTTACACAGGATTCGTGCGAGAAACAAAAGAGTTGGAGATGGACAACGTAGAAGTCCTGCTGGTGGGCGAAACTCGCGAATGGGAAACCGTGGAGTACGCCGCCGACGCGGTCACCGAAGGCAAGCGCAAAGCGCTGATCATCATCGGCCACGTCCCCTCGGAACAAGCCGGCATGGAAGAATGCACTCGCTGGCTCAAAACTTTCGTGAAGGATGTCCCAATAGAATTCGTGCCCACCAAACAACCGTTCTGGACCCCCGACCACGTCCCCGCGCGCTGAATCCCGCCCTCCGGGTAGGGGCACAGCATTGCTGTGCCCGAGCTTGGCAACCGACTCAACTTTTCGCGCCGCCTGTCTTTTCCGCTCGCGTGGCGCCAGCCCGTCAACGCTCCGAATACCGCTGCTCTTTCCAAGGATCGCCGTAAGCGTGATACCCGTTGCGCTCCCAAAATCCCAGCCGGTCGTAGTCGAGCAGTTCGAACCCGCGCACCCACTTGACGCTCTTCCATGCGTAAAGATGCGGCACGATCAGCCGCACCGGACCGCCGTGCTCCCCGGTCAGCGGCTCGCCATCGTGATCGAACGCAAAAAGCACGTTGGGCTTTAGCAGGTCTTCCATCGGCACATTCGAGGTGTAACCTTCCTCCGCCAACACCAGCGCAAACAGCACGCCCGGCTTAGGCACAACCAGTTTGATCACATCGGTAAACAGCACGCCCTTCCAGCGGTTATCCAGCCGGCTCCAGCGGGTCACGCAATGAAAATCCGACATCACTTCCGTCTGCGGCAAAGCTCGAAACTCCGCCCAAGTGCGCCGCTTCGGCTCTTCGACCAGCCCCGAAATCTTGAAATCCCACTTGGCCGCATCGAAGCGCGGCACGCTCCCGTAGTGCAGCACCGGCCACTTCAAGGTCAGCGACTGTCCCGGAGGCAGCCGCCCCTCCGCCTTGGCCTTCTTCTCCAATTCTCTGCGCCCGCCATCTCCAATCAAAGCGCCGCTCCTCCAGAAGCCTTCCTGATCAGATACTTCCCTGCTCGCAAAAAAGTGCAATCGATGTTCAGCGATTCACCGCTCCAGCAGGCATATGTTCCTCGAGGTAGCGCAGCAGCAGACTATACAAATGATACGTCGTCCCGGCGCCCTGCGAAATGGAATGCGTGCGATTCGGATACTCCATAAAGTCAAACGGCTTGCCCAACTCGATCAAACGATCCATCAGCAACTCCGTCCCCGAGTAGTGCACGTTGTCGTCGCCCGAACCGTGCACGATCAACAAGTGTCCGCGAAGGCCCTCGGCAAAATTAATCGCCGAACTATTTTTGTAGCCCTCGACGTTCTGCAGCGGCAAGCCCATGTACCGTTCCTGATAAATGGTGTCGTACAACCGCAAGTCCGGCACCGGCGCCACCGCCATCCCCAGCTTGTAAACATCCGGCGACCGGAACATCAGGTTCAGCGTGCTGGAGCCGCCTCCGCTCCATCCCCAAATTCCGACCCGCGATGTGTCGAGATACGGCCGCGCGCTCAGCAGTGCCCGAATCGCTGCGGTTTGATTCTTTACGACCACCGGATGGATCGCGCCGTACACGCTCTTGCGCCAAGCCCGCCCCTTGGGCGCGGGCGTCCCCGGAGTATCGAAACTGACCACGACGTAGCCTTCCGCCGCAACTGCCCGGTTGAAGAAAAAATTCCAGCCTGCCCACTCGTCCAAAACCGTCTGCGCCGCGGGCTCGCCATAAACGAACACCAGCACCGGATATTTCTTCGCGGGATCGAATCCGGCGGGCTTCAGCATCCAGCCATCGACGTTGACGCCGTCGCCGATGTCCAGCTTGAAAAATTCTGTGCTGGCGCTGGCCAGGAACCCGTCGGCCTTCGCGCGCAACTCCGAATTGTCCACCAGCACGCGCGCCAATTCATGCCCCGGCAAGCGCACCAGGTCCGTCTTATGCGGTGAGTTCACGCTTCCGTAGGTGTGAAACGCCCAGCGCCCATCCGGCGAAATATCATAAGTGTTTGTTCCCGGCTCATCCTTCGGTGTCGCCAGCTCGGCCTCGCCGGACCCATCCAGCCGTGCGCGGTACAAATATCGCTGCGTGGCGTTCGCGGGAGACGCCTCGAAATATAGTAGGCCGCCTTTTTCGTCGATCCCGCTGACGCCGATGGCATCAAAGCTGCCGTGGGTGATCGCTTTCACCGTCCCATCCAGCGAAACCCGTGAGGCTTGCCGCCATCCGCTTGCATCGCTCGTCCACAAAAACTCTTTCCCGCCGGCCAGCCACTGGAACTCCTCCATGATGTCCAGCCAGGCATCGTCGTGTTCCCGGAAAATGCTCTTCGCCGCGCCCGCATCCGCCTCGGCCAGCAAAATCTCAATGGTGTTCTGCAGCCGGTTGAGATGCTCGATCGCCAACTGGTGCGAATTCGGCACCCATTCCATGCGCGCGATGTAGTTCTCGCGCGGGTCCCCGGGAACCGCAATCCACTTCGTCTCGCCTCCCGCAGCGCTCACCACTCCGACGCGCGCCGCGGAGTTGGTCGTTCCCGCAATCGGATAAGGAATGTCCAGGCGAGACGGGTAGCGCCCAATCCCCGGATAAGGAAAACCGGTCACGATCTCGCGCGGCGCGCCCAGATTGTAAAGCAGCGGAAAAATTCCCACTCCTTGCGTATCAAACTGCCAGTACGCGATCTGCTTCCCGTCGGGGCTCCAGCGAAAAGCATCGCGGAGGCCGAGTTCTTCTTCGTACACCCAGTCGGATGTCCCGTTGACGATGGTCGCCGACCCGTCGCTGGTAAGCTGGCGTATCGCGCCTGCCGCACTGGAAGAAAGGTCCTCGACGTAAATATTATTCTCTCGGACGTAGCCGACCTTCGACCCATCCGGAGAAAATTTTGCAAACATGAGTGAGGATGCGGGCGCGTCTCCGCCCAGCTTCCGCAATGCTCCGCTCTTGCGGTCGAGCACCCAATAGTCTCCGCGCGTATTTCTGCGCCACACTGGCTTGGTGTTCGTGAACACGAGCAGCCGGGCCATATCTTCCGACCAGGCATAGTCGTCAATCTCCAAGGGAGTCTTAGCACCCGAAGGCAGCAACTGTTTCGCGCTCACCATGACGGTGCGTTCGCCGTTGGCGGTCGCGTAGCGCACGATATCTTTTGCGTCGGCGCCCTTCGATTCCGCGGAGGAGCCGGGAGCCTCCAGAGTGGTATAGGCCGCGCCGCCTTCCAGCCACCGCGCGGGACCGAACACCTTGGGTTGAAACTCTTTCGTGGCAAAAATCCGGTGAAACAATCGCTCGGTCTCGGGCTTGAGCTGCGCCGCAGCAGGCTGCGCGATAGCAATCGCCAGCACGAAAAGCGCCAACACAATCTTGAAAGCGCCAAGGATTCGGCCACACTGCCGGACGGCAAGACAGATTTGGGATTCAAGTCTCATTCGGAGAAAACCTCGTTGAATTCTGGAGCGTTGGTACCCCAAGCTACCAAGACCGCGCCTTGCAGCTCCGGCCACTTCATTCCCTTCTTCGTGGCCTGCGAACACAAGTGTACCGCAGTCAAAAAGCCGGCCATCTATGAGATGTCGTTGAATGCGAAGCGACGGAGCCCCGGCTGACGTCCATCCGTGAATCTCACGGCGCAAACGGGGAATACTCTAGCTGATGTCGACCTCGAGCCCGCCGACCCAACCCGCAACCAAATTATAGATGACTGCGCCGACCGCAGCGAAAACTCCCCCGAACACGCCGTACAGCAACGGAAAGAAAACGATCGCCCCGAAACCCATGCCGAATCCAAGAGACCGCAGATCCCAGCTCGTGCCTGTTCCGCCCGCGCCGGGCACGGCCGACTGACCCAGGCTTGCCACGGAACCCGCCACCATGGAAACAACTGCCATCACGATGCCCGCCAGCAATCCAATGATCCCATACAAAACCAGACCGATCTTGAAGGCTGACCCCGGCCCGACGCGCTTCAAAATTGCCATGTGTTGTCTCCTTCGGAAATCGGCGCGATGCTATCAGAAGGTAGAGCCAATACATAGTTGCAAATTCCGGTGGCGGGTCCTTGGTCTACCGGCGCGAGTCGCACCTTTGTGCACCCTCAGCGCTTATTTAATTTTGGCGACGCGTCCCGCAGTGGGAAACTTCTGAAATTGCAGAGCGTCATGGCCGGGCACGATACGGTCGACCGAACCGGCAAGATCGATCATCCGCAACTGGGCCGCGATATTGGCCGCATGATCGGCGTCGCTGAAGGTGGCGCTGGCTAGGTGCGACGCCAGGTTGCGATAGAGATAACAATTGTCAGAAGCCAGCACGAACGGCGGATTTCCGTCCACCCGAAGATATTGCGAAGCGTAGGTGTGCCGCGAGCCGGTATAAGCGCGGATGCCCGGAAAGATTTCCACGTTGTCGCCCTCGACCAGGTGCACGCGTCCCTCGGTATTGAGCTGCACGAGCTGTTTTACATCTTCGGGATCTATGCCGCCGTGTTGCCCGTTCGGCTGCCAGGCCTCCATCGTGTAGTAGCGATATTCCTCTTTCTGAATCCAGACAGTGGCCTTGGGGAACAAGTCGATGCCGCCCATGTGATCCCAGTGAGCGTGGCTAATGACGATGTCGGTCACCGCTTCGGGCGGCACTCCGGCGAGCCTCACGGCCTGGTCCGGACGCAGATACTCCGTCGCCGGAAATTCCTTCAGAAAGGTTTCGCGATGAAAACCGCTATCGAAAAGAATGATGCGGCCCCCGCCCCGGATGAGCCAAACCACCAAGGCGATGTCGATTTTCTCGTCTTTGGGACCGCCCACGACCAGTTCGGACACCGGCACACCTGGAGAGCCGGCGTAGCGTATCGCCTGAATCGAATATTCGGGCGTCGCCGCCCTGCCGAGCAGCGAGGCAAGAATGGTTGCGAGCAGGAATCGTTTCACAGCGGTCTCTCCATGCTGTTCGCGCGAATCAGTCTGCGGGAACAGGGCCGCGCCAGCTTATCGCATCTCAGGCTGGCAAGCTGCGTCTCATCCCAGAAAACCCAGATTGGGAGGTGGTGACGAAAATGGCCGGACCATGCCCGTATGCTATTCTTGGCTTTAATCTCCAACGAAAGTGAGCCTATGACCGCACGCGTTCTTGACGGAACAAAGATTCGAGACCAGGTTTTCGCCGAGCTGACGGCGGAAGTCCGGCGTTTGGCAGCGCAAGGCATCCGTCCGGGCCTCGCCGCCGTGCTTGTCGGCGAAAGTCCCGCCTCGCAGCTTTACGTCAAGTCCAAAATTGCGGCTTGCGAGCAAATCGGCCTGGGCAGCTGGTTGCACACGCCTCCGGCCACGATTACCACCGACGAACTGCTTCGCCTAGTCGACGAACTTAACAACGACGATGCTGTTGACGGCATCCTGATTCAGCTTCCGCTGCCTGCGCAGATAGACACCAAGCGGGTCCTGGAAGCCGTTGATCCTGCAAAAGATGTTGACGGCTTTCATCCCGTCAATCTGGGCCGCCTGGTCAGTGGACGCCCCGGACTGGTGGCCTGCACGCCAGCGGGCTGCATGGAGATCCTTCGCCGCGCCGATATCAAGATCGAAGGCGCCAACGCCGTGGTCCTGGGCCGTAGCGATATCGTGGGGAAACCCATGGCGCTGCTGCTTATGCACGCCAATGCCACCGTCACCATTTGCCACTCCAAAACGCGCGACCTTCCCGGAGTCGTACGCCGCGTCGATATCATCGTCGCCGCTATGGGCAAGGCCGGCTACGTGGCCGCCGACTGGATTCGGCCTGGCGCCGTGGTCATCGACGTCGGCACCAACAAAGTGACCGACGCCAGGGAAGCGGAATCCCTGCTGCGCAATTTTCCCGCGCGCCTCGAAAAATTCCGAGCCAAAGGTTCGGTGCTGGTCGGTGATGTGCATCCCGACGCGGTAAACACCGCCGGCGCGCTCACCCCGGTTCCCGGCGGCGTCGGCCCCATGACCATCACCATGCTCATGAGCAATACCGTGAAAGCCACCAAGCTCCGTCGCGGCACGGCCGTGCAATCTATCGCCAGCGCCTGGTAAAAATATGCTGCGACTCGGCCTCACCGGCGGCATCGCCAGCGGCAAAAGCGCCGTCGCCGCCATGCTTCGCGAAATGGGTTTCGCCGTTCTGGACGCCGACTCCCTCGCGCACAAACTTATGGAGCCTGGGCACCCGGCGTACGAAGAAATAGCTCGCGAGTTCGGAGCAGCCATTGTGGATTCGGCCGCGCGCATCGATCGGGCCAAGCTGGCTGCCGTGGTATTCGCGGACCGCGCCAAACTCGACCGCCTCAACGCCATCGTGCACCCCCGGGTCAAAGAAGCCCTGTTGCATCAATTCGAGGAGTGGGCACGTAATGGCACGCGCGACGCCGCCTTTGTCGAAGCGGCGCTGCTGGTGGAAGCAGGCTATAACCAGGAATTGGATGGCCTGGTGGTGGCCTGGTCCCGGCCAGAACAGCAGCTCGAACGCCTGCGCGCGCGGGGCCTCAGCGACGAAGAAGCCCGCCGCCGCATTGCCGCGCAGCTTCCGGTGGCCGAAAAGCTGCGCTACGCCACGGAAAAGATCGATTGCTCCGGTTCGCTGGAAGATACGCGCCGCCAGGTCGAGGCCCTGGCCGCCAAGCTGCGCCACACCGCTTCCGGCAATCGCAGCGTCGGCCCACGCGAATGAGACGCAGGGTAGGAACCTAACTCTAGCTTCCCTATACTAATGCCAGGGTGGGATCGGGAAGGATCTTTGATCATGAGCACACAAAAGACCTTTAATATCGGGCGCTTGGTCATCGCCGCGGTAGTGATCATTCTGGGGGCTTACTGGACAGGCGCACGCTGGGGCCAGCGGCAGCCGGTGAGCGTGCAAGCTGTGCGTCCCAACGGTGGCGGCCCGAACAGTGCGGTTGGCGAGAAGGCGACTGTTGCCGCCAATGCGGCGGCGCGCGACGCGGCGCTAACCGACGACGAAGCCATCAACGTTCGCGTGTATCGCCAAGCCTCTCCCGCCGTCGCCAACATCCTGACCAAGGCCACGGAATACGACTTCTTCATGGATCCCGTTCCCGTAGCGGGCGCGGGGTCCGGGTTCGTGTTCGACGCCAACGGCTACATTCTCACCAATTTCCACGTTGTGGAGGGCGCGCAATCCATTGAGGTGGTCCTGGGCGACCAGTCGCGCTATCCGGGGAAATTCATCGGCGCGGACCAGCGCAACGACGTTGCCATCGTGAAGATCGATCCCAAGGGCAAGCAGCTGGCCGCATTGCCGTTGGGCGATTCTGCCACTCTTCAGGTCGGCCAGAAGGTGCTGGCCATCGGCAATCCTTTCGGTTTCCAAAGCACGCTGACCACCGGTGTGGTCAGCGCGATCGGCCGTACGGTACAAACCAGCCAAACTACTTTTATCGACGAAGCCATACAGACCGACGCCGCAATCAATCGCGGGAACTCCGGCGGACCGCTCATCAATTCCCACGGCGAAGTCATCGGCATCAACTCCGCGATCTACACCCCCAGCGGCACCACGGCCGGCATTGGTTTCGCCATTCCGATTAACAGCGCCAAGAGAATCGCGCACGATCTGATGACCGAAGGCCGCGTCCATTTCGCCTATTTGGGGGTGCGAACTCTTGCGGTTGCCGGTTATCTCGCCGAAGCCCTGGATCTCCCCGTCCAGGATGGATTGCTGGTCGAAACGGCGGCGAAGGGAGGACCCGCGGCGGCGGCGGGCATTCATGGCGGCGACCGGGTCGTGCAGGCGGGCATGCAGCGCATCGCCGTCGGTGGCGACGTCATCGTCGCCGTCGATGGCCAAAAAGTCGCCAACCCCATGGACCTGGACATCATCCTGAATCGCAAGCGCCCCGGCGACACGGTGACGCTGAGCGTCTACCGCGGCGCCAAGAAAACGGACATTCCGGTGAAGCTCGGCGAACGCACCGGCAACTAGTAACAGCGCCGCGGCTTATTGGGAGAATTCGGCGCGATGTTTCTCGCGCTCCGCTTCGGTTAGGGAAAACCAACCTTCGGCAATGTCGCGCACGCGCTCCAGTTCGCATTGCATCTCGGCGTGCTTGGCCTCCAACATCTCCTGGTCGGCATTGGCGGGGACGAAGATCGGTGGAGCGAACAGGATCACGGTCTTGGCAAACGGCTTGGGTAATAGAAAATGGTCCCAAGTCTTCTCGAATGTTTTGCCACGGTCCACTCCGATGTGGAACACCAGGACCGGGCAACCCGTTTTCCTGGCGAGCATCACGGGACCTGGTTTGGCAACGTAGCGCGGGCCGCGTGGACCATCGATCGTGAAGGCGCAATCGAGTCCCTGTTCCAGGCGTTTGGCCATCACCGCGAGGCCGCGCAATCCGCCCCGCGACGAACTGCCTTGCGCGGTGCCGAAGCCCAGCCACTCGATCACTTTGCGGGTCCATTGCCCGTCGAAGGCCGTGGTGTTCATCACCACCACGCCGTGGTTGCGTCTCCACCAAACGATGGGGATGATGACGCGGTGCCAGAAGGCCCAGATACATTGCTTCCCGGAGGCATAAGTGCGCTCGGCATGCTGCCAGCCCAGCACTTCGTAGCGCAGCGTAGGCCCCAGGGTGCGAATCACGCTGTACACCGCGGCGGCGATCAGCGGGATCTGCACCCGCCGGGACCACGGCAATTGCGGCAGCCGCGTATCGTAATTAACGCTAATTGCTTCCTGATCCGCGGCCTTTTCCGGCTCTGCCCCAAGCTGTGGCCCGAGGCCCGGCTCCGATGCGCTAGCCGGTTTCGGCCCGGTTTTGCCCACGGAACCGCCGGCTGCGTCCTGTGTGCTCATCAGCGTATAGTATAGGCGACGCGCGTTTTCGCGGCAGCGGCTAATCGAGTTTCCGCATCTGAGTTTTCTGGAGTTTCTTTGCTTGGCGCCTCGAATCAACATTCCTAAAACCGGGCTTAAGCCTAAGTCCTGGCAGCGCTTGCTTTTGTTCGGGGCGGCGGCTTCCCTTTTCGGCGCCGCTCTTTTCACGGCGGCCGCGGCACGCCCAGACAATCCGACCGACGACGCCGTTGGGGCCATTGAGGGCGAAGCGATTTCCGTGCAAGGCCCGATGACCGTGGAAGTGGTGGCTGGAAAAGTGAAAACGGTGCTGCGGAGCGGGAACGACATCCGCGTAAAATCGGGCCAGGCGCGCATCGACCTGGTCGAGGGCGGGCAGATCTCTATCTGCGGTCCTGCGCACCTGTCGGTGCTGAAGTCGGGCGGCTTGCTGACGGTGGCGCTCGATTCCGGTGTTATTCACGCGCATATCGAGCACTCACCCGCGCTGACCGTGTACACCGCGCAGATTCAGGCCAAGACCATCGCCATCGGCGACGGCCCGCAGGATGCCCTCATCGGATTCGACACTCCCGGAGCCATGTGCGTGCGCGCGACGCGCGGCGCCGTGCGCCTGGAACAGCAACTCACCGGTCAGAACGTTATCGTGCCCGAAGGCCGCGACATCGTGCTGAACAACGGGGCGCTGGACGGCTTGCGCATCAATGCCGGGCAATGTATTTGCGACTGGCAAGCGGCCAATGCTATTCCGCCCGCGCCGGAGCTGAGCCGGCCGGCAACCACCGAGGAAATTCAACAGAGCGCGGCGGAAGTGAAGAAAGCACCGGCTGCCGCGGAGAAAGCTCCCGCGAAAGAGGAGCCGATCTATCAGGTGTTCATGCCGCCGCTGGCTTACGACGCCAAAGCCAAAGTGCAGCGCGATAATTATGATCCGAAGCTAGTGCTGCTGGTGCGCCGCGTGCGGGTACGCCCCACGCTGATTTTTCAGGGCCGCGTCGAGGGCGACCCGGTAGTCGCCAAGCAAAATCCTCCCGCGAAGCCCGCCGCTCCGCAAACGCCGCCCGCGGCTACTCCGGCGAGCGACTCCATGGTCAACCGCGTTCGCGCCTTTTTTCATCGAATTTTCTCCTAAGCGGGCTGCGCAAAAAAGCCGGTCGGGTGCGAGTGCAAGCCACGAGCGCGCAGGGGCGTGGCACGGCGGAACGAAGCGCGTTCCGACCTTGTGACTTGGGCGGCGCGTCATCTAAATCCCGCCCTGTTAAGGGGGCGGCTGCAGCAGATCGTCAGAGAAGACTTCGCACCTAAAGGCGAACAGTTGCGTGCCGGGGTCCCTCCAGACTTCGCGCGGCAGTTGCGCTTTGCGGCAGGTCTCCTCGAAAAATTGTTCGCGGGTCAGATGATGCTCGACGGCAACCTGCGGCAGCAGAAGCCCGCGCTGCGCGCCGCGGGCGACCAGCAGGCCGTGGTGGCCGATCTCCACTTCCTCCAAGCGGATCGGGGCTGGCGGCGAAAGCAGCGAAATTTCAATTTGCAGTTCGGCCAAGTCGTCCTGACGCATGGGCGGAAAGCGCGGGTCCTGCAAGGCGGAACTGGCCGCGCAGCGCACGATGCTGTCGCCTAGAGGCTGGTCCGCTTCAATCACGCCAATACAGCCGCGCAGGCGCCGCTGCACATGCAGGGTCACAAACGCACCGCAACGCTCGGCAAAAACTCCGTGTTGCGGGATTTGCTCCGGAAGGCGCCCGTGGGACACGGCCTCGACCACCGCGTTGCGTGCCAATTGCAACAACGCGCCGCGATCGGCTTCAGAGAGGGACGGCATCCTCGGTCTTTTTGCGGCTCTCCAGCATGCGCAGCTTGCGGCGCTGCTTGATGCGATCGTCCACCTGACCCCAGAAGCGCAGGAAATACTGGGCCGCGGATACAATGGCGCTAATGACCACCAGCCATAAGAGCAGCAGCGCCAGCGCATTCAAGGAGGGATGCCGGGCTCCGGCGATCAGGACCGCCACGGCGCAGACTTGCAGCACCATTTTCGTTTTGCCGAGGAGCGAAGCGGCGATGATCAGTCCTTCGGCGGACGCGATATTACGCAATCCGAGGACGATAAATTCGCGCCCGATGATGATTACGACCATCCAGGCGGGGACCAGATCCATTTTCACCAGCGAAACGAAAGCCGCGGTAATCAAAAGTTTGTCCGCGATGGGATCGAGCAGCGTACCCAGGGTGGTGACCTGCAGGTGCCGCCGGGCAAAATAACCGTCCGCCCAATCGGTGGCCGCCGCCATCAGCAGGATCAAGACCCCCCAAAACTCGAAGTGCATGGGGAAACCCCAGGGCTCCACGTTGGGGCTGCGGGTCAACAAGATCACAATGAGGACGGGGACGAAAAAGATGCGTAACAGCGTCAATCCGTTGGGGAGATTCATAGGCATCAGTGGTGCACCGCCACTCCTTTGTGGCCGCAACCACCACCGCGTTTCACTATAGACTCCACTCAGGCAGGCGTCAACGCTCGCCGCTGGCGATAAAGACAGAAGGTTGCCGGTACTTCCAAGTAAGCAGGAAATTCGAGCCACAATCGCGCAGAGGGGCGTACTCTTTCGTAACACGAGGGCCGCAAAGCTGTGCAAATGTTGAATTTAGCCCCGGAGTGCGAAATTTCCTTTGAAAAAGCGGTAAATCACCCAGGGGCGACGATAACACCAGTATTATGTGAGTCTTACATTGGTAACTGAAAACCTGGCAAGAGTGCTCGTGTGCTCTCCGAGTTGCTGTCTCATTTTGGGAAGACTAGGGTTTCCACAGTGTTTTCCACAGTGGGTCAAGGCTCGCCGCAGCCTAGCGCCACCGCCCGCAGCGCCCCTACAACCGGCCAGAAAAGACTCAATTGACGGACTTTACCCGAAAGTTACTAGAGTGGCCTGCGCGACCAGCGGCTCAGATGGCCCGTGGTCCCCGCAGAATCCGCGCGGGAAGGAACAGCATGGCGCTCAGCAGCGCGAAGACGCCGTGGACGGCAATTCCCACGATGCGGAAGGGCAAGGTGATCAGCCAAACCAGCGGATACAGGACAAGAGCGAGCAGCGCTACCGGCCAGCACAGGAAGAACAGAATGCACCAGAGTAAGAAAGCAGCCATGGGGATAACTCCCTTCCCTGTAAGTTACGTGATCGCCGGCCGAGAAGTTCCATTCCCGGCATATTGGCTCAGGCGCAAACGTTTGGCAATGGACACCGGAACTTCCGCCTCCATGACCATGTGCGAATCGTCGACCGCCGAACTCAGGACGCGTCCCAGCGCGTGAACCAGAGCTAGCGTACGGCCTTCGGTGAGGGGCAAGCGCAGGGAGAGTGTTATCACTGGATCGACCGGCAAAGCAACGTCGATGCGCCGCAGCAACTCGTCGATGCCGGCGCCGGTCATGCCCGACACGAACACGGGAGCATTGTCCGCGCATTTCGCGATCGTGGAGGTGAGCTCATCTTTCTGTTCGGGCGTCAGCAGGTCCACTTTGTTCAGGACGCGGAGCTTGGGCCGGCCGGCCACGCCGAGCTCTTCAAGAATCTTGTCGACTTCTTCGTCCAACTCGTCGTGTTGCGGATTCGAGACATCGCTGACGTGCAGGATCAGCGCGGCTTCCTGCACTTCTTCGAGAGTCGCGCGAAAGGCGGTGAGCAAGCCTTTGGGGAGGTCGCGGATAAATCCCACTGTGTCCGACACCAGGACGCGGCGGTGCGATGGCAGGCGCAGGGCGCGAATGGTAGGGTCCAGCGTGGCGAACATGCGCGAGGAAACCAGCACTTCAGCGCGGCTAAGCGCGTTGAAGAGCGTGGATTTCCCCGCGTTGGTGTAGCCGACGAGCGCGATGGTGCCAAGTGGAACGGCGTTGCGCGCTTCGCGGCGCTGGGCGCGCTGTCTGCGGACTTGTTCGATGCCGGCGCGAATTTTGCTGACGCGGTCGCGGATGCGGCGGCGGTCGGTCTCTAGTTTCTTTTCGCCAGGGCCGCGCACGCCGATGCGACCCGCTCCTCCGCCGGCACCTCCAGAGCCGCCACCACCACTTTTTCCACCTAGCCGGGACATCGCCACGCCCCGGCCAGTCAAGCGCGGGAGCATGTAGTTCAGCTGTGCCAGTTCCACCTGCAATTGACCTTCGCGGCTACGCGCGTGCCGGGCAAAAATGTCCAGAATGAGCTGGGTGCGGTCGATCACCCGGCACTCGGTCGAGGCTTCGATGTTTCGCTGCTGCACCGGGGAAAGATCGCCGTCGAAAATAATCAGCGGCGCTTTGTGGGCGGTGGCTTCGGCGCGAATCTCGTCGAGTTTTCCGCGGCCGACCAGCGTCGCCGGATCGGCGGAGTCTCGCACCTGGTACACCGTGCCGGCGACTTCCGCGCCGGCGCTGCGAGCCAGTTCAACAAGCTCCGCGAGCGATTCGCGGCCTTGTTCGCCCGCGGGCATGCCGGGAATGCGCCGGGCGCGCTTCCAGGTTACGCCGACGAGCAGGGCGCGCTCGGATACTGATGTTGGGTGCGGCGTTTTCATAAGTCAGACGTGCGAGAGGTCATTGGGCCGATCGGATCGAAGCCAGTGGCCAGCGCCATGCGGTGCATCGAGGCGGGACTTTCCTCATGTGAGGATTATACGCCGGTGGCCTCGGTGCCGCGAACTGCATCCAGACCCTGCCCACCAAGCCACTTTAGCGCTTCGCGTTGCACCTGAGGATCGTCGCCAAATCCTTGGCACCAGTGAACGCCAGCATCCCTGCGGAACCACGTCAACTGGCGCTTCGCGTACTGGCGCGTGGCTTGCTGGATCGCCGCGCGTGCTCTCTCTGTTGTCGTCTCTCCGCGGACGACCGCGCGGATCTCGCGGTAACCGATAAAGTCGAAGGGCTTGGCGTTTTCGGGCATGCCGCCGGCCAGCAGGGTGTGCACTTCTTCGATCCAGCCGCAGGCCAGCATCGCATCCGTTCTGGCGTGAATGCGAGCGTAGAGCGCTTCACGCGCCGGCAGCAATCCAATTTTCAGCGGGCGCCAACCTTCGAGGGGCGTGCGTCCCGCGCGATGAACTTCCGAGAGCGGCTTTTTTGCGAGCAGGGTCACTTCGATGGCGCGAATCAGTTTCTGCTCGTCGCCCAGTCCTATCCTGCGGGACGTTTCTGGATCCAGGCGTTGCAACACGCGATGCAGGTAGCCGGGAGGGTGCTCTTCAGCGCTGGCTCGCAGCCTCACGCGAAGCTCCTCGGAGCGCTGCGGAACTTCGGCCAATCCTTCGACAAGCGCGCGAAGATAGAGCCCGGTGCCCACGGTAAAAATCGGCACGCGGGCGCGCTGCCGTAGCGCTGCCAAGACTGCAATTGCCATCTGGCGGTATCCTCCAGCGGTCGCGGCTTCTTGTGGCGCTAAGACATCCATCAAATGATGTGGGACGCCACGACGGTCGGAGACGCTGGGCTTCGCCGTTCCGACGTCGAAGCCGCGATAGAGTTGCGTCGAATCGCAGGCCAGCACTTCTCCGCCGAGCCGCTCGGCCAGCCACACACCCAGCGCCGATTTGCCCGAGGCCGTGGGACCCACAACGGCGACGAGCGGTGCGAGCGCTTTGTCTTGATTCATCGGACGAGGAGATGGCGCGCGCGAACGAAAAGGAAAATGAGCACAAACAAGGCGAGAAGAAGAGTGCCGAGAACTTGTTGGCGAGCGAGTTTCACTAGCGTGCGGTGTCTGGCAAAATATTATAATAATACGTAAATCGCAGCTCGATGAATTCTCCCTTGAACTGTGGCGGCAAAGGCTCGAACGGCGTTGACGTGCGGATCGAGGAAATAGCTGCGCGGTCCAGCGGCTCCTTGCCAGATCCGAAAACGACACCGGGATCGCCACTGGGCACGACGCCATTCTTCGTGATGCGAAACTGCAGCGACACGATTCCCTTGTCTCCGAGTTGCACGGATTCCGGCATCACAGCAAACCAATTCTGCTTCACGGTGATGTACACGCGGTGCAGATAATCGTTGAAGTCGACGCCCTCGGTGGGCGTGAGCATTTCTATGGGGCCCATCCCTGGGCCTCTTCCACCGCTCGGAATGCCGCCGGTGTTGGGGATCTGCGTGCCTCTGCCGCTTGCGGAGGGCGCGCTCATCTTGGGAGAACCATGCAGCGAATCCTGAATGGATTGGCTGACGGAATTCTTCGGAAGCAGCAGGCCGTGGGGAGTCGGCTGCTCTTCGGGCGTTTCCAGCTTGATCGGGGGCTTGGGTGCGTCCACCTTCGCGACCGTCTCGGTCGGCGGCGGCGTGGCGTTGGGTTTGGGCACCGGCGCGGCGGGAAGGTCTTTCACCACGCGTTCCGGCTCTTTGGGGACGGGCACAGGTTCCGGAGTCGGTGCCACTTTGCGGATGATGCGCGGGTCGACGTGCACGGCGGGCGTTTTAGGTTTGGGCAAAGATTTGGGCGGGTCGAACGCGCCCGGCGGAAGAAGGACGGTGATCTGCCTGCGCGCCAAGTCCAATTCCGATTGCGTGGGAGCATGCGGCGGGAACAGTTTGGGTTGGAAGATAAAAAAAGCGATCACCAAGATGTGGAAGGCCACCGAGGAAATTCGCGTGACCAGGTCTTCTTTGGATTTGGCGTCTTCCCGCGGCGTGGCGAGCAGGTTGACCTCGCCGGTCAGGAAAATGTCGAGATCGACGATATCGCCTGGGAGGACGTTTTTCGAGGGCTCAATGATTTCTGGAGGCGCGGCACCTTGCGGTACCGTGATGCGCTCATCCATCTCCGTAGGCTGCAGCGGCAAATGGCTTTTTTCTTCCGGCGCAAAGTCTTCGCGTTTGACGTCGCGCGGGACTACGACTCGCGCGGCAATCGAATCGAGCGGCAGATTGGTAGGTATGTTGGAACGCCCGTCGAGTTGAACGATGGGCAGCGTCGACGGTACGAGCGTGCGCTCATCCAGCGTCGAGGGACGCCGCCGCGTCGACGGTGTATCCGCCGCGGGCGGTTTAGAACCGAATGGAACAAGGAACCTAGGTATCATTCGTCTGTTTTCCGCGTTGCGGCAAAGGCTAGCAATTGGACGCGCTCGCCATGCTCCTGGATGCTTGCCATCACGCGTTCGGCCAACTCCAGCGCGGCGCGTCCCGCCGCACCGCTGGTGCGCGGTTCGCGGCGAGTACGGGCCGATTCGACGAACGCCTCCAACTCCGCTCGCAGCGGCTCCACCAGCTGGGCGGGCAGCTTTTCAAAGGCGAACTCCGGCTGCGGGCCCGGGCGTTTGACGCCCACGCGCAGCGCATCGCGCCGGGCGTAATCGAGCGAAATGTATTCGTGCTGCTGGAAGAAGCGCATCTTGCGCACGCGCTCCGTGGAAACGCGGCTCGCCGTAACGTTGGCGACCGCGCCACCTGTAAACTCCAGCCGCGCGTGGGCGATGTCCACCTTGTCGGTCAGCACCGGAATCCCCACCGCGCGCACTTCCGTCACCGGCTCCTTGACCAGGGCCAGCAATATATCCAAATCGTGAATCATGAGGTCGTAAATGACGTCCACGTCGAGGCTGCGCGGCGTGAAAACTCCCAGGCGGTGCACTTCAAAAAAAAGCGGATGGTTGAGGATGGGCTCGACCGCCAATATTGCCGGATTGAACCGTTCGACGTGGCCCACTTGCAGAATCCGGTGATGGCGTTTCGCGGCTTCGATTAGCGCATCGGCTTCCGCTAAATTCGTGGCCATGGGCTTCTCGACCAGGACGTCCAGTCCCATTTCCAGCAGCCGGCAACCAACGGTGGCATGTTCGACGGTGGGAACGGCCACGCTTACGGCGTCGGCGAGACCGCGCAGCTCTTCCAGCCCTCGCAATGCTTGTGTTTGAAATTCCGCAGCGACACGAGCTGCCCGCTCGGCGTTCTGGTCGTACACGCCAACTAACTCGGCGCCTTCTATTTCACGATAAACGCGCGCGTGATTGCGCCCGAATTCACCGGTACCCACGACGGCGACACGGATCCTCTTCGTTTGACCTGCCGCCCCGCTCATTCCTTGATCATTCCCCCGGAAGCGCTTCTTGGTTCCACAGAAATAGCAGGAGGAAACGCCTGAATGGCGATTCCCGCCGCGTCCGCTAGTTCGATCAGTTTTGCCCGGTCAAACAACAAGGTGCGCTTGGCATCAAGAGCCAATGCCGTAGCGCCGGAACTCTTCATCTGTTCGATGGTCGGCAGGCCAATCACGGGTACGTCGAAGCGCATGTCTTGCCCCGGCTTGCTGACTTTCACGACCACTAGTGGCTTCCCGTTCACGATTCGTGCTGCGCGCCCGATGGTTTCGTCGGTGCCTTCCATGGCCTCGACCGCGACACACGCGCCGTCGGAAATCACCACGGTTTGCCCGATGTCGATCGCGGAAATCTGCCGTGCGACTCCGAGACCGTAGGCAATATCCGCGGCTTCTCGTTCATCCGGCGCGCGGCGAGTGAGTACTCCGGGCTCCGGCACCAGCGGCTTCAGAAACAACGTCGAATCCACCAAACGAATACCTTCATCCTCAAGCACACGTGCGACCGCGCCGATAAGGGAATCCGTATTCTTTCGCGGCAGCGAAAACAACAGCTTCGCCAGCTTCCAGTCCGGCCGGATCGCGCTGAAAATTTTGTTGTGCTTCACTTGGCCGGCCATCACCGCTTGCGTGACGCCTTCCTGATGCATCAAGTCGATGGCCTTGCTCAACTCGCCGAGACTCACCCAGTGCAGCCGCTTCGCCGAACGTTCCAGTTCCGCAGAAGCTTCTTCCTTCAGCGCGATCACCGCCATTTCGATGCCCTGGCTGCGCGCGCCTTCCAGCACCAGGAACGGAAATCGCCCGTTGCCTGCGATGAGACCCCAGCCCGTCGTCGATGTCATGGCTTGTGGCATGAGTGCGGCACGTCCGAGACTACTTAACAATGCCGCGTTCAGCGGTTTCCAAAAATTTGATCAGCTCTTCGACGTCCGCCGATCCCGCCAGCGAATTGCGCATCTCGGCGAGCGCTTGCGTCGTGTTGAGTTTCGAGCGCAACAACAAACGAAACGCGTGCTGCAATGTCTTCAGGCGTTCCGGGGAAAAACCTTTGCGTTCGAGGCCAATGGTGTTGACACCGAAGCATTTGGTTTCGCGCTCGGTGACCACGATCGAAAACGGCGGCACGTCCTGCGTGATGACGGTCGACGCGCCGATATAAGCGTAGCGGCCGACGCGACAGAATTGGTGCACCGGCGAGCAGAATCCAATCGTGGCGAAATCCTCCACGGTCACATGTCCCGCCAGCGTAGCGCCGTTCACGAACAGCGTGTTGTCGCCAACGTGGCAGTCGTGTGCGATGTGCGCAGAGGCCTGGAACAAGCTTCCACTGCCAATGGTTGTTTTTCCGCCGCCCTTGACCGTGCCCCGGCTGACGGTTACATACTCCCGGAAAGTATTTCCATCGCCGACGGTTACCTCGGTCTTTTCACCTTGAAATCCCCAATCCTGTGGGTCGCCGCCTATCGAGCAAAACGGATGAAACACATTATTCTTGCCGATTTTTGCCGGTCCCTGCACCACCGCGTGGGAATGCAGCACACAGCCGTCGCCCAACTCGACATCCTCGCCCACCATGGCGTACGCGCCGATCTGCACACCTACCCCGAGCTTCGCGCCCGGCGCCACCACCGCCTGAAGATGAATCTGCGGCGTGCTCATTTCGCGGCGTTTTCCACCTTGGCGGGCACTTCGCGGTCCACCATTTTGCACATCAGTGTGGCTTCCGCCGCGAGCTGCCCATCCACTGTGGCGCGTCCCTCCAGTTTGCAGAAATCTCCGCGCCAGGAAATTACCTTGATCTCCAGCTTCAATTGGTCGCCGGGCACCACCGGCCGACGGAAGCGCGCGCCGTCCACGGCCACAAAGTACAGCAGCTTGTTGTCGCGATCCGGAATCTCCAGCAGCAACAACAGGCCGCCGGTCTGCGCCATAGCCTCGATGATCAGCACCCCTGGCATGATGGGTTTGCCGGGGAAGTGCCCCTGAAAATGCGATTCGTTGATGGTGACGTTTTTCACGCCCACAATGCTCTTCAGGCGCTCCATTTCAAGAATGCCGTCCACCATCAGAAAGGGATAGCGGTGCGGCAGTATCTTCTGAATTTCATTGACGTCGAATATCATCGGCGCTCCCCAAGCGCACCGCACGCACCCACTCTGCGGCGCCTCCGTTTATCCGGCAAACCAATGATTATATGCGAAGCTCACGATCCGCGATACGCGCCAGCGCTCGGTGTCGCGCGAATTAACCCCCGCGGACCCGGGTGGCCAGCGGCGGCTTCACGCCCGGTGTTGCCGGTGGTTCCTCGCGCTGCTAGCATGTGCGGGCCATGCCGGAAGCTCATCCCGCCAAGAAACTGCTGCAAATTCTGACGCCCCGCCTTCGGGACATGCTCGCGACGCTGCGCAACTTGGTGCTCGCCGAATCACCCAGCCTCGAGAAAGCCCCTACTGACCGCTGTTGCCGCCTTATCGCCGCGCAATGGAGCAAGCGCAGCGCCCAGGTAGAATCAATCTCGCAAAAACATCGTGGCAACCACCTCCGCGTGACCTGGTGGCCGCAAAAATCGCGCCCGCAAGGACAGCTTCTGGTGCTTGGCCACTACGACACCGTCTACGCTACCGGTACTCTCGCGAAAATGCCCTTTCGCGTAGCGAGCGGCAAAGCCTACGGCCCCGGAACCTTTGATATGAAAGCGGGCATCGTTCAGGCGCTTTTCGCTCTGGAGGCGCTGCAACGCACCCGGCAGCCGCTGCGCAAACGCATCGTCTTTCTGTGGACCTCCGACGAAGAGATTGGCAGCCAATCCTCGCGCAAAATCATTGAAGCCGAAGCCCGCCGCAGCGATGCCGTCTTTGTCCTGGAACCCGCCTTTGGGCCACGCGGCTTACTGAAGACCTCGCGCAAAGGCGTCGGCGAAGCCGAGATCATCGTGCACGGCCGGGCCTCGCATGCGGGCCTGGCCCCGGAAGAAGGCGTCAACGCCGTTCACGAACTGGCCCATCAAATCGCCCGCATTCAAAAATGGAACAGCCTGGGTCCAGGCACGACTATAAACGCCGACATGATCGAGGGCGGAACGCGTACCAACGTTATCCCGGAACATGCCCGCGCGGTCCTCGATCTGCGCGCCCTGCGAATTTCCGACATGCGGCGCCTCGAACGCCGCCTGCATGCCCTGCGTCCGATCGTATCTGGAGCGCGCCTGGAGATTCGCGGTGGCTTCAACCGCGCTCCGCTCGAGCGCAAAATGAGCTCCGCCCTTTTCGCCAGCGCCAAGCTGCTCGCCTCAAAAATGGGCCTCTCGCTCGGCGAATGCACCGCAGGCGGCGGCTCCGACGGCAACCTCACCGCGGCCCTCGGCATTCCCACACTGGACGGCCTGGGCGCGGTCGGCGCCGGCGCCCACTCCGCCGACGAACACGTCATGGTAAACACCATGCCCGCCCGCGCCGCCCTCCTGGCGGCGTTGCTATCATGTTGCTGACAGGACCGCCCAACCGCAAATGATTGCCAAAATTTTCCCCGAAGCTTACGACACTGAAGGTCGTCTGACGTTCCGGCCCGACCAACAACGGCGACGGCGTTTCCCTTCGACGTTTCCATTCGGAAGATACGTCTCGCACCCTTTGACCGTTTCTTGCAAATCACTGGAAGAATTGCGAATATTCCTCCAAAAGTGTCGCTATGTCTCGGACGAGGACCAATTCGGAAGCAGGGATTATTGGATGCCGCCCGAGGAGTTTGAAAAATCCCACAAGGGCGACTGCGAGGATTTTTCACTTTACGCCTGGCGGCAGCTTATCAACATGGGCTATGACGCCAGGTTTGTGGGCGGCAGGGTGGGAGATTCACCCTCGAAACACGCTTGGGTCACATTTGTGCGGGACGGTGACCATTTCCTGTTGGAGCCGCAGGCACGCTACTTTGGATTGAGATTTCCTCGCCTCGATGCTCTGCGCTATCAACCTGACGTTTCAGTGACTTGGGACGGCGATAAGGTCCACTTCTATTTTCACCAGCCGCGCAAGTTCGTCCCGCCGCTAACGCAATTCCCGCTACTGCTGTGCGAGTGGGTTTTCTACCATTTGGGATCGTTGCTCTACTTTCTATACCTTACTCCGGTCGCCTTGGCTAAATTCGTGCGCCGAAAATTCTTCAAACCTGCAAAAAACAGCTAGCGCCCGTAGGTTTTCTGCAGATAGTTGATAGTCGACTGCATCAGATCGTCGTAATCGCTGTGCAGCACTTCTTTCACCGCCGCTTCCGTGGTGCTGCCCGCCCCAATGGCGTTTAGAATCCGCTCCACGTCTCCCATGCCATCCGCTTGCACAATATATTCAATGTTCGCAAGCGCCCAGGCATACGCGTATTGAGCCTGATCGCCGGACAACCTCATCCATGACGGCTCCAGCTCGCTCAAAGGTATGACGAATTTCTGATCGTAATTTTGCACCAGCGCGCTGGCATTCTCGTTGCTGCGTTTTCCCTCCATCCATTGCGCCAGCCCTTCCTGGATCCACGTCGGTGCGCGTCCGTGGGTCTTTTGCTGGATGAAGCTGTGCGTCAATTCGTGCTTCAGCACCCGCGACAATTCCGGAGTCAGATTCGTCAAGCCCTGCACCGGCACGCGGATGCGCCCGTCATTCAGCGCCCCGACCCACGCCGGCGCGCGCGTGATGTCCGCAAAAGCCTGCTGCGTGTACAGCACCACGCCAATCGAATCGGGCGGCGAGAAATTTAGTTCCGACTCGATCGCCGTAAAGTGCATCTCCAGCGCCCGCAGGATTTCGCGCGCCAGCCCCGGCTCCTCCGCGCCGCTATAACGCAGCACGAAGTGGCTGCTCTCGTTCTCCCGGTAAGTTTCTTCCTCCTGCATGTCGCGCTGCGCTTTATTCAGCGCCGCCTGCACCTCCGCATCCGGCCGCAGCGCCAGCGACCGCTTCCATTCCGCGACGGCCTGGTCCAGCTTATTCATTCCGTAGTACGACCAGCCCTCCAGCTTGGCCACGTCCGGATTGTCTGGAGCCACTCGCCGCGCCCGTTCCAGATATTCGAGCGACTGCTTGTACTCGCTCCGCCGCAGGTACAAAAAGGCCAGGTTCATCAGCAGCACCGGATTCTGCGGCGCATAGATGAGCGCGGAGCGTTCATCGGCCACCGCGTGTTCCAGGTCGCCGTGGGACAGCTCGAATTGCGCGGCAGCGTGGTGCGCCAGCGCGGCCTTCTCATTTGCCACGGCCTCGCCGGAGTGCGCCCCGCCTGCCAATTTCGCGAGAAATTCCCGGTCGATCGCGCCATCATGGACCGCACCGCGTTCAATGGCCTCGCCCCCCTCCATCGATGGCGGAGTTATCGCCATATTCGCGGCCGCAGCCGCCGGCGAATCCGGCAGAGCTCCGCCTTTTTCGATGTGGTCGACGATCGACTTCGGGAGGCTCAATTCTCCAGCGGAGGTCTGATACTTCACCTTGTCGCCCTCTTCGACGACAGTAAGCGCGAAAATCCTTCGTCCATTCTTAAGAACGATAGTGTCTGCCGCGGCCGGAAGTGCCAGCCCAAAGACCAGGGTGACGGTCAAGAGCAAACGGAGTGCGGAGAAACTCCGGCTACACGCCATCGTGAGAGATAACCGCCACATTTTCCCATTTTAGGCTGAGTCCCCAACGCCGCCCCCGGTAGCTTGTCCCGTCATGCCGAAAGTGACTACACTTCTCTCATGCGGGCAGGGGTGGCCCTTCTGTGGTTCTGTGCTGTGATGATGCCTGCGACGGCATCCGCGGCAGAGAAGTCTCCCCGCGAGCTCTACGACGCCCTCAACGCTCTGCGCATCGACCCCGCCGCCACCTACACGATCGACGGCGCACATCGCATCGAGCTACGCCGCGCCGACGTGCAACTCTCCTTGGAAGGCGGCCAGCTGGGCTTCTTTACCGCGCTCGACGGCCGCACCACCGGCGCGGTGTTCGCCGGACGCGGCCACGCTCTCGGCGTGCCCCGCGGCGCGGTGGAAAAGCAGCAAATGGCCCGCTTTCTCGGCGCCCCCCTCCTGGACCAGGAATTTACTTACGCGTACCTGCGCTTCACGGACGACACCATGGACGATCTGCTGCTTCAACTCCATGCCGCGAAAATCGAGCCGCAACAAGACTCCGCTTTCGCCTCGCGCTGGGACGCCCTGCTCGCCACCGTCAATCCGGCGCAGTCCCTGCGCATCATGTCCGACAGCCTTTCGCAAAATCCCCGGCCATACTTTTACGCGGGAATCGAGGGCCTCTCCATCGGCCCATTCGATGTGGTCGTCGACCTGCGCCGCGAAGAGTCCGTGATGCTCGGCCAGCCGCGAAAAGAGGGAGCCAACACCTTCTACGACGTGTGGGCCTCCTACAAGATTCCCGACGTGGCGGCAACTCCGGTTGCGTACCGCGCGCTGCACTACGCCATCGACACCTCGATACTCGCCAACATTTCGCTGGACGCCAAAACCGACGTGCGCCTCCGCTCGGAAACCGCGGGTCAGCGCCTGCTCGTTTTCCAGCTCTCGCGCCTGCTGAACGTGGACTCCGTTTCGGCAGAAAACGGCGAGCCCCTCACTTTTTTTCAAAATGAAGAGCTTAGCCGCCAGGCACGCGGCTCCCGTGGAAACGATTATCTTTGCGTGGTGCTCCCGGCCCCGGTTCCGCGCGGCACGGAATTCACCCTGCGCTTTCGCTATCGTGGCAACGTGATTGAAGATGCCGGCAATGGCGTGCTGATCGTCGGCGCCAGAGAAAGCTGGTACCCGCATCTCGGCGACACCGCGGAGTTTGCCGACTACGATCTCGCCATGCGCTGGCCCCGCCGCCTGCGCCTGGTGGCCACCGGCACCAAGATCGAAGAACACGAAGACGGCGATTTCCGCGCTGGCCATTGGCGCTCAGAGAAGCCACTCCCCATCGCCGGCTTCAATCTAGGAGAGTACATTTCCACTTCGCTCTCCTCCGGCACGCATTCCCTCGACCTGTATGCCAATCGCCAGCTGGAGCAGGCGCTCGACAGCCGTCTGGGAAACTCGGGGTTGGAAGGCGGCGGTATCCCGGCGCCGCCGTTCATAGCCGCCGAGGGCCGCACCAACGCCAACATGATGTCGTCCCCCGCGCTCGCCCCGCGCCCCGCCGACGCCCTGAAGCAACTGGGTCGCGACATTGACTCTTCCATTCGCTTCTACGAAACCTTCAGCGGCCCTTTTCCTTTTCAAAAATTAAGCGTCTCGCAGATTCCCGGAACCTTCGGCCAAGGCTGGCCGGGCCTGCTGTATCTGTCGACGTACTCCTTTCTTCCAGCCGAGGCCCAGCACCGCGCCGGGCTTTCCGAGGCCAGCCAGGAGCATTTCACCGAACTGGTTCCCTTCCATGAAGTAGCCCATCAGTGGTGGGGCAACGTCGTCGGCTGGAGCAGCTACCGCGACCAGTGGATCGACGAGGCCATCGCCAACTATCTGGCCTTGCTGTTCGCCGACAGCCAGAAAAACAAGGACCACTCCCTTCGCGTATGGCTCGATCGTTATCGCCACCAGCTTCTGGAACAGTTGCCCGGCCGGGAGCTGCCCAACTCCCAAATTGGCGCCCTCGAGCTGGGCGGCAGGCTGACCTCTTCCAAGTCTCCCAACGGATTCGAAGATGTCATCTACGGCAAGGGATCCTGGGTGATTCACATGCTTCGCGAGATGTTGCGGCAACCCGGCGGCAAGGATCCCGACGCCCGCTTCGTCGCTTTACTCCACACCCTGGCCACCAAGTACGCCTACAAAGCTCTCTCCACCGCGGATCTGCAGCGCGAGGTCGAAGCGGTCATGACGCCGGGCATGGATCTCGAAGGTGGCCGCTCGATGGAGTGGTTCTTCGCCGAATGGGTCCGCGGAACGGGCATCCCCCGCTATCATGTGGAATTCAGCGTCCATCCCAGCGAAAAGGGTTTTGTAGTGCGGGGAAAACTCTTCCAGGAAGGTGTGCCTCGCTCCTTTCTTGCTCCCGTTCCGCTGTACGCCAGCGCCGGCGTGGGGCACTCCGCTCCGCTTGGCATCGTCGTCGCAGCGGGCGCGGAGACTTCCTTCCACTTCACAACGCCGACCGCTCCGCACAAAATCGTCATCGATCCGCAGATGACCTTGCTTTGCACCACGCCGTGATCCCAGCGACTGGAACTTATCTCAGAAACCGTTCTTCGGGAGGGCACGATTTCAGTCGTGCCGCTAAAGCGCACGAATTCTTGGGCTTTCGCCCCTGAGGTTTCTTTACTTTCGACGGGCTCGATTTATGAGATATCTTGGTAGGGCGCCCAAGTAAATCTACAGGGGTTTTTCAAGAAGCGGCTTTTGCTTGAAGAGTGGGCTTAAAGGATTGAGCTGTGCCTTGCCGTCGGCATCGAACGTGTACACGAAGCCGACCGGATCCACCACCGAACCGCGCAGTAGTCCGGCATTGACCAAGTCCCGCATGCTGTTCGCCGGCTGCCCGGTACGTTTTGCGTATTCCGCCGCGACCATGTTCAGCTGCTCGCATTCGGCTTCCGCTTGCATCAATTGCAGGTGCATCAACGCGTTTTTCTTGACCGTCTCATCGGCAGTGGAATTGTAGATTTCATTCCAAAGGAATCCCGACGTTTCCCGCGTCTCCCCGCTCTCCAGCACCTTGGCGGCAAGGACCTTCATCCATATCTGCGAGTTCGGATTCTTGCTGCCTTCCAGGAAAGCCGCCGAGGCCTTGGGGTAGTCCTTGAAATTGAAGTAGTAAATGAATCCCAGGTCTTCGTACAGCTGCCAGTAGTCGGGGTTCGCGGCAATCCCGCGCTGCGTCAATTCCACTGCCAAATCCGGACGCCCGGCCCCTTGCGGCGGACGCTCGCTCAAGAACATCGAGCCGAAACGATATGCGACGATCAAATTAGGATCGAGCGTCGTGGTCACGTCCAACAGCGGCCACAGCAGCTGAATGTCGGCATCCTGCCGCGCATGCTTGTCGCCGTAATACTGCACCACCCGCGTCCAATAGAGATCGGCCATCAGCGGCGCGTACTCCAGGCTCATCACCTTGACCATCGGGCCCGAACGCAGTAGCAGGTCGTCTTGTTCCTGGTGCATGGCATCGCGTTGCACGTCGATCTTCTTCTGCAGCTGCCACACCCCGCTGAATCCGGCCACCAGCGCCGCGTACAACAGCAAGGAACTGTACTTCCCCGCGCTCATTTCAGGTTCCGCCTGGAAAATATGGCTGCTGCCGCCGCCAACACCACCGCGCAGTACAGCGCGGCATACGCCGTATTTTGCAGAATCAAGTTCAAAGGCACGGCCCGTTGGTGCGCCGCCGCGGCCATCACGTCGAAATTTTCAAAGTTGGGCAGCAGATACGACAGCCAGTGCAGGAAGGCTTGCACCGCCGGAGCCATCGTACTGTTGTGAAATCCTCGCATTTCCCTTACGAACAAGCCCGAAACGTACAGCCCCGCGGTGAACAGAATGGCCAGCAGCGGCGTCGTGTAGCAAGAAAACAGCAGCGCCAGCGCCACCACCAAGGCCAGCTTCAGCAGAATAAAATAGACGGCCACCAGCACCACGGCATCCGCGCGCTCCAGTGAGTGTTTGACGTACAGCAACGCCGCAAACAACCCCGTCGCCATCGCCGCCGTATTGACCGCCAGGGTCAGCAGCAGTCCCCCGAATTTTCCCAGCAAGAATTCCCAGCGCCGCACCGGCTTGGCCAGCAGCGCGTACAGGGTCCGCTTGTCCATCTCCTTGGAGACCAGCGCCACGCCGATAAACACCGCGATCAGCAAGCCGATCACCGAGATAGCGCTCAAGCCCAGGCTCACGATCACGATCTGCTCGATCCCGATCGAAATCTGGCCCACCACGATGGCCGCCGCCATCATCAGCAGCGCAAAAAACACCAGGTTGTACAACACCCGGTCGCGCACCGCTTCCCGAAACGTGTTCCAGGCCACTACACCCACGCGGCTCATTTCCCACTCACCTCGACGGCCGATGCCTGCGCTCGATCCGCTTCCACCAAGTGCATGAAATATTCTTCCAGCGACGCTTTAACCTGCGCCACGGATAGGATCCTCGCTCCCGCCGCCCGCAACTGATCCAGCGTCGCGTACAAAGCGCCCTCGTCCACCTGCATGCGGTAGCGGTTGCCGGTCTGCGTGGCTTTTCCGAGCAGCGCCGCGGCACTCGCGTTGTTCCCCGAGTACTCAAACAAAATCTCCATGGCGTGAGCCTTGATTCCCACAATCTCGTCCGGCGCGCCGATCCCGCGCAGCTTCCCGCCCACGATCACGCCCACCCGGTCGCACAGCATTTCCGCATCCGGCAGGATGTGCGTCGAAAACAAGATGGTCTTGCCCATGCGCTTCAATTCCAGGATGATGTCGCGCACTTCCCTCCGCCCCACCGGATCGAGGCCCGACATCGGCTCATCCAGAATCACCACCTTGGGGTCATGCAGAATCGCTTGCGCCAAACCCACGCGCTGCAACATGCCCTTGGAATATTTTCGCAGTTGGATCTTCCCCGCCGTCTCCAACCCTACTTTTTTGAGCAGTCGAGACACCCGCTCTCGCCGGTCCGCCGCCGTCAAATCGTGGAACCGTGCGAAGTAGTCGAGCAGTTCCGCGGCGGTAAGATAGTCGTAGAAATAAGGCTGCTCGGGCAGGTAGCCGATGTCCCGATGCATCTCGATGTCGCTGGTCGGCTTGCCCAGAATCCGAGCGCCGCCCTTAGTGGGAAAGATCAGCCCCACCAGCAGCTTGATGGTCGTGGACTTCCCCGCACCGTTCGGCCCGAGGAATCCAAACACTTCCCCGTCCTCGACCGTCATCGTCAGCCCTTCCAGCGAGGTCTTCTTCTTCAGGTGCAGGAAGCCGAAGGGATAATCCTTAGTCAGGTTCTCGATCTCGATGACCGCGGTTGCCATGACTATATTGTTGAGAAGAACGCAGCGGAAGGCAATAAGTGCTGCTTCTGGTATCGCTTACGAATAAACGGCCCATTTATCCCGTTCTTCGATTAGGACCGAGGTTGGACGGAAACCGTTAAGATGGCATCGCCTTTTGTGAGCATGGATGGCGTTGCTCCCAACTCCCCGAGAACCCCGTTTCAGGATCGTTTCCGAGTAGCCGACCCTCCGGGAGCTATCGCGAGGTGGTTAGAACCAAATATCCGGTAAAGCCACATCCGCGGATGGCGCGTCTTTCGGCCAAGTAGTTCAGTTTCGTGAATACAAGTACAATTGGCGCCATTTTGGAGAGTCCAATGAGAGCCAGGCTTTGTCTATCGCTTTTCGCGGTCGCTCACCTTTACGCAGTTGCGATGGCCCAGGAGCAACCAACGGCCGCCACTTCACAGAGCATCGTCGGAGGCGCAACCTACATCACCCACGTGACTGTAATCGACACGGAAACTGGCAAAGAAATTCAAGACCGCACTGTCATCATTTCCGGTGATCGGATTTCGGAAGTAACAAACAGCAAACGAATAAAACCACCTGCGGGCGCAAAGGTAGTGGAAGGCCGAGGCAAGTATTTGATTCCGGGACTGTGGGACATGCACGCGCATGCGGTGGTTGCGGAACGACTGGATAGTATGCTTCCTACGTTCGTCGCCAACGGTGTCCTTGGTATTCGCGACATGGGAACGCCCATGCCTTTGGCGGACATCGATCGCCTGCGCCAACAAACCGCAAACGGTTCCCGGCTGGGACCCCGCATCATTGCTGCCGGGCCAATCCTGGATGGGCGCCCGAAGCCCTCGCGTCCCAATTTTATTGCGATCAATACTCCTGAAGAGGGCCGTGAAACCGTGCGCCGCCTCAAAAGCGGTGGCGCTGATTTCGTCAAAGTGTATTCCCAGCTTTCACGCGATTCCTTCCTGGCCATCGCCGACGAAGCGCACAAGCAGAACATTCCGTTTGCCGGTCATGTGCCCTTTTCCATGTCCGCTCTCGAAGCCTCAGACGCAGGACAGAAGAGCATGGAGCACCTATGGGGCATCTATCTCTCCTGCTCGAGCCGCGAGGAGGAATTGCGGTCCGAGATGCTAAAGGGTGGGGTCAATCTACCTGGATCAGAACGAATACGCTTGGAGCTAGACGAGGCGGCTGCATCTTACGATGAGCGTAAAGCTGCAAATGTATTCGCACATCTTGCCAAGAACGGAACCTGGCTGGTCCCGACCTTTACAGCGGTCTTGCGGGACTCCGAAATTTTCGATGTCCGCGTAACTACGGATCCCCGGCTGAAATACATCCCTCCACCTGTTCAGAAGCAATGGAGCGCGGCAGCCTCGGCAGGCGCCGCAATCAAGGACCAATCTTACGAACGAAAGCTTCAAGTAGTGGGCGCTGCGCACCGAGCCGGTATCCCTTTGCTGGCGGGAACCGATGCCGGTTGGGTCCAACCGTATGTTTATGCTGGATTCTCTCTGCAGGACGAACTTGCGCTCCTCGTACGAGCGGGCTTAACTCCAGTGGAATCGCTACAAACAGCGACAATCAACCCTGCGCGTTTCTTAGGTATGGAAAAAGACTTGGGAACCGTTGAAAAGGGAAAGATCGCGAATCTCGTGTTGCTGGACGCCGATCCGCTCACAAACATTCATAACACAACAAAAATTTCAGGGATCTTCTTGTCGGGCAAAGAGTTTGATCGCGCTGCGCTGGACCAGATATTGAAGAGTGCGGAAGCAGCCGCGAAGTCGGCTGTGGTCAACTGACAAATCTAGTTTCGCCTGCGTTTCCGTACAGAATTGCGTTAACTGCTTGGGCGCCCCGACTATAGCCGATCACGGAGCCTCCGATGTTTTGTACCGACCGGTCATGAATGGATGATCTTGCTTCTCTCTTCAGCAAGCGCCTTCGCGCGTTGGCCGGCCTTCTTGAGAACCCTTTCGAGGATTTGCAGTTCTTTGGAGTTAGCGTCGGCAAACACTTTGGCGATTTCCGCGGAATGCTTGCGGAAGATTGGAACAATCAGGTCTCTACCGCTCTTTGTAAGCGCCACGACCCGCACCCTCCGGTCATCGGGGCTTTCCGCCCGGCTCACTAGCCCCTTTTCGAGCAAGCGATCGACCGCCACGCTGATGGAACCAGGCGTGAGGTGGACTTTCGGCCCTATGGTGTTCACAGGCAGCGGACCTTTGTGCAGAAGCGCTTCCAGCACCCGGAAGTCGGTGTCAGAAATGCCCGTTTCCGCGATTCCTCTATATAGGTAGTCGGAGGCCGCCTCGTGGGCCTTCCTCCAAATGAGCCAGCAATGCACCGGGTCTGAAGACTTTTTTGCCATAACTCTTTGATGCTGAGCCTTTTCCGATTAGTTGTCCATAAAATGTATCCGTCTCAATATACTCTGCATCAATGTATTAAAGACGCCGGGCCCGCTACGGCACCGGCCACCAGGAGATGAGTATGAAGATCGCTTCTACAATCGCACGGTACTTGCTCGGTTTGATCTTTTTGACCTTCGGGCTCAACGGGTTCCTTCACTTTATTCCCATGCCGCCGCCTACGGGCGTTGCCGCGCAGTTCTTCGGAGCCCTCTTCGTGTCCCGGTTTTACGTGGTGATTTTTCTGTTGCAGATAGTGCCCGCGGTCCTGTTGCTTGCGAATCGCTACGTGCCTCTGGCGCTGACGATTCTGGGGGCCTTGATTTTCAACATACTTTGCTTTCATATTTTCATGGCGCCTGCGGGTTTGCCGCTGGCCGTGGTCGTTACGGTCTTGTGGTTTCTCACGATTTGGACCGTGCGCTCCGCGTTTACGGGGATCCTTCAACGCTAAGAAAGCACTGGCGGAAATAACGCCAAGCCGACAGGAGACAAGCTCATGTCATACAGCATTGCGACGTTGATGATCCGCAATCTTCGCGACGTTTTCGGTGAAAACGATCCCACGCGCCGGCGCGCGGCCATTGACGAGATCTACACCGAAGATTGCGTGTTCTTTGATCCCAGCAAGGGAGTCTACCGTGGCCGGGACCAGATCGACCGCATCGCGGGCGCGATCAAGGCTACTCACCCAGACTTTCGATATCAGCCAATTTCCGAGCCCGCGGAATCGGGCGATGGCGGGCTAGTCCGATGGGTATCGGGCCGCCCGGGTGAGGCGCCGGCTTACTCCGGAACAGATTTCATTATTGCCCGGGACGGCCGGATTGCCGCCGCTTATCTGTTTTTCGACAAGCTACCCTGAGCTGGACTTTGCCGTGTCACGAACCGGAAAGGAGTGGAATGCTCACTCCGAACGCTCTTCGTGGGAGAGTGGCGTCGGTAGACTTGTGAGTTTCACTCGTTCCGCTCGTCAACCGAACGAACGTTCAAGCACGATCGAAGCAACTTCATCGCGACCTTTTGAAGAATCACAGGAGCAGAGTTATGCAAATCGGAATCGATAGTTTTGTGGCCGCGGTGCCGGACTCCCTGACGGGCGAGAATCTCGGCCCGGCAGATCGCCTGAGCCACCTTCTCGACGAAATTGAGTCTGCGGATCGCGTTGGGCTGGATGCCTTTGGGATTGGCGAGCACCACCGGGCGGAGTTTCTGGATTCCGCGCCAGAAACGATCTTGGCCGCAGCGGCAGTCCGGACCGAAAGAATCCGTCTCACCAGTGCCGTCACCGTTCTGAGCGCGAATGACCCCGTGCGCCTATTTCAACAGTTCGCAACCATCGACCTTCTCTCCCACGGACGCGCCGAAATGATTGTAGGGCGCGGATCGTTTGTGGAAGCCTTTCCTTTGTTCGGCCTCGATCTCGCCGATTACGATTCTCTTTTCGTGAGCAAGCTTGAACTCCTTCTGAAAATTCGAGACAACACTCGCGTTCATTGGGCTGGCGAACACCGCGCGCCTCTTACGGGGCAGGCAGTGTACCCGCGCCCTTATCAGCGATCTCTTCCGATCTGGCTCGGGGTGGGCGGCACGCCGGCTTCGTTTGCGCGCGCCGGAACACTCGGCCTTCCGCTGATGGTCGCCATCATCGGCGGTGAACCGCGCCGGTTTCGCCCCTTGATCGATCTCTACCGCGAGGCGGGCCGTCGCTCCGGTCATCCTTTGGACCGGTTGAAGGTCGGAATTCACGCGCTGGGCTATGTTGCGGATACCGATCAGCAGGCAGCGGACGAATTCTTCCCAGGTTACGCCCGGTCCTTCACCGAGATCGGCAAAGAGCGTGGCTGGCCGCCGATTACGCGTCGTCAGTTCGAAGCGCTTCTTGAACCAGAAGGTGCGTTGCTCGTTGGCGATCCTCGAACGGTAACTGACAAGGTCCTCTCGGTCAGTGAAGCACTCGGAGGAATCGAAAGACTTAGCTTTCAAATGAGCATTGCGTCTCTGCCGCACGCGAAGCGCGTGCACGCGATCGAACTGCTCGGAGCGAAGGTTGCGCCGGCTGTTCGCGAGCATTCGCCAGTGGTTTCTGCAGCACAGCAAATGGGCGCCTGACCCGCCAGCGCCAGTCTGGGAGAAGCACCATGTCGAACCGGCTTTCCGGAAAAGTTTGCATCGTCACCGGCACTGCTGGCGGCATTGGCCGTGAAGCCGCCCTAACCTTCGCGCGAGAGGGCGCTTTGGTCGTTGGCTGCGGTCTGTACCTCGACGAAGCGGAAGCGACCCTTGCAGTCTCGGCATCAGAAACTATGCGGATTGGGCTTTCAAACTTTCTCGAGGAGTATTTGTCCGGGATCGCGGGAGTTCGGTGCGGTTCACTCTTCCTCCAGATTGTGAGTCACGTTGTACTCTGCCCGCGGCGGACAGACAGTCGAAACGCGTCGTGCGGATCGGAAACGACGCGGAACTCTTAGAATTGCATTAACTGTTTGATTCAAGAGAGGTGAGTGGCGCGCAGTAAGAAAGGGAGAGTCGTTCCGCTAGGAATCGCTGCGGGAAGACCCAATCTGCACCAACTGCGGCGGCGCAGCAGGCGGCGCCATCGGCATAGGCTTGAGGTTCTGCGGATCCCGCCAGTTATCCAGGATGCCCACCTGCTGCACGCAGGAAACCGTGCACCGCGGCCCGCAAAATTTTTCCGTCGAGTACTCCCGGTGCCGCATCTCCGGCGTATAGTCCGCCAGCGGAATCCCCGGATACCCGCGCTGCTGCGAGCACCAGTGCACCAGCCCGTCCTCGCAGATATACAAATACCGCGAGCCGGACCGGCAGCGCCAATTGTGCTCCCGCCCACGCGCCACATTGTGCTGAAACTCGTTGAAGCGCGAATACGAGCGCTTCCCGAGCGTCATGATTTCTTCGAAAATCTCGGTCTCGCGCGGTCCCAGCGGCTTCAGTTGCCCATTGTTGTCGTGGATGATGCCCACGGTGCTCGTAAATCCGAGCTCCACGGCCCGGTGCGCGATTTGCAGCGCGTCTTCCGGGTTCTTCACCCCGCTACCCAGCACCGAATTGATGTTCACCTGAAACACCGCGTACTGCGAAAGCATTTCCAGCCGGCCGTCCAAAGTCTTCAGGCTCTTCTTCGACACTTCGTCCGGCATCACGTTGTCGATGCTGATCTGCAAGTGCTCCAGCCCGGCTTCATTGAGCTGCTCGATTCGCTCTTTGTTCAGGAAAAAGCCGTTGGTGATCATCCCGGCGATGATCCCGCGCCCCCGGATGTGCCGGATAATGTGGTCCAGGTCCGGATGCATCAGCGGTTCCCCTCCGCTGATGGTGATGATCGACGTCCCCATGTCGGCCAAGGCATCCAGCCGCTTTTTCATTTCCGCCAGCGGCACCGGCTTCGACACATCATCAAACTCGTTGCAGTAAGTGCAAGCCAGATTGCAGCGCCGGTTGGGGATAATATGCACCAGGATCGGGTGCTTGGTGGAAATCAGCGCCTTGGCGATCATGCGCAGCTCGCGCAGCCGCGTGCGGATAAACCTCCGCCGCCTCCGCATCCGCACCGACGCAGATGCCGACACCCTTACCGGCTTGGTATCACTCGTCATTGGAACCCGCAGAATCCCCTGCCCCAATTATACATGACCGGGGTTACCCCCACGGCGTCATTGCCCTTTGGTTCTATTGTGCCGTACGCATCCCGCACCTACGCTGAGATTCCAGAGCGAGGGATATTCTATGAGTCAACCGACGCCCAGCACATCGCCAGCCGTACGCCCTTTTCCGTCGCGCGCCCGCAACAGCTTCGTATCCGTTCTTAGTATTGGTTTGACCGCCGCCGTGTTCGCCGCAGCCGTCCCGGCCTCCCTTCCCGCCGCAGCCCACAAGCCGCAGCACCAACCCTTGGCGACGTCCATCCCGGCCTCCCCGGCAAAACTCTCCGACCACGAAATCGAGGAGCTGGCCACCCTGCGGCCCCAGCAGCAAGCCGAACGCCTGGTGGAACGCGCCATAAACCACTACTCCGGCGCCCTGGAATTGATCGACCGCTACGTGGAGTCTTGGTATGGCCAACTCGACCTGCAAGGCCGGCTCTCCGGCTCGCTCAACACCGCCATGAATTCCAACGACCTGCGCGTTCGCGGCGCCGCCCTGGACATCTACCTGGCCGGATATAGCTTGTCCAAGCGCTCCGAAACCGCTGAGACCCTGATCCGGCAAATCCAGGACGAACCAGCGTCTCGTCCCTGGGCGCTCTTCATGCTCGGCGCACTCGGCAATCGCGGCATTGAGACCTATCGCGCCTTCACCACCCTCATGGACCATCGCCACGACCCCGACGAGCAGACCCGCTTCTGGGCCGTCGAAGGACTCGCCGCCCTCGGCATCGACGAAACCCTGGCTCCCCTGCTCGACACCTTCCGCACCGACCCTTCCCCCGCAATTCGTGAGCGCGGCGCCTGCAGCCTGGCGCAATCGGGAATGCTAACCCGAGAGCAGCGCCTGCGCGCCGTCCCCGACTTGCTGCGAATGATGGACGACGCCACCCTCGATGCCGCCACCCGCGGCTGGGTCTTCCAGGCTTTGCGTGACATCACCGGCACCGGCATAGGACCCGACCCCGCAACTTGGCGCACTTGGTGGTCACAGCACGGCCAAAGCTAGAACACCCTGACCCAAACGCGGTTGAAAGCCTTGCCCGGAAGTGCCGGCTTGCTCTCCGTGTGTGGACGCAGCCGTCGCCGTAGCGTCCCTGTTTTTGCGGCGTTTCGGGCGCCTTGTCCCAACCATCCGTTGGCACGAATAGCTTGACATTCGCTTTTTGTTCGCTTACTCTTCGCGTGTAGGGTTTAATACATAACGAGGACGGAATAGTGGAAGGCGCTACAATCTTCGGTTATGGAAGGGTACCCCCTCCGCTTCCGAGATCCCATACATGGGTTCATCCATCTTTCGTCCAAAGAACTAAAGCTCGTCGAATCCAGGGCGTTCCGGCGACTAAGAAACATAAAGCAACTCGCGCTCACTTACTTGGTATACCCCGGAGCTATGCATACCAGATTTGAGCATTCGCTGGGTGTAATGGAATTGGCGACTAGGGCGTCTGACGTGCTTCAGGAAAAATCCAGAGAGTTGCTCGAGAACAACTTGAAAAAGATAGGTATCACGGTCGCACAAGCTAAGAGCTTGTTAAGAGCCACCGCTCTTCTCCACGATGTGGGGCACTTGCCCTTCTCGCATGGAGGAGAAGATATCTTACCCAACAAACTCAATGGCGAGCCAACCAAACACGAAAATGTCAGCATCGCCATCATCACACATGAGCTTTCGAATTTACTTAAGCAAGAATTTTATCCCGACATTGTTGAACACGTCGTACTGTTGTTGGCGCCAAGTAAGGTTCCTCCTGAACTGTTGATCTTAAAAAGATTGATCTCTGGCCAATTCGACGCCGATAGGATGGATTACCTTAGTCGCGATTCACTTCATTGCGGCGTGGGATATGGGAATTTTGACTATCCGAGGCTGCTAGAAACTTTGCGTGTTGAGGAATCTAGAGATGGCGGATTGGAGCTGTGCTTGGAACGAGGTGGAATTCATACGCTCGAGGCTATGGTGCTTGCAAGGTACTGGATGTTTACGCAAGTCTATTACCACAAGATTCGCCGAATCTACGATATCTACTTGTCACGGTATTTAAGAGCCTGGTACCAAGATCAATACGCAGATCTGCTCTGCGTATTGGACTACGACGACGTAACTGTGATGAACGAGATTATCCAAGACGCCCGCGGGAGTGATAAGGTAGAGCGTCAAAAATACGCACGCCGTATTGTGGAACGAAATCATCATCGCGTAGTGTACGAAAGCAGCGATCAAGCCGATGCAAAAGAAAAGAGAATTGCAATCGAGGTTGAGAAGAAACTCCGTGAGCAGCACCCCGAAATCGACTTCATTTTGGATCTCAAGGCAGAGGGTAAGGTTCATAAGTTCTTCGTAAGAGGCGACGAGGAATATGGTGACGAGTTTCCAATTTACAATACAGTTTCCGGCCAATATTCACGACTGTCAGAAGAATCCAGTATTTTCGAAAATATCCCTAAGACTTTTCATGTAATCAGGATTTATGCCGATATCTCTAAGGATCACTTGAAGGAGTTAAGGAAGGAAACGGTTGAAATTGAAAGAAAGGAAAGGCAGGTGATTTAAAGGATGGCTAGTCCCGCACAAGGGCAAACATTTTTCGCTGATAGAGCTTCTGATGCTCTCCTCGCATATTTGATCAAAAGTTACACCGAGGTCAGCAATAAGACGCTAGGTAGAACGATATTGCAAAAGCTTTGTTATTTCGCCAAGGCGAGTGAAGTTCCATTGCCGTTTCGATTTGAGATCTATCATTATGGCCCTTTCAGTCAGGAAATTTTTGACCGAACAGAAGCCTTGCTGTTAGATGAGGTGATCGTGGACCGTTCCATAGACCGTGGCCAATCGAATTTCGTGCCCGGTCCCAAAGTGAATTCCCTGTTAAGTCGCTTTGACGAAACCGTACGGCAGCACGAGGCGAAGCTCCAACGTATAACGACGATGTTTTCTCGCCTTGACCCATCATATATGGAGTTGGTTTCAACGATTCATTACATACATAGTTCGCACCGCGACTGGTTCAAAGCGATCCCTAGCAAAGAGGCTGTAGTTGCATCTGTTCTTCAAGTAAAGGGAAGTAAGTTCACTAGACCAACCGTAGAAAAGGCGTACGACATTCTGCGCGAGGCCTGGCTGATGTCTTGATTGGGGGCTGGACGAAAGTCTTCATCTTCCCTCCTTCGCGGTTCAGAGATATGAGGGAAGAGGCGACGCAAGAATCTCATCACTCAGGACTTTGTTGCATTTGGCGAATGCCTGCCATTCCGCTTGACCTCCTGGAGCCTGGAGATAAAGGTGAGGGTCCGGTGTCTCAAGCTTCCTAACGAGACCAGATTCGGGTAGTGGGTCAGTTTGTCAAACTGACCCACTACCCAGATTCGAGGATTTTTCTATTCCTGTTCCCCACGTTGTCTGACTGAGTTCCAACCAAGTAGCTTTGCCTAACCACAAACCGTTGCAGGTTAAGCGGTACGTACTTTGCTCGGTGACGGCGAGAAACCCTTGGCTCGTAGCAGTATTCGGAACGCCAAGCCATGGGTTATGAGAAGCAAAGGCACGTAGGCAGTCAAGATGAAATAACCAGCGCCTAACAAGCCTGGGTTATCCGGGAGTGCTATGCGGCTTCCCAGGTAAAAGGCGAAGAGCAGGTCGGCAGTTCCGAAGGTATTGAAAACCCAGGTCAGCACTGTCCCCGTGTAGCTTCCCAGGGTAGCCAGGGCGAGCAAAGCCAGAATGGCGGTCATGAGATCACCGTAAGCTACTGGTTGAGCAAATGTGGCAGGCAACCCCGGAGACACAACACCCGGCACCACAAATGCCAATCCGAGGAACCTGAACCCATGCAGCAGCAGGATGGGCTTCAGATTCTCGGGGCTGGGGCGTTCCCTTAGCGCTGGCCAAATATAGTGCCACGCTACTGCTCCCCAAGCAGCCAAGC
>Ga0210403_10000270_pt1 | contig 57659 bp, 58 predicted proteins | sample IncBWC19MmetaG_FD_150863 | JGI IMG/M metagenome (GOLD analysis project Ga0210403, IMG submission 150863) | Forest soil microbial communities from Barre Woods Harvard Forest LTER site, Petersham, Massachusetts, United States - Inc-BW-C-19-M | ecosystem: Environmental > Terrestrial > Soil >...
TTTCGGAAATCGACCGGGTTCCTCTCCCCACAGGCGAGGATTATGGCTTCAATGAGTTTTGAGCCGGGCACTATTGGTGTCGAAGCCGGTCGAGGAAGGTATGCGCGCACGGCCGCAAGTGTTTTTCGACTAACGGACAATGCCGATCGTGCCCAGCATAAACGTATTTGTCAGCCTGGCCGACAAGGATCTCATTGAGCGAGTTCGCGAAGGCCTCGATGCCACCAGCCAACACGCTCCTGAAAGTGCCGGCGTCACGCGTGGCAAGAAAGACAGTTCGCGGTGAGATCGGCACGGCGATGAAGCATCGATCATCGGAAATGCCATGCGACATATAGAGGGGGCGATCGCAGGTTAGGAAATCCAGAACGTCGCGGACAATCCCAACCGTCTGCCAACGCATGTGGCGGACAATTTCGCAAATAGCCTCGTGCGTGATGATTCCGGGCAACAGTTGCTTTCCTCGGTTACTGATCAGCGCCGGGATCTTCTGTTCCACGTAGGCGAGGAGGGTCGGCGGGTCGGAGGGTTTCCGCACCGCTTCGTATTCCTCGGGATGGCTCATCAGCGATTGCCGCGTCATCTCAGCGACTTGCTTTGTGATTTGCTCAACCCGCACGGGATGGCGGACATGCAGTGCCATGATGAAGCGCACCCACGCCCGCCCCAACTCCGGGGTCATGCGCGCAAGATCGCCGGCGATCAGGATTTGCATGGCCTGGGCGCCCTCGTTGTCCACGACAGCGGACATAAAACCCGTCTCGATAGCATTGCTCTGATCAGGCGCGTAACCGTCGAGCCGATACAGGCCACGTTCATACCCTGTGTTCTTGGGCGCAATGGCATGCGTCACCACATCGTTTACCGGGCGGTGATACCTAATCACCTTGGCGTCGGGCCCGGCCCATTGATTCAGGTAGAAAACAGACAGATAGTGATGTTTATCCGGAGCGCTCAATGTAGGAATCCTATAAGCAATCTACGAGCGTCGTGCTTCTACGACCGCCGTCTTCAACGCGTCCAGTAACTCTTTCTCGGGGTGTACTTCGATTGTCTGACCGATCGACGTATGAATCTGCGCCACCAGTGTCTTGAGCGATTCGTCCGAAAGATCCTGGACAAACCCCGTCGCAAATTCCCGATACCAATCCGGTGTTTCACCAAGCGACACCATCAGAGTTGTGCCTTTCCCGAGCATCAATGAACAGCCCGACATAGTGCGACTCCGTAAATAGACCGGAAGAGGTCACCGAATGCCCACAAAAGAGTCCCGAAAGCGGTTGCAACATACACGGCATGATTGACTCGTTGGCCCAACGATATGCCGCCCCGGAGTAAGCGCTGGAAATTCGCCGGATTTGCAATCAGGTAACCCTGTACGATGACGGCAGAGCCGACTAATGTGCCCCCAAGTCTCGGCGGCCAACAAATGTCACCAAACAGCTTGGTCAAGATAGCGGTGGCGCCAAACGTGCCCAATACAAGTATTGCTGGAAATGCCAGGTTAAAAGCTATCAGAGGGAAATGCCACCTGCTGGACTTTCGATCACTTCTCATCGTGCAAGCCCCTTTGGATCCGTCAATCGACGAATTCGCGTATCGTGTGCAAGATGGGACATGGTGTTCAAACTCCCTGGTCAATATTCAACACCGGCTAACGTGCCGAGTTCATTCAGAATCTCGACGGGCGTTTTCCCAAATCAATTCGCCGACACTTCCCATCGAATAATCACATTGGAACAATAGCGGTGGACTGCGCGGTACGCGGCTCATTTCAATGCGTGCCGCGTCAGCACGATCTTCCGGGAAGAAAGCGCCGCCTGGCTCTGAAACCAGATAGTGATCACCAAAAATGGCTCCACATTGGCAGGTATTGGCGTAATACGACATCTCTGCCGTGCGCGAATACTGCTTTTGATATCGGGGCTGTCTGCGTTGTATGAACGCGAGAAGTTCGGACGGCATTTCCTCGATCGCGCTCAAGATAATCAGGCTCCTCGGATCCTGGGTATCAGGAATTAGTTCACCGCCCTCGCTCAATGCTTGAGCGGCAATGACGACCACATCCTGGGGCTGGCCGCATTTCCAGCACGCCGCGTTTGCCGTGAGTAGGTATAGCCGGCCTTCTACGGCGATGGCATCGTCCATCTCATCGCGACGCTCGTTCATAAAAACCTTCTCACGAATTCAGCCCGCATCATGAGGCCTGCGCTACCGGAGCTGGCGGCAGCGGTTCGATCGCGATCTTCGTATGCAATCGGACGTTGAGCACATCGAGGATCTTGGCCGCCCGCTCCAGGGTAATTCCGAAGTATTCATTCCGCTCATCGCGCGACACTTGGGATTCATGCACCCCAAGCCTGCGCGCGAGCTCGCGTTGGGAGATGCCCTGGGCGATACGAGACGTGATGAGCAGATGTCCCACGGCGCGCAGGTCATCTAACTCGGCGAATTCCCCTCGCTTCAGTCGTTCATAGGCCTCGACTTCCTCCTGTAGCTGAAGATGGAAGGATTTAATCGGATCGATGACGCGCTTGATTTCTTCGTGTCCGAGACCGGCCTCTTTGAGGCGGGCCAGATGCTCGGCAAGCCGCAGAGATTCCTGAGCGAGCCGCTGCGAGGCCTCTTGATACTCCGCTTCGTTTCGAATCATGGCGATGCCCCTGGTTTTAACTTGATGATGCCGCGCGGCTTTCCATCGCGTCGCGACTGACGAAAGGCCGATGGAAATTCCAGTTCATGCCCATTGGGATCGCGAATGCCGCTCAAGAATCCGGCGACGTGCGGGTAGAGTTCCACCCGGTACCGGTGCCACATGGGAAGCTGCTTCTTCGGATATCCCCGATGGGCTTGCCGGGATCGCGGATCCCACGTCCAAATCTTATGAGGATCGAGCAAGTTCAACTTGCGTCCGAGTTCGCCACTCGCCAACGCCTGTAGAGAGCAAACGAAATAGCCGTCAATGTCGTTCGGATGATCCTTCTCCTCGACGAAGGAGCCGTCGGCAAAGACCTCGGTCACACCCACGTTCCAGAGCTGTTCGGTCATGATTTGAAGATTGTTGACGAGGAACTCCCGCCACGGGGCATCCCACGTCGGAGATTTGCCGCCGGCGCCTGTGACCAAGAACGATTCGCGCAGCCCTTGAAAGTCGAGCTCGTAATCGCCCGCCGGCAAAAGACCGTCGTGATCAAAAGGGGGCAAAGGACGCACAGGAGGGATTATATGTCATTAACGTCATGCTTGCTATATATGTCATACTTGCCCCTCGAATTCTCGCCAAACAACGTCCCTGGCTACAGTATTCCATGAGTCAAGTACTCTGCCGAATGAAGCGGCTGTATATAATCACATATCCCGAAAACTAGATCGGATTGGGCGCGATGCTGCTCTTCGCTTACCCACATAGGGAGACCTCACATGACGCGTAACGCGTATCAGGTCATCAAGCACTTCGCCGCGACGGCCGGAGGCCCGCTCGAATTCGTTGAGCACCGGCCGGAGCCCTGGGCAATACCGATGAGTTGCTTTCAGAACGTGCGACAAAAAGTCAGTCGCGATGGTGGCACTGGTCTCTCCGGTTGGTATTTCCTAATGCGCCACTCCCGTGAGTACGGAGACTATCTGGTTGCCACGCATCACGGTATTTGGCAGACGCCCGGTAGCCCACTGATCGACATCACACCGTTTCACGAACATCCGGGCCACCAGCCGCTTATCCAAGGACGACGCGTAATATTTCTTGCCGACTCGAACTCCAAGCCAATCGTAATAGGAGATCAACTTGTGCCTCAGCCATCACAATTTGTCCCGCTGAACTACAGTCGAAAACTTGCCGACTATCTAGCGAAGCTATCTCGTAAAGAGGTGTCCATTTTCGAAGAGAATTGTGAGATCGCGCGGCAAAACCCGTAGGGTTCTTGAACCTCTCTCCAGTGCTCAAAGTGAACATCCCAAAGCTTAGGCGTGAACTGGCATCGCGCCATCTCTATGACAGCGCTCGCGGAAAGCTCAGAGAACTCGCAATCGTTACTGGATTCTTCGAACGGCTGCAGCTCGATGTGGAAATCATCGAAGGCGAGCGTCCTGATTTTTCCCTCTCATTTGGACGCGGCGAATTGCATGCGGGCCTTGAACTGACACTTCTGAACGCGGACGGTCCGCGCCAGGATGGTTCACCCGAGCGCAGACTTCACTCTATATGGAAAAAAATGGCTGAGGCACTACAGGAGCGTCTCTCCAAAGAGCCTGAACCGCTACGCCATACGTATGGCTCGGTCTTCTTTCGAACCTCGAGCGCGTCTGTGCTCAACGAGCTTGATCGCGCGCGGTTTTGCGAGGAAGTCGCAATAAGCTTGCGCAGAACTACCCTTTCGGAACTTGGCTCTCGGATCACGGACTTTGATCCAACAAGCACGCCACTTCTCAGACGCATGGTCGAGCACATGTACGTGCGCGTATTTCCTTCCGAGGATCGTCTTCTCTGGTGGTGTTCCGATCTACAGTCAGGTCCTGTCACCGACGCAAGTCAGGCGATAAAGGCCGCGGTGGCGGAAAAGCAGGAGAAGGCGCGCAGCTATCGGTGGGGAACCGCACACGAGCGTTGGCTCCTAATTTACGCGGCCGGTGAAGGGCTGGCGGATTTGGCGACGCGCGTCAAAGACCCAAAAATCGACGAGCCGACGCCATTCACGCAAATCTTTCTGTGGGACAAATTCTCTGAGACCATTCATTCGTTATCTCCGAAATTCGCTGCTATCTTTACTGAGGCCGACACCCTTCACCTTCGACATTTGCCACAGACTGTTCGACCGTATCTGAAGATTTCGGGAAATGGACCCTAACCCTACCCCATGACGGCCCCCGACGACGACATTACCTGGGCAGATCCGGCCATCCGGACCGACTATGAGGCGGCTCTCGGTCGATTCATCCTGGCCTTCAATGAGGTGGACTACCGCCTCAGCCAGGTGATCGGATCCGAACTGTCCCAACGCGGGCGCTCCGACCTGACCGCAACTGCCTCAAAGGGACCGTTCGTACAGCGACTTGAGACGCTCGACATCCTGGTGAGCACCACAAAGAACGGCCAGTTGTCGTCTCTTCCTCTAGCGAGGCTCCGAACCCTCAACACCGATCGCAATAACCTCGCTCATGGGCACTTCGACCAAAATCCCTTCGATGGCTCCTATACGCTAGTTCTCAGGGCGAAGACCCGCGATTACCCCACATCACGCATTCTCACACTCGCCGCCGAGTTGGTTGAAATCGCCGATCAATTCCGCCATGCCGAGGTTTTCTATGACTTCGAGGTCCTAACGGACGAAAGCATCAGGTAACGAAGCTGAACCTGCTTACCTCTCCAGGAATGTATTTGCCGTGACGGCACCAGGTTCAAGCGCGGAACTGAATTAGCGAGCACCAGCATCGGTGATTGTCAGCGTTCGACTGCAACACACCGCAGTTCCCGTCGTTTGAGGGCCGGGTCAATTCCGGCCGCGAGCCATTGGCGTGCTGCTTGGTGTCGCGCTCTCGCACGCTCAGGCGGCACATCCGGAAGGGCACCCAGTGCGAGCGTCTTGTCCTTTCCGCCATACCGATAGCGGTACCGCCAGTACCGCCCGCCTTTCGGCATGACCAATAGATAGAGGCTTCGTCCGAAAAATATCTTTCGTGGACTTCGACGCCCGCCGGGCCGCGGGACTCGCGTAGGGCCTCGGGGACACGGGCTTGCCGAGATCTGGTGCATTGAAGGATTTTGGCCACCGCTCTGTCCTGCCAACCCAGACGTGCAATCAAGAGCGCGATTCCACAGGTCTTTCAGCGTCGAGGTGCGCTCCTGCAACTCAACAGGCATGGAATACTGACCCTTGCGAATCCGATGAGCCAGTTCAATGCCGGCAAACGTTGTCGCCGCCGACCGATAGGACTTCAAACTAAGCATCGACACGCACCGGCGCTTGATCGCGCGGTGATCCTGCTCGACGATGTTGTTCAGGTAGCGGCGCGCGCGGATCTCGACCGACTGCCAGCGAGAGTCCTCGTCGCCGAGCATGCGCAACGCACGATGGGTCGCGGCATTACCATCGAGATTGATCTTGGTCGGCCAGGAGGCGCCTTCGGCGGCGACTGCCTCTCGAAAAAACGCCAGCGCCGACTCAAGACTGCGGTCGCGACACAGCAAGGAGTGAACCGATTTCCCGTATCGATCCACCGCGCGGTAGAGATAGTGTCGCCCTCCCCGCACCGATACTGCGGTTTCATCCATCCGCCAGGAAGAATTGATCGGCTGCGCAAATCGCGCCCAGCGGCGCTCGTACTCGGGAACGTAGCGCAGCACCCAGCGCAGGATGGTCGTGTGAGACACCGCGACGCCACGCTCCGCCATCATGGCGGCCAGATCGCGGTAGCTGAGCCGGTACGTCAGGTACCAACGGACGCACAATTCGATGGTTTCAGGGGAGTTGCGACGCCGGCGGTAGATCGGGTCGCGAGGCACGGCTCTGGGCATGTCGGATCTCTAAGGACGAGATCCTGATGATAGGTTTCGCCGTTAATGCACCATAACCCAAAAAGTACCCCAAAAAAACGCTGGCTTCCAGCAGCAATCGGGAGCGTTCGATAGACGCAAAGTTCGTAGACTGTGCCCTGAAATCAGGGATTTTCTAGGGCTTTTCTGACTTCCGTGGCCTTCAGTAGAATTCCATGGAATTGAGAGTGGCGGAGAGGGTGGGATTCGAACCCACGTGCCGGAATTACCCGACCATCCGATTTCGAGTCGGCGCCGTTGTGACCACTTCGGTACCTCTCCAGTTAACTTAAACTTCTTTGTCGTTTACTTAAGTTTTCTCGGCATTAACTTAAACAAAAATTAGTCTTGACGCAGTCGACAACCATGTAAAAAACGCAATTGTCAATGGTCCGCACACGGAAATATTCGTTTATTCTACCGCATCGGAAAAGGGCTCGCCTCTCGAACCGGAACTTGCCCTGCACCACGGCACTCAAATGGATTATTAAACCGTGAGCACATTAACCATACCCATTGACTGGCCGCGCTGGACGAAGCTGACGATCGCAATTTCTGCGATCGGGCTGCTGAGCAGCTACGCGCCTGTGCCCGGCTTGATCCACCAGATCAAGTCGCTGGGAGAGCTGCGCGTGGTTACGCGCACGGGCCCACTCGCCTTCTACCGCGGGCCGGATGGCAGCGCGCAGGGCCCGGAATTCGAGTTGGCACGACGCTTCGCCGATGAACTCGGCGTCAAGCTCAAGATCACGCCGATGCGCACCTACGCTGAAATCTACGCGGCTCTGACCTCTGGGAAAGCGCACTTGGCGGCCGCGGGTTTAAAGGTGCCCGCGCAGGCTGTGTCCGGCATCGAATTCGGGCCTGCCTACCAGCACGTGCGCGAGCACCTGATTTATCATCGCGGCGCCACAAGACCGGGTTCCTTGGCGGAAATCGGCAATTCTGATCTGGAAATTGCCGCCGGTAGCTCGCACGCCAAAACCCTGGTAGATGCGCGCAATGCGTATCCGGATCTTGTCTGGGTGGAAAACTCAAGCACCAATTCGCAAGCGTTGCTGGACGGTGTGGCTGACGGAACGATTGACTACACCATTGCCGACTCGACCGAGTTTGCCTTGGCGCACGACGTGCATCCTGACTTGCGAATCGCCTTTGACTTCCCGGGAGACCGCCCTCTCGCGTGGGCCGCCAGCAACCTGGATCCAGGCTTCGCGCGCGACATGACGGAATATTTCGCGCGGCTGAAGCTCGATGGCGAACTCGCCACCATCGTGAATCGCTATTACGGACGCTCCGAGGACGCAGAGTTTGTCAGGGGTCCTGGTTTCATGCAGCATCTGCAAAGCCGCCTACCCCTTTATAAACAATGGTTCGTGGAGGCCGCGGAGCAAAGCAGCGAAGATTGGCGCTTGCTGGCCGCGATCGGCTATCAAGAGTCGAAATGGAATCCCAGCGCCGCCTCGTCGGCGGGAGCACGAGGCTTGATGCAACTGACGGCCGTGACGGCGACCGAAACCAAGGTCACGGACCTCGCGGATGCGCGGCAGAGCATTTTTGGCGGCGCCCGCTATTTTCGGCAGGTATACGAGAAGATTCCTTCCCATGTTCCTGAACCCGATCGGACCTGGTTTGCGCTCGCCGCATATAATATCGGCTATGGTCACGTTGAAGATGCCCGGGTGTTGGCGCAGAAGGCCGGTCGGGATCCGGACTCCTGGCAGGATGTGCGCGACTTTTTGCCTCTGCTCGAACAGGAGCGCTGGTACACGAAAACCGAAAACGGTTATGCGCGAGGGTGGGAACCTGTGCGCTACGTTGACAACGTTCGCGGCTATCGAGATTTACTGGAATGGGCTTGGGGTGACGGTCCCCGCTCCGCCGTTTTGAACTAGCGGCGACTTTCGAAGAATTGCCGCAGCAGGCTCGCGGCTTCTTGGCTGCAGACACCGCCGAATACGTCCAAGCGATGCGCGAGCCGCTGCTCTCGCGGTAAATCGACGACGCTGCCGCAAGCTCCCGCCTTTGCGTCCCATGCGCCGAACACCACCCGCGATATTCGCGCGTTCAGTACGGCCCCCATGCACATGATACAGGGCTCCAATGTTGCATACAGCGTGGCTGCGCCAAGCCGATAATTTTGGAGCGCCAGGGCGCCGGCACGCATTGCAACGATCTCCGCATGCGCGGTCGGATCATGGCTCGCAATGGGCTGATTCCATCCCTCGCCGATGACTTCATTCTGCATGACCAGCAACGCACCGACCGGTACCTCGCCCTCGTCGGCGGCGCGCTGCGCAAGAAGCAGCGCGCGCTGCATGAAATCGACATCGCCGGCCGGCTTCATGGCGGGACCGCCGTCAGCCGACGCCGGCCGACATAGCGAATAACAAAAATAGCGATGTACAACAAGAACAGCGCTGCGGCACTGTAGCTCAACGAATTGTGGATACCGATGCTGGCGCCGAGCAGACCGACGCTCAAGCCGCTGAAGGTCCGCAGCCCGTTGGCGGACATGGCGAACACGCCGATCACGCGGCCGCGAATCTCCGCCGGCGCATTCAGTTGCACCAAGGACTGCGCCATGGAATTAAACCCGAGCTCGACGAATCCGGCGACAAATAGCAATGCAATGGCCACACTGTAGGTATGCGCTCGCGCAAATCCGGCGAGCGCACAGCACCAAAGGATGGCCAGTATATATGCCGTTCTTACCCTCGGCTGAAGCAGACCTCGGCTCTCGAGAATCACGCCGGCCAGCAGGCCGCCGGCGGCGTCCGCCGCCAGCAGGATGCTGTAGGAAACATCTGCAGCGCGTTCATGCCTCAAATCAAGCGCGAAACCCGGCATTTGCGCCTGGTAAGCATTGCCGATGAAAAAAGCGGAAGCACCCACCAGTACGGTCATCGACAGCAGTACCGGGTTCCGTCGCACCACGCTCATGGTCAACCAGATGTCCTTGAATCCCCGGATCCCCGGTGGCCGCGGTGCAGCCGTACGGTCCGGGCCATAAGGAGCTCTGATGAGCCAAACGAACATCGGGACGTAGATGAGTGCATTGATGAAGATTCCATTGGTGGGGCCGAACGCCCTTATTAAGACGCCGCCCACCGCGGGACCGGCCAAAAACGCCAAATAACGCCCCGTCGCGTTGAGTCGAACCGCGCTGGACACTCGCTCAGCCCCAACGATCCGGTGAATGAGCACCTGCGCCGCCGGCATCCACAAGACTCCGGCCAAGCCGTGAATCACCAGCAGCACCATTGCCTTCCATTGCTGCGTCGAGTCGGTCGCAAACATCACTCCCCAGCCGACCGATACGCCCATGAACAACAGCATGCCAATCTGAATGAGGCGGCGGATGTCGAAGCGATCGGCCAATCCGCCGGTGTAGGCAGCCAGTAGGAGGTACGGCGCCCAATGGGACACGACAGCAAATGCCCCCAGCGCCGGAGAATGGAATTTTTGGAAAATCACCCAATAGGAAATCACGTGCTCGATGTTGTCGGCCATCATCGCCGCGCTGCCGGCCAAAAAGTAGATCTTGAAATCCGGATGAGCGAAGGAAGTGAAGGCGATTCGCTTTGGCGCTTGCGCGGGCGAGGCGTCGATTTGAGGTTCCAAGTTCTTCAGACCGTCATTCGATCAAAGATGCGAGACAACAATCCCCAGTAAGTTGCGGGCTTGCAGCGCTGAATGATGTCCAGGAACTGCGCGTCGCGGCCGACCAGGATGCGCGGTTCATTGCGTTCGATACCGCGAATGATGCGCTGCGCCGCCGCCGCAGGCGTGGTGCGCGCCAGACGCTCGAAACGCTCTCCTACTTCGCTCGGGCTGACGTTTTCCCGCAGCTCGGCACCGGTCCTGGCATTGCGCGCGATGTTGGTTTTAATGCCGCCCGGATGAACGACCGAAAGTCTCACCGTGCTCTTGTTCATCGCGAGTTCGTGGCGCAATGCCTCGGAAAAACCGCGCACCGCAAACTTGGATGCGGCGTAGGCAGACTGGCCGGCCGGCGCAATGATCCCGAAGACACTCGACATGTTGATGATGTGTGCTTGCGGACGGCTTTGCAGATGCGGCAGGAACGCGCGCGTGCCGCGCACGACGCCCCAGAAATTGATCTCCATCAGCCACGCCATCTGCGCCTGATCGTACTCATCGAATTGACCCAGCAATGCGACCCCGGCGTTGTTGAAAAGCAAGTTAAGCGCGGGGAAATCCGCGACGGCGCTTGTCGCGTAGTCTTGGATCTGCTGCGGATCGGCAACATCCACGAGGCGGATCGTGACGCGCCGCGAATGCACCGTCGTGATTTCCTTGGCGACCGATTCAAGGCCCGCCCGATCTACATCGGCCAGCGCAACATCGCAGCCGCGGGCAGCCAGCTCCAGCGCCAAGGCGCGTCCAATGCCGCTGGCGGCTCCAGTGATCGCCGCGGCAGATCCTTGAAATTCAAATTTTTGCATGGGTCACCTGGGTTTAAATGCGTCTGACCATGGGGGCAGACTATAAGCCTATACTGAGCACGGTTTTTGGCCGGCTGGGGGAGGAGAGATGGCGGCATTTCAGCGTGAAATTCTCGTGCGCTTCGGACATTGCGACGCCGCGGGCTGGGTTTTTTATCCCCGCTATTTTGAAATGATCAGCGATTTTGTCGAGGATTGGTTCGAAGACGGCCTGGCCGCAAGCGCGCCCGGATTATTCCATCACAAACAGCTCCTGACTCCCTCGGTACATTTCACGGTTGATTTTCCCAGGCCGACGCGTTTTGGAGATCGCCTGACATTCAATCTTTGGACCGTGAAGACGGGCCGCACTTCCTGCGAGGTGCGCATCGAAGCGTCCCATCATGGCGAACTGCGCATGAGCGTAAAGCAGGTGTTGGTATTCATTTCGGCCGAATCGGGGCGTGCGACGGAGATCCCACCGGAGTTGGTCAGCCGTATGGCGCGCTTTGCGGCCGATTCGGAAGCGGCTCCCAAAAACACCCTGGCGCCGCGCAAGGACTGATCGCCAGGTACGCCGCCATGCCTCGCCCGGCGCAGTCTCGGCCACCCAGATTTCGATGCCTGACGATCGAAAAAAAATCGCGCCGGCAAGGCGCACGGCTCGCAACACATCCGACAATGCATCCGTTACACTCTCCGCGGAGGCTCGAGCAACAGCGCCGGACGCCCAGTCATTCGAGCGTCTGGCGCGGCTCGGTAAAACGCCAAACACGACACTGCTTCGATACTACAGGGGGATGCCAGGATGGGTAGCGACAAGCTCTATAAGGGCAGCTGTTTTTGCGGTGAAGTTCAGTTCGAGGTATCCGGCGAGCCCGCCGGGATGGGCTATTGCCACTGTGAATCGTGCCGGCATTGGTCCGCAGGTCCGGTGAATGCCTTTACGCTGTGGAACCCGCAGTCATTGAAGGTAACCCAGGGCATGGCCAACATCGGCACGTACAGCAAGACCCCCATCAGTTTTCGCAAGTGGTGCAAGAAGTGCGGGGGTCATTTGTTTACCGACCATCCAACCTTGGGACTCGTGGACATCTACGCGGCCATGCTGCCCAAGATGGAATTCGAGCCGGGTGTGCATGTGCACTATCAGGAATCGGTGCTGCCGATCCGCGATGGCAAGCCAAAATTCAGAGACATGCCCAAGGAAATGGGGGGCTCGGGCGCCACTCTTCCGGAATGAGATCCCCGTAAAGCTTTGAGCGCGGGACTTGGTCAGTCAGGCATGCGCAATGATGATGTTCGAAACCATTTTGCCGATTACTTTTTCATCCACGGCAAGCCGGGACAGCTCGCGTCTCAGATGCGAGAAAAACGCGTCTTGCGCGGACTGCGGCAGCGCGGCTACTCCCGTCGAGACGGGCGTAGCGCTAAAGGACTGCACAGCCTGCTCCAACCCATTCTCGAACAGCATGGGCAGGGTTCGGGTCAGCAGACGAACCTCCCGGAAGCCTGCCTTCTCGGCGATGGACTTCAGCTCAGCGCCGTCGTGCCAGCTGAACGGCGCCGTCATCAAATCGGCGAGTTCGGGGGGCGCCGTCGCACGCAGGGCGGCATGGATCGCTGCGAAAATTTCATTGCGCTCGATCCCGGCCCACACCGCGATGGCCGCGAGCCCGCCCGCCTTCAGGACACGGTGCATCTCTTGGAGCGCGTAAAGTCGGTCGGGGAAAAACTGCAGGCCCTGCTGACACACCGCTACATCGAACGCACTGCTTGGCACACCAAGAGGCGCAGCCGGCGACTCCAGGTATTCGATCGGCGCCGCGCCCGTCAGGGCGGGTTTCGCCCTGGCGATGTTCAGCATCGCCTGCGCGATATCGGTAGCGACGACGCGGCCTCGCGAACCAAGCCTGAGCGCGGCAAGGCGCGCTACCGTCCCGGGACCGGTTGCAATATCGATGAGCACCTGCCCTTCTTTTGGGGCGGTCTCGTCGAGCAACAACTTGGCCCACGGTTCGAATAGCCGGGGCACGAAAAACTCGTCATACGCCTTTGGCACGGACGGGTTGGTGAATTGAAATTTCGTTGCATCCGGCATCAGCAATCGTCCCGCGATCAAATTGGAAAGTTGAGCTTGCGCTCAATTGCCTGCAAGCGCGGTTCCTTGCGTAATGGATCGAGCAGTGCGTCCTCTCGGAGCGAGATCAGACCCGAGTCCATTATGCGATAGGCCGTTTCCAGCCAATCCAACGCCTTCGGGATAGCGCCCCACTGCGCATAGATCTCCGCCATCTGATATGCAGCAGCGTCGCCGAGATCGGCCTGCATTGCCGCCCGCTCGGACTCCGCCTCGGGATGCCGGTGGAGCCTCTCATACAGGATCGCCATGCACAGCCGGCCTTGCCAATCGCGCTTCGTCGTCTCACAGGACTCGCCGGCGGACTCAAGCTCGCCGAGCAGCAGATAGTCCAAGCCGCGAGTATTTTTCATGCCGCTCAAGTCGGCATCGATCATCATCGCTAGTGAGACTACGAGCCAGACGCGGTAAGGCGCGGGCGTCCGCCAGCCGGCAATCAACGCGCCGAGAGTAGCCATCAGCAGTGTTGCCGAACTCGGAATAAAGAACTCACCTGTATCGACCGGCCAACGTGGGCCGTACGGATTGAATGATGCCTGAGGTTTGGTCACCGCGCTCGGATCCACCCTGAGTTGGCGTACACCCTCATCGACTTCCTCGTCGGTGATTTCGTCCCACGATTTTCCGACAAAGATGCCAGCGTTGTTCACGAGTGCATCCGCACCGCCATATTCGTCCTCGATCCGCCGGAAACAGGTGCGAATATCGGCTGGGTCCGCCAAATTGACGCCGACAGTCCTGCGCCGAAGATCTTCCTCACGGTCTAGACGGATGACCTGCCAGCCCTGTCGTTCCAACTCGGTGGCGGTTGCAACGCCAATTGTTCCAGCCGCCCCGGTCACAATCACAATTCTCCGGTCAGTCATGATAATTCGATTCCATACCGCTCAATCCACACAAGAGCACGCCTCACACACAGCGAATATTAGCCCACATAGCAGGCCTCAGCGGTTCTCTTGCACGAAAGCCGCGAAGGGTTGCGTCTCAGCTCGCGGCCGGGATTGGAGCGTCTTGCTACTTTTCTTTCTGGTGGCTAGCCTGATAGTGGCGCTTGAGCAAGTCCTCTCCAAAGTCGCCGTTGAAGTTGATCTGTGCGATACGACGCGCGGCCAGGTCGCCGGGCACGTTGCTTGCGTACTCGTCCAGAAGGCTCAGCAGCTCGTCCGTATCGAACGAAAGCATTACTTTGGCGCGCTGATCGGTGTCGAGCGCGGCGAGAAACCGGTCGGCGCACTCCGTAATGAGCGACGCCGCAACGACGCGATGCTTTAATTGGCCAGCTTCATGGCAATTCCCCGAGCCCAGTGCAGTTCCCAGGAGCAGAATGGACAGACTCAACTGGTGATATATGCGCATAGGTTCACCCACTGCGGAGTCAAACTTTTTTGCGATTGATTGGAGTTTTTCTGAAAACGTTCCCGATTCGGGTCATTCTTGGGAAAGTGCCGGCATGTGTATTGGCCCTATACCGGAACATTCTACGGCGTCTACCGCGTGTAAGGAGGACTGCTCATGATTGAAACGGCACCGCCCCCGGCCCTGCGGAGTCGTCGATGAGTACCCGTGCCGTACTCATTTCTGCCATCGCATCCGGGCAGGGAAAGACGACCATAACCGCCGCACTCGCCCGTCGATTCCGGCGCGCGGGCCATCGCGTCAGAGTCTTCAAAGTGGGGGCGGATTTCATCGATCCGTTGCTGCTCGAGCGGGCGTGTGGATCGCCGGTTCATGCGCTCGATCTTTGGATGGTGGGAGAACAGGCCTGCCGCGCGCTCCTGGCCGAGGCGGCGCGGGAGGCCGATATCGTCCTTATCGAAGGCGCGATGGGCCTCTATGACGGTGATCCGTCTGCGGCCGATCTGGCACGGGTCCTGGATATTCCGGTGGCCGTGGTGATCGACGTCAGCGCCATGGCGCAAACGGTCGGCGCCATCGCGGCGGGCCTGCGAGACTTTGGACCGACGGAGCTGGCCGGAATCATTGCAAATCGCGTGGCAGGTCGACGCCATGGAGAAATGGTGGCGGCTGCCTTGCGTGATCTGCCGCTTCTGGGCTCGATGGCCCGGCACGATGGCGGCCTGCCGGAGCGGCATCTCGGGCTGGTACTACCCGCGGAGGTGGCCGACCTAGAACGCCGGCTCGACGTCTCCGCAGACCATCTGGAGATTGACGACGGCGCCTGGAATGAAATCCGGCCACTGACAGCCCCCGTTTCTGGGCCGCTTGTCACCGACACGACGCCCCAGCTGCTGCGCGGCAAAGTGATTGCCATCGCTCGTGACGCCGCATTTGCTTTCATCTACCCAGCCAACGTGGAGTGTCTGCAATTGCTGGGCGCCACCATCGCCTGGTTCTCGCCACTCGCCGATGAGGCAGTGCCAGCGACGGCAGATGCGGTAATTTTGCCCGGGGGCTATCCAGAGTTGCACGGCGCTGCGCTGCATAGCGCGCAGCGCTTTCAGTCTTCGATTCGAGACGCCCATTGCCGTGAACTGCCGATTCTTGCCGAGTGCGGCGGCATGATGACCCTGTCGGATGCTCTGGTCGATCTGGAGGGCCACTCATGGCCGATGTCTGGCCTGCTGCCCGGTGCGACGCGCATGCAACGCCGCCTCGTGGGCCTGGGCCTCCAGGCATGGGATACCGGGGGTGGCGTGCTCCGGGGCCACACGTTCCACTATTCCACCCTGGAGACACCGCTGCCCGAGGCCGGCCGCACGGTTGCGCACCCGAAGAACTTTGGCGGGGAAGCCATCTACCGCATCGGGTCCCTGACAGCCTCCTATTTTCATGCGTACTTTCCTTCCTGCCCTACAGCCATTGCCGGCATCCTCGGCGGCAGAAGCACCCAAGCATGAGCCGGCGTGCTGCCGGCGTCATGGTGTGCGGTACCACGAGCGGCGGGCAGCACAATGATCAATCATAGCGCGGGCTTCATCACCATCAGATAGAAGACGACGAGCACTCCCGTGAACGCCGGCCATCCGAGATAAAACCAGCAGCGATAGTATCGGGCGTACTCGGTGGGCAACGCCGTTCCGTCCTGCATGGCGCGCGCCGCCAAATTCCGCATCCGGACCTGTAGCCACAGCACCGGCAGCCAGCAACACCCGATCAATACGTACAGCGCGATCGACCAGCGCAACCACGGCTGAGAAAGCGCAAATCCGGCGAGTCGAACCATCGCCAATCCGGTGACCGGCTGCAACACGACTGCGCTCGCAGTGAAGATTGCATCTGCGATTACGACCTCTCGCCCGACTGCTGCAATGACCCGTACGTCTCCCGTCCTCTGCGCCCGAATGAAAAAGAAGGCGATTCCGCCACCCATCCCGAACAATACGGTCGAGGACACAATATGCAGCCATTTGAGCCACAGGTAGATTTCGCTCACGCTGCGACCTCTTCCGTTCGCGTCGAGATTTTCCAGCGAACAAACTCCGGGGAGAACTCCGGAAGAGTCAAGAATCCCATGCAGGGAAACGCCCCGGATTGGAAGGCCTCGCCTCGAGCCAAGCGGCGTGCGAGAAGAATCGCCGCCATGCAAGGAATTTCAGGACCGTCCAATGCCGGCGCGGTGAGTTGCCAAGTGCGCCGCACGCGGCCTCCGTCGCGGCTCCGATTTCCCACGACGCTGACTCGCATTCCGCCCTTCTCACCTGCACCGGCATCGAACATTCCGGCCAATCTATTCAAACTCACGGCCCAACGAGCCACGGGAAACGGCAGGCCGATTCGCCGCAACGCGGCCAGACCCCAAAGGGTCAGATGTTGCGCCCCGAACTCCAACGCAGCGTGAAAGCTTACCGTTTGAACTCCGGCATAGCGCGCTGGGAACAATTCAAGATCGGGAACGTCGCATGCAGCCGCCAGGCGGCCGCCGACATCGAGTTGTGTCGCTTGCAAGTCCATCCATCCCCACGCCCGCCTCCATTGGCCCTTCCGCCAAACCTGAAAGGGGCGACCCAAGTAGCTGAACACAGCCTCGAGAGTTGCCTTCCCGCGAGGTGCGCGCTGCCCGGGCGCAATGATGACCTCAATGGATTCGAGCGAAGACAACCCGACTCGCAATTCCTCGACCACCGCCGATGAAAGTGCGGGTAACGTACTCGCTCCGCAGATCGCCACCCGGCCTGCTCTGACGGCCTGATCGTTCATCCCCGCGGCAAACTCAGCAATGAACCGGCGCCCATCCGAAAGATCCAGATAGTGCGCCCCGGCGGCTAGTGCCGCGTTCGCAACGCGATAGTCCTGCCCCTGAAACGGCCCCACACAATGAATCACGAGCTCCGGCGATAGCGTTCGCAATCGGTGCGCAAAGTCTGGCGCCCCGATATCGACAACGACACCCGGCACATCTTCAGCGCCGGGCACCGACACCAGCCGACGCCCCGCGACTAACAAGTCGATCGTAGGATCCCCGCGTAATGCCCGTGCAATGCGCGCGCCAAAATTCCCAGCGCCACCCAGCACGATCACGCGCATTCTAAAATGCTCACGTTCTAGGAAAATTCAATGCAGCGGCCTGATTGCATTCAATACGTCGCGAAAGGCAACCGCCTGAACCTGCTTGGAAAGAGGAAATGTCTGGTCGCCGGCATGTACGACGGTCAGCGAGTTGAGCTTCAGATCATGCATCGCCGAGCGCATCGATGACGTCAGAGTCGGAGCGACCGTACGCTTGACCTCGAAGCCCATCCTCAGTCCTCCACGTACGACCAGTAGATCCAGTTCGGCACCCTGATGGGTTCGCCAGTGATAGGTCTCCTCTGGAGAAACGCCCAACTGTTGCACCAGTTGATCGATGATAAAACCCTCCCAGGATGCGCCGAGCTTCGGATGCCCCTCGATATCCCGCTTAGTGGGAAGATTCAGCAGCGCGTGCAGTAACCCGGAGTCGCGAATGAAAATCTTGGGCGACTTCACCTGCCGCTTGCCAAGGCTCTCGTGCCAGGGCTTCAGCTGCCTCACGACCAACGCATCGGTCAGTTTGTCGAGATAGTTGCGCACGGTGGTATCCGCCACCCCGAAGGAACGACCTATCTCCGATGCGTTCCATAGTTGGGCGTGATGATGCGCAAGCATTGACCAGAAACGCCGCATGGTGTCTGCGGCGATATTTACACCGAGCGCCCGCAAATCGCGCTCGAGAAAAGACCGGATGATTGCTCGCCTCCATTCCATGCTTTCGCGGTCCGAGCGCGCGAGGAAGGCCTTGGGAAATCCGCCGCGTACCCACAGGCGATCTGCATGCTCGAAACCAACTTCTTGGACTGGCTCGGCGGTCATGCCTGTGAAGTTGTGCGCGTAGTCGTGTTGGATGTCACGCAGCGGTGGAAACAGCACTTCATGCACCGGACGGTTGTGGCTAGCCAGGTAGACGACGAAAGCGCGCCGTATACCAGGCGTGATCCCCTCGTGCACGAAGAGTTGCATCACATCGAAAAGGTCACGCGGATGCTGCCGATCCAGAGCAGCCACCAGCTTGCCGCCGTACATGTCCTCCAGCGAGACCACCGGGATATCCAGGTCGGCCATCAGCACGTCCCGGGCAGCAGGCGTGAGGGGGGCGCGGCGCACCGGCTGAACCGTGCCGCGCATCACGAAGTTGACTTCGATCTTGACCTCGAAGCGACCGCGACGCACCAGCAGCTTGGTTTCGCCGGCCTTAGCCACCGGCGTGTAAGTCTGGAATCCTCGCTTCTTCAGCCGCTCGGCGGCCTGCCGGATAGCCTGGTTGATACGCGCTAATGCCTCATCACGTGGCGGTACATGGTTGGGAAAGACCAGATCGAGATCGACCGATAGACGCGGCATGTCGCGCACGAACAGGTTGATCGCCGTGCCACCCTTCAACGCGAAGGTGTCGTCCACGAACACCAGCGGTGTGACCTGCGTCAGCAGGCGCGCGGTATCGAGATAGACCGGATTCATGACTTGAGTACCAGGAGGCCGTCGGCCGATCGGGACACCCAGGGCCGATCGCTGCCCGTCGGCAAGGTGGACGGATCGAGCTTAGCGGCCCAGGGCAGCGCACCTTCGCGGCCGAGCTGGAGACACAGCCGTACAGTTTTGACGCTCGTGCAGTGCTGCAGCAGTTCGCGTAGCACGTCGGCGCGCAGGTTATAGGTGCTCTCAACAAGTTCGCGGGCTTCCTGCAACGACTGGCGCACGCCGACTTCGCTCAACAGCTCCAGCAGCGCGCGCTCTGGCGCCGAGACCCGCGGCGCTCCATCGCGCTTCTCGAAAGGGCCAGCGTAAAGCAATGCGTCGGGCCGCTCCTCGAACAAGCGCTTGCGGTGGTACTCGGCCGGAAAGCGCTCGGCGAACCACTCCGGCAGACGCGCCGCCACCCAGCCATACAGGTGCAGCACCGGCTGCTGCGATATGTACTGACGCACACCGTACCAGTCGAGCGCCGACTTACCACCGACATGCAGCCCGTTGAACCTGCGTTGCAGCAGCAGGAGGCTGGGATGCAGGGCTAGGGTATCGGTCGGGCGGCAGTACACCCCACGCGCTAGGCGCGTGAGCCAGCCCGCCCGGACGTAGTGAACGGCCAGGTCCGCGGAAATGGCGAGCGCCCCCAGGTCCTCCGAGGTTAGCGGCGTCCCCGGTGAGAGCCGGGTGTAGAGTAAATTTAGCTTACTTGTGCTAGTCGTAGCCATACTACGATTAATACAACTTTTCAAACTGAAAGTCAATTTGACCTGGCACTCATAGTCGTAGCTAAACTACGATAACTCACACTTATTCAAGTAATCTCTACCGCCTCTCCATCTATAAGCACCACGACCTATGAAATCCTCTAGAACACCACTCTTATCCATCCCCCCGTCCATCCCCCCGCCACGACGCGCCCTACGACGCGCTGAGCTGCGCAAGATCATCCCCCTGTCGAACACAACCATTTACGAGCTGGAGCAACGGGGAGAGTTTCCAAAACGTTTCTATTTAACTCCGCGCTGCGTTGTTTGGGATTCAGATGAAGTCTATGCATGGCTAGACGCACGAAAACGACCCGAGCAACAACCAAGATCGGACGAGCGCCCGCACCGAATCTTCAATTGCGCAGGCGCCGCCCTCTCAAATCGTCCTTGTAGTTGGGCGGATCAAAAGAGAAGAGAAGCGAAGCCGCAATCCATCGGCTGCCTCGATCGTTCGATCTCAAGTATCTCGGGAATGCAGCATCACGTACGTTGAACGGACTCGAAGACTATGACTGCCTCAGGTGAGATCGTGACGGACATTAACATGAAACCGGCAAGGTCTCGATCAACGGCGATCGACCGTGAAAGGCCTTTTCGAGAGATGGCGAGGTCCTTCTGATTGATACCGAACGATGGCGATCGACATTTTCCGGCTGCAGGCAACAGACAGCGATCGATAGCGATAGATGGCGAAAGGTTCGTCACTCCCACTCGATGGTCGCGGGCGGCTTCCCCGATATATCGTAGACCACGCGGGAAATTCCCGGCACTTCGTTGATGACTCGGTGCGCGACGCGATCGAGGAAATCGTAGGGCAGGCGCGCCCAGCGCGCGGTCATGAAATCAACCGTTTCCACCGCGCGCAGGGCAATCACATAGTCATAGCGCCGGCCGTCTCCCATGACGCCGACCGATCGCACCGGCAAAAACACCGCAAAGGCCTGGCTGACTTTGGCGTACAGACCGTGCGTGCGCAGCTCCTCGATGAATATCGCATCCGCGCGGCGCAGTAGATCCGCGTGCGATTTGTGGATCTCACCCAAGATTCGCACGCCCAGCCCTGGGCCCGGGAAAGGATGCCGGTGCAGCATTTCCTCCGGCAGCCCCAGTTCGACGCCGAGTTTTCTGACTTCGTCCTTGAACAACTCTCGCAAGGGTTCGAGCAATTTCAACTTCATGTGCTGCGGCAGGCCGCCGACGTTGTGGTGCGACTTGATCACGTGCGCCTTGCCGGTCTTCGCGCCTGCCGATTCGATCACGTCAGGATAAATCGTTCCCTGCGCCAGCCATTGCACGTCCTTGAGCTTGCCTGCTTCCTCATCGAATACCTCGACGAAAACCCGCCCGATGATCTTGCGCTTGGCCTCAGGATCCGCTTCGCCGGCCAGGGCCGCCAGGAATCGTTGCTCGGCGTCGACCCGAATGACCTGCACGCCCATGTGCGCGGCGAATGTCGCCATGACTTGATCGCCCTCGCCCAGGCGCAGCAAGCCGTGATCGACGAACACACAGGTCAATTGGTTGCCGATTGCTCGATGCAGCAGCGCGGCCAGCACCGAGGAATCGACACCGCCCGACAGGCCCAGCAGCACTCGGTCGGCGCCGACCTGCGCACGAATTCGCGCGACGCCGTCCTCGATGATATTGCGCGTCGCCCAGCTCGCGCCGCAACCGGCGATCTCGCGCACGAAGCGCCTTAAGATCTCGCCGCCTTGCAGGCTATGCGTGACTTCGGGGTGAAATTGCAGTCCGTACAGACGGCGCGATTCGTCGGCCATGGCGGCGAGCGGCGCATTGTCGCTCTCGGCGATGACGCTGAATCCGGGCGGCACGGCGACCACGCGATCGCCGTGGCTCATCCAGACATCCAACAATCGCCGCCCTTGAGCGTCGCGATTGTCCTCGAGGCCGTCGAGCAGCGGCGAGCCATTCGTCGGCCTGACCTGCGCGGCGCCGAATTCCCGGTGCGCCGAGCCTTCGACTCTGCCTCCCAGTTGCGCCGCCATGGTCTGCATGCCGTAGCAAATACCGAGCACCGGCACGCCGAGCGAGTAAATCTCGCGAGGCGCTTCCAGGCCCTTCGAGTCGTAGACGGATTCAGGCCCGCCGGACAGCACGATAGCCTTGGGCGAGAATTTTTTAAGATCGCCGATCGGCGCATCGCAAGCGTAGATTTCGGAATAGACGCCCAGCTCGCGGATGCGGCGGGCGATCAACTGCGTGTATTGGGCACCAAAATCGAGAATCAGAACCTTATCGGCATGAATGTCGGCCATCAACCAATCCGGTAATTGGGCGCTTCTTTGGTGATGGTCACATCGTGCACGTGACTCTCGCGGACGCCGGCGCTGGTAATGCGAACAAATTGCGGGCGCGTACGCATCTCCTCGATGCTGCCGCTGCCGGTGTAGCCCATCGCAGCGCGCAATCCGCCCGACAGCTGATGCAGGATCGCCACCAGGCTGCCCTTGTACGGCACCCGTCCCTCGATGCCTTCCGGCACGAGCTTCTCGAGCTCCGAAGTCGTGTCTTGGAAGTAGCGGTCGCTCGAGCCATGCGTTTGCGCCATCGCGCCCAGCGATCCCATGCCGCGATAGGCCTTGTACGAGCCGCCCTGATAGAGCTCAACCTCGCCGGGGGATTCTTCCGTTCCGGCAAACATGCCGCCGATCATCACGCAGTGCGCGCCGGCCGCCAGCGCCTTGGCGATGTCGCCGGAGTAGCGAATCCCGCCATCGCCGATGACGGGCACGCCGGTGCCCTCGAGCGCCTTGGCGACCCGGGCAATGGCGCTGATTTGCGGAACACCGACACCGGCAATCACGCGGGTGGTGCAAATGGAACCCGGTCCGATACCGACCTTGACGGCGTCCGCGCCGTGCTTGACGAGATCGAGCGCTGCCTCTGCGGTGACGATGTTGCCGCCGATCACCTGTATGTCCGGATATTTCGCCTTGATCCTCGAAACCGTGTCCAGCACGCCTCGCGAATGCCCGTGCGAGGTGTCCACCACGACGACATCGACTCCGGCTTCGCGCAACGCACCGACGCGGTCGAGCGTGTCCGGGGAGGTACCCACCGCCGCACCGACGCGCAAGCTGCCGACGCCGTCCTTGCAGGCATTGGGGAATTCCGTGGCCTTCTGAAAGTCCTTCACGGTGATCATGCCCTTCAACTCATGATCGCCCGCGACCACCAGCACTTTTTCGATGCGGTGCTTGTGCAATAGCGCCAATACCTGCTCTTTCGGCGCATTTTCGCGCACGGTGATCAAGCGGTCCTTCGGCGTCATCACCGAGGAGACCGGCGCATCGAGCTTGGTTTCGAAACGCAGATCGCGATGCGTGACGATTCCGACGACCTTGGTGCCGAGTACCACCGGGACGCCCGAGATATTTTTCGCGCGCGTCAGCTCCAGTACCTGGCGAATGGTCATGTCCGGGTTCACGGTAATCGGGTCGCTGATCACGCCGCTTTCGAACTTCTTCACCCGATCGACTTGCCGCGCCTGAGCATCGATCGACATGTTCTTGTGGATGATGCCGATGCCGCCCTCCTGGGCGATCGTGATGGCAAGGCGCGCCTCGGTGACCGTATCCATGGCGGCCGAAACCACCGGAAGATTGACCCGGATTTCGCGGGTCAGCTGGCTTGCAAGGGATACGTCGCGGGGCAGGACTTCGGAGTATGCCGGCACCAGCAACACGTCATCGAATGTGAGTGCCTCTTCAAGAATGCGCATCGCGTTCCAGGTTCGTCTGAGAGGCGGCGCATTGTACCTTGCGGGTGCGGCGCGGTAAACCGCAGTATCATGAGCGCCATGGAAACGGCCGCAAATCGCGACATTTACAGTGTTTCACGCCTCAATCGGGAGGTGCGAATGCTGCTGGAGCGCGGTTTTGGCAGCCTTTGGCTGGAGGCTGAGATCTCCAATCTTGCCAAGCCCGGCTCCGGACATTGGTATTTCTCGCTGAAGGACGCGGCCGCGCAGGTACGCTGCTGCATGTTCCGGCAGCGAAATATGTTGTGTAGCTTCAGCGTACGGGACGGGCAACAGGTGCTGGTGCGGGCGCGTATCGGCCTCTACGAGCCGCGCGGCGAGTATCAACTCGTCGTTGAGCACATGGAAGCGGCGGGCCGCGGCGCTCTGAAGCGACAGTTCGAGGAATTGTCGGCAAAACTCGCCGCGGAAGGTCTGTTTGCAGCGGAGCGCAAGCGCGCGCTGCCCATGATCCCGAAGCGAATCGGCATCATAACCTCGCCGACCGGAGCGGCCGTTCGCGACATTCTGCATGTGCTCGCGCGCCGATTTGCCGCCGTTCCCGTGCTGATTTATCCGGTGGCGGTGCAAGGCGCCGCGGCGGCCGCCGGCATCACCGCGGCCGTTCGCACCGCCGGCCGACGCGCCGAATGCGACGTGCTCATTTTGGCGCGCGGCGGCGGCTCGCTCGAGGACTTGTGGGCGTTCAATGACGAGGCGCTGGCCCGCGCCATCGTGGCCTCGCCCATCCCGATCGTCAGCGGCATAGGCCATGAAATCGACTTCACCATTGCCGACTTCGCATCCGATGTGCGTGCGCCGACGCCTTCTGCAGCGGCCGAAATCGTCGTGCCTGACGGCGCGGAATGGCTGGCCTCACTCGGGCGCCTCGCACACCGCCTGCAGCGCGGCCTGCTGCGCAGGGTCGAGGCGCAGCGCGAACGCCTGCGCTGGCTCATGGGACGGGCGGCCCTGGTGAGTCCCACCGCGAGGCTGGCGCAGCAAACCCAGCGCCTCGATGACTTGGAGCAGCGCATGTCCAGGGCCCTGCGCCAAATTCTGGCCGACCGCCGCTCGCTGCTCGGCGAGCGGCGCAGCCGCCTCTGGCAGTTGAGCCCCGCCGCTCGGGTGCGCAGTATCGCGGCCCGGCATGCCGCCCTGTACGCAAGACTGCGCGCCGCTGCCATGGCGCGCTTGCATCTGGCGCGCGAACGCCTCTCGCCGTTGGCCCGCACGCTGAATGCCGTGAGCCCACTCGCCACGCTGCACCGCGGTTACGCCATCGTGAGCAGCGAGAACGGCGGCATTTTGCGCAGTGCCGCGGATGCTCCGCCCGGAACGATGGTCGAAGCGCGCCTGGCCGTCGGTAAGTTTCGCGCCAGAGTGGAGAAGCCTTGATTCGCTGCGTCGCGCTGCTCTTGTGCGCGGGTCCGGCACTGGCTCATTCCTACGCCTTGCCGCGCGAGCGCGCCGTGCCGGGCGGAGTCAAAATCCTGCGGCTCGACGCGCCTGGCGATTCCATGCCCTATGTGGATGCTGAGGGTCACCGGGCGCTGGTGGTGCAGGACGGCAACGGCTGGATCGCGGTAATCGGCATCCCTTTGTCGGCGCCGCTTGCGCCAAGAGTGGTCATCGTTCGCAGCGGCGACGGCAGACAAGAACTCCAATTCTCGATCGGCGACAAGCACTACGCGAGCCAGTCCCTCAAAGTGGCGCCCGGGCAGGTCAATCTATCGCGTGCCGATCTTGAGCGGGTCGACCGTGAGAAATTGATCATCGATCGCGACTTGAGCCGCTGGAGCGACGCTCAGCCGGAGATGCTGCGCATGGCACAACCGGTGCCGGGCGTGCGCAGCAGTTCATTCGGCATGCGCCGCATATTCAACGGCGAATCGCGTAATCCGCACAGCGGGATGGACATCGCCGCGCCCATCGGCACGCCGGTCAAGGCGCCGCTCGCGGGCACGGTGATCGACACCGGCAACTACTTCTTCAACGGCAACACGGTCTTCATCGATCACGGGCGCGGCATGATCAGCATGTATTGTCACTTGAGCGCCATCGCGGTGAAGCCCGGACAGCGCGTGGCCGTCGGAACCACGCTGGGTGCCGTGGGGATGACGGGCCGGGTCACCGGACCGCATCTGCATTGGGGCTTGATCCTGAATCGCGCCTGGGTCGACCCGGAGTTATTCGTCTTCGACTAGTGGACTGTAACGGCTGAACTGGGAGTGATGCGGCGTGTGGGATCGAAGTATCGCCATTTCACGGTCTTCGGCACCTTGTTGTAGTGACGGATGTATTTCATGAGTTTCCTTCGCAGATCGGCCAATGAGGTGAACACGCCACGGGCGATGACGTCGCGCTCGATCTTGGAGAACCAGAGCTCGACTTGGTTGAGCCACGAGGAGTACGTGGGAGTGAAGTGCAGGTGAACCTTCGGATGGCGTTCCAAGAACTCAGCGACCTGCAGGGTCTTGTGGGCCGAGAGATTGTCGGCGATCACGTGGATCTCCTTGCCGCGCGGCTGATTCACGACGATGTCGGCGAGAAAGGCGACAAATTCCGCCGAGGTATGGCGCGCCGCGGTCTTGCCGAGCACTTCGCCAGTTTTGGTGTTGAACGCCGCATACAGCGACAACGTGCCGTGTCGGTAGTACTCAAAACCGTGCCGCTCCGCGCGCCCCGGGGAGAGCGGCAACACCGGATCTTTGCGGTCGAGCGCTTGGATCGCTGTCTTCTCATCGACACAGAACACCGCAGCATGCGCCGGCGGATTCAGATACAGCCCGATGATATCCGCCGCCTTCGTCTCGAAGTCCGGGTCGTTGGTCGCCATGTAGCGGTCGAGCCGCTGCGGCTTCAAACCGTGCTTGGCCCAGACCCGCGCTACCATCATGTGGCTGACTCCAAGCTGAGTCCCGAGTTTGCGTGTGCTCCACTGCGTCGTGCCATCCGGGGCTTTGCGCTTGAGCGTCCACTCCAGGATGCGAGCTTCGAGCGCCGGTGTGAGGGTGCTCGCCTCCTGGCCAGCGTGCCGGCTGAACAGCCCCGCCAGCCGCTCCTCTCGGAAACGTTTAATCCAGCGATCAATGAAGGCATCGTTGCAGTCCAGCTTGTCGCGGATCGCCGCCCACGTATGGCCCGCCTCCAGCAGCAAGATCAGTCGCGCCCGGCGTGCATCATCGGCACGCCCGCTGCGACTCGCCGCTCGCTGATTAAGCTCCATACGTTCCGCTTCCGTCAGTACGATCTTGTTTTCCATACATACGATCATACTACCTTTTCACGTGTTACAGTCCACTAGTTTCCCCGTCGGCGCGCCGGTCAGTCGCGCGTGCCGCTCAATATTTGGTCGACCGCGGCTGACTCGATCGGCGGTGCCATCGTGGCCTGGCGCAGTCGCGCGCTATGCTCCTGGACAGCCGCGCCCGAAGGCTGCATGTCGATCTGACCCTGAAAGAACGCGCCCTCGCTGATGCCGACACGGGGCGCGAACACATTGCCCTTGACCTTGGCGGTCGCACGAATGTTGACCGACTCGGTGGCATAGAGGTCGCCTTCCACTTTGCCGTCGATGACGATGATACGGGCGCGTACGTCGCCCTTCATCGAGCCGTCGGTTCCGATCGTGAGGCTCTGCGTGTGCGTGATCGAACCTTCGACACTGCCCTGCACGATCAGGTCCTCTTGCGCCGACAATTCGCCGCGGAATCGCAAGGTTGGACCCAAAACGGAAGCGCGGGTCGCCGCTTCCGCGGGCCTGGCATCGGGCGTTCGATGCGCCTCAGGCGCGCGCGGCGCCGGCGTTCGTGGCTCGGCACCCGGCACTCTTGGCTCGGGTCGCGTCAGAGCAGGCGCGGCGCCCGAGCGGCCGCTTGGGGAATTCATCATAGGATCGTCTCCATCGAGAGGTTTCTTGAACCACGACATCGTTACGCAGCGCCGGCAGATTTGGGCGTACGAACCGCGTCGAACTTACCCTGCTGCTGGCCGGCTTTTTTGCCGTCCATGTCGATGCTGCCGCTGAAATTGGCGCCCTCGGTTATGCTCACCGTGGGCGAGTAGATATTCCCGTGAACCTTCGCCGTCTCTTTGACGAAAACGGACTTCTCGGCGTGCAGGTCGCCGTCTACCGTGCCCTCGACAATGATGAGTTGCGCTTTGATATTGGCCTTGACGGTGCCTTGTGGACCGACGGTCAAGCGCTGGGTATGGGTGATCGATCCTTCCACGCGGCCTTGGATCAACAGATCCTCTTCGGCGGTCAAGTCGCCTTTGAAATACAGCGTCGGACCGAGGATTGAGGCTCGGTCGGTCGCGCTGTTGTAAGGATTGCTCATGCGATGGTCTCCGTGGGCTTGAGTGGGCTTACCCGGCACGGGAAGAGTACCTGGCATAATCGGTCCGAAAGTGAGACCTCGATCACGAAACGTTTTGCTGCAAACTGCGTGCAACTAAATTTGTCGCCAAAACCGCCCGCCCGCCCAGCGCGGGCGGGCACGGCGCCGCGTCACGCCGACGCGACGCGGCTACAGTTGCGCGGGGGCGGGATCGGGCGTGTTGGCCTTCGCCTTTTTGGGCGGCGCACCGGTTGCAACCAGCGATCTTAAGACGCAGGTGCCGAACAGCGTGGCTTTGTACCACCGGCGGCCCAGGTCTTGAATCAGCACGGTTGTATCGTCCACCACTTGCCATCTCCAGATGTCATGCTTGGCGAACGGTATTTGCGCTTCAGGTGCGCTCGCGGGGGCGGCCGCGGCGCCCGCAGCCGCGGACAGCATCGCGACGACTGCAACGATCCGCATGGTACTAGGCTTTTTCATGATCACCCCCCGCTTTCACGGGTCCTTGCCGCGCAAGATAGTCATCCAACGTATGCGCAAGGGATACAAAGTCGGAGGGAATCATGATCACGGTGGTGCTGTTGTTCTCCGCGCCCACTTCGGAAATCATCTGCATGCGCCGCAGCTCCAGCGCCGCGGGATTGCGGGTGATCTGCGCCGCCGCCGCCGACAGCTTCACCGACGCCTCGAGCTCTGCCTCAGCCTTGATGATGCGTGCGCGCTTTTCGCGGATGGCCTCGGCCTGCATCGCCATCACCTGCTGCATGGCCTTGGGCAGTTCCACATCCTTCATTTCGAAACGCTGAACCTCGAGTCCCCAGGCGGCGGTCGAGCCGCAGATGTTGTCGCCCAACAGGGTGTTGATCTTGTTGCGCTCCTGCAGGATTTCATCCAAGTCATGCTGGCCAATGATATTGCGCAGCCCCGTCAATGCCAGTTGATACACCGCGGCAGGCGCATCGGTGACTTCAATGACCGCTTTCGCCGCATCCACGACCCGGTACCAGAGCACGGCATTGACCTTGATGGTCACGCTGTCGCGGGTGATGGTTTCTTGCTGTTCCGCAGATACCGTGCGTGTGCGGATATCGACGCGCACCGAACGTTCGATGCCCAGCGGAATGATCCAGTACAGGCCCGGCCCGCGCAGTCCCCTGTAGCGCCCGAGCCTGAAGACCACGCCGCGCTCGTATTGTTGAGCGACCCGCAGGCCGGACAAGGCAATTACGACCAGCGCGATCAGCAGCATGTCGAGTATGGGCACGGCGGCGCTCCTTGGGACCAGGCCCCAGTTTACGCCCATCCGCAATCCGCGGCGATTGTCCGAGATTCGAGAGACCGCTACTCGATGCTTTCTCCGTGCAGCGAAATATCCAAGCCCTCGCGTTCCTGCTCTTCGGTCACTCGCAAGCCCATGACCGCGTCGATAATTTTCAAGATGATATAGCTGGCCGCAAAGCCGTAGATGACGGTCACCGCAACGCCCTTGAGCTGGATGAGGAACTGCGTCAAGACGGTGTTCTCCACCCCGCTGATCTCCTTGCTGACGAAAATACCGGTCAACAGCGCGCCTACCATTCCGCCGATGCCGTGTACGCCGAATGCGTCCAGCGAATCATCGTAGCCGAGCAGATGTTTGAGCGACGTCGCGGCGGCGAAACAAATCACCCCGGCCGCCAAGCCGATCATCACGGCGGGCGTGGGGCCCACAAAACCCGATGCCGGCGTAATCGCCACCAACCCCGCCACCGCGCCGGAGGCGATGCCGAGGACGCTCGGTTTGCCCTTGGAGAACCACTCCGCGAACATCCAACTCAGGGCCGCTGCCGCCGTCGCCATTTGTGTCACCAGCATCGCCATCCCGGCGCGCCCGTCGGCGGCCCCCGCGGATCCGGCATTGAAGCCAAACCACCCCACCCACAGGAGCGATGCGCCGAGCAGCGTGAGCGTCAAATTGTGAGGCGGCATTCTTTCGCGGCCGTAACCCAAGCGCTTGCCGAGCACCATGCAGCTGGCAAGTCCTGCCATGCCTGCATTGATGTGCACGACCGTGCCGCCGGCGTAGTCCAAAACTCCCGCTGCGTTGAGCCATCCGCTCGGCTCCCAAACCATGTGTGCGATCGGCGCGTACACCAATAAGGACCAGGCGGCCATGAACACCAGCATGGCGGAGAATTTCATGCGATCGGCAAAAGCGCCGGCAATCAGCGCGGGCGTAATGACCGCAAAGGTCAGCTGAAACATGGCATAGACCGTTTCGGGAATGGTCAAAGCCAGATGCGACACCGACAGTTTATTGACCGGGTCATGCATGAATGTCATGCCGTCGAACAGGGCGCGGCTGAAGCCGCCCAGAAATTTGCTGCCGGGCGTAAATGCCCACGAGTAGCCCACCAACCACCACAGGATGGTCACGACGCAGACGATCGCAAAGGTCTGCATCAGCGTCGCCAGAACGTTTTTCTTGCGCACCATGCCGCCATAGAAGAGCGCCAATCCCGGTATCGACATCATCAGCACCAAGGCGGTCGAGGTCAGCATCCAGGCGGTATCGCCGGCGTTGATCTTGTCGGCGCTGATCAGGATCGGCGCGGTCGGTGCGCCATCGCCCCACGCCACAGGCGTCGCGAGCGTCAACCCCGCGAGAAAAGCCACCATTTTCTTCATTGCTTCCCCCGTTAGATGGCGCTGGAATCGCGCTCGCCGGTTCGAATACGCACGACCTGTTCAAGATCGAATACGAATATTTTTCCGTCCCCAACCTTGCCCGTCTTCGCCGATTTGGTGATTGCCTCGATCAATTGGTCGACGAGCTCATCATCCACGGCGATTTCGATCTTTGTCTTCGGTACGAACTCCACGACATACTCCGCGCCGCGATAAATTTCAGTGTGACCGCGCTGCCTGCCGAAGCCCCGAACCTCCGTGACGGTGAGCCCCCGAACCCCGATGTCGCTGACCGCCGCACGGACCTCGTCGAGCTTGAACGGCTTGATGATCGCGGTAATGAGCTTCATCCGGTTTTAAGTCTCCTATCGGCACACCGACTGCTGCGTGGCGGAAAGCACCGCTTGTGCCAGCCTGGGAGGTATTGAATGCGATCAGCAGCTTAAGCCCTAGGCCGGAGATCGGACGGTGCCTGCATGCCCCCATCCAGGGCACAAATTGGCTCATCGCGTATCAATATGGTGCACGTGGCACCGCCCTTAGCGCAGCGACATCTCCAGTCGGACGCGCCCGTCTTGGTTCTTGGCCTTGTCATTGGCCACCAAGAACACCCGCTCAGGATCGATTTGCGTGCCCGTCAAGAGGGCCTGCTGCAGGTTCATCGCTCGCTGCTGCCCCAATGCCGTGAGGTCGGCGTCGCTCACCGCGATATGCTGATGCAGTTCTTGGCTCAGGAAATCGTTTTTTGCCGCCATCTTTTCCGGTTTGGTCTTGACTGCTTCGACCGCCTCGGGAAACTTAGGATCACTGCCGACATTCTTCACGTAAAGTTTCGTTAACACCTCGAGCCGAGACGCGGCATCCGACTCGTCGAATCCTGCGGCGGCGGCCGATTTCTTGCGGGCAACCGTGGCCTGCGCCTCTTGGAGCTGCGCCTGAAATTTGGCCTCGACGAGACTCGGGCGATCAAGTGTGCTGACGAAGGCAATCGGAATCTCCATCTTGAGCTGCGGCCGTGCATCGAGCGCCTTGACGATACTTTGGGCTTTTTCGACCGCGACCGGATCCAATTCGGCGGCGCCCGGCTCAAAATCGACGAACTGCAGGTCCGGTCCGCCGCCGAACAATGAACCGAGCAGCGCGAACGGCGCCGTGACCGCCTTCTCCAAAATGTCGACGAACACCTTCCAAATGATCGGGGCCAACTTGAATTTTGGATCGTCGATCGAGCCGGTGATCGGAAGATTCAGGTCAATCACGCCGTCGCGATCCTTCAGCAGCGCGACGGCCAGTTTCACGGGCAGCGAGACGGCGTCCTTGCTTGCGGTTTTATCGCCGAATTCAAGCTGCTCGACGATGATGTGATGCTGAGCGTCGAGCTTGCGGCCGTCGACTTTGTAGTGCAGTTCAGTGGTCAGCTTGCCCTTGCTGATATTGTAGCCCGCAAACTTGCCGGAATACGGATTGAACGTGCTGAGTTCGATATTGCGAAAGCTCATCGCGAGGTCGGTGTACAGCGCCGCACCCAGCACATTGACTTCGCCGGTGATGGACACGGGCGCGAAGGCATCCACCGACCCATGGATATCCACTTTTGCGCGCGAATTTTCTCTTGACGAGAGTCCAAGAACAGTTCCTTCGAGCTTCTGGATGCCCGTGGCAAAATTAGGGTTAACCGACAGGTCCGCGAAATCCGCCTGACTGGATTGCAGCACGATTTTCTTGATGGACATGGGCATGCTCGTCCCGGCCGCAGGCGCGGGCGCGGGCGCGGGCGCGGCGGCGGTGGCCGCGGCCGCAGACGCGGTTTTACCGCCCTTGCGAGGCGCAGGCTGCACCGAAGCCAGAGGCGGCGCCGGCGCGGGGGCCGCGGTGGCCGCGACCGGCGGGCCCGTGTCTCCGCTGGGGACCACCACGGTGGCACCCGGCCCCGCCAAGACCCGCTTCACGTTAATCGATTCATCCGGCTCGATGACGACTCGCGCGTACAGCTTGCGCGCCGTGACTTGATCGATGTCGAGCCGATCCGGATCATGCTGGAAATCCAGACCTTGAATGTCCAAGCGATCCCAGTTGATGAAATCCTGATGCAAAGCATTATCGACCGTGTGCAAATTGGCGACGCTCAAGTTTCCGCTGAACTGCAGCACGGGTTTCTGGGCGCCGTAGCGCAGCTTGGCATCGCCGCCTAAGCTCCCTGAGAGCAAAGTCATCGAGGTGTACTGCGCGATGTAGGGCTGAATCGCGGCAAGCTCGATCCCGTCCAGTTTCAGATTCAAATTCGCCGCCACGGGCTGCGGCGTGAGGTCTCCCGTAACATTCAAGGTGCCCGTGTCGTTGATCTTCGTATCGAGCGTCACACTCAGCGGCTTGGCCAGGTCCAGGCTCGCCCCGGTTACTTTCACGGACAATGGTGCCAGCAGCACCTTCGCCGCCGGCCGGGTGCGCCGATCCTCGGCGAAGATGCTGGCGTCGCGCAGCGCAAACTCGCCAAGTTCAAAACGCCAGGCGGCTGCCGGCAACGCGGCTGGCGCGACGGGCGGCGGCGTGGCGGACGGCGTGGCGGGCGACGCTGCGGCCAGCACAGCCGGCTGCTCCGCCGCCGGCGTGCTCGAGGTTGGTGCCGCGGGAGCCGGTGGCGCGGCGAGTTTGAGCAAATTGACCGATCCGTCCGGTTCCAACCAGGTCACGAGCTTGACGCCCGCGAGGTTCAGCGAGTCGCTGTGCGCGTGCCGCTGCTTGAGGTCCACCGTGGTGCCGCTCAAGGTCAGCTGCGGCACGGTGATCCAATCGAGATCCGAGTTCTTCGGCCTGATTACCAGATCGGTCAACGCGACTTTCGACACATCGACCTTCAGATCGACATCGTCCTGCAACGAAAACCGATACGTCGCGTGCAACTCGATTTTGCCGGCATTGACCAGAAAGCTGAGCTGATCTTCCAGGTACTCCCAAATCGTGTGCGCCTGCAGTCCAACGATCTGGAACTCGCCGTCGGACTCGATCGGCTGGACGGCGAGGTGCCCATGCCACTCGATCCGCTCACCCAGTTTGGACACGCCGGTGAAGGTGAAGCGGCCGCCGTTCGCACCCGTGGTGAAATTCCGCAACTCAAAGTTGATCGGCTGCAAGCGCGTCGCAAAATCGGACGGTCGACGCCGATCGTCGAATGAGAGAGATCCTTGGCTAACTTTGAACGAGCCGATCCGCAGCGCTGGAATGGGTTCGCTGCTCTTCGGCGCCGGCTGGCCGCTCGCCTTGCGGCCCAACTGCGCGAGGTTCAAGTGCCCATCCTTGAAGATGACGGCGTTCGCATAGGGCGAATCGATATCGATATTGCCGAAGGTGTAGGCGCGGTGCCAGAGTGAGGAAACCTGAATATCGATGAACAGCCGCGCGAATCCCAGCAGCTTTGTGCCATGGGATCCTGTCAGGCTGAAGTCCTTGACTTGCATCTGAAGCAGGAACGGATTGATGCGAATGTCGCCGACGTTCGGCGTCACGCCCTCGAGGATCTTTGGAATTTCGGTCATGAGGGCGTTGCGCGCAAGCCTTGGGGCCAGCAGGAAGCCGGCCAGCGCGTACAGGCCGATCAGCAGCGCTGCCGCCGCTGTGATTCGGAACATCTTTGTTTTCATAAACCGCCGCAAGGAACCAACCCCCTTGGTACCGCGGTTCATATTAGCGCTTATTGCGTTGGATCAAGCGCTTGCGTTTGCGAACTTGGCGGGGGGTCAAGGGATTGCGTTTTCCGGCGAACGGGTTCTCATCACCGCGAAACGCTACTCTGACCGGGGTGCCCATCAAGTCGAAGGCCGTGCGATAGACGTTGACCAGATAACGCCGGTACGCATCCGGCACATGATCGGTCTGGTTGCCGTGAATGATCACCACCGGCGGATTTCGGCCTCCTTGATGCGCGTACCGCAGCTTGATGCGGCGCCCGCTGACCAACGGCGGCTGGTGGCTCTCAATGGCCGCCTCCAACACGCGCGTCAACTCCGGCGTGCTCATGGCGCGCATTGCGGCAGCGTAGACTTTTCGCACCGAGGCGAACAGCTCGCCGACGCCGCTGCCGTGGCGCGCCGAGATGAAGTGCAGTGGTGCGAAATCAGCGAATTGCATACGCTGCTCGATCTGCTGGCGAATCAAGTCGCGCTGTTCGGTGGGAATGTTATCCCACTTGTTGACCGCCAGAACCAACGCCCTACCCTGTTCAATCACCGTGCCCAACAGGCTCGCGTCTTGCTCGGCAACCGTGTCGTGTGCGTCCATTACCACGACGACCACATGGGCGGACTCAATGGCCTGCAGCGTTTTGATGACGCTGAATTTTTCGACCGCCCCCTCGACCCGCGAGCGGCGCCTCACACCGGCCGTATCGATCAATGTAAACCGCTCGCCATCACGCTCAAAGGGAACCAGCACGGCGTCGCGTGTGGTTCCCGGCTGATCAAAGGCCACCACACGGTTCTCGCCCAACAATCGATTGATCAACGTGCTCTTGCCGACGTTCGGCCGGCCGATCACGGCAACTTTGATGCTCTGCATCTCCGGGCCATCCTGCGGATCGGGCGTCAGTCCCTGAAGAGCGGTCTCCAGCAGGGATACCACGCCCTGATCATGTGCCGCCGAAATTGCCAGCGGTTCCCCCAACCCCAGCTGGTGGAAATCGGCCACTGCCATGTCGCTGTCGAATCCTTCGGTCTTGTTCACAGCCAGGAACAGGGGCTTGCCGCTGCGGCGCGCTAGCTGCGCCACGAATTGATCCTGCGGCGTGACGCCGGCACGGCCGTCCACCAACACGATCAGACGATCCGCTTCGCTGATGGCGCGTTCGGTCTGCGCAATCATGAGGCTCTCAATCACGTCCGCTTTCTCAACGAGGCCGCCGGTATCGACCACGATGCACGGCACCCCCGTCCGTCGTGCGAATCCATACTGGCGATCGCGCGTGAGACCCGGCAGATCGGCTACCAGCGCATCGCGGGTACCGGTCATGGCATTGAACAGGGTCGACTTGCCCACATTCGGGCGCCCTATCAATGCGACTACCGGCAGCATTGCCTTCGCTGCTTAAGGCGGAGGCGCGGCGGGAGGCGAGGCCTCGGCGGGAGGCGAGGCCTGGGCGGGAGGCGAGGCCTCGGCGGGAGGCGGCGGTGGCGGCGGCGGCAGAACCTTGGGCGTGGCTCGGTAGGCCGCCAGGGTTCCGCCGTCGGTCAACACGACGACCGTGTCGCCGGCGCCGGCCGGCGGACTGGAAACACGCTGCTTCTTGGCAATGCGCTCGCGCGCCACGAGCTCGCCGGTGCCCTTGTCCAACCAGTGGAGATACCCCTGATAGTCCGCAACCGCGATCGCCGTGCTGGTCACCACGGGCGTGCTCAAGCCGCGACGCTTCAGTTTCTCGTTGCGCCACAGCTCGGCGCCGTCGCGCTGACGCATGGCCACGACGATCCCGTCGGATTCGGTAACGTACAAATTGTCCGCATCGACGGCCAGGCCCCGATAGCTCGACATATCGTGCGACCACCACAGCTGCCCGGAATCGAGCGCAAGCATGGCCGTGCGCCCCTGAAATCCGGCGGCAAATACGTTATCGCCCACCACCTGAACCGCGGAATCGATATCGACCAGCCGATCGAGTTCCGTGCGGCCGCGAGGCGAGGCCAGCGCGGTGTCCCAGAGTGTGTCGCCGGTGTTGAGCGAGACCGCCATGACCTTGCCGTTGTCGAATCCGCTGATTGCCACCTCCTTGGCGACAATGGGTATTGCCGTGCCGCGCAAGCTCAGGCGCGGAACCTGCTGCTCAACGGACCACAGCACCTTCCCGGTGTGCGTATCGAGGCCGTTCAGCCGGCCGTCGACCGAGCGTATCACGATGACATTCTCGCTGATCGCCGGCGAGGAGAGCAGTTCCGAATTGATCTGCGCGCGCCACAATTGACGCCCGGTGGCGCCCTCCAATGCAACCACCGCACCCTTGCTCGTGCCGGCGACGACGATGCCGTAACCGGCCGCAGGCCCCGCGGATAGGGGGATCTTGAGTTTCTTGACCCACGCGGCGCGGCCGGTTTCGAGCGACACCGCCAGTACCTCGCCCTTGTGATTGGCGGCGAACACCATGCCATTGTCGATTGCAGGGCCCAAGCCCAGCCGCAGCTTGATCTGCTTTTTGCCCCCGCCCACGCCGTCATCCCACAATTTCTTGACCGGCAACGTGTCCGGAAAATTCACCAGCTTCGCCGGCGGTTCGACGTCTTTGTCCTTGCTGCAGCCGGCGGCGATGAGCAGCGCAGCGAAACTCAATGGAAGCAATAAGCGCATCAGGGTTTGGCCTTTTCGTTCGAGGCAAGATCGGCAAGTTTCAGCTGCAGCAGCGCGGCATCCGCGCCGCCATCGCTGGTCCCGAGCGCCATTTTGTATTCGGCAACGGCGCCGGGAAGGTCCTTCTTGGCATACAGGGCATCGCCGTGCACCTCGTGATAACGGCCGGCGAAGCTCCCTGGCGTGCCCTGCGCCAGCGTGTTGACGGCATCATCCGGCTTGCCTTGATCGATCAATACTCGCGCGAGCCTGAGGCGTGCGACCTGCTGCAGCTGCGCATCCTTGGAGCTGTTCATGACCTGGGTCAGCGGCGCAACGGCATCGGCGGGTTTGCCGCCATCCACATCGATGCGGGCGATCGTCAGCTGCGCCTGGTCGGCATAAGGAGACCCTGGGAAGTTCTTGATGAGTCCGTCCGCGATCCGCAGGGATTTTTGCGGATCGTTCATTTGCAGGGCGGTCGTCATTTGGTTGAACTGCTCCGCGGCCTGCAGCGCCAGGGCATTTTGATGCGAGCGGTAGTATTGAATGCCGAACCAACCGCCCACGCCGAGCACCACCCCGCCCAGTATCCACGGGGCATATTCGCTGAAGGCACGCTTTACGGCCTCTAGTTGTTCGTCGTCGGTCAAATATTCTTCAGCCATGGCTGCTTCCACTCCCGCCTTTAAGACCCAATAAGGTGCCGATACGTTCACTGATTTGTTCCGTGGGGCACTCTTCCTGTGCCAACTCGCGCCGCAGCGCCTTCACGGCCACGACGCCGCGGGCTGCCTCGTCATCCCCCAGCACCAACGCGAACTGCGCGCCGCTCTTGTCCGCGCGCTTGAACTGCGTTTTGAAGCTGCCCCCGCCTAGATTGATCTGCACGGCCAGATCCGGCCATGCATCACGCAGCTGCTCCGCCAGTTTGCAACCTGGGATCTGCGCCCGCTCCCCGACCAGCACCAGATAAATCTGCGGCCGATTTTCAATGAATTCCACATTCTGCTTCTGCAGGAGCATGACGATCCGCTCCTGCCCCATCGCCCAACCCACTCCCGGCGTGTCGATGCCGCCGAGCTGGGCTACCAAGCCGTCATAGCGGCCGCCGGCACACACCGTGCTCTGCGAGCCGAGCGCATCGGTGGTCCACTCGAACACCGTGCGGGTGTAGTAATCGAGTCCGCGCACCAGATGAGGCTCGACATGATACTCGATGCCGGCGCTGCGTAACTGGGCACATAGGCCTTCGAAGTGCTGCCGGGATTCGGCATCCAGCGCATCGAGCAGCCGCGGCGCGCCGGCAATGACCCGCTGCATCTGCGGATTCTTGCTATCGAGGATTCGCAACGGGTTGCCGGTCAGCCGGCGCTTGCTGTCTTCATCCAACGAGGCAGCATGCCCGCTGAAATACGCGGTGAGCGTTTCGCGGTAGACGGCGCGCGACGCCGGCGTGCCCAGCGAGTTCAGCACCAGCTTCACGCCGCGCAGTCCCAGCAGCTTGAGGAGCCGCGCCGACAGCAAGATCATCTCTGCATCGACATCCGGCCCCGCGAATCCGAAGGCTTCCGCGTCGATTTGATGAAATTGCCGATAGCGCCCCGCCTGCGGCCGCTCGCGCCGGAACATCGGCCCCATGCACCACACGCGCAGGCGGCTCTCGCGCAGCAACCCGTTGGAAATGACCGCGCGCACGATGCCGGCGGTCGCCTCGGGGCGCAGCGTGATGTGGTCCTCTCCCTGATCGACGAAGCTGAACATTTCCTTTTCGACGATGTCGGTGAAATCTCCGATGGAGCGCTTGAACAACTGCGTCTGTTCGATCACGGGGACGCGGAATTCCTCGTAGCCGTAGCTCGCAAAGACCTGCCGCGTGATGCGTTCCAAATGCTGCCAGGCCGCTATTTGCGCGGGCAATACGTCATGCACACCGCGCAAGGGCTCGATGATCTTGCTCAAGGGGCTCTGCGCTCAGCCGGGCGGGCGCGCGCCGCGCGGCGGCGCAGCGTGCGTCTGATCGGGGCGCGAATCGCGCCGCAGGACGCCGTCGGCGCCGGCCTCGAAGCGCGCGACGTCTCCGGCAAAGAATTGCGGTCCGATCGCGACGGCGCGATCGTTTATTTCGAGCTGCACGCCGCTGCCTGCCCCCAGGTAGACGCGCAGCGGCGCCAGTCCCGCGATGACCTTCACGCTGTTGGCGCGCCCGTTGCCCGCGAAGGTGCGTCTGCCGGAGGCGTCACGGATATCCACCCACGAATCCGCGGAAAAACTCAATCGCAACCGCGCCCGGCCCGCGCCGGGGAGGGGTGGCGCGGGCGCATCCGCGGCATTCGCAATCGCTGTCTCCGCCGCGGTGCCCAAGGATGCTGCCGCCCCACCGGCAGCGGAGCCGTCGCGTGCCGGGGCGGGCGAAGCGGTGGCAGGTGCGACGATGCCGGTTTCGGGTAAGTCGGCGCGCACCGCGCCGGCTGCCGCGGCCACTGCCGCAGCGCTCTGCACCTTGGCGCGCGCGTGCCAGGGCCGCCACCAGAGCACACCGAGTACCAGCACCGCGGCCACGCACGCGGCGATTTGCAGCGGGGATAGTCGGCCCGATGACGGCGTGTCGTCGCGGGAACTCAGCAGCATGCTGGGACCGGCGGCGGCCGGAGAGTCGGCCGGCGATGGCTCGCGAGATTCGAATCCCGCGAGAATCTCAGCAGCCGGCAAGCCCAGCAGCGCCGCGTATTTTTTCAGGTGGCCTTTGGCGTATACCGTCGGGCCGATGCGCCGATAATCGTCCGCCTCGAGCGCCTCGATCACCCATCGATCCAGATGCATTTCATCGGCGGCCTTTTGCGCGCTCAAGCCCCGCCGCTCGCGTTCGGCCTTGAGCTTGAGCCCCGGAAGCGCCGTCGATTCGCTCATCGATCGACGCCGTTGCGCATATTTTGCGCTTCCTCTGAGTTGGGGAATTCCGTTTGCACGCGCCGCGCGTAGACCGCCGCGGCGACCGCATCGCCCAGCTTGCGCTGCGCGCGAAAGCCCAGCCACAGGACCTCCGGCGTGGGCGGATTCACGGCCAAATAACGCTGCACGATTTCGCGAGCCTGCGCCGCATCGCCCCGATCGAACGCGACATTGCCCGACTGCAACAGTCCCTCGGGCATGTTGGGGTGAATCGCCAACGCGCGGCTGAAATAGCGGTCGGCATCCACCAGATTGCCGGCGCCGCGCATGCACACGCCGGCATTGACCCAGGCCACCTCCGGCGTCGGATACAGGGGACTGCGCGCCACCTCGTTGAACATCTTTTCGCCGGCCGCAGCCTTGCCCGTGCGGCACAGGAATCCTGCGTAACTGTTCGCGATTCGCGGATCATTCTTGCTCAGGTGCGTAGCGGCCTCATAGTAGTGCTCGGCCTTGCCCATCTCGTTGAGGCGCTCATAGACCAAGCCGGCCGTGGACTGAACGTCAGGATTGGATGAGTTCTCGGACAAGGCGCGCTCGATGCAATCGCGGGCGTTGGCCAGCTGCCCCAGCCTCATGTACTCGATGGCCAACTGCATGTTGGCGATCGCCGCCTGCGCGGGCTGCTTCTTATAGGTGCGAACCGGCTGTTGATAAGCAGGCGGATTGTGGCTGCAGGCACTCAATAGGGCCAACCAGCCCAGTGCCAGCACCGCAACGGCGCGAAGCGGCTTTGCGTGGCACATCATTGAATTTCCGCCGGGGTGCGCGACGCCGCGCCGAGTTTCGTCCCGAGCCGCACCAGCGTGCGATCCGTGACCCTGCCCGCCAGTTGTCCGCACGCCGCCTCGATGTCATCGCCGCGCGTTTTGCGGATCGTGGCGATGACGCCGTGATCGTTCAGGATGTCGCGGAACTTCACGATGGCCGCGGCCGCCGAGCGGCGGTAGCGCGTGCCGGGAAAGACATTGAACGGAATGAGGTTGAGCTTCGCCGGGCGGCCCTGCATCAGGCGCGCGAGCTGTCGCGCATGCGACAGGGTGTCGTTCACGCCGTCGAGCATGACGTACTCGAAGGTGATGCTGCGGCCGTTTTGCCGCTCGATGTAGTGCCAGCAGGCATCGAGCAGTTCGGCGATCGGGTGCTTGCGGTTGATGGGCACGAGTTCGTCGCGCAAGGCATCGTTGGGCGCATGCAGGGAAACGGCCAGGGCGACGTTGCACTCCTCGGCGAGCTTGTAAATCTGCGGCACCAGCCCTGAGGTGCTCAAGGTCACCCGGCGCCGGGACAGATCGTAGCCCAGATCGTCCAGGAAAATGCGCATGGCAGGCAGCACATTGCGGTAGTTGGCAAGCGGCTCGCCCATGCCCATGAAGACGATATTGGTGATTTTGCGCCCGCCCTCCCCGACCGCGACGCCGCTGGTCTTCGCCAGCTCGCGCTGCGCCAGCCAGACCTGGCCCACGATTTCCGCAGCGCTCAAATTGCGGTTGAATCCCTGCTGCGCGGTCGCGCAAAAAGTGCAGTCCATCGCGCAACCGACTTGGCTGGAGATGCACAAGGTGCCGCGATCGGGTTCCGGGATATAGACGGTCTCGATCCCCTGGACCTCGTCCATGCGCAGCATCCACTTGCGGGTGCCGTCCTTCGAGAGTTGCTCGGTCACGATTTGCGGTACGGTGATTGCGGCGATCTGGTCCAAGCGGCCGCGAAACTCCTGCGCCAGGTCGCTCATGGTGGAGAAATCCGCCGCGCCGCGCCGGTAGATCCACTTCATGAGCTGCCGCGCGCGAAACGGCTTCGCGCCGAGACGCGTCGCAACGAACGTCTCGAGCTGCGCGCGGGGCAGACCCAGCAGATTCACGCGGTCGCTCGACACCTCAATCCCCCTCCTTTGCCACCGCTACGCTAGCGCGTACGCGGGCAGATCTCAATTTCGCGGAAGAAGTAGCTGATTTCGCGCGCCGCGGTATCGGCGGCATCCGAGCCGTGCACGATGTTTTCATCGATGCTGGTGGCAAGATCCGCGCGAATCGTTCCCTTGGCAGCCCGCTTCGGGTCGGTGGCGCCCATCACCTCGCGATTTTTCGCGATCGCATCGTCGCCCTCGAGCACTTGGACGATCACCGGACCCGAGCTCATGAAGCGCACCAGGTCCTTGAAAAACGGCCGCTCGCGATGCACCGCGTAAAAGCCTTCCGCCTCAGGCAGAGACAGCTGCATCATGCGGGCCGCGATCACCTTCAAGCCCACTTGTTCGAGGCGACGATAGACCTCGCCGATCAGGTTACGGCCGACTCCGTCTGGCTTGACGATCGATAGGGTTCGCTCAATGGACATGTAAACCTCGCAAATGGACTTAGAATCAACCGCACGGGTGGGGCTGACAAAGACCGCGAAGTGTACTGGAGCGAGCCCGCTCAAGCAATCGCGATGATTGCCGAAGTCACTGTATTACTTGGAAAAACCGAGTCGTTCAGGCGCTACGCGCCAAATTTTACGGGGTCGAAGCGACCCCGTCCGATAGTTGCTGGCTGCGCGAGCACAGGAGATCTATACGTTGAAACTCTCGCCGCAACCGCATTCGCCCTTGGCCTTGGGATTCTGGAACTTAAATGCCTCATTGAGCCCCTGCTTGACGAAATCCACCACGGTTCCGTCGATCAGCGGCAGGCTGTGCGGATCGACCACGACTTTGACGCCGCGCGCCTCGAAAACCACGTCTTCAGGGTTGATGGCGTCGGCGTAATTCACCACGTAGGCGAAGCCCGAACAACCCGTTTTCTTGATCCCGACTCGTAAACCGACGCCAATTCCGCGCTGCGCCAAATGAGTCTTTACCCGATTGGCCGCCGATTCCGTCAGTAGTATCGCCATGCTGCGCTGTACCTCACCAATTCGGCCCGTGGATACCATACATAACACGTCACCGCCCCCCTCGCACGGAACCGAAGCCCGTTTTTCAATTAATCCTCGTTCACCTTCATGGGGTGCGTATCCACCTCACCATGCTGCCTTCAACCACGATATTCAAGCGCCGCAACCGCGGCGGCCAGCCACGCATCCTCAACGATCAACAGGCGCCCTGTTTTTTCGACGGGCACGGCGAATCGATCGCGCAAAGCCGGCACCCCCTCCGGCAGCAGCGGCTTCACCCGCTGTCCCACCGCTTGTTCCGCCAGCCACGCCGAGACGGCGATGGTGTGCGGGCAGCCAAACGCCAAGAAGCGGGCCGCCGACACGGCTCCGGCGCTGATTTGCAAGTCGAACTGCACCCACGTGCCTTGGGCAAGACTCCCCGCCGCGCCCCGACATATGCCGGCGCCCGTCAATTCGCCGACATTCGCTGCCCATCCGAAGTAGCGGAGCGTCAATTCGTTGTAGTTCATGCGACCGGCGCGGTACCCGCGATCCTGCGAAGCCGGCCTACTTCCCGCGTCAACACGGCTACCGCAGTGTCAATGTCGCCCTCGGTGGTGGTCCTGCCCAAGCCGAAGCGCAGGCTGCTTTCGCTCAGGCGCTCGCTGCGGCCCAGGGCGCGCAACACATACGAGGGCTCCGCCAGGGCCGAGGTGCAGGCCGAACCGGTCGACACGGCCACGTACGGACGGATCGCCGCAACGAGGCTCTCTCCTTCGACGCCCTCAAACGACACGTTGAGCAGGTGCGGCACCGAACGTGCGGCGCTGCCGTTGCGCAGCACGCCCCCGATGGCGGCCAGTCCCCGCCACAGGCGCTGCTGCAATTGCGCCACCCGCGCCGTTTCCACCGACGAGAGCGCCGCGGCCAGCTCGAACGCCAGACCCATGCCCACGATTTGGTGGGTGGCCAGGGTTCCGGCCCTCAAAGACCGCTCCTGGCCGCCGCCGAATTGCAAGGCGCTCAGCTGCACCCGGCCGCGGCCGCCGGCATCGCGGCCGCCGGCATCGCCGCCCCGTGCGACGAGCAGTGCGCCCACGCCCTTCGGTCCATATGCCTTGTGGGCCGACAACGACATCAGGTCGACGCCCAGGCCGGCGAAGTCGATCGGGCACTTGCCGACGCTCTGTGCGGCATCGACATGCAACCAAGCGCCGCCGTGCCGCGCGCAAACCGCCGCGACCGCGGCAATGTTTTGCACCACGCCGATTTCATTGTTGACGTGCATGAGGGACACCAACACCGTGTCCGGCCGCAGCGCCACAGCCACTTGTTCAGGATCGAGCACGCCTTCTTTGTCTGGAACCAGGTAGCAAACCTCCCAGCCGCGGCGCTCGAGCTCGCGGCACGGATCGAGCACGGCCTTGTGCTCCGTTCGCACCGTGACGATGTGGCGGCCGCGGTCGCGGTAGTACTGGGAAACACCGAAAATCGCCAGGTTGTTCGCCTCCGTGGCGCCCGAGGTCCAGATAAGTTCGGCCGCGCCGGCGCCCACGGCCGTGGCTACCTGAGCCCGTGCCGATTCGACCAGGGCGGCGGCGATCTCGCCATATTCATGGCTCGTCGATGCCGGATTGCCAAACTCGGTTTCGGAGCGCAGCACATCGGCCATTGCCAAGGCGACCCGGGGCTCGACCGGTGTGGTCGCGGCGTGATCCAGGTACACCGGCTTGCGTGCCGCGGTCATTTGCGCGAGCGCTGCGCGGATTGCCCGCGCCGGCCCTGCACGGCGCTCAAGACGCCGCGCAGGATGTTCAGTTCATTGCGGTCGAGCTGGGCGCGGTTGAACAGGCGCCGCAACCGCTCCATCAGGTGCCCGGTGCGATCGTCGAAATCGATTTCCTGGAGCACCTCCAGCAGGTGCGCATAAAAATGCTCGACATCGCCCGATGGGGCCAGCGCCATTTCCAATTGCATGTGCGACTTGGGCTGCTCGCGCGCCATAAAGATCTCATACGCGGTCAACTGCACCGACATCGCCAGATTCAGCGAGCAATACGCCGGGTTGGCGGGGATGCGCACCAGCACATTGCAGAGATTCAAATCCTCGGTCGCGAGCCCGTAGCGCTCCGACCCGAACAGCAGCGCCGCGCGGTTTTCCGGCCCCAATGCAACGATTCTGCCGGCCACATCGCGCGGCGTCGTGAACTCCCAGTAATAGGATCTCGGGCGCGATGTCGTGCCCGCGATGAAGCCGCAGTCGGCGATGGCCTCGGCGACAGTGTCCACCACCCGCGCGTTCGTCAAAATGTCGTCCGCGCCCGCCGCCAGCGCGATGGATTCCGCATGCGGGAAGGAGCGCGGCCGCACCAGAACGAGATCCGAGAGCGCCATGTTCTTCATGGCGCGCGCGACCGAACCGATATTGCCGGGGTGGCTCGGGTCGATCAGCACAATGCGAACGCGGCTGGTCACTGGTGGTATTCTAGCGCCAGCTTATGCAACCCCTGCTCAATATCGCCATGCGCGCCGCGCGCCGCGCCGGCGACCTGATCGTCAAAAGCCTCTCGCGCCTCGATTCCTTGAAGATCGACAGCAAAGGCCGCAATGATTTCGTCACGGATATCGACCGCAAGGCGGAAGCGGACATCATTGCGACCATACGCCGCAGCTACCCGCAGCACGCCATCCTTGCCGAGGAATCGGGCCGCAGCGGCGAGCATGAATTCGTCTGGATCATCGATCCGCTCGACGGCACGACCAATTTTCTGCATGGCTTCCCCACCTTCGCGGTCTCGATTGCGCTGGAGCAAAAAGGCCGCTTGCAGCACGCTGTGGTCTACGATCCGATGCGACAGGAGTTCTTCACCGCGTCGCGCGGCGACGGCGCGCAACTGGAAGGCAAGAAAATCCGCGTCAGCGGCCAGCGTACCTTGGAGGGCGCTCTCATCGGCACCGGGTTTCCGTTTCGCGCGGGCGCCACTTACGTCGATGAGTACCTGGCGATGCTCAAGGTGGTGATGTCGACCGCCGCCGGCATCCGCCGTCCGGGCGCCGCCTCCTTGGATCTGGCCTATGTGGCGGCGGGAAGAATCGACGGCTTCTGGGAATTCGGCTTATCGCCCTGGGATACGGCCGCCGGTACCTTGCTCATCCAGGAGGCCGGCGGCCGGGTCGGCACGGCAACCGGCGCCGAGTATTCGCTCGGCGCCAATATCGTTGCCGGCAACCCAAAGGTCTACCAGGCACTGCTCGAGGTCATCGGACCTCTGGCGCCGGCCTCACTTCGCGTCTGAAGGCTCGATGTAGGTCGCACTCATGGTGCTGCGCTTGTAGCCATAGGTCGCGTACACCACCAGCCCCAGCGCCGCCCAGCCGAAAAACACCATCTTGGCGAAGAACGACAGCAGCAAGAACAACGCCAGACAACCGATCAGCGCCAGAGGGCCTACGAGCCAGATCGCCGGGGTTCGAAACGGCCGTTTCCGGTCACGCTGAGTGCGCCGCAAGATCATCACGCCCATCGCCACCGAGAAAAATGCGGCCAAGGTGCCGCCGTTGGAGGTGTCGGCGAGATTGCCGACCGGAAAAAACGCGGCGGCGCACATCACCACCGTCCCGGTGATCATGGTCACGACGTGAGGCGTCTGGAAGCGCGGATGGATCTTGGTCAAGGCATCGGGCAACAGGCGATCGCGCGCCATGCTGAAGAAGACGCGTGTTTGACCGAACATCATCATCAAGATGACCGAGGGCAGCGCCAGAAATGCGGCCAGGCCGATGAGCCGCGACACCCTGGGCCAGCCGATTTCCCGCAGCACGTGCGCCAGCGGTTCATCGCTGCACACCAGCGACGAGAGCTTCGCCGGATCCATGCAGGCCTTCAGCATCTCCGGACCGCCGGGGTCGATGCCATGGCCCGCGGCGTCCAACACCGGCTGAGCACCGATGGAGCCGATGGCGCCGCTCGCAACCAGCAGGTAGAAAATCGTGCAAATGACCAGGCTGCCGATCAGGCCGATCGGCATGTTGCGCTGGGGATTTCGCGTCTCTTCCGCGGCGGTCGACACCGCATCGAAGCCGACATAGGCAAAGAATATCGACGCCGCGGCGCCGCCGACGCCGAGCCAACCCAAGGGGGTGAACGGTTCGAAATTTTCCGTCTTGATGACGGGCAGCGCCAGGGCGCAAAACAGCACCAATGCCGCCACTTTGATGCAAACCAGAACGGCATTCACCGTGGCGCTTTCGCGCGTTCCCAGTGCGAGCAGGGTGGTCACCAGCGCGGCAATGAACACCGCCGGCACATTGATAAAACCGCCCGCGAAGTAGCCCTTGGACAGGTACAGCGGGATATGAATGTCAAAGCTGTGCGCTATCAGCGGCACGAAATAATTCGACCATCCCACCGACACGGCGCTTGCCGCGATGGTGTATTCGAGGATGAGCGCCCAGCCCACGATCCAGGCGATGATCTCGCCCAGCACCGCGTAGGAGTAGGTATAAGCGGAACCGGAAACCGGCACCATCGCAGCCAGTTCGGCATAACACAGGGCGGTAACGGCACAAACGAAACCGGCTATCACGAAGGAGGCCATCATTCCGGGGCCGGCTTTCTGTGCCGCCTCGGCGGTCAACACGAATATGCCGGTGCCGATAATGGCGCCCACCCCGAGCATCATGAGCTGGAAAGCCCCCAGCGTGCGCGTCAGGGATCTCTTCTCGGCACTCGCCAAAATAGCGTCAAGCGGTTTGATGCGCCAATTCATGTCATCTCCCCTTTTTGAATACTGCGCGGACTTTAGCGGCTTTCCCACCGCACTAGCAATCTATTACTTCACCGGCCCGCGCAATCGAATGTTTATCCATTCCACGGCCACGGCGAATACAAACGCGAAATACAGGTATCCCGGCGGGAGATCCCGCTCCAATGAGTCCGCGATCAGCGCGGCACCGACCAACGCCAAGAACGCGAGCGCCAACACCTTGATGGAGGGATGGCGCTCGATGAAGCGGCCGACGGATGCGGCGACCAGCATCGTCGCGAGCACCGAGATCACGATGGCAGCGACCATGACCTCGATATGCTGGGCGAGGCCGACCGCGGTGAACACCGAATCGAGCGAGAACACGATGTCGATGATGCCGATCTGGACGACGATCATCGCGAAGCTGTTCATGCCGCCGGGTTTGCGGGTGTGCGCCTTGCCGTTGAACATTTCCCGCAGTTCCCTGACGGTGTTCACGATCAGGAACAGTCCGCCGCCGAACAGAATCAGGCCGCGGGCGGAGACCGCGGTGCCGAACGCGCGCAACCAGGGATCGCGCAGCGTGGCCAGCCAAACAACGGAAAACAGCAGGCCGATGCGCGTCAGCATGGCGAAGCCCAAACCGAGCAGCCGCGCGCTGCCGCGCTGCGCTTTCGGCAGCCGCTCGACCAGAACCGCCAGAAATATGATGTTATCGATGCCGAGGACGATCTCGAGCAAGACCAGCGTCAGGAACGACAGCCAAACTTGCGGATCGGCGAGCAGCTCCCTCACGGCCACGCGCAATACTCCGACAGGCTCTTAGGGCAGTCCGTCGATTTCTTCCGGTTTGGTCGCCTTGCGTTCGAGCAAATCATCGACGCGCAACCCCAGGTCGAGCGACAGCGCGGCGGAAATGTAGATCGACGAATAGGTGCCGGCGATGATGCCGATGACCAAGGCGGCGGAAAATCCGCGCAAGGTCTCGCCGCCGAATACCAACAGCGCCGCGACCACCAATAATGTCACCAACTTCGTCATCAAGGTTCGCGACAGGGTCTGATTGATCGACTCGTCGATCACCTGCGCGATCGAGAGCTTGCGCGACGCGCGGGCGCGCTCGCGAATGCGGTCGAACACGATGACCGTGTCGTTGAGCGAATAGCCGATCACCGCCAAAACCGCCGAAATGGCGGTCAAATCGAAAGTCATCTGCGTCAGCGCGAAAAATCCCACGACACAGATCGGATCGTGCAAAACCGCGAAAATCGCGCCCAACGCGAGTTTCGGCGTGAAGCGAAACAAGACGTAGATCAGGATCAGCGCCAAGGTGGCGAGCATCGCCACACCGCCCTTGACGAACAGTTCCTGCCCCACTTGCGGCCCGACGACCTCGGTGCGCTGCAGCTTCACGGCGGCGTCGACCTTGCTGAAAATGTCCATGATGCGGGCGCCGATCTGGTCGCCCTTCGCGTTCGGATCCGGCGGCAGGCGCACCAAGATATCCCGCGAGCTGCCAAAGGCCTGCACTTGCGCGCCTGCGACGGCGGCCGCGGTCAACGCCGAGCGCAGACCCTCGATATTCGGCGCTTGAGGAAAATTCGTTTCGACCACCACGCCGCCGGTGAAGTCCACACCCAAATTCAGGCCGCGGATCAGCACCAGGGCCAGCGAGGCGAGAATCAAAAAGGCCGACAACCCGTACCACACCTTGCGGGTGTGCATGAAAGGGAAGCGGGTGACCTTGTGGAAAAATTCCATGGAAGCGGCCCCCTAGATCGACAAGCGGTCGAGCTTGCGCTTGCCGCCGTAAAAGATCTGCACCAAGGCATGGCTGCCCATCACCGCGGTGAATACCGAGGTGAATATTCCCAGCACCAGCACCACGGCGAAGCCGCGGATCGCGCCGGCACCGAAGGACCAGAGCACGACGCCGGCAATCAACGCGGTCACGTTCGAATCGCCGATGGCCGACCAGGCGCGCTCGAATCCGGCGGCAATCGCCGCGCGCGGCGTCACGCCGTTGCGCAGCTCTTCGCGGATGCGCTCGTAAATCAGGATATTTGCGTCCACCGCCATGCCGACGGTAAGCACCACGGCGGCGATCCCCGGCAAGGTCAGCGCCGCCCCGAACCAGGACAGCAACGCCGTGAGCAACACCACGTTGGCCGCCAGCGTGATGTCGGCGATCACTCCGAAGACCTTGTAATAGATCCCCATGAATAGAAAGGCGGCGGCCATGCCGAAGACCATCGCTTTGATGCCCTTGTCGATGTTGTCCTGACCCAGACTCGGTCCGATGGCGCGTTCTTCCACCGGCGTCAATGGCGCCGCCAGTCCGCCGGCGCGCAGCAGCAATGCAAGCTCGCGACCCTCGATCGGATTGACGCCCGTAATCTGGAAATTATTGGCGAACACGCCGCGGATGGTCGCGCGGTTGATGACTTCTTCGGTGGTGCGGTCGACCTCGACGCCTTGGGCGTTTTTCTCGCGGGAGCGATCGATGAACACCACGGCCATCAAATGGCCGAGATTTTCCTGGGTGTTCTTCAGCATTTTCGCCGCGCCGCGGCTGTCCAAGCCGACCGATACGGCCGGGCCGTCCTGGGAATTGGGCTGGAAAGTGGCATCGGTCAGCTGATCGCCGGTCACCACCACGTCGCGTTTCAGCAGCACCGGTTGCTTATCGCGCGTGTAGAACAGCTTCGAGCCCAACGGCACGCGTCCGGTGGCCGCCGCTTCCAGGGGATTGTCGGTCTCATCGACCATGCGAAATTCCAAGGTCGCGGTCTTGCCGAGGATCTTCTTGACCTCGGCGGAATTCTGCAGCCCCGGCAGCTGGATGGCGATGCGATCCACGCCTTCCTGAGCGACCTGCGGTTCGGATACCGCGAGTTCCGGGCTGTTGAGCCGGTTGCGCAGGATCACGATGTTTTGCTGAACGGCGTAATTTTGCCGTTCCTTGATCTCCTGCGGCGTCAGCTGCACTTCCAGCGCGGGCGATCCGCCGGCCGTCACATCCGTGAAAATCAAATTGCGGCTCTCGGCGAGTATGGCGGCCTTGCCCTTGGCAAAGCTGTCGGCATCGCGAAACAGCACGCGCACGCGGCTGTTGGGGTAGTCGACGGCGACATCCTGATAGGCGAGCCGCGCATTGCGCAAAGCGGCACGAAAGGCTTGCTCGTGACGATCGAGCAGCTGCTTCACCGCGCCCTGCACATCGACTTGATAGACCAGGTACACGCCGCCGCGAAGGTCCAGACCCAGCTTGACGGGACTCAACCCCATGGAGCGCATCCAGGCAGGCACGCGCGAGGCCTGCGACAGCGCGATGGTGAATTGATTGGGGCGTGCCTCGGCGATCAGGTCGCGGGCCTTCAATTGATCTTGGGTGCTGCTGAAGCGCAGCGTCAGTCGACCCTGCTCCAAAAATACGCCCGACGGCGTGACACCCTTGTCCTTGAGCAACTGAGCCACGGCGGCGCTGTCGGCATCGGTGACGGCCGCCCGGTCGGCCGCCAATTGCAACGCGCTTTCCTCGCCAAACACATTGGGCAGCGCCAGGAAGATGCCGATGGCCATCACGATCGCCACCAGGAAAATCTTCCAGCGCGGGTAGCCGATCATGCGCTCTTGACCGTGCCCTTTGGCAGCACCTGTGCGACCTGGAATTTCTGCAGCTTGATGCTCACGCCGCTGGCGATTTCAACGCTCAAGAATTGCTCGCCGACCTCGGTCACTTTGCCGAGTATTCCGCCGGTGGTTGCGATCTCATCGCCGACGGCGACCTTCGCAAGCATTTCCCGTTGCTCCTTGGCGCGCTTGCTCTGCGGCCTAATGAGCAGGAAATAGAACACCACCAAGAGCAGCGCCGGCAGCGCCAATGTGCTGATCAGGCTGGGGCTGCCGGAGGCGGCGCCCGAGGCCTGTGCGTATGCTGAATTAATTAGGAAATTCATAGTGTTACACTCTTTTAGAGCTCGGTGAGCCGCTGCGCAAAGCGGCGTAGTATACAGTAGGCAGCCGCAAACTTAACCCGCAGGCTCAAGTCAGCCGGGCGAGGAACTCGCGCGAATAAGACGCGAATGTGCCGGCCGCGATCGCCGCACGAATTTCTCGCATCAATCGTTGATAGAAGAAGAGGTTGTGAATCGTATTGAGGTGCGAGCCCAAGATTTCGCCGCACCGGTCCAAATGCCGCAAATAGCTGCGGCTGTAGTGAGCGCAGGTGTAGCAGCCGCACCCCGCTTCGATCGGACCGGTGTCCTGGCTGTGGGCGGCGTTGCGGATGTTGATGACGCCGGTGCCGGTAAACAAATGCGCATTGCGCGCATGGCGGGTCGGCATCACGCAATCGAACATGTCGATGCCGCGGCGCACCGCCGCGACGATATCCTGCGGCCTGCCCACGCCCATCAGATAGCGCGGCTTGAGCACCGGCATCTGCGGCAGCAACCGATCGAGCACCCGTTCGCGCTCTTCCTGCGGCTCTCCCACCGCCAAGCCGCCGATGGCAAGCCCCGCAAACCCGATCCGCTCGAGGGCCGCCAGCGATTCGAGGCGCAACCTCTCGTGGACCCCGCCCTGGATGATCCCGAACAGTGTTCCGGGCGGTTCGTCGCGGTAGTACTCTACAAAGCTGCGTTGTGCCCAACGCATCGATAGTTCCATGGACTCACGCGCGTGATCTTCCGTCGCCGGGTAGGGCGTGCACTCATCGAAACTCATGGCTACATCCGAGGCCAACGTGCGCTGAATGCGCATGGACTCTTCGGGCGAGAGAAATACGGCTGCGCCGTCGACGGGCGAGCGAAAATGCGCGCCCTCCTCGGTGATCTTGCGCATCGGCGCCAGGCTCCACACTTGAAAGCCGCCCGAATCGGTGAGGATCGGCCGGCGCCAGTGCATGAAGCGATGCAGCCCCTGGTGCGCCTGTATCGCCGCAAGCCCGGGGCGCAGGAACAAATGAAACGTGTTGGCCAGCACGATTTCGGCGCCGACGGCCTCGAGATCCTCCGGCGTCATGGCCTTGACGGTCCCATAGGTGCCGACCGGCATGAACGCCGGCGTCTCGACCGTGCCGCGCGCGAAGCTGAGCCGCCCGCGGCGCGCGGCGCCATCGTGCCCCAGCAAATCGAAGCGCATCGCGCTCATGTGCTCGAGCGCGCGATTGCGGATGGTGTCAGCAACATCGCATCACCGTAGCTGAAAAATCGATAGCGCGCGCGCACGGCATGCTCGTAGGCGGCCAGCAGCGCTTCGCGCCCGACGAAGGCTGCGCACAGCATCAACAGGGTCGACTCCGGCAGGTGGAAATTGGTCACCATGGCATCGACGGCGCGAAAGGTGTAACCCGGCTTGATGAATATACGGGTGCTGCCCCGGTAAGGTGCGATGCGCCTTGCGCCATCCGTTCCATCCGCGCCGCCCACGCCATTCGCGCCGAGCACGCCGGGCGCGGCGCCTGCGGCCGTCTCCAGGCTCCTGACCACGGTCGTGCCGACCGCGATGACGCGGCCTCCCGCGGCCCGCGCGGCCTCAATCGCCTCGCAGGTGCGCAAGGGTACCTCGAGGTATTCGGCATGCATCTGGTGCCGGTCGATGTCGTCGCTGCGCAGCGGCGCAAAGGTTCCCGCGCCCACGTGCAGCGTCACAAACTCATGCGCAACTTGACGCCTGCGCAGCTCCGCGAATATCCCGTCGTCGAAATGCAGCCCGGCGGTCGGCGCCGCCACCGCACCGAGCGAGCACGCATACACGGTCTGATAGCGCTCGCGGTCCGCCTCCTCCGCGGCGCGGTCGATATAAGGCGGCAGCGGCATCTGTCCGTGGGTCTGAAAGAATGCGGTCACATCGCAGGAAAACTTCAGCACGAACAGCTCGTTTTCACGGCCGAGCATGGCGGCACTCTCCCCAGCCGCGAGCCTCACGATAGCGCCCGCTTTGAGCCCCTTGCTGGCTCGAACGTGCACCAACGCGGTGGTCGGCGACAGCGCGCGCTCCAACAGCATCTCGACGCGCCCGCCGCTGTCCTTCAAGCCGAACACCCGGGCGGGAATGACCCGGGTGTCGTTGAAAACCAGCAGATCGCGCGAATCGAGCAGGCCGGGAAAGTCGCGAAATTGCCGGTCCTCGAGGGCACCGGTGCGGCCGTTCAAGGTCAGTAGACGGCTGGCGGAACGGACTTCCGTGGGTCTTTGCGCGATGAGTTCCTGGGGCAAGTCGAAGTGAAAGTCCGCGCGCAGCATGATCGTTTAGGATTCTACCAAGAGCGGCAATCGCATATACTGCGCGGCCTGGCATGCTCGAATGGCGGAACTGGTAGACGCGCCGGACTCAAAATCCTCTTTGAACTGTCTATCACTGTTTTAATTTAAACAAAATAAACAACATAGACACACAGTCAGTGGTGTGGTAGTCTTCCACATACGTTACACAGTTGCACAGTTTTTGGCCTCGGAAGGAATCGCGAGCCATGACCGAAACTCACGACATCATGGGTGGGAAGGTTCACGTCTATCGACGTGAGAACAGCGGCAAGTGGCAGTGCTCCACTTTCCTCAACGGCCGCAATTGGCGCGTCACCACCAAGACGGACAGCCTCTCTCTCGCCAAAGAATTCGCCGAAGACTGGTATCTGGAATTGCGCGGCAAGAGCCGCGCCGGCTTGCTGGAGGAAAAAAAGAAGGGAAAAAAGTTTAAAGAGGCGGCTGCGAAATTCCTGGAGGAGTTGCCCATCCTCACGCACGGCCAGCGCAGCGAGCGCTACGTGGAAGACCAGAAGCAGCGCCTCGATTCCGTGATCCTGCCATTCCTGGGCGACCGGTATCTATCCGAAGCCCCGGGCTCGATTTCCGAATACCGCATTCACCGCGCACAAACATGCAAGACCGGCAAACCACCCTCTCGCAGCACGATGCACCAAGAAATCGTCGTCATCCGACAGGTCTATAGATGCGCGATAAGGCACGGATGGTTCGATCACTTGCCAGACCTTTCCGTACCCTACAAAGCATCGGGAAAAGTCGTGCGTCGCGCCTGGTTTTCGCCGGAAGAATACAAAGTCCTTTATGAAGCCACGCGCGAACGGGCGCGGCATCCCAAGAAGCCTCGCTGGAAGAAGGCCTGCGAGAACTTCCATGACTACGTTCTGTTCATGGCCAACACGGGCCTGCGGCCGGACGAAGCCGCCCGCTTGCAGTATCGCGACGTCAATATCGTGGTGGACGACGACACCCGGCAACGCATCCTAGAAATCGAGGTACGCGGCAAGCGAGGTGTTGGATATTGCAAGAGCATGCCGGGTGCCGTGACACCGTTTGAGCGCCTCACGAAGCGCAATAGTCCGCCCTCCCCCGACACCATTATTTTCGGGGACGTGCAGCGCGAACTTTTCAACACCGTTCTCGATGAAATTGGCCTCAAGATTGACCGCGACGGACAGCGACGCACGGCTTACAGCCTCCGCCACACGTACATATGCATGCGTCTCATGGAAGGCGCCGACATCTACCAGGTCGCGAAGAATTGCCGCACGAGCGTCGAAATGATCGAGAAGTTCTACGCCGCCCACATCAAGAACATGCTGGACGCATCCGCCATCAACGTCCGGAAGGCCCGCCGGAAAGCCAAGCCGGTCGAAGAAATTGCCGAGATCTAGTTTTTTTGCCGCTATACTAGTGGGCTAGCGCTATAAATGGTTCCATTGCCCGAGTGGCGGAATTGGTAGACGCAGTGGACTCAAGCCAAATTTGAGCCCTCCGGGGGAAACCCCGAAGGTGAAGCCCGTCAAACTCGGTGAAGGCCCTGGACGAAACGTCCGAGCTAACGCCGAGCCAAGCCCCGGAGATCCGGGGAAGGTGTAGAGAGCAGACGGCGGGCACCTACGGTCGCAAGACTACGGTGAAGGCGTGCTCCAGACTACGAACGTCGCAGATGCGACGGCGGCGAAAGCCGAAGTAGCAAGAAAATCCACCGCCGTTAAAAGCGTGTCGGTTCGACTCCGACCTCGGGCACCATCTCTTCGAACAATAGCAATTGGAGCGCGGTTGGCGCTCTTCCTTTCGAATTTCCGAAGGGAAATTTCTTCTCGGCGGCGAACGCCGTTTTCGTTTCCCGCCGCGCCGGTGGCGCACCCTTCATGGCGACGAACTCTCCCTTCTGGCCAGTCAGCCCCCATGACCCCATTGTGGCCGCGCTGGTGCTTTGGCGTGGCTGCTGTGAATGCCTATGATGGACTTTACTGTCAGCGGCTTCCGTGAATGTGTGAGCACGAGCGCGCTCTTTGACCGGCTCCTGGGCGAGCTTTTTGATGGAGTTCCCAGCTCTCTCGCCAACCGGACTGTGGGCGAAACCGCGCGTAATTCCGTTGCGGTTGCAACTTCCTGGTGCAATCTCCAACCAAGCTTGACGCGAAACATCGGTCTGCCTGCTATGGTACCGGTACAGCAGGATTGTCTGCTTTAACGGATTGCTTGAGTGCGCTGGGATCGACTTTTCGACGCGTTGCCCATTCAAACAGATTGTTGGGTCGATACGTAGGATCAATTCGCCAGCGGGCGAATACAGTGCCGTCAATGCTCTCGTTGATCGTACTCGTGACCGCATCACCCACATCGACGGGGTCAATCCCGATTGGTCGATAATAATGCTTTCCAAAAGTTAGAATTTCATAGATGCCATGTGCCATTTCGGCCAGAGAGTCATGAATAGGGCACGTATTCTCATCGCCGTCGATCACCACGGTGTCTCTAAACACTAGGCCAAGAGAAACCGCTTTATTCATTAACCAACTAAGGGGGATTTGAGCGAGTAAATCGTTCTCATAGCCGCCGCCCACATTTGCATGTGCACCCACAAACCAGCGTTGCTCCACCTTATCGATGGTGCGAGGCGCGTACGTATCGCCAATCTTGGGTGTAACCTTTGTCCAGAGAGTGGGCGCAAATGCCTCGCGGTGCTCGTCAATCGCCAACGCATGGTACGCATGCGTATCGTTTATTCGCAGATCCGTTTCAAGGAACGCAAAATCGCCCCTGCTAACTTTCGGCACACATGGAAGAGGCACGCCCAATGCTCCGACGGTATCCCACACTCCCTGAAACCAAATGGGAATTGGGCGGGAATATTCCTTGATCCATTTGTCCTCTTGCGACAATTCCGCAGCTGTGACCCTACCAAGCCCGCGAACAGATTGCGCAGTGCCCTTGCGGTACCGCTCGTACAATTGCTTTAAAGATACGGGCGACCCGGGCTTTAACAGGCCGCATTTTGATATGAAGCCGGCTAAGCTGCGTGCAGTGAACGCACCTCGGCTGAAACCAAAAATAAAGATTTGAGCGTCGGGTTCATAGTGCTCGACCAGCCATTCATAGGCGTTTGTAACTTCTTCGTTTATACCAATACCGAACATCCCACCCGATAGGTGCTCACCAGTTTGCGTGCCAACGCCGGCGCTGTAGTAAACGAGTTGTTCGGAAGACTGCAGGCAAAGACATTTCAATCGCCAGACATTGGTGTTGTCTTGAACATTGTTCCAAGTGCCATCTAAAAACAGAGCGATTCGCTTAACTTCGGACATCGAGGTTCCCTCTCTAATAAGTCAGTTGGTAATTAGTCCTTCGAGTTCGCGCAGCCCCATTAGCGCCCACTACCACGCAACTTCGAGATGATCAGAGCGCCGAGGTTGCACACACCGAGTAACGCTCGCCTATGATTAACCGCGCAGCTTCTTCGCCGCTTCTCTCACGGCTCTTTCACTTATTTTCCCAGTTTCCTTTCGCATTGTGCCGAGCGTCGCATTCGGCGAGAACTCTGGTATTGGCCTGGACAGGTTTTTGTTTTGGGTATCGCTGCGCTTCTGCTGAATCTCGCCAGCTTTCGGCGGGCTTTTGTCGCGATGACGATTATCGAGTCCGGGTTCTTTCATGGGCATCTCCGATCCGAAAGTTACGACACCACCTACTTTACGCCTGTCGGATTGCGTTTCGTTGTGATTTCAAGTCAGTAGTGTCCGGACGTTAATTGAATAGATTCAGCTGGTTAGAAAAATCGGTGTCATTTTGTTAGGCACCTACGGTGGAAAGCAGCGTGTTTAACGAGGTTTTCTCAAACATGGTCAAGCTCAAGATCTGTAGCATTTCGTAGAGGCTCGCCGAGATGTTCAACCGCTTTTTGACGATTGCCACTAGCACA
>Ga0210403_10000271_pt1 | contig 57587 bp, 51 predicted proteins | sample IncBWC19MmetaG_FD_150863 | JGI IMG/M metagenome (GOLD analysis project Ga0210403, IMG submission 150863) | Forest soil microbial communities from Barre Woods Harvard Forest LTER site, Petersham, Massachusetts, United States - Inc-BW-C-19-M | ecosystem: Environmental > Terrestrial > Soil >...
GCCATCAGGAATTTGCCTTAGGTTTCTTGCCGGGTTTCGTGCCGGTTTATTGCAAGGTAGCGTTAGCCGCCACAATGGGCGCTCTGAACGCCATTTCCACTATATACCCCCGGTGAGATGCCGCCAAAAGCAGACTCGCTACGCGTTGGGCAATCCGGCAAGAGGCAGGCCGAGGAGCGATGGAGATTGATGCAGTTCCCATCTATTCAAGGTGCGCTTGCGGCGCGGTCAGGCGGATCTCACCAAAAAATACAAGGTGGCCGGAGCATCCAGCCCCGGCCACCTTAAATGCCAAGAAGTTGCGTGCTTCTTACTGCTGAGTATTGCCCGCGGTCGTCTGCGTTTCTGATTTCGCAGCGTCCGAACCGTTGCCCAGTCCGGCGTCTTTGGACTGTGCCGGCGTCTTGCCGTTCTTATACGCCTCCAGCGCTTTCTCGAGCGCCTTGATCTCGGCGTTGGTCGATTTGATGTCCGATAGCAGAAGATTGGCCTTCTCGGTCAGCGTGGCGCGCACGGTTGGGTCAGTCTCGGTCTGCAACCGTTCCTGTGCATTGGAAAGCAGGTTGTTGAAGTTTTCCGACATGCCCTTGCGCTGGTCGATAGCCTGCTGGGTTTCTTCCGCCGTCTTCGGTATGTGCAGCACAATTGGCGGTGCTCCCAATCCTTTGTGGCCAGCCTGATTCGCGGGTGCTCCCGCAACGTCGCTGGAGTCCGGCTGAGCGCTTACCTGATTGGCCGCCCTGCTGTCCTGATACTTGTCAGCCGCCGTCCGCACTTCCGGGATGGAATCCTCGGTCCAGACCTTTTTCGGTTTGGACTTGGTCGCCGGCGCAGCCTCATCCTTGCTGCGTATTGTTGCTGTTTGCAGAGTTGCTTGCTGCTGTGCGAACGCCGGAGCTGCCAGCCCCGCGCAAAAAATCAGGCACGATGCGAAACCAACTTTATGCTGCCAATTCCTCACAAACCCTCCTCAGCCTATTGCGAAATTTCCCGGAACCCCAACACCTTGTAAGTCAGCCCGGAACTCGCGGAGTTGATCCAGCAGCTGTCGTAATAAACGCCATTGCCGCCGCCGCCGTTCCAGTTCACGACCGGTGCTCCCAGCGTTGCCAGCGGTTGGCCGGCAGCATTCAGAGTCTTCGCTACAAGGACCGCGCCGTCATACTCGTTGTTGCCGCCGCCGTTCTCCACCAAGTTTCCTTGGCCGATAACCAGTACCACACCGCGCCATCCGGTATTACCGGAGAAGGTTAGCGTTCCGGTCACCACCAGGATGCCGTAGCCCGTGTTGTTGCCCGCCAGGGTCAAGTCGCCGTTGACGACAGTAATCTGCGGATTCGCCGCGGATCCCATGGGCACAGAATTCGTCGGCCCTTGAATCACATTGTTCGCAACCAGAGAGATGTTCGAAACCAGCTGGTTCAAGCTGGTCACAGTATTCTCCGTGCCGGGAAGTAAAGCGCTCACGTTGCCGATGCTCGGAGTAGCGCCGGTTCCCAGGTAATGGTTCAGGCGGTTGGCCGGAATACCCGATGCTGCGGTAGCAATGTCTGGGGTCGAAACAACACCGACTGCGGGCTTCGCAGGTTGCACGGGTACGGTGCAGCCCGCCATGGGGTTCGAACCGGACCGGTCATTGCCGTTCATGTCGAACGGGTTCGAGTTCGGCGCGTTGTACGTCGGCGTCAAGCCATCAAACGTCAATGCCGACGGGAACTGCAGGTTCAGGTTTGTCGGCGCGGTAATGTATTGCACAATGCGCTGGCTTCCCGATGGGGTCACCGCCATGGCAGTGACTTCGAACACCTGAAACGTGGTGGAGCCGACATTGGCTGGAGGCGCATTCAAGGGGAACTGCTGTGCGCCGTCATAATAAAGGGGGTTCGCGTTATCGAAAACGCCGTCGCCGTTCGTGTCGATGCCCGCGGAGCGCTCCGTGCGAGGAGTAATGCGTACCCACTTAAAGAGCGGGCCGGGAACACCGGCTTGCGTTGACACGGAGAGAGTCGTCGCAGAGGACGTCGGAGGGTTTGATCCCCACTCGCTGGCGTACTGCCTGTCCGCGTACAGATTGCTTGCCGACATATCCGTCGGGTTGACGGTCTCCGCGCCTGCCGGATTGATGATGTATTTCACCGTGCCGACAGGCATCGTCGAGCCCGGTGCGACCACAAACGCGCCCAGCGCGTTCGGATTGCCGGTCCACAACCGGCCGCGAGCCTCTTCCACGCCCGCGCGGGCGTCATAGAAAGCCTGCACAGAAGACTTGTAGTTGGAGTTGAGAGAAGATTCCGTGCCGGCCATTACCATCAGCGCCAGCGCAACCACGCTGATCAGCAGTAGCGCGAAAATGGCGATGAAGAGCGCCACTCCGCGTTCCGACTTCCGGCTCGTTTTGGATGAATGGTTCTGCATATTCATTTTCTCCCTGTTTCTCTACCCTCGAACCTACTGGTTCGGATTAATGCGTACCGCCTGGCCCGTCAGCACCACCACTCGATACTTTCTTGTGTTCGGGTCGGGTCTTTGTGACTGAACGATAAGCGTAATGTTCACTTCACGGATGTTAGCCGGTTGATTCAGCGTGCCCGTATCGTAGGTGTACGTAAATATCGGCACCGCCACATTTCCCGGAAATAACTGAGGATTGCTCGTTTTTAGCGTGGCCATCTGCGCCGCCGAAGCGTTATTCATGACGTTTTCCAGATATGGAATAAGTGCCCCGGCCGTTGCTCCAACCGGGTCGACCCCGGCCTTGTTGGCGACGCCACGCATCAGAGTCGTTCCCTGCAGGGAATACCGAACCCACTGCACGCCATTCCCGGTTCCCAGGTCCGCCTCGGTGATCAGGTCGAATCCCGTGGGAGAAGTGCATGTCGCGCCCACCGTGCACGCCGCAGCGGGGTAAGCCGGCATCCAGGCAAACGGTGTTGCCACTTTCGCGGGACTACCCGCCGCGGTCACGGTCGTGAACGAATTCGCCGGAGGATAACCGGCGGTATGAACGTCGCGCGCGATCTCGTCCATTGCCACGTTGGCTTGCTGAAAGGAGTTCAGGTAATCCTTTTCTCCCTTGTAACGCTGCAGGGAAACTCCGAGTAGCGCGAACGTGATTCCCGCAATGGTAGTGAAGAGGAGAGTGGCGATCATCAATTCGATCAGTGAAAAACCGCCCTCGGAACGAGTCATAGGCTGGCGTAGGTTTCTCATTTTTGCACCAACGTATCCACAACCGCAGGATTCAGAACTTGTCCCACGTTGTTGCCAGTACGCCGGCAAGCAACGATAAAGCGTTTGCTGACCACCACACCGGCGCTCACGTTGCTTATGACCGTCCAGCGCATCTGGTAGTTGGCCTCCGCCGCGTCGCCCACATCATTGGGGTCGGAAAAGGTGTAGTTGTAACCCGCCACAGCCGCCGCGCTAAAATTGATGCTTGGGGAAGTCCCCAACATAACGATCGGGCTGCCGGCAATCGTGTTCGACACCGTCTCGCTTCCCAGGTTGATCACCCGGCCATCCACATCCGTAAACGTGGCGGAGGTCAGAGGTTGGTTGATCATCTGATCCATCTCGCGCTGGGCGAAAACCATCGCGGTCGTGTCCACTCGATTGTTCAAGTTGGAATTCTGGCTGGCGGGTACAAGCTGCACGACCCCCGCGATTCCAACCATCAGGATCAACGTGGCCACGGCAAGCTCCAGCAGCGTGAAACCTTCTTGCTGCCGCTTATTCCCCGCTCTCAGTGACTTCAAGACATTTTCTCGTTTCACGATCATTCCCCTCATGAACTACATCGTGCTCCAGGTGCCGCCCGTGGGCGCCGTCCAGCTTTTTGCCTGCCCCATCGGCGTCACCGTGATGGCCCGAAATCCCCCGTTGTTGTTCGTCAAACCCAGTGAAATAAACCATACTGACTGCACCCCGGCGCCGCATGTCGTGTAATCCACAACGCCCCGGGAATTGAAACTGATGCAGCCCGCCCCCAGCGCCGCCGTATTGGCCAGCCCGGTTGTCGAAGCCGCCGGCGCACCTGCCGGTGCAACCTGCACCGTCGTGGGCACAACGTAAACTGGATCGGTGTTCACATACGCGCCGCTGTTCGGAAGGTCCACATAGAAAGCCGCTTGGCCGTTCACGAGCGCCTGCCGGAGACTAATCGTTGTGTTCCGGCGCACCGCGTTAAACCGCGCGACTTCGATCAGGTTCTGCAAAGAGGTAGACGCAACATTGACCTTGTACACCGACATCGAGGTAACGAGTCTTGGCACGCCGATGGCGGATAGTACGAGCATCACGCCAAGGACCACAACAAGCTCCACCATGGAAAACCCGCCCTGATTCGAATGTCGATTTTCTCGAATATTTTTCATAGTCGTCATTGACCTGTCTTTGCTGCGAAATGCTAGCCCGATTCCCTCTTAAACTAACGGGCGGACGCGTTCTGCGTGCCGTCGTAGCTCGATGACTATTTCACAGGTTTCCCGTGTTCGTTCCTATAGGACGAAAGTCCTGTTTTGCCTGAACTAGCAAAACCTGTCCCTGCTTCCAGCGCGCGGCTAAAATACTGTCCGCTTGGCCAGTGATGTGATAGTTAGAACTCCCTAATCGGAAACTCTGTGGCTCTGCAACGCTGCCGGCCACTATGCTGATACCCCGCAGGCTGACGCCCCCTGCGGTTTATGGCAAACTAGATGTTTACGCGGCATGGTTTCGAGCAGGGTGAGCGGCCCTCACTTGGCAGCAAGGCCCGCCGTCGAACACTCAGATACACCCTCAGGGAAAATCCTGGCGGTAACGGATACGAATGGACCCAAAGTTCATACGCAATTTCTGCATCATCGCGCACATTGACCATGGCAAGTCCACGCTCGCCGATCGCTTGCTCGAAATGACCGGCGCGCTTTCCCAGCGCGAGATGCACGAGCAGGTTCTGGACTCCATGGACCTGGAGCGCGAGCGCGGCATCACCATCAAGGCCAAAAGCATCCGCCTGCACTACACCGCCAAGGATGGCAATACCTATCGCCTGAATCTGATCGACACCCCCGGCCACGTCGATTTTTCCTATGAAGTATCGCGAGCCCTCTCGGCCTGCGAAGGCGCGCTATTGGTCGTGGACGCCAGCCAGGGTGTTGAAGCACAGACCGTCGCCAACACCTTTCTCGCCGCTTCCCACAACCTCACCATTCTTCCGGTCATTAATAAGATAGACTTACCCGCCGCCCAACCCGATTTCGTGAAAGAACAGATAGAAAATGTGCTGGCCATTCCCGCTGCTGATTCGCTGATGATCAGCGCGAAAAGCGGCATCGGCGTGGAAGATGTGCTCGAAGCGATCGTTCAGCGGATTCCTCCGCCCAAGGGCAGCGCCGACAACCCGTTTCAGGCGCTGGTCTTCGATTCCTGGTTCGACATCTATCGCGGCGCGGTGGTGCTGGTGCGCGTGATGGAAGGCCGCATCACGCGGCACATGAAGATCCGCCTGGTCGCCACCAACGAAGTATATGAAGTGGAACAACTCGGAACGCTGACTCCGAAGCCCGTCGCTCTGGAAGAACTCGAAGCCGGCGACGTCGGCTTCATCGTCGCCAACATCAAGCGCGTCGCCGATGCGCGCATGGGCGACACCGTGACCGAAGCCTCTCGCCCTGCGCCAGCTTTGCCCGGCTTCGAAGCCATCAAGCCCATGGTCTTCGCCGGAATTTTCCCCGTGCTTGCCGACGAGTACGAGCCGCTGCGCGACGCTCTGGGGAAACTGCAATTAAACGATGCCGCGTTTTTCTATGAGCCGGAAAATTCCGTGGCTCTCGGCTTTGGTTTCCGCTGCGGCTTTCTCGGCCTGCTGCATCTCGAAATCGTCCAGGAACGCCTCGAACGCGAATTCGGCCTGAACCTGATCACTACCGCGCCCAGCGTGCGTTATCGCATCACCCGCGTCACCGGTGAAGTGATCGAAGTAGACAGCCCGGCGAAATTTCCCAATCCCGGCGACATCGAAAAAATAGAAGAGCCCATCATCAAGGCAATGATCATTACCAACGAGGATTCTGTCGGCGGCATCCTGCAACTCTGCCAGGACAAGCGCGGCACCCAGAAGAATTTCGAGTATCTCTCGCCCACCCGCGTCATGCTCACCTACGAACTGCCGCTGAACGAAATCGTCCTCGATTTCTACGACCGCCTGAAAAGCGTTTCCCGCGGCTATGCTTCACTCGACTATCACCTTGCCGGCTACAGCGAATCGGATTTGATTAAGCTGGATATTCTCGTCGGCGGCGAACCTGTCGACGCGCTGGCCCTGATTATTCACCGCGAATTTTCCGTCGAACGCGGTCGCGACCTCGTCACCCGCTTGCGCAAACTAATTCCTCGCCAGATGTTCGAAGTCCCCATCCAGGCCGCCATCGGCAGCCGCGTCATTGCCCGTGAAACCGTTGCCGCCATCCGCAAAAACGTTTTGGCAAAGTGCTACGGCGGCGATATTTCGCGCAAACGCAAGCTCCTCGAAAAACAAAAAGAAGGCAAAAAGCGCATGAAGCGCGTCGGCCAGGTCGACATCCCCCAGGAAGCCTTCCTCGCCGTCCTGAAAGTCGACGGCGGCGAAGACGAATAGAAGTAAAATAGGCTCCGCAGGGAAACAGGAGCCGAAATGCAAATCCCGTCCGTTCGTTTTTCTGACTTTCTGGTTTCACTACTGATCGCAAGTCTTTTGGTTGTCTTGCCGACCTCTTTGCGAGCGCAATCCCTTCCCAAGGAATCGCCTCTCTCCCAAGAACAATTAGATGCCAGGGACACATTGAACCAAGGCGTCGAGGCCTTCAAGAATGCGCAATTCGAAGAAGCGGTTCGCCTTTTCAAGCGCGCCAAACAACTCGATCCGGTTTTGCAGAATGCTTCGCTGTATCTAGCGACGGCCTATGCGTCTCAATTCATTCCAGGTGCGCCCAGCGAGGAAAACGTCCGGAACGGCGAGTTGGCAAAGCGCGAATATAAGGAAGTTCTGGATCAGAACCCTACGAATCTATCAGCGATCGATGGCATTGCCTCGATCTTGTACCAGATGGCCGGACAACCCTTTAATACGGAGATGTTTGCGGAGTCGAAGTCATATCACAAAAAACACACTGAGCTTCGGCCAGATGACCCACAACCCTACTACTCCATCGGCGTCATCGACTGGGCCCTCGCCTATCGCGGCAACACTTTACTTCGCGCGGAATTCAATCAGTCCGTAGGTGTTCGCGAGGAAACATCCACCTTCGACGAAGACAGCGACGGCGGCGACACCAAGGATACAAAGGATCACGTAACTGGCTTGAAGGATACAGACCCTCTTCCTGAAGTGCTTCGCAGGAAATATGTGGAGGACTTCGGTCCAACAATTGACGAAGGCGTCAGCGCCTTGAAACGCGCAATTGAGTTAAAACCCGATTACGATGACGCGATGACGTATCTGAATCTTTTGTACCGTCGCAAAGCCGATGTTGTGGGCCCTGGCATTGAGCGCAACGCATATCTGGAACAAGCAGACGAACTGCTCGACAAGGTCAAAGAAATCAAACAGAAACCGTTATCGGAGTCCGAACGGTAGCCGATTGCCGGCCAGCTCTCACCCGACATCCTTTTGCTTTACCTCTGTGCCTAGCTTCCCATGACGCAGTTGGAGGGCAACACTGTCACCGACTTGTACCTGTGCTGCGTCAGTGATTACCTTGCCGGCGGCATCGGTAGCGATGGCGTAGCCGCGCTCGAGAACTTTCAGCGGGCTGCGCTCCTGCAGTTGCAGCGTCAGGCGTTCCCAGCGTTCGCGTTTCAATCGTAGCAGGCGGTCTTCCCTCGCACCCAGTTCCTGCGTGAGCCTCTGCAACCTCAATCTGAATACCCCGATCTTCGCTCGAAAATCAAACGATGCCACACGCAGCTGTGCATTGTTCAGCCGCTTCCGCGAATCTTCCAGCCGCGCGCGCAAGCCCAACGCCAACCGCGAAGTAAACTCGTCCGCGCGCTGCCGCTGCTGCCGCAGCAGATCCTGCGGCCGGCGAAAGCCGCTGCGCGCCGTAAGCGCGTGCACGCGCCGCGAAAGCTCGAGCAACCGATAGCGCATCGACCCTTCCAGCCGGGCGCGCATATCCATCACGTGCTTGTCGAACTCCCGCCGCGTCTGCACCACCAGTTCCGCCGCCGCCGAAGGCGTCGAAGCCCGCATGTCGGCAACAAAATCGGCGATCGTGAAATCCGTCTCGTGCCCCACGCCGGAAATCACGGGAATTGCGGAGCCCGCAATCGCCCTCGCCACGCTCTCCTCATTGAACGACCACAAATCTTCCAGCGACCCGCCGCCCCTCACCAGCAAAATCACATCCACGGGCAATTTCTTGTTGAAGTAGCCCAACGCCGCCACAATTTCCGCCGCCGAGCCTTCCCCCTGCACGCGCACGGGGTACAACGTCAGGTGAACATTGTGGAAGCGCCGTTTCAGAATGCGCACGACGTCGCGCACCGCCGCGCCCGTCGGCGATGTGATCAATCCAATGCGGCTAGGGAGCATCGGCAGCGGCTTTTTGCGCTTGGCATCGAAGAGCCCCTCCGCCTCCAGCCGCTTCTTCAGTTGCTCAAACGCCAACTGCAGCGCGCCGCGCCCGGCCGGTTCGATCGACTCCACATAGATCTGATACTCGCCGCGCGCTTCATACACGCTGACCGACCCGCGCACGGTTACTTTGAGTCCGTCTTCCGGGAAAAACTTCATCCCGCGCTGCTGTTGTTTGAATAAAACACAGCGCACCTGTGCACGCTCATCCTTTAGAGTGAAATAATAATGACCGGAAGAAGCCGCGCGGCAGTTCGAAATCTCTCCCTGCACGGTTACATCCGTGAAATTCTTCGCCAGCAGTTCGCGGATCCGAGCCGTCAGGTCGCTGACGGTATAAATCCGCCGCTCCGGCTGCAAATTAAATGTCAGTTGTGTTTTCGACGCGTCCACAACCCTACTCTAGCAGGCCGCGCAATTTGCGCAACATTCACCGACGGAGGCGAGAAATGAGCCAGAGGAGCAAGCTGATACCCACGCTGAGCAGGATGCTGGTTGTCAGCGGAAAATAGAACGTGGAGTGCTCACCTTCATGAACAATATCGCCCGGCAAACGGCCAAAGCGGAACGGAAGCCTTCCGCCAAAATAGAAAAACGCGCCAACGAGCGCCAAAAGCCCCGCCAAAAAGAGAAGTGTCTTGCCGAGTTCGCGCAGCGGTTCCATCCCAGTGAAGTGTACCGCAGCGAAAATACGAAACAAGTCAGGGGAATGCCAACGTGTCGCGAATCAGACGGCGGCGATGCGTTGGACCAGGTCTCTCTGCTCGGCGATGGATTCAGCGCCGATGGTAAACGCATCCAGCAGGCCAAGCCCGAGCGCGTATTTCAAAGCTTCGTCTTGCCGCTGTCGCAGCGCGCCCTGCCCCAGAATCTTCATGCCGACGATGCCCTTCCCCGCCTCACGCATCTCACGAATCACGCTGACCACCGTTTCAGGACTCGCATCCATCTCCGCCCCGATGGGATTGATGCGCACCAGATCCACTTCCACGAAAGGTGATTTTGCGGCGGCCCGGAGCGCCTCGATGCTGTGGCACGAACAACCATGCGCGCGAATCACGCCTTTCTGTTTCGCTTCTTCCAATGCGTCCATCGCTCCGCGATACTTCGTGGTCCATTCCCCGTCGGTTACGCAATGCATGAGCATGATGTCAATGTGCTCGATGTTCAGTTCGCGCCGAAAACGTTCAAGATCGGCACGCATTTCCGCGGCGCCCCGCGCCCAGGATTTGGTCAGCACCGTAACCTTGCTGCGGTCAACATGCTTAAGCGCCTCCGCGACGTGCGGATGGCTGCCGTAGGAATCCGCCGCGTCAAAAAAGCGCAGGCCATTCTCGTAGCCGTTGAGCAGCAGGCGTGAAAGCCCGTCGATCCCAAGCGCGGTCTGGTGCGAACGGTGCCCCGTACCGACCGTGCCCGTCCCCATCGCCAGCCGTGAAGTTTTTATGCCCGTTTGACCCAGCGTAACGCCATCCGAAGCGGAAAACTTCTGCGCAACCGCGGGAAGCGAAGCGAGACGCTTTGCCAATTCATTGCGTGCAACCCAGGCGCCGCTGGAAAACACACCTGCATGCCTCAGGAATTCTCGACGGGAATGGAGTCGCGCGGCCAAAGGCACCCCCCGCGGGCGGAAAAGATCAGCGGTCTTATTATGAATAGACGCGGGAAAAGGGAATAGGGGAGGGCGCGAGACAATAGAATTGCCCCGGAGGCAGGTGCTGCCTCCGGGGCAGATGTAGTCACTGGCCTTAAATCAGCTCGAGGCCCGAAAAATAATAGCCAATCTCAAACGCCGCAGTCTCCGGCGCATCTGATCCGTGCGTGCAGTTATTCCCAATGCTGGTCCCCAGATCATGCCGGATCGTCCCCGGTGCGGCTTTTTTCGGGTCAGTAGCGCCCATCGTGTCGCGCCACTTGGCGATGGCACCCTCGGCTTCCAGCACCATCGCAACAATCTTGCCGGAACTCATGAAGTCGGTCAGCTCGCCAAAAAACGGCCGCTCCTTGTGCACCGCATAAAACCCGCCGGCTTCTTCCTTCGTCAGCCGCATCGACTTGATGGCGACAAGCTTGAATCCCGCCTTGTGAATCCGCGACAGAATTTCTCCCTGCAGTCCCCGGCCAACCGCATCCGGCTTGATAATCGCAAATGTCCGCTCGATAGCCACAAAACTCTCCTCAAAATTGAATTCACAAATTCTAGCGCTGGCTTTTATGCCAGCGTTTCCGATGCGAAACCCTACTTCAAAGCCGCTGCAACCGTGGAACCCAAATCCGCTGGTGTCTCCACAGTTTGAATGCCAGCCGCATTCATCGCGGCGTATTTATCTTTCGCTGTCCCCTGCCCGCCGCTGATTATGGCGCCCGCATGGCCCATTCGGCGTCCCGGAGGCGCCGTCTGCCCCGCGATGAATCCCACCACCGGCTTTTTCACATGCACCTTGATCCACTCCGCCGCGCGTTCCTCCGCGTTTCCCCCGATTTCGCCAATCAGAATGATCGCGTGCGTGTCTGGGTCATCGTTGAACATCTTGATGCTGTCCAGAAACGACGTCCCAATAATTGGGTCACCCCCGATACCGATGCACGTGGATTGCCCGATGCCTAGCTGCGTCAACTGGTGCACTGCTTCATACGTCAACGTTCCGCTGCGACTGACCACGCCCACGTGACCTTGCTTGTGAATCCGGCCCGGCATAATTCCGATCTTGCACTTCCCCGGTGAAATAACTCCCGGGCAATTCGGCCCGATCAGCCGCGTCTTGCTCTTTCCCAACACTTCGGCCACGCGCACCATATCGAGCACCGGAATGCCCTCAGTAATGCACACCACCAGCGGCAATTGCGCGTCAGTCGCTTCCAGAATCGCGTCGGCCGAATACGGCGGCGGCACAAAAATCACCGATGCATCCGCGCCGGTAGCTTTCACCGCTTCCGCCACGGTGTTAAACACAGGCCGTTCCAGGTGCTTTGTCCCACCCTTGCCCGGCGTCACGCCGCCCACAACGTTCGTCCCATACTCAATCATCTGCTGCGCATGAAAAGTCCCTTCGCGCCCCGTAAATCCCTGAACGAGAACTCTAGTCTTTTCGTTTACAAGCACGCTCATATATTGAGGTAAAGGAGGTAAATGAAGTAAATGAGGTAAAGGAACTCCCTCGGATTACAGCTTCCTCCACTCCTTCCAAAGTTTGTGAATCATGAAACCCAACTTCGCGTACTCTTTCAAAATCGGTTCGGAAGAACTTCTCTTCAAAAATCCCTCGTCAACGGCAAGCTCAATCCAAAACTTGCACTCCGCCACCTCTCCCGACGCAATCACCAGATGCCTCTTAAAATCCGCCGCTGAATTTCTTTTCGCCCACCCCTCGACCACATTCGCAGGCACGGATCGCGCGCACCTTCGTAGTTGCTTGCCCAACTCATACTGTTCTTCCCGAGGGAGCGCCCTCGTAAGCTTTGAAGTCTCCAACGCAAGCTTGTAAGCCTGCTGATACACCAGCAAATCCTTATAATTCTTCACCGGACCGATCTTTACACTCCGGTCCTTTACTTCATTCACCTCCTTTACCTCATTTGCCTCCATAACTTCATCCCCGCGCCAGCGCGACGACTTTTTGTGCGCCATCCTTCATCCCATCCGCAATCGTAAAATTCAATCCGCTGTCCCTCAGTATCTGCTGCCCTCGCTCCACGTTGGTTCCTTCCATCCTCACCACCACGGGGATACTGACGTGCAAATCTTTCGCCGCCGCTACCACGCCGGTAGCCAGTACGTCGCAGCGCAAAATTCCGCCAAAAATATTGATGAACACCGCCCGCACCTCCGGATCGCTCAGCAGAATTCGAAATGCGTTCTTCACCTGCTCGGCGGAAGCTCCTCCGCCCACATCCAGAAAATTCGCCGGCGAGCCGCCCGCATACTTAATAATGTCCATCGTCGCCATCGCCAGCCCCGCGCCGTTCACCATGCAGGCCACGCTGCCATCCAGCTTGATGTAGTTCAGTCCGTACTTCGAAGCCTCCACTTCCAGTGGATCCTCTTCATCCAAGTCACGCAGCTCCCGCAAATCCTTGTGCCGGAACAATCCGTTGTCGTCAAAAGTCATCTTCGCGTCCAGCGCCATCAGCTTCCCGTCGCCTGTCACCACGCACGGATTAATCTCCAACATCGAAGCGTCGGTATCGATGAACGCCCGATAAAGGGCCTGCAAAAACGGAGTCGCCACGGTCGCCAGCTCACCCGAAAGCCCCAGCCCAAACGCAATCTTCCGCGCTTGATAAGGTTGCAGCCCCACCGCCGGGTGAATCTGTTCGCGTAAAATCGCTCCCGGATTGTCCTTGGCCACTTCCTCGATCTCCATTCCGCCCGCGGCGCTGGCCATAAACACCGGCCGTCCCGTCTCGCGATCGATCAAGAGCCCCAAATAGAGTTCGCGCTTGATATCCAATCCCTCTTCAATCAGCAATCGCCGCACCACGCGACCGTGCGGCCCCGTCTGCGGTGTCACCAAGGTCATCCCCAGTATGTTCGAAGCCAGTTCTGCCGCCTCATCCGCCGACCGCGCCAGTTTCACTCCCCCGGCCTTTCCGCGTCCGCCTGCATGAATCTGCGCTTTCACCACAACCACGGGTGACTTCAGCCGCTGCGCCGCTTCCCGCGCCTCTTCCTTCGTGAACGCCACTTCCCCGCGCGGAGTCGTAACCCCGTAACGCGCAAGGATGGCCTTTGCCTGATATTCGTGGATCTTCATTTGAGGTTCTGCCTTTTTGGGCGGCTCCGGCCCAGCCGGAACCGACATCTTGTGCGACGATGTGACAGTGCACGGATGTTAGAATTTGAGGCTTCGCAAAACAGTTAAGTTTACTTGACTCGCGCACCACGAGCAAGGCAAGGGCAGACAGTCGGACTGATAGTCACTCAGCCTTCATAGGGAGATGCCATGAAATTCTACTTGATGTGTGCCGGGATTTTGATGTTAGCGCCCGTTTTGGTTTCGGAGGACCAGTCGAAGAATATCTGCGTTGTCCATTGGATGTCCCCGAACTACAACGAAGTAGCACGGGGAGCACGTCTACAAGGCGATGTGAGACTAAGAGTCTCAATCGATAAAGACGGGAGGGTCTCAAAGGCAACTGTAGTCGAGTCAAACGCAAATAAACTGCTGCAAGATGAAGCGATGAAAAACGTGGCAGAATGGATGTTCAATACAGGTGAAGAGCGAGTTTTTGAAACGAAGTATGAATTTCGCTTGGTGATGCCAGAGATCCCCTCTTTTGTGCCCACTTTCGTGACCGTGGACTTTCCTGGACGGGTTCATATCGAGAGCAACTTTAAGACAATCATGCGAGACTAAATAAGTACTCCCAATGACTCGTTCATGAATAGCACTTCACATTTTCTGATTGAGAAGACGGAAGAGGGGCACACGCTTACGCAGGCGGAGGCGGAAGCGTTCATGGAAGAGCTTCTTTCCGGGCGCGTCAACACGCCGGAGATTGTGCGTATGCTTTTGGCTCTTAACCGGCGCCCGATTTCGGTGGAGGAACTAGCAGGCTTCGCGCGCGTGATACGAAAACACGCAGCGCCCGTATTTGCGGCAGACGAGCCTCGGCTGACGGGACTTGTGGACACCTGCGGCACGGGCGGCGACGAAACCGGCACGTTCAACATTTCGACGGCCGCCGCAATCGTTGCGGCCGCGACCGGCGCGCGCGTCGCGAAGCACGGGAACCGTTCCGTCAGCTCCCGCAGCGGCTCCGCGGATGTCCTTGAAGCCCTCGGCGTACGCATCGATCTGCCCCTGGCGACCGCTGGCCGCTCCGTGCGCGAAATCGGCATCGGGTTCCTTTTTGCTCCCGCGGCCCACGCTGCCGCTCGGCATGCGGCTCCGGCCCGCCAGCAAATCGGAGAGCGCACCATTTTTAATCTGCTTGGCCCGCTCACAAATCCCGCCGGGGCCGAAGCGCAGGTGCTCGGCGTCTTCTCCCCGGACGTGATCGACACCGTCGCCGCAACTCTCGCCGAGCTCGGCACTCATCGCGCATTCGTCGTCCATGGCGCCGGCGGACTCGACGAAATCTCTCTCTCAGGCGAAACCCAAATCGCCGAGGTCCGCAACGGCGCGGTGCGGCGCTTCAGCATCACCCCCGAAGACTTCGGCCTTTCCCGCGCCCCGCTCGAAGCCATCCGAGGTGGCATACCACAGGAAAACGCCACCCTCATCCTTTCCCTGCTTGCCGGCGAACCCGGATCCCGGCTCGACATCGTCCTCGCAAACGCCGCCGCAGCGCTGGTAGTCAGCGGAGTCGTTGAAGATTTCAAGAGCGCCGCCGAACTAGCGCGTGGTGCTGTAGCGTCGGGCGAAGCACGGAAAAAGCTCGATCAACTTAGAGAGTTTTCCCGAAAACACGCCCCCCAAACGTAGGCCCTTCCCAGGGAACGCCACTCTCCCAAATGGCGTTCCCAAGCTGGACAGCAACTCCATCACGGCTTCGCCGGACTCTCCACCCCATTGTGCGACTCAATCAAATCGTGAATCCCCCAAGCTGCAAGCCCCATGCCCACCCCTGCCAGAATGAAGTACGCGACCTTCGTGCCAGCGGATAAGCCCGCTTTATCCGTACCGCTTCCTGCAGGTGGAGGAGTCCCCGGGCCGTCCTCCGATTCCAAATAAATGCGATACGTCTGCCCCTCCGGCAACGCGCGAAACTCCTTCCCGTACCAAAAATCCACGCCGCCCTGCCGCGTCGTGATCTGCAGAACTTTCGGCGCAAACACCAGAACCTGTACCTGAACCTGGTGCCCGCCGTGCGGCCGCAACAACGCGCCTTCCGAATGCACCTCCAGCGGATTACTTTCCGTCGACCAGATATAGATCGCGCCCGCGTCCAGATCGATATGCGTCCCGTCGCCGCTGCGCTGCAAACTCGCGGCACTTTGCCCGACCAGCGTGATCACGCTTCCGCCGATGCGCGCGCTCAGTTTCCCTTCCGCATCCGTGGATAAGCTTTCCCCGTCGAAAACGGACAACCCGGCAAACGCCTCCGACGCGTTCAGGTGCGCGCCATACGCGAGCGTCAGGATGCCAAGCGGCTTTCCGCCTGCATAAAGCGGAAGATTGTAAGAGCAGAGAGAAACAGCAAGAGACATCGCGAGGACACCGCGAAGTGCGACCATGACTTACCTCCGAGGGCAGGTAAAAAGGAGGGACAACCCGCGGCAGGTACAATACACATGTAGTACTACTAATTCAACATAATTTATGCTGTAATACCGACATTTTATAAGCAGTGGCCCATTACCTTACAGTTACCATCTCCTTCCCAAAATGGCATTCCCCGCGTAGCGTCCACCTTCAGGTGGACGCTACGCAATGAGAAAAGCACCGGCCCCGTAAACCCGATAGGGGTGCAAACAATGCACCTCAGAAGGCGTACGCCACAAAGGCTTGAGGAAACCTACAAGGAAAGGAAATTCTTCAACAACTGCTTGCCCGACTCCGTCAGCACGGACTCCGGATGAAACTGCACGCCCATCAACGGATACTTCCGGTGCTGCATCCCCATAATGATGTCGTCATCGGTCTCGGCAGTAATCTGCAGCTCCCTGGGAAGCGATTTCCGCTCGACGATCAGCGAGTGGTAACGCGTAGCCGTAAACGGATTCGGCAAACCGCGAAACACTCCGCTGCCGGCATGCCGGATCTGGCTGGTTTTCCCATGAAACAACTTCGGCGCGCGGATAATCTTCCCGCCAAACGCCGCGCCGATCGCCTGGTGCCCCAGGCAGACTCCCAGAATCGGAATCGTCCCCGCCAGCTTCTGAATCAACTCCACGCAGATCCCGGCCTCCTGCGGCGTGCACGGCCCGGGAGAAATCACAATACGGTCCGGCTTACGCTGCGCAATCTGTTCCACACTGATGCGGTCGTTGCGGTGTACTTCCACCTGGCAGCCAAGTTCGCCCAGGTATTGCGCCAGGTTATAGGTAAACGAATCGTAGTTGTCGAGCAGCAGAATCACGATTTGCCCTTCCCTTTCCCGGCCGAGCCATGCGCTGCTTCCAGCGCCCTCATCAGCGCCTTCGACTTGTTCACCGATTCATCGAACTCACCCTCCGGCGTGGAATCAGCAACGATCCCTCCGCCGGCCTGAATATGCGCTACGCCATTCTTGATGACCATCGTCCGCAGCGCGATGCATGAATCCAGGTTCCCCGCGAAATCAAGATAAAGAATCCCCCCCGCGTAAATCCCCCGCTGCGTTTTTTCCAGCTCCTCAATAATTTCCATCGCCCGCACTTTCGGCGCACCTGAAACGGTACCCGCTGGAAAGCACGACATCAGCGCGTCAAAGCAATCCACATCTTCCCGCAACGTGCCGCGCAAACTGGAAACCAGGTGCATCACGTGCGAATAGCGCTCCACGGTCATCAACTTCTCCGGCCGCACGGTCCCGTAATCGCACACCCGCCCCAGATCATTTCGCCCCAGGTCCACCAGCATGATGTGCTCCGCGCGCTCTTTCTCGCTCGCCAGCATCTCGCCCTCCAGCCGCTGGTCCTCCGCTTCGTCCTTCCCGCGCCACCGCGTTCCGGCAATCGGCCGGTAGAAAACGTCGCGGCCCTGCACCTTCACAAGCATCTCCGGCGAGCTTCCCACCACGTGCACATCATTCAGCTGAAGATAAAAAAGATAAGGAGAAGGATTCAGCGCCCGCAGTTCGCGGTAAACCGAAAAGGGATCGGCGTTCGTTTTCGCCGAAAACCGCTGGCCCAGCACCACCTGGAAAATGTCGCCTTCGCGGATGTACTGCTTGGCCTTTTTCACCATGGCCAGGTACTCGCCGCGCTTCACATTCGAAGCGACCTTCAACGGTCGCCCCTTGCCCCGCGACGGCTTCCGCGGCTTCTCCCCCGCCGCCGGCTGTTCCAGCATTTCGCGCGTGCGGCGAATCTCTTTCACCGCCGCATCGTATTTCGCGCGCAGGCTCTTCGGCCCGTCGGTATAAACGTTGCGCACCACCCACAAGCGGTGCTGCACGTGATCGAACGCCAGGATGCCGTGATAAAACATCAGCACCGCGTCGAACAACCCGATTTCATCGCGCAGCCGTTTCGGCAATCGCTCGATCAGCCGCACCATGTCGTAGCTGAAATACCCGATGGCGCCCGCAACCAGAGGCGGCAATCCCGGCAATCGCACCGGCCGGAACCGCGCCATGTGCTCGCGTAAAAACGTGATCGGATCGCGCTCTTCCCAAATAATGCGCTCCCGGCTTTCCAGCACGCATGCGCCGTTCGCGTACCGGAAGATCTCCTCGGGATTCGCGCCGGCAAACGTGTAGCGGGCAATCTTCTCGCCGCCCTCCACGCTCTCCAGTAAAAACGAATACCGTGCTCCCTGCGCCACTCGCAAATACGCGCTCACCGGCGTCAGCAGGTCCGCCGAAAAGGTGTCGTACACGGGAATCAGGTTCCCGCGTTTGGCTAGCCGCTCAAATTCCTGGAACGAAGGCTGAATCATGGCCTCTCTTCACTCAACTCATTCTAAATTTTGTTAATAGAGAGAACTGCCGCCGCACATCCGGGGAGGATGGTTCACCAGCGTGTGTTTTCTTCGTTTTTCAACGCGCGCAGCACGGCATTCCTCATGATGGACTCGGGCGCCTTGCTGCCCATCCAGTGCTCCCACTGCGCGAATCCCTGCGCCAAGAACATTTCCGCTCCGGACACACAAGCAATCTTTCGCGAAGCCGCCACTCGCAGCAATTTGGTCCGTATAGGTCGGTAAATAAGGTCCATGACTAAAGAACAGTTTAACTCGCCTTTCGCCAGTGGCGAAACTTTTTCGTCAGGATACATCCCGGTTGGCGTCGCGTTCACGATCGCGTCGAACTCCAACCCGCGCAGATCGGAACGAACAATCGGCTCTCCGCCCACGGCTTCCGCCAGCTTCCGCGCCGCTTCCGGCCTCCGTGCACAGATGAAAATGTTCGCCCCGGCCTGAGCCATAGCGAACGCCGCTGCCCGCGCGGAACCTCCCGCGCCATAAATCACCACCCGGCTGCACCGCAGCTTCATCCTTCGTTCCAGCGCGCGCAATACGCCGACATAGTCAGTATTACTCCCAAAGAGCGTTCCATCCTTGCGCACGGTCACGGTATTCACCGCTCCGATCTTCTCCGCCAGCGGCTCTACTTCCTCCAGATGCGCGAAGATTTTCTCTTTGTGCGGCAAAGTCACGCTGAACCCTCGCACCCCAAACTCCGGCAGCGCCTTTACAAAATCCTTCAGGTTCTCCACCAGGAACGGCAAATACACGGCGTCTTTCCCGGCTGCGATATATCCGGTGTTGTGCAGCAGTGGAGAAAGCGAGTGGCCGACCGGATTTCCAATCACCCCGTACACGCGTGTCGCCCGCGTCAATTCATGCGCCCTGTAAAGCCCTTTCAAATCGCGCAGCGGAATCTGCCCTGGCGCCGTGGCCGCGGCCACCGGAGCATACGCCAGCGCACTTCCCTCGCGCAGCGCCAGCACCCGCGCTGGCAATCCAATCTCTCCCATGGCAATCGCCACCACATCGCGCGAACTGCGCGCCAGCTTCAAAATCCGTGCGCTATCCGAAATGCTTCGCGCCATCGCGGCAACCTTAATGGCTTTCGCGCCGCCCTTCGCGGGTACCGTCAGTTTTTTCGGAAACGCAGGGGTCCGCCGAAAATCGTGCATCGACAACAAAACTTTCTCGGGCACCGCGTAGCCGTGCACGCTTTTCCCTGGCAGTTCACGCAGCGTCTCCACTTCCAGATCGCACCACGTGCAACCCGCTTCCCTCGCCTGCATCAGCCAGTAAAGTTCTTCGTTCGCGTCTCCCGCAAACTCCCCGCCGCCAACGCGCCGCCGGCAAGTCGCAATCAACTGCGCCCTTCGCGGGCGATGAGCCTTTAGCCATTTTAGGAAAGCGCGCCGTTCAGTGTCGTTCTTCAGCCAATCCAGGCGTATCTCCGCGGTCGGGGTTTCGCGCATCGCCACGGCCAGCAAGCGCCGTAATTCACGGGCTGTCGGCGCGGCCAGCACGCCGCAAAGCCGCGCCACTCCCTTTCCAAACGCTCCCAGCATCAAAAACTACCCCCAATCTATTGAAAATACGGTATCTAGGGCACCTTTGCAAATATGGAAAGTGTCGTCACCCATTTTGTTGACGCCACCCAGTGCCCTTGTTAGTTTCAATGGTGCAAGTCCCCGCACGGCCCTTAACCGGCGTGAAATGAAGGAGTACTGAACATGCGCGCAATCGCGACTGCAATGTCATTCGCCAGCTTGTTGCTGGCTCTTGGCGCTTCGGCCCAAAATACCGCTCAGATGCAGATGGTCAACGCGAGCCATCCCGCCGAGGCCACTTCGCCGGATTATTCGGCCACGTATTGCTCGGGCTTTGTCACCGATGAAAAGCTTCCGTCCGAAGTGCGGATTATGTCCGGCGAGGAATCCGCCAATAAGATCGTTTTTACCAGCAACGATTATGTCTACATCAACCGGGGGGCCGCGCAAGGCGTGCGCGTCGGCGACCGCTTCTCCATCGTCCGGCCGGACAAGGATCCCAACGAAGTACCGTGGTTCAAGTGGCAGTTAAAGCTCCTGAAAGCCATGGGCACCCAGTACCTTGACGCCGGCCAGGTTCAGATCACCACGGTTCATCCGAATGTCTCGATCGGAATCATCAAATTTTCCTGCGACTACCTGCAGCGCGGCGACATCGCCCTGCCGATGGCCGAACGGCCTTCGCCGCCCTTTAAATCGGCCGAGAAGTTTGACAAGTTTGCCCCCGTCAGCGGCAAATCCGTCGGCATGCTGGTGGCTGGCCGGGAATACACACAAGTTTACGGAAAGAACTCCACGGTCTACGTGAATCTCGGCACAAACCAGGGAGTAAAAGTCGGCGACTATCTCCGGGTCTTCCGCTACCAGGGCTCCACGGCGGAAACATCGCAGAATTTCCCGGACTTTCAGTACAGCATGTATGGCTTCGGCAGCACGCCCGTGAAATATAAGTGGAACGACATGCCGCGCGACGTCGTCGGAGAGGGCATCGTGATGAACGTCACCCGCAATGCTTCCGCCGTGTTCATCACCTACAGCAAGATCGATATGTACGCGGGCGATTACGTCGAAATCGAATAATCGCATTGCAGGTTTCTTTTCTCGGCCCGCGCTTCCTTACTGGCGCGGGCTTTCTTTTTGCTCTGGCGGGTTGTGCGCCTCCGCGATGATTTCGCATCGGAAGCCGTACAGCTTCGTCTCCGGCTCTTTCCATGCGTCGCGCGGCAGCCCTGCTTTGGTGCAGGTTTCCGCCAGAAACTGCTCGCGGCTCAGCCGGTGCTCTACGGCAACCTGCGGCAGCAGCAATCCGCGCCGCGTTCCGCGCTCGACCAGCAGTCCGTGAATTCCTATTTCCACTGCTTCGGGCTGGATGGGCTCAATCGGCGACAGCAGCGATACCTCGATCTCCAACGCGTCTATTTCTTCCGTGCGCATTCGGGAAAAGCGCGGGTCGTGCAGCGCGGCGTCCGCGGCGCACCTCGCCAGTGCCTCACCCAGGTTCGTGGTGGCCTCGATGATTCCGATGCAGCCGCGCAGTTTCTTCGCCACATGCAACGTCACAAACAATCCGCGGCGCTCCGCGAAGATTCCGGCGTTTGGAAATGTGGGGAGTGGCCGCTCGTGGCGTACCGCGTGGAGTACGCCCTGGCGCGCCAACTCCAGGATCGCTTTTCGGTCTTCTTCAAAGAGGGACGGCATCCTGCTGCTTCTTCTGCGACTCCAGCATGCTCAGCTTGCGGCGCTGCTTGATCCGATCGTCCAGCTGGCTCCAGAAGCGGTGGAAGTATTGTGCCGCCGACACCAGCGCGCTGACCACCACCAGCCACAACAGCACGGTGGACACGGGCCGGATCGACGGGTGCCGCGCACCGACAATCAGCACCGCCACGGCGCAGACCTGCAGCACCATTTTCGTTTTTCCCAGCGCCGACGCGGCAATCGTGAATCCCTCCGCCGACGCGATGTTCCGCAATCCCAAAATCGTGAATTCCCTCCCGATGATGATCACCACCATCCAGGGCGCCACCAGGGAATGCCCGCTCGAATCGAGCATGCCCACCAGCGAAATGAACGCCGCCGAAATCAGCAGTTTGTCCGCGATCGGGTCCAGCAGAATTCCCAACGTGGTGATTTGCCGGTTGCGCCGCGCAAAGTATCCGTCCGCCCAGTCTGTGGCCGCCGCGGCCAGCAGAATTAACACTCCCCACACCTCAAAATGCATGGGAAAGCCCCATAGCACCACGTTGGGACTCCTCGTCAGCAGCACCACAATCAGCACTGGAACGAAGAAGATCCGCAGGACCGTAAGGAAATTCGGCAGGTTCATAGTCGGGCGCGCCGGAAGGCCTCTTTCCATGCCTTTCGGAACCACATCGGCAACTATAGACTCCGCCCAGTGATGCGTCAACGTGCTGCGAATTCACGGTTTTCCGGGTGTGGCCAGTACTTACATGTAACTAACGGCGCCCGTTTGCCCCAAAACGGCCAGATACTCTTTCGTAACACTGCTGCTGCAAACCTGTGCAAAAGCGCGTTTCGAGGCTTCCTCCCGCAGCGTTATCAAAATCGGGGAACCGTCTAAGCATTCCACTGTAACTATATTATTTACAGTCAGTTACATGCGGGGAAATCAGCGCCCACCTAGCCCATTCTAGATTTCTCACCGCTGCTGCAAGATGGGGCAGCGCGACTTTCCACAATTTTTTCCACAAGCCAGTGGATGCCCTGACGCGGGAAAGCCTATCCGGAAAAGTGTCATATTTCTTTAACAATTGCGGGAATTTGCAGAGTTACTCAGAAGTGACTAAGCCTCGGCTCGTACCGTTTTCAGATGGCGTGCGGCCCGCGCAATATCCGTACCGGCAGGAAGAACAACGCCCTCAGAAACGCCAGCACACCGTGCACCGCGATTCCCACGATCCGGAACGGCAGCAGAATCAGCCACACAAACGGGTAGGCAATCAGCGCCAGCAACGCAATCGGCCAGCAAAACACCAGCAGCAGGCACCACAGGAAGAAAGCAGCCATGATCAGTTGACCTCTCTCGCATCATGATACGCAGAGATTGTCCCGGAAGTTCCCGCCGCCTCGAAACTGCTTAGCTTCAGCCGCCTCGCGATGCTTTGCGGCACCTCCGCTTCCATATCGATGTGCGAATCGCTCACCTGCGAATGGAGCACCCGGCCCAGCGCATGGATCAGCGCCAGAGACCGGCCTTCGCTCAGCGGCATGTGCAGCGAAAGCCTCACAATCGGGTCAAGCGGCAGCGCCGCATCGATCCGCCGCAGCAATTCGTCGAGGCCCTCGCCCGTCAGCCCGGAAACCAGCACGGGTGGCTCATCGCCGCCCCCATTCCGCCGGCCCGCCGCTTCCAGATTGTGACGCCGTTCCGCGTCCAACTGGTCCACCTTGTTGTAAACACGAAGCCGCGGCGTTTCCTTCACACCCAGGTCATCCAGAATCTTTTCGACTTCTTCTTCCAGTTCGTCATGATGCGGATTCGAAATGCCACTCACCTGCAGCAGCAGCGCCGCCTCTTGCACTTCCTCCAGCGTGGCGCGAAACGCCTTGATCAAACCCTTCGGCAATTGCCGGATGAATCCCACCGTATCCGATACCAGAATCCGCCGGTTCGAAGGCAGCCGAATCGCGCGGATCGTCGGATCCAGCGTAGCGAACATCCGCGACGATACCAGCACCTCCGCCTGGCTCAGCGCGTTAAACAGCGTGGACTTCCCGGCGTTCGTGTAACCCACCAGCGCCACCGTGCCCAGCGGCACCGCGTTCCGCGCCTCTCGCCGCAGCGCCCGCTGCTTCCGCACCTCATCGATACTCACTTCGATCTTGTGCACGCGGTCGCGAATGCGTCGCCGGTCCGTCTCCAGCTTCTTTTCTCCCGGGCCGCGCACGCCGATGCGACCGCCTCCGCCGCCCGCTCCCCCTGCGCCGCCGGCTCCTTTGCCGCCCTGGCGGGACAACTGCGCCCCGCGCCCCGTCAGTCGGGGCAACAGATAGTTAAGCTGCGCCAGCTCCACCTGCAACTGCCCTTCACGGCTGCGCGCATGCTTCGCAAAAATATCTAGAATTAATTGTGTGCGGTCGATCACGCGCCGCTCGGTCAGCTCCTCAATGTTTCGCTGCTGCACCGGCGAAAGATCGCTATCAAATATAATCAACGCCGCGGAATACGCGTTCGCTGCCGCGCGAATCTCTTCCAGTTTCCCGCGCCCCACCAGCGTCGCAGGATCCGCCGAATCGCGAACCTGAAAAAGCGTCCCCGCTACTTCGCAGCCGGCGCTCTCTGCAAGCTCCACAAGCTCCGCCAGCGATTCCCTGCCCTGCTCTCCCGCAGGCATACCGGGGAAGCGCGGCGCGCGCTTCCAGCCCACGCCCACAAGCAACACCCGTTCCGCCGAAGAAATCTTATGTTGTGTTTTCATGAGTTGTCTTGCGTCATCGCATTCGCGCCGAAGGCCCGCCAAGCGGAGAGGACCCGCCTTATCGCCCCAATTATACGTCCATTCCCCGCTCCTGTGTAATCAGCTCTCACTGACGCGCTCCCGGAACTTCCTTCCGGGGCGGTTGTTTCGCTTACAGGACAGGCCAATGTGGAGCTAGCAGTCGTATTGATTACCCGCACAATCCAGAAAGCAGGATCAGTACGGTTCAACGGAACGCGAGGTGAGGCGATGAGCATCGGGCAAGCCAGACAAGCCACGGCAAGTTTGCCGACGTTGGACGAAGTGCGGGCGGCGGCGGAGATGGTCTATCGCCTGATGCTGCCGACGCCGCAGTATCGCTGGCCGCTGCTCTGCGAGCGGCTCGGCACCGAAGTCTGGGTGAAGCACGAAAACCATACGCCCATCGGTGCCTTCAAGTCCCGCACCGCCATCGTGTACGCGGAAGAACTCCTGAAGCGCCAGCCCGGCACGCGCGGCCTGATCGCCGCCACCCGCGGGAATCACGGCCAGTCCGTCGCTCTGGCCGCACAACGAAAAAAGCTGGAATGTGTGATCGTGGTGCCGCATGGAAACAGTGTGGCGAAAAACGCGGCGATGCGCGCACAGGGTGCGAACCTCATCGAGCACGGCGATGATTTCCAGTCCTCGCTGGAGCACGCGAGGGAACTCGCCGGGAAGCTTGGTTACCACCTCGTACCGCCCTATCACCGCGACATCGTGCTAGGCGTTGCGACTTACTGGCTTGAACTCTTCACCGCCGTGCGGGACATCGACGTCGCTTACGTGCCGATTGGCATGGGCTCCGGAATCTGCTCCGCCGCCGCGGTGCGCAAGGCCCTGGGACTGAAAATCAAGTTGATCGGTGTCGTCTCTGATCAGGCGCCCACCTACGCACTATCTTTGCAGCAGAAAAAGATCGTCGAAGCCCCTTCCACGACCAAACTCGCCGACGGCCTCGCTTGCCGCCTCGGAAACGAAGAAGCCCTCGAAGTCATGCTCGAAAATGTCGACCACATCGTCCGCGTCACCGACGACGAAGTCGCCGTCGCGATGCGCGCTATGTTCACAGACACCCACAACGTCATCGAAGGGGCAGGCGCAGCCGCTTTAGCCGCCGCCACAAAAGAATTGCCCACGCTAAAAGGCAAGCGCGTCGCCCTCGTCGCCACCGGCGGCAACGTCGATCAAGACGTCTTCGCCCGCGTGCTCAGCGAGCCCACCAAGGCAGCTCAAGCCGGATAGATTGTTTGGGTTTTGTGGAAAGCGATTAGTTCTTCGAGTCCAGGCACGGCAGCGCGGTGATTCTCGCCTCCGGCGTGTTGTCAATTGCGGCGCCATTCTCGTTCTGCAAAGCGAGGAACACCCAGTCGCTCTTTTCCTCCGCCGTCCGGCTGAAGGAAATCACCAGCTTGTCTCCCCCGCGGGGCTGATAGGTCAGCGTCCTCATCACGACGGGATACACTTCCTTGGTCTCGTCCGAGGCCGCCGCGCCGCATCGCGCGAACAGGTTCTCCGGCGTCAACGTGGCAATCGCGTGCAGTTGCCGCCTCTCGCGAGCGTTCTTGGCCCACTCCGCCGCGCGCGCCGTCAAATTCACCAGCGCCGCCACCCCAATAACAATCCCGGCCGTCATCAGCCACACCCGCCTCGTACGCTTCACGAAGGCCGCAATCCCCGCCAGCGAAGTGGGTAAACTCGCCCTCGCAGCTTCCAGCAGCCCCGCAATCCCCGACGCCTGCGCCGAAACAGTCGCGCCCACATTTTCCACGGGCGCAACCCGCACGCCCACTTCCGCCGGAGCCGACATCGGCGCAACCGGCGCCCGCTCCCCCGAATAAGCCGTATCCTTAGGTTTCATCTCGTCCATGTCACACCAACCTTTGCCCTGCTCGTCGTTCCCACCGGAAGACTCTCCTCATGTAGGGCCCGCCTTCCGAGCGGGCCGTTCCCGTAGCGGCCACCTTAACAAAGGAAGGGTGGCCCAGCCCACATACCGCATCACTCTTCTTACCACCCGCCTCAATGCCCAGCCGGCGCCTGCAACCAATTAATCACCCGCCGCCGGTAAGACACCCGCGCGCTTCCCATCGGTTCCCGCAGCCAATGCACCGTCCGCTGCCAACCAACAGCAAACACGCTCGGCCCGCGCTCCACAACCTCCGGCACGCCAGCCGGCGCGGAAATCGAAGGCGCAAGCCAGTACGGGCTCGCCTCCCCCAGCACATTCCTCGCATTTGCATTCGTGGATTGCCGTTCACCCGGCGTAGACGTGATCGAAAGCTTCAGCAGCGCGCCAATCTGCTCCTGAAACGCCCTCATGGCTCTCAAAAAATTCCGCGCAAACCACACCGCCGCGATCAGGAATCCCAGTTGAGCAACCAGGCTTCCCAGGGCGTACCAATCCTTGATTGGCAGGTAGCTGAAATCGTTCATATTTCCACCTTGGGGCCGGTATCCAGCAATCTAGGCCCCCGTACATACGGTGGAAACTGGCATGAAGTACAAAAATCGGGCAGGTGTGCCCTACTGCCCTCTGCCATCACCTCAGGATTTCGTGAAATGGATCACACACCTTATTCGCGCGTAATCGCCTAAGTGAATACCAAAAGTTAAGATGTGTGGTTTCACACCTAATTATCCTCCGTGAACAGGGGAGACCAACGCAATCTCTCCTTCCCGCCTGCGCTGCTCCAGGTAATTCAAAGTTAACGCAATCATGTACCACTGCGGGATCAACAAGATGAGCCAAAAGCCTAGAAGCGGAACCGGACGAAGCATCCACGGTCGCCCAAATCGCTCCTGCAGGATAACGAGAAGGGACACCCAACCGAACACAGCCGCGATTGTCAGCCCCAGCCACATGGCAAATAATAGTGCGATTCTGCCATGCCCCCCTTTCGCCAGAGCATCGCCGCGTTTGATCGCCGCAAAAGCCGTCCTATTCTCCAGTATCGCCACGGGAAAAGCTGGCGCAGTGCCGAACGCAAGGATGGGGCCGACAATGATCGCTAACGGCCCCGTAAAGAGACTTACCAGCATCACCATCCAGAAAAGCCGCAACTGCTTGCGCCGGACCGCTCCCATAGCGCCCAGGATTCCCACGCTGCGCCCGCTCCGAATTTCCTGCGTGGCAAACACTGACGCCGCAAGCGACCGGTATTGCACGGCAATGGTCCCTAAAAAGGCTAAGAACACCGCGAGCTTCTGCAGCGGCCCCATCCCCAGCCAGACCTCCCGCAGAGGAGTAGCCTCCGGGTGTGGCGCGATCACGTAATTCACAATCAGAGCCATGAGCAACAGTGCCGCGATGGGGAGACCCATGAGGAATACGAACATCCCCGCGTGTGAACGCCACACTTGCCAGGTGGCTCCCAACAATTCCAACGTGCTCATTTCCGAGCGATTCGCTTCATCCATAACGGATCCCCTGGCGTCTGAGATAAGCAAGTTGTGGTCTCGCTGCAAGCGGCATTGTATGACACATCTGTAATGTCGTTCTATGTCAACTCTAGTTTTTCCACCCTGGGGGCAAGAAGCGCACAACCCAAAAATTGAAGAAGTGGAATTGGCCACTACAATTGGCCGCGTAGCCAAGCGAGGACTTGTTGCTGGATTGCCGCGTCTTGTCCAAAGCCGGAAAGCCAATGGATCTGTGTGTCGCGGCGGAACCAGGTCAGTTGCCGCTTGGCGTAGCGGCGGGTCGCCTGTTGAATCGTGCCTTTGGCTTCTTCAAGATTCATTTCACCGCTGAGCACAGCTCGCAGTTCGCGGTAGCCGATGAAATCGAACGGCTTCGCGTCTGAAGGCATGCCGCTGGCCAGGAGGCCGCGGACTTCTTCCATCCATCCGGCCGCGAGCATCGCATCCGTTCGAGCATGGATGCGTTGATAGAGCGCTTCGCGTTCCGGTGACAGTCCAATCTTCACAGCCCGCCAGCCGCGCAACGGATTCCTCCCCGCGCGATGCACTTCGGATAGCGGTTTCTTCGCCAGCAGACAAACTTCGACGGCGCGGATCAGTTTCTGTTCGTCGCCCGGCGCAATCTTTTCCGCCGACACCGGATCCAGCCTCTTCAAAATGCGGTGGAGATATCCCGGCGGATGCGCCGCCACGCTGGCCCACAGCCGCTCCCGCAACTCCTCCGACCGCAACGGCACGTCAGCCAGTCCTTCCAGCAACGCACGCAAGTAAAGTCCCGTCCCCACAGTAAAAATCGGCAAACGCTTTCGTGCGCGCAAATCTTCTAGCACCGCAATCGCCCGCTCGCGATAGTCCCCCGCTGTCGATGCTTCTCGCGGATCCAGCACATCAATCAAATGATGCGCCACACCCTGCCGCTCTTCGGCCGTAGGCTTCGCCGTGCCCACATCAAACCCGCGATAAAGCTGCGTGGAATCGCAAGCCACCACTTCGCCGCCAAGCGTTCGCGCAAGCCATACCGCCAGCGCCGATTTTCCCGAAGCGGTTGGCCCAACGATGACAATCAGAGGAGACTCAGCGTGCGTGTTCATTTGGGGAACAGCACCGGCCACGCGCGGACCACCAGCACCGCCAGCACAATCAGCGCCACCACCACACTGCCAATCACCTGATGCCGCGAAAACTTCATGTTGCCAACATTTCTAACACAAAAATATCGCCTGACGCCGAACACAAAACTAAACTTGTCATCTTGGGGCTATCCGACGAGGATAGCCGAAGGATCTCAATGTTTACATTGTGCAAGAAGTTTCAGTTGAGGTCCTTTGAAGCGCAAACGACGCGCCCCTAAGGATGACAACGCATCTTCTTTTTATGCATGAACAAGCAACGCTCTGGTTGTCGCGCCAACTGAGCACGCGGCGCTACTAATTCGGCGGCTGAATATTGTAGTAATACGTATACCGCACTTCGATGTACGGCCCCTTGAACTGCGGCGGGAGCGGCGGAAACGGATTCGACGCGCGGATCGAAGAAACCGCCGCGCGGTCCAACGGCTCCTTGCCAGACCCGTACAGCATCACCGGCTCAGGATCCGGAACGCTGCCGTCCCGCATGATCTTCACATGCAGTGAAACCACGCCCTGCTCCCCGAGACTCACCGACGGAGGCATCACCGCTTCCCAATTCCCTTTCACGATGTAGTAAATCCGCCGGAAATAATCGTTGAAGTCGACGCCTTCCGTGTCCGTCAGCATTTCGATGCCGGCGCCGTGACTTCCCTTCCCGCCATGGCCACCTCCGCCAGAAGGCCCCTGGCGCCCACCACCAAGCGGCATGGGTGCGTTCGGCTTCGTTCCCCGGGCCGCGTCGCGAATCAAATCGCCTGCGGAGCCGCCTGTCTTCGGCAGAATCAATCCTTTTTCCGGCACCGGCATATCCGGGTTTTCCAGTTTCGTCGGCGTCTTCGGCAATTCGCCCTGCGAAGGAGATGCGTTCTTGGGCGGCTGTACAGCGGCCACATTCGGCTGCGGCGCGGGCGCACTGGGCAACTCCCGCTTCGGCGGCTCCGGCACAGGCTGTGGTGGAGGCGGAGTCGGCGCCGGCGGAGCGATCTTGTTGATCACCCGCGGATCGACTCGCACAGCCGCATGCGGCGCGGGAGCGGGCGATGGCTTCAACGATTCCAGCGCTCCCGGCGGCAAGAGCACCGTCATCTGCCTGCGCCCGATCTCTTCTTCTTCGGGCGTAGGCACATGCGGCCCTAGAAACCTTGGCAAGAAAAGGATCAGTGCCAACAGAACGATGTGAAAGACCACCGACGCGATCGCCGTGATGCGGTCTTCCGGGGTCTGCTTGCCCCGCCACTCTGGAGGCAGAAATGCCGCTTCGCCCGACTGGAAAAGATCCCGCTCGACCAGATCCTCCGAAATCGGCCCCAGCGGCTGAAACTCTTCCGGCGGCGCCACGCCCACCGGAATCGTGATCCGCTCGTCCATCTCCGTCGGCTGCGGCGGCAGGTGCGATTCCTCCACTCGCTGCACCGCTTCCACGTTGATATCGCGCGGGACCACCACGCGCGTGGCAATCGAATCCAGCGGCAAATTGTTGGGAATCGTCGTGCGCCCATCGAGCTGCACCAGCGGCAGCGCCGACGGCACCAGCGTGCGTTCATCCAGCGTCGTCGGCCGCCGGCGCGTCGTTACACCATCTTCGGCGGACATCCGCGCACCGACGGGGACTAGGGTCCTGGGAATCATTGGCTCGTTTTATCCGGAAAGCTCTTGGCTACTGCCGCTTCGGCAGCTGGCCCTTTGGCAACAGGCCCTTTCGTAACTGGTTGGACGCGCTCATCATGCTCCCGGATGCTTTCCATCACCCGGCTAGCCAGCTCCAGCGCCGCCCGGCCCGCTACTCCGTCTGTCTTTGGCGCGACCCGCGTGCGAACCGCCGCGGCAAAAGCTTCCAGTTCTGCACGCAAAGGTTCCACAGCCGGTGCCGCCAGCTTCTCAAATCCAAACTCGGGCTGCGGCCCGGGCTTCTTCACTCCGACACGCAGCGCATCGCGCCGCGCATAATCGAGTGAGATATATTCGTGGTGCTGAAAAAATCTCATTTTGCGCACACGCTCCGTGGAAACCCGGCTGGCGGTGACATTGGCTACCGCGCCGCCCGCAAACTCGATCCGCGCGTGGGCAATGTCCACCTTGTCCGTCAGCACAGGAATCCCCACCGCTTTCACTTCCGTCACCGGTTCTTTCACCAGCGCCAGCAGAATGTCCAGGTCGTGAATCATCAAATCGTAGATCACTTCCACATCCAGGCTGCGCGGCGTGAAAACGCCCAGCCGGTGGACCTCAAAAAAAAGTGGCCGGTTCAGGATCGGCTCCACGGCAATCACCGCCGGGTTGAACCGCTCCACGTGCCCCACCTGCAGAATCCGCTGGTGCCGCCGCGCCGATTCCAGCAGCGCGTCCGCTTCCGCCAGCGAAGCCGCCATCGGCTTCTCTACCAGTACGTCGATGCCCATCGCCATCAGGCGGCAGCCAACTTCGGCGTGCGCAACTGTGGGCACGGCCACACTCGCCGCATCCACTGCGCCCTGCAATTCCTCCATACTCTTGAACGCCCGAATCCCGAACTCTTGCGCGATCGCCTCGCCGCGCGCCGCGTTTTGATCCAGCACCCCGGTCAGTTCGACTCTTTCCATTTCGCGGTACACCCGTGCGTGATTGCGCCCGAATTCGCCCGCACCCACAACGCCCACACGAATCTTGCCGCCAGCGCCAACTGTGGGCCGCTCGCTCATCCCCTGTTCATTCCCCGCGAATCGCCCGTGGGTTCCGCGGCCGGCGCGAACGGAAAGGCCTGGATCGCGATCCCGGCGTCGTTGGCCATAGCTATCAGTTTTTCCCTGTCAAAGAGGAGCGTGCGGTTTGCATCGATGGCCAGCGCCGTCGCCCCGGCCATCTTCATGGATTCGACGGTCGGTAGTCCGACCACGGGTACATCGAAACGCATGTCCTGCCTGGGTTTACTGACTTTTACCACCACTAGCGGCCGTCCATTCGCAAAGCGTCCCGCGCGCGCAATCGTTTCGTCGGTGCCTTCCATCGCTTCCACGGCCACGCAAGCGCTATCCGATACGACCACCGTTTGCCCGATATCCTTCGCTGCGATGTGCCGCGCGATGCCCAGTCCATACTCCATGTCCGCGGCTTCCTGAGCGTTGGGAGCGCGCCGGGTCAGCACGCCAGCCTCCGGCAGCAGCGGCTTCAGGAACATCGTCGAATCCACCAGATGAATCCCTTCTTCCTCTAGCACCTTCGCCACAGCGCCAATCAGCGAATCCGTGTTCTTTCGCGACAGCGACAAGAGCAATTTGGCCAGCTTCCAGTCCGGTCGAATCGAACTGAAAATTTTATTGTGCTTCACCTGCCCAGCCATCACCGCCTGCTTCACGCCTTCGCTCTGCATTAACTCGATCGCTTTACTCAATTCGCCGAGGCTCACCCAGTGCAGCCGCTTCACGATTTTCTCCAACTCTGGCGAAGCCTCTTCCTTCAAAGCGATCACTGCCATTTCGATGCCTTGGCTGCGCGCTCCCTCCAGCACCAGGAAAGGAAATCGGCCGTTCCCCGCAATCAGGCCCCAGCCGGTACTGCTCTGCCCGGGATTGCTTTGCCCAGCATTGCTTTGCATTGTTTCTGGCATGAATTTCCGGTCGGTGCTACTTCACAATGCCGCGTTCGGCCTTTTCCACGAACTCCACCAACTCTTTCACGTCGTCGGACTTCCCCATGCTCTTTCGCATCTCTTCCAGCGCCTGCGAAGTGTTTTTCTTCGAGCGCGTCAGCACGCGAAACGCCTTCTGCAGCGCCTTGACGCGCTCCGCGGAAAACCCCTTCCGCTCCAGGCCAATCGTATTCGGCCCAAAGCACCGCGTCTCCCGCTCCGTGACGATCAGGGAAAACGGCGGCACATCCTGCGTAATCACAGTGGCCGCGCCGATGTACGAATACCGCCCCAGCCGGCAAAACTGGTGCACCGGCGAAAACGCACCAAGGGTCACGAAATCGTGCACGGTCACGTGCCCCGCCAGCGTTGCCCCGTTCACAAACAGCGTATTGTTGCCGATCTGGCAGTCGTGCCCCACGTGCGAGTACGAAAGGAAAAAATTATTATTGCCGATTCGCGTGACGCCGCCGCCCTTGCTGGTCCCCCGGCTGATGGTCACATGCTCGCGGAAAATATTTTCGCCACCCACATGCAGTTCGACGCGCTCACCGCGGAAAGAGTAGTCCTGCGGATCGCCGCCAACCACGCAAAAGGGGTGAAACACATTGTTCGCGCCAAACGTCGAGGGGCCCCGCACTACCGCGTGCTCGTGCAGCACGCAGCCATCCCCAAGTTCCACTCCCGCCCCGACCACCGCGAACGCGCCAATCTGCACGCCCGCGCCCAGTTTCGCTTCCCCGGAAACGATCGCCTGCGGATGAATGTTTGTCCCAATCGCCATTTACTTGCTTGCGGGCTCTTCCCGGTCGGCCATCACGCACATCATCTTCGCTTCCGTCGCCAGATTCCCTTCGACGAACGCCTTCGCCTCGATCTTGCAAAGATCGCCCTTCCACGCCACCACGTTCACCTCAATCCGCAACTGGTCGCCGGGCACCACCGGCCGCCGGAACTTCACATCATTCATCGAAGCCAGATAAAGCAATTTCTTCTCACGGTCCGGGATTTCCTGCAGTAGCAGCAATCCTCCCGCCTGCGCCATCGACTCCAGAATCATCACGCCCGGCATCACCGGCTTGCCCGGAAAATGCCCCTGAAAGAATCCCTCGTTGATCGTGACGCATTTGATCGCCACGATGCGCTTCAGGCGCTCCATCTCAACAATTTTATCGATCAGCAGAAACGGGTAGCGATGCGGCAGAAATTTCTGGATCTCGTTGATGTCGAGTTGCGTTACCTCTTGTGTGTCGCTCATAGCCAAAGAATAGGCTCCCTCCGTTAGTTCGCAAACCCCTTATTATAAGGGTATTCGGCCCGCCGGGCAGCTTATCATTTTGCCGCTCGGGGGCCTCACCTGACCTGCTCCTCCCAATCGGATTCCCCCGCCGTGCTACCATGCCCTGTCCATGGCCCAACTTTCTTTCCTTCCCTACCTTCGCAAGCGCCTGCCGCAGATGTTGGAGGCGCTGCGCGAACTGACCGTGCTCGAATCTCCCAGCCTGGAAAAAAAGCCGGCCGACCGCTGCTGCGAACTCCTGGCGGAAAAATGGCTCCGCCACGGAACAATTGCCCAAATCATCCGGCAGCAACACCGCGGCGATCATCTTCGCGTGATCTGGAAACCCTCGGAAGGTCGGGTCAAATCGCAACTCCTCATCCTTGGTCACTACGACACGGTCTATCCCACCGGCACTCTCGCCAAAATGCCGTTTCGCATTTCCGGGGACAAAGCCTACGGCCCCGGCACGTTTGATATGAAGGCGGGTATCGTCCAGGCGCTCTTCGCGCTCGAAGCCATTCGCGAATTGCAGGCCCCGGTGCAAAAACGCCTGATTTTTCTGTGGACCTCCGACGAAGAAATCGGCAGCGAATCTTCCCGCAAAATAATTGAAGAAGAAGCCCGGCGCAGCGACGCTGTGTTCGTTTTGGAGCCGTCGCTTGGCCCCCGCGGCCTGCTGAAAACTTCCCGCAAAGGTGTCGGCGAAGCGGAGCTTATCGTCCATGGCCGCGCTTCCCACGCCGGCCTCGCGCCCGAAAAAGGCATCAACGCTATCCACGAACTCGCCACGCAGATCGCCCGGCTGGAAAAGTGGAACGACCTCCGCCGCGGCGTCACCATTAACGCCGACATCATCTCCGGCGGCTCCCGCACCAACGTCATCGCCGACCGCGCTGCAGCCAGGCTCGATCTCCGCGCCTGGCGCCGCGCCGACATGCGCACCCTCGAAAAGCGCCTCCATGCCCTGAAGCCCGTCCATCGCGGCGCAAAACTCGAAATCCACGGCGGCTTCGATCGTCCCCCCCTCGAACGCAAACACAGCGTCGCCCTTTTCGCCCGCGCCAAATCCATCGCCCGTGAACTCGGCTTCCCCCTCGGCGAAGCCGCGGCCGGCGGCGGCTCCGACGGCAACTTCACCGCCGCCCTCGGCGTCCCCACCCTCGACGGCCTCGGCGCCGTCGGCGACGGTGCCCACGCCATCCACGAACACGTCCTCATCAACGCCATGCCCCAGCGGTCCGCGTTACTTGCCAGGCTTCTTGCAGACTAGGCGGCACCGCACAGGCCGAAAATTGGTTTTCGAATGCTTTCCGAACGGTTCGCCCTGAGCAATACCATTCGTGTAAAATTGCCGACAAGACATACCCTGAAGGTGATTGCAATGAAGTTCGCTCTCCCTATCTTGCTCGGCCTTCTTTTTTCCATCGGCCTTCGCGCGCAGAGTAGCCCTCCCCCTACCGGTGCCGCTCCCACCGACAAGCAAACCTGCAGTGTATCCGGTACGGTGGGTCGGCAAGACACCGGCGATCCTTTGAAAAAAGCAAGAGTTACGCTTGTCACCCACGAAAATTGGGAGGATTCTGTTTTCGATATCACGGATTCGCAAGGCCACTTTTCTCTTGACGCCCTCCCTTGCGCCTCTTATTTGTTGACGGTTTCTCATCCGGGTTTCGTTGAGGCTAGCTTCGGCCAGCGAAAATCGGCTGACCCTGGCGCGATACTAACCCTTGCCCCGGGACAGAAGATGACCGGCCTGTTTTTCAAACTCCAGCGAGCATCTGTTATCACTGGCCACGTCTTCGACGAAAACGGAGAGCTTGTCCAAGGAGCGCTTGTGCGCGTTCTTCGTCCGACTGGCCGGGGCAAACGGCAAGATGCTCCGGAGATTGGCACGAGCGTAACCAACGATTTGGGAGAGTTCCGGATTTATGACCTGAGTCCCGGCAGATATTACGTGGCCGTCACATACGACCCCTGGTCCGCGCGAGAAGGATTCGACGCAAAACCGCGGCAGCGATTGTTCAAAAAAGGCTACCCCATCACTTATTTTCCGAACACCACGGATCCGTCGAAGGCGCAAACGCTGGCGCTGACTCCCGGACAGGAGCTCGCGTCCATCGATTTCAGGATGGAGCTGGCGGCCATGAATACGGTCAGCGGGAAAATTCTCAATCCGCCCTCCGTGAACACAATTCGGGGTGACATGAATATCTACATGAGCCCACGCGGCCCAGGCCTCCTGGCCCCTGAAACGATTGATACCCATTCTGTTGCAAAGGATGGAACTTTCATTCTTCATCGGGTTCCACCGGGGTCATACCACCTACAGGCTGTTTACTTCGATCGAGACAAATTGGAACCACTCTACGTCGCTCGCGAATTGGAAGTTGCCGAAGCCGACGTGGAAGATGTCACCCTGGCATTTGCGCCCTCGTTAGCAACGAATGGCCGTGTGAAATGGGAAGGGAACAAACAAAAGGATATTTCTAAATTTACGGTTTTCCTGTCGCCAGTGGACGCGGAATCCGGCTCCGTAAAACACTCAGAGGTCAAGCCAGATGGTTCATTGCTTTTTCGAAGTGTGAACGAAAGCGAGTATCGCCCGTTGATCCGCGGTCCCAACTCGGACTGCTATGTCAAATCCGCTCGAGTTGGATCGACACCGATGGTGGATGGCAAGATTCCGATTCATTCCGGCGCCGATAATTCCCTGGAGATTGGAATCAGTTGCCGCGCACCACACCTGGATGGACAGGTGCTCACTGGCGATTCTCTACCCGCCGTCGGCGTGTTTGTCGTCCTCGTCCCCGAACAGCGATTACGAGAGCAATCTTCGAACTATGCAACGGCCAAGACGGATCAAAACGGCCAATTTCGTCTAAAGGGAATCCTGCCGGGTGACTACAAGCTTTTCAGTTGGGATTCCGTGGAGGAAGACGACTGGTACGACGCCGATTTCCTAAAGCCGTATGACAATAAGGGAGTTCCCATTCACTTGGAGGAAGGCGATCACAAGAGCATCGCGCTCAGCTTGATTGAAACCTCGACCGATTCACCATCCAAACCATGAACGCGGACGGAACGTGAAACTACAGTTGGCTTCACCTTCCGTAATTTTTCTTCAGATACTGCGCTGTCGCCTGCATCAAATCCGCGTAATCGTCGTGCAGCACGTCGCGCACCGCTTGCTCCGTCGCCGTCCCCGCGGCCAGACGGTCCAGAATCCGCTCGACATCCCCCATCCCCTGCGTCTGCACTATGTATTCCATGTTGGCCAGCGCCCAGGCATACGCATAGCTCGCCATCGGCCCCGGCAAGCGCATCCACGAGCCTTCCAGCTGAGCCAGCGGCGCGGCTTGCCCCGCGTCATACACCTGCAGCAGCGCGGCAGCGCTTTCGTCGCTGCGTTTTCCTTCCATCCACTGCGCCAAGCCTTCCTGGATCCACGTTGGCGCGCGCCCATGTGTTTTCTGCTGGATAAAACTGTGCGTCAGTTCATGCCGCAAAATTCGCGACAATTCCGAATCCACGCTCGTCAGCCCCTGCACCGGCACGCGAATCCGCCCGTCGTTCAGCGCCCCCACCCAACCAGGTGCCCGCGTTATGTCCGCAAATCCCTCCTGCGTATACAAAACAACGCCGATCGGATCCGGCGGCGAAAAATTTAGTTCCGATTCGATCTGCTGGTAATGTCCTTCCAGTGTGTGGAGCACCTCTCGCGCCAGCCCCGGCTCTGCAGCGCCGTTGTACTTCAGCTGGAAATGCGTGCTCTCGTTCTCCCGGTAGTTTTCTTCCTCGTTCTTGTCTCGCAGCGCCTTATCCAGCGCCGCCTGCACTTCCGAATCCGGCCGCAGCGCCAATGATTTTTTCCACTCCGCAACGGCCTGGTCGGGCCGGTTCAGCCCGTAATAAGTCCAACCCTCCAGCTTGTAAACGTCCGGACTCTTTGGCGCATAGCGTTTCGCACGCTCCAGATATTCGAGCGACTGCTTGAACTCGCTCCGCCGCAGATACACGTACGCCAGTTCCATCAGCATCGCCGGATCCTCTGGCGCATAAAACACCGCCGCCCGCGCGTCCGTCAGTGCATGCTCCAGATCGCCCCGCGACATTTCAAATCGCGAAGCGGCATGGTGCGCCCGCGCGGCCTGCATCGCCTTTTCCCCGCCGCTGGCTGCCCCGCTTTCCAGATTATTGACGTAGTTGCGGTCCACAGACCCGTCGTGCACCGCGCCCCTGTCGATCTCTGTATCGACCGCCGTCGCAGTCGGCTCCGGCGGCTCCAGGTTCAGACTTGCCGCCGCGGCGGCCGGTGAGCCCATCGGCCCCAGAAACCCGCCTTTTTCGATGTGATCCACAATCGATTTCGGAAGAGCCATCTGCCCCGCGGAAGTTTCGTAGCGAACCTTGTCGCCGTCTTCCACCACGTTATAAGCGACAATCTTCCGTCCGTTCTTCAGCACAATCTTGTCCGCGCGCGCCGCACCCGCAAACAACAGGACGCAGGCCAGCATCGCCAGCACTTTTGGAACCTGAATCACGTTACGCCGCATTTACCCATTTTAACGCGCAACGGAAACCTTCGCTGTCCGTCTTGTTCCCGCATGCCGAATGTGTCTACACTCTTTTCATGCGGCTTCGTCTCCTCCTGGTGGTTTTTGCGGCTCTTTTTCCTTCGATTTCCGGCGCGGCGGACTCTTCCCCGCGCGAACTTCTCACCGCCCTGAACGCCCTCACCATCGATTCGCAGCACGTCTACACGGTCGCCACCAAGGACCGCGTCGAACTCCGCAAAGCCGACACCGTGCTGGCCTTCCAGGACGGCAAAATCGCCTTTTTCCAATCCTTTGAAGGCCGCATCACCGGGTTCGTCTTTTCCGGCATCGGCCACATCGTCGCGCTGCCTCGCGACCCGGTGGAAAAGCAGCAGGTCGCGCGTTTCCTCGGCGCGCCCGTCCTCGACGAACAGTTTCTCTCCGCATATATACGATTCACCGACGGCACGGAGCAGGATCTGCTGCACGAACTCCAGCGCGCAGGCCTCTCGCCCGCCGTGGACGAGCAGTTCGCTTCCCTCTGGGGAAACAGCCTCGCCCGCCTGAATCCCTCCCACTCGCTGCGCATCCTCGTCGAGAAATTTTCCAATCCCCCGGCGCCCTTTTTCCACGCCGGCATCGACGGCGTACTCACCGGTCCGCTGGACATCCTCCTCGACAACATGCAAAACGAAAATTTCTGCCTCGGCCAGCCCCGCACCGTCGGCAAGGCCACCTACTACGACGTCTGGAGTTCCTACCGCGTGCCCGACTCGCCTCCTTTCTCCATGGGCATGGACGCTGTCCGGTACTCCATCGACACCACGATTCATCCTGACAATTCACTTGAGGCCACCGCTAACATCGAGTTCCGTGCCGCCGCCGGCGCGCAGCAGTTTCTTACCGTCCAGCTTTCGCGCGCGCTTAAAATTTCCACAGTCACCGGCGACAATGACGAAGCGCTTCCCTTCTTTCAAAACGAAGGCCTGACTCAGAAGGAGATCAACTCACGCGGGCAGGATTCGCTCATCGTCTTCTTTCCCAAGCCCCCCGCACCGGGAAACACGTTCCGACTGCATTTCCGCTACACCGGCAACGTCATCGAAGACGCGGGCAACAGCGTTTTGTTCGTCGGCGCAAGGGAAAGCTGGTACCCGCACTATGGCGATGCCGCCGAATTCGCTTTTTACGATTTGACTTTTCACTGGCCGAAGAAACTTCGCCTCGCCGCCACCGGCACGAAGTCCGCGGAACGCGAGGAGGGCGAATGGCGCGTAGCGACGTGGAAAACCGAAATTCCGGTTCCCGAAGCCGGCTTCAACTTGGGCGAGTACGCCAGTAGTTCGCTGTCTTCCGAAACTCGCACCATCGAGGTCTACGCAAACAAGCAACTCGAGGAATTCTTGCGCTCGCGTCTCTCCAAACCCACGGGTTCCGATGACTCCTCCCGGCACACTTCCATTGCGCACCCTCAGATGGGCGACGACTTGCCGATGCTTCCCCCCAGTCCCGCCGGCTTTCTGAAACAGTTGGCGCGCGAAATCGATTCTTCAATCCGTTTCTATGAAATTTACTCCGGCCCGTTCCCTTTCCGGTATCTGGGGGTTTCGCAAATCCCTGGTACATTCGGCCAGGGCTGGCCCGGGCTTTTGTATCTCTCCACTCTTTCCTTCCTGCCAGACGAGGCCCAATATCGCGCGGGACTCAGCCCAACGGGCCGCGCGTTCTTCACCGACGTGGTGCCGTTCCACGAGGTCGCGCATCAGTGGTGGGGAAATGTGGTGGGCTGGTCCTCCTATCAGGACCAATGGATTGATGAAGCGATCGCCGAATATCTCGCGCTGCAATTCGCGGATTCGAAGAAGGCTCAGGACCATCCGCTGAACACCTGGCTGACCAATTACCGAAAACGCCTGATCACCAAAGCGGAGGGAGAAGATCGCGCGCCGGGGGACATCGGCCCCGTCATCGCCGGCCGCCGGCTGATCTCCTCTCGCTCGCCCGATGCGTACAACGTGGTGGTCTACGCAAAAGGCACCTGGATCATGCACATGTTGCGCGAAATGCTACGGCAACCCAACGCCCCCGCTGGGAAAGATCCCGACGCGCGCTTCGTCGGCCTGTTGCACACGCTGGTTTCAAAATACGCGCGCAAGGCGCTGACCACCACGGACCTGCAGCGCGAAGTCGAAGCCGTGATGACTCCTCGGATGGCGTTGGAAGGCGGGCATTCGATGGAATGGTTTTTCGACGAGTATGTTCGCGGCACCGGCATCCCGCACTATAAGGTGCAGTTCACATCGCACAGCAGCGAAAAGGGATTTCAGATTCGTGGAAAGTTGCTGCAGGAAGGGGTGCCTCGCTCCTTCATCGCGCCCGTGCCCATTTACGCCACCACGGCGATTCCGGGCCATACAATTTATCTCGGCACCGTCATTGCCACCGGCGAAGAAACGAATTTCACGTTCACTTCCGGCATTCAGCCCCACAAGCTGCAGATCGACCCGCACATGACCCTTCTCTGTGTGTCGGAGTAAGTTCGCGCCTTTCTCTACTTTTTCTCTTTCATCCACTCGTCTCTCGCCGGGCTCTTCGGATTTGGTTCCGCGCGACCCAATTGACCCAGCACGTACGGGAACCCTTCCGGATCCACGGGCTGTCCGGAGAGCATTCCCGCGTCCGTCAAATCTTGGATGCTTGCGGCGCGTCGTTTTGTTTGCCGCTCGTAGTTATCCGCAATCTGGTTCAGCGCCCGCAAATCCATCAGCACCTTCACCAGTCGCAGGTGGTCATCGGCGTTCTTCCGTACTTCCTTGTTCGTTGTTGTTTGATAGAGCTCCAGCCACAGTGCGTAGGAAGTTTCCAGCGATTCGCCTTCCGCCGCGATCCTCGCCGCCATAATCTTCATGAATACCGGAGTTCCCGGCAACCGGCTGCCCGCTTCAAACGCCTGCGACGCCTTCACGTAGTCTTTTTTGTCGAAGTAATAGACATTTCCGAGATCCTGGTAAAATCTCCAGTGATCCGGATTGGCCTGGATGCCGCGCTCCAGAAGCGCCACGGCCTGATCGGGATGGCCGGCCCCCCGCGGCGGAGCATCACTCAAAAACGTTGCCCCAAAGTGGTAAGCAATCTTCAGGTTAGGGTCGAGCGTGGTGGCGATATCCAGAAGCGGCCACAACTGCTCCAGATTCGAGTCATGCTCCCGGTGTTTCTCGCCGAAATATTGCACCGCGCGCGTCCAGTAGATTGCTCCCAGCAGCGGCGCATATTCCAGGCTCAATCGCTTCATCACCGCCGGGGAACGCAGCGTCAATTCATCGCTTTCCAGTTGCAGCTTCGTTCGCTCCGCATCCACTCTCTCCTGCAGCTGCCAAACGCACACGAACCCCGCCAGCAGCAGCGCGCCCAACACCGCTCCGTTGATTGAGCGCCGGTTCATTTCAGGTTCCGCTTCGAAAATACGATAGCGGCTCCCGTCAGCACAATCGCCGTGTACAGCAGGGCATACAGCGTCGCTTGCCAGACAAGCGCGCCGGGGACGCCTCGCCCGTGCACCACCCGGCCCAGCACGTTGAAATTCTCAAAATTTGGCAGCAAGTAAGAAATGCCCCGCATCCATCGCAGTGTCCCGGGATCCAGTTCCACTCCGTGGACGGTCCGCAGATCGCCCGCCAGCAAACCTGCCACGTACATTCCAGCGGTGAACAGAATGGCCAGGAACGGCGTGGTGAAGCACGAAAACAGCAGCGCCAGTGCCACGATCAACGCCAGTTTCAGCAGGATCAAGTACACTGCGGTCAGAATGTAAATATCGCTCGCCTGCCACTCTCGATTTACGCTCCACAGCGCAATGTACAATCCCGCGGCCATCGCGGCCGTGTTCACCGTCAGCGTCATCACCAGCCCGACAAATTTCCCCAGTAGGAATTCCCACCGCTTCACCGGCTTCGCCAGTAGAGCGTACAGCGTGCGCTTGTCCATCTCTTTCGAAACCAGCGCCACGCCCAAAAATATCGCGATGAGAATGCCGACCACCGAAATCGCGGAAAGCCCCAGGCTGATGATTACGTCACGCTCGATTCCGATGGAGACCTGCCCCACCAGGATGGCCGCACCGATCATCATCAGCGCGAAGAAAACCAGGTTGTAGAGCACCCGGTCGCGAACCGCTTCCCGGAATGTGTTCGCCGCCACCGTTGGAACGTTTCTCATTTCCCGCTCACCTCAACGGCGCTCGCCTGCGCCCGGTCGGCTTCCACCAGGTGCATGAAATATTCCTCCAGCGTCGGCTTGATCTGGGCAACCGACAAAATCCGCGCGCCCGCCGCCTTCAGCGCATCCAGCGCCGCGTACAATTCCGCCTCCGGCAATTGCACGCGATACCGGTCGCCGGTGCGAGTGGCATTCGTTAACAGCTGCAAGCTCGGCGCCGCGCCCGAAAGTTCGAACAGGATTTCCATTCCCTGCGCCTTCATGTCCACCAGTTCGCCGGGCGCCCCGATACCGCGCAATTTTCCACCAACAATCACGCCCACGCGGTCACACAACATTTCCGCGTCGGACAGTACATGCGTGGAAAAAAGCACCGTTCGGCCTTCGCGCTTCAACTCCAGAATGATGTCGCGCACTTCGCGCCGACCCAGGGGGTCCAGGCCCGACATCGGCTCATCCAGCACCACCACTTTCGGTTCGTGGAGAATCGCCTGCGCCAGCCCCACGCGCTGCAGCATGCCCTTCGAATATTTTCGCAGCTGAATTTTTTTCGCCGTGTCCAGTCCCACCTTTTTCAGCATCGCCTCCACCCGCGCCGCACGGTCATTCGCCTTCAAGTTGTGAAATCTGGCGAAATAGTCCAGCACTTCGTACGCGGTCAGGTAGTCGTAAAAATAAGGTTGTTCCGGCAGATAGCCGATTGAAGCATGCATCGAAACGTCATCGATCGATTTCCCGAGGATTCGCGCCGTTCCCGCGGTCGGGAAAATCAGCCGCATCAACAGCTTGATGGTCGTGGATTTCCCCGCCCCGTTCGGCCCCAGGAAACCGAACACCTCGCCGTCTTCGACCTGCATGGTCAGGTCTTCCAACGATTTTTTCTTTTTCAGGTGAAGGAACCCGTAGGGATATTCCTTCGAGAGATTCTCAATCTCAATCGCTCCTTGTGGCATACCCATATTTTTGAAAAGCCACCGCTCGGCGTCAACGGGTGCCGCGTCAATGTGTTCGCAGCCAGCAACTTTAGATAAACAAAAAGGGCGCTCCATCCACCTGGAACGCCCTCCCAATCCTTTTTTTTGATCCCGCCTCTGTGTTCTCTGTGACCTCGGTGGTGAATTTCCCCCGCTTACTTTGCGATCTGCACCAGATCGCTCTTCCCCGGCGCCACCGCGGGCATCGGCTGCAGCGTTTGCGGCGAGCGCCAGTTATCCAGGATTCCCACCTGCTGCACGCAACTGACCGTGCACCGCGGCGCGCAACCCTTGTGCGTCAGGTATTCCCGATGGCGCATCTCTGCCGTGTAATTTGCCAAAGGTATCCCCGGATAGCCGCGCTGTTGCGAGCACCAGTGCACCAGCCCGTCCTCGCAGATGTACAGATAACGCGATCCGGCCCGGCACTTCCAGTCATGCTCGCGTCCCCGCGCCACATTGTGCTGAAACTGGTTAAAGCGCGAATACGAGCGCTTCCCCAGTGTCATAATCTCTTCAAAAATCTCCTGGTCCCGCTCCGCCAGCGGCTTCAACTGCCCGTCATGGTCATGGATGATCCCAACGGTACTCGTAAACCCAAGCTCCAGCGCGCGGTGCGCAATAGTCAGCGCGTCCTCAGAGTTCTTCACCCCGCTGCCTAGCACCGAATTGATGTTCACCTGGAATTCCGCCCATTCCGAAAGCATCTCCAGCCGCCCGTCCAACGTCTTCAGGCTCTTCTTGGACACCTCGTCCGGCACGGCGTTATCGATGCTGATCTGCAGGTGCTCCAGCCCCGCGTCGTTCAACCGCTCGATGCGCTCCTTGTTCAGGAAAAATCCGTTGGTGATCAGGCCGGCGATCATTCCGCGGTTGCGGATGTGCCGGATAATTTCGTCCAGGTCGGGATGCAGCAGGGGCTCGCCACCGCTGATCGTAATTACGGACGTTCCCATCGCCGCCAGGCTGTCCAGCCGCCGCTTCATCTCCTCCAGCGGCACCGGCTTCGACACGTCGTCAAACTCGTTGCAATACCCGCAATCCAGGTTGCAGCGCCGCATCGGGATGATGTGCACCAGCACCGGGTGCTTGGTGGACACCACCGCCTTCGCAATCATCTTCAGCTCGCGCATCCGCGTCCGGTAAAACCGCAGCCGCCGCTTGCGCCGTGTTGCCGCCGACGCTTTCCCTTTTTGCCGTACCAACCCCATTTTGCGTTGATTTCCCCTGCCTTCAATTATACATGATGCCTGTTTTTTGCCTGGTCGCGGCAGAGGGCACTGCCCGCGAACAGTTAACCCTCTCTGCCTGTCCGATGCCGCCCAAAAAGAACCGGGGCTCTGGTGAGCCCCGGCAAAGGGTTGTTCTAGATTTAGCGTGAGCCTGCGAGTCACTCCTCGCAGCCCGCCTCGTGGCTTAGTCCGGATATCCGAGGTACGTCCAGAAGTCGTTGAGATAGTTGTTGGTATTCGAGGTCGAGTCGAAACCCTGTCCGCCGAACACCCAGACGAACTCAAAGTTGTCCTGTTGCCAGAACGCCATGCCGCGCCGTCCGCCCGGCGTGCTGTTCGTGTACGGCACGTTGTACGGCGGAGTAAATTGCGTCGGATAATTGCCGTTCTGATTGACGTTGCTGGAGCCCTTCCACCAGACCCATTCGCCAGTCGCTGGATGGAATTCCCACACGTCGTTCAGGAAGCCTGTGCCCTGGCCAAGCGTGGAGCCATAGCCCCACCCGCCGAAGATCCAGATGTTTCCGTTGGAGTCAGACCAACCTGCGCCGCTCCACCGCGACCCGGGAACGTTACCGGCAGCAGCCGTAAGTTGTGATCCGTACGTTCCGTTCTGATTGGCCAATCCGGTTGCGCCGCCGCCGGAGACCCATGTCCAGGTTCCCGTGGCGATGTCGAACTGCCAGAGGTCGTTCAATAGGGCTCCCTCAGCGGTTACGGTGCCGCCGCCGAGGCCATTCAGTGATCCAGGGTTGCGGGTTCCGGCTGAGTCAAGTCCCAGTCCCCCGAAGACCCAGATGCTGCCCTTATTGTCCGCCCAAACCACCGGGGTTTGACGCCCGCCTGGTCCCGCGGCATTGGCCGCGCCGGGTGTGCCCAGCGTGCCGTAAACACCGTTGTTCTGGCCCACGTTCGAGTTCGTCGGGCCCATCCATGTCCAGGTCTGCGCGGCAATGTTGTACTTCCACAGGTCATTCAGCAGCCCAAGGTTGTGGGCTGAATCGTATCCCTGCCCGCCGAACATCCACACGTTGCCGGCATTGTCCGCGGCGAATCCGGCGCCCCAACGGCCGCCGGGATATCCGCCGGAAGAAGTGCCCAAGGTGCCGTACGTGCCGGGCTGATTGACCACCGCAGCATTTTTCACCGCTGTCCAGGTTCCCGTGTACGTGTTCGATCCAGAGTAGTTAATGCCTTTTATCGAAGCGTCCAATGAACCGGCTGTCCACATCCACTCGTCATTCAGCAACCCGATTTGGGCGCCGAATCCGCTGTTCGTAGTGATGCCCTGCCCACCAAACAGCCACAGGTTTCCAGCGGCATCTGTCCAGGTAACGCCACCCCAACGTCCGCCAGGACCCGCTCCTGGGGCGCCGCTCGTATCGGCAACCAGATCGACTGACTCAAAGTTGCCCATGTCCGCGGTACTTACGCACGTGGCGCAAGGGGGGGTCGCGGGCGCAAGACCGTCTAAGGTGGTAATCGGAGCGTTGGCCGGAATCCAGCCGCCAGAACTCTGGTCGAAGAGCCACATATCATTCAAGTATCCGGGCAGATCCGGAGGCGTCTTGCCCGTCAACTCCTCTCCATATCCTCCGAACATCCAGTGCCTGCCAAAGCCATCGGTCCAGGCAGCGGCGTAATCGCGTCCGCCCGGCGTGTTCGTATTCGGGCTGGATGGCGGGCTTACGAATTTGCCCAATTGTCCCGCGGTAAGCGGTCCGGACTTCCAGGTCCAGTCATTGTGCTGGCAATCCACCAGAACGCTGGAAACGTTGGAAATCGCAATTCCGGTGTAGAAGAAGATGAAGCAAGGCTGCGGCTGGCTGGTGGGATCCACGAAAATCTGCACGTTATACGCGCCGTTAGCCGTTACCTGCGTCGGAAAAGTCCAGGTCGTATTGTTGCCGGTAACAAAGATGTTGTCTCCACCGTTGTTGATCAACTCCACGGTATTCCCGGGGCCATCCACCAAGCCGATGAGTGTGCCTCCGATGGTGAAGGACGGCTGAGGACACACGATCGAAACCGTCGAAACGTTGCTCTGCACCGTGCCTGTGCCGTTGACAACAATGCAGGTCTGCGGCGGATTCGTTGGTTGCGTCTTGATCGTCACCGTGTAGCTGGCTCCGCTCGCTTGAGGCGTCGGGAAGGTGAAGTTAACGTTGCCCAGGCCCGTCACTGAAACACTGTCGGTGCCGTTCAGCAAAACCAGTCCGCTCCCCGCCAATCCGGAAACGCTTCCGCCGACTGTAAACACCGGTACGCAGGTCACTTGGACGCTGGTGACATTCGCGGTCGCCGTACCCGTTGGGTTGGTTACGCTGCAATTTTGCGATGGGGTCGAGGGTTGCTGCTGAATGGCCACTTTGTAATTTGTATTTCCAGGGATCGCGGTCTTGAAGGCAAAGGTAAAGGTGCCCGTCTGCGTGATGGTCAGAGCGTCGCCGCCATTATTCGTGAGAATCAATCCTGTTCCGTTCAGACCGATAATGCTGCCGCCAACAGTAAACGGCCCTCCGCCTCCTGTGCCGCCCCCGGTTCCGCCGCCCGTGCCGCCGCCGGTCCCACCACCGCCGCCCGTGGTGTTACCGCCTTTAATGCCGCTGCAGCCGCTGAGGAGCGCTGCGATGCCGAGCAGAGCCAGTGCCAAATTTTTCCTAGCCATCGTTTTCAACCTCTTCTTTGTTGGTCAGGGTGCGCGATCCCCACCTGATCTCTCTGTCCTGCCAGGTCGCTACTCCCGCTCGGGCTCTCGATTCGCGCTCTTGTTCCGACCCATCACCTGGGACCCACCCCGCCAACCCAGGGACAAAATTAGAACCGAGTCTCCGCCAGGTATAGGAGTACTGAACCTGTATGCGTAGTTTGCTGTTGGCTCGGGCAGCTCCGCAAGATTCCAGAGAGGGGGGTGTGTTGAACTGGCTAATAACCGTGCGCGGTCAGCGGAGTATCTAGCTTTTTACGTGTAAACATCAGAAGCCGTGATTCCCCAGGTTTTTTGCGGCTGTTTGCACACACACCTCCGCGATCGCGCGGCGCTGTCCGCATCCGGCCATTACTTCTTTCGATTGTTCCGTCTAATTCGTCTGCCGAGCCACCACTGGCAAATCCACCGAACGCACTTCCGCGGTCATTTGCGTTGTGCGCCGCCAGTCAATCTGCTCGGTGCTTACCGAACCGCCGCCGCCGTTCACGTCGTAGTAGTTCAACTGGCCGCCGTCGATCCGGTACTTGGTCACTTCCAGCACCTGATTCGACTTCAGCACCAGCGTGGTCACGCGCCCCGCTGGCAGTTCCGTCACCGGCGAAGGCGGTGGCGGTACAGCGCTCATGGCCATCGCTGCAGGAATGATGTTCTCGTTCGCGACGACCACTGCGGGCTCTTCCGTTATGCCGGATTGCTGCGTTGCCCCGGGCTCAGGCGTGGCCGTATATGCGCCCGGCTTGGGAATGTTGGAGGAGGCGTAAGGCGGCCGGTCCGGATGGCTGGCGGCAGCCGACAGGTTGTTCGGTGCCATGAGGGACACCGGCATGTTTCTCGGCGCCGTGACAGACCCCGATAGGTTGCGGGGCACCGCGCTCGATGCCGAAAGATTCCGCGGCACCACGATGTCGTCCATCAAGCGCAATTGCATCGGCTCTTCCCCTTTCAGGGTTGGCCGAGGCCCACGCGCCGGCAGCGACACCACCTTCCACGGCCACAGCGGCGGAATCATCCATTCGACGACGTCGCGTTTGGCGTGCCCTTTCCCCTTGATGTCTCCCTGCTTGTCCACCTTGAAGCCTTTCGCCGCGATCACTTTCGCCGGCAGCGGAACATCCCCTGTCGGCACGATCACGCGGTCGAACGTAATTTTCAGGTAGCCCTTGCCCACAAAGTGGCCCGGATCCTTTTCTTCTTCCAAGTGCCCGGCCAGCATGCTTCCCCGCGGAAACACGGTGCGTCCGAACTCCTGAAAGCTCTTCAGATGGCACAACACCGGATCCCCCACCGACGCCGTCGCCGACGAGAAGTTCGGTTCACTCATAGTGCACTGCAACAACGTACCGGCGGGCACCAGCAGGTCCTGTGCTTGGACCCCGTTTGCCAACACCAGTAGCGTTACAGCGCTCACCAAAGAAACGATGAGACGTTTCATGACTTCCTCCAAGTTGTGGATTTCCGAAACGGCCTGGCGAGAGAGCCGTGGTTAACCCCAGGGACACCCGTGCGGGCAATAATCCATGCACACAAGGACGTCCCCTCAGTCTTGCGCCTCACAACCCAGGTTGATTGGAAAAGTCGCGCGACCTCAGGAATTATCTTCGCTCTATTTTGCGAGGGGGTACCAGGACTCTCCGCTCTTCCGAAATAGCTCATCTAAGCCCCGTGTTTCGAGCAGACGAGCGGCACTTCAGCAAATTAGCACGCAACCCTGTTAGCCGCCAAGGCAATACTGGTACGATATCTTTTATATAACCTTCAAGTAATACTTTAAATGTCGGCGCGCCGACATTTTCTACGGCTTCCGTGGATTCCACTTCCACCAGATGGAGGATTTCAAGCCTCGACGAGGATTCACCAGCCACTAGCCGGCCCTGAGTTTACCGAACGGGTCACCAGTCACTAGTCACCTTCCTTCCTGCTACACTATCTTTCATCGCACTCAAGGAGATCGCCATGAGTGAAGCCACTCAGTTCGCCAAGTCCGTTCCCACCCGCTCCGAATCCGACAGCATGGGCAGCATTGATGTGCCGATGGACCGCTACTACGGCGCGCAAACCGCGCGTTCGCTGATTCACTTCGCGATCGGCAAAGACACCATGCCGCCGGAGCTGATCCGCGCATTCGGCATCCTGAAAAAGGCGGCCGCGCTGGTGAATCGCGACCTGGGCAAGCTTTCCGAAGAAAAAGCCAACCTGATCACGCAGGCCGCCGACGAAGTGATTTCCGGAAAACTCAACGAGCACTTCCCTCTTCGCATCTGGCAGACCGGCAGCGGCACCCAGACCAACATGAACGTGAACGAGGTGATTTCCAATCGCGCGATTCAGATTGCGCACGGCGAAATGGGCACGAAGAAGCCCATTCACCCGAACGACGATGTAAATATGTCGCAGTCGTCGAACGACACGTTCCCCACCGCCATGCACATCGCAGCCGCGGCGGAAACTTCACGGCGGTTGCTGCCCGCTGTGGCGCGCTTACGCGATGCCTTGGACGCAAAAGCGAAGGAATTCAGGGACGTAGTGAAAATCGGCCGTACGCATTTGCAGGACGCGACACCGCTGACTGTTGGGCAGGAATTTTCCGGCTGGGTCAGCTTGTTGTCTCGCGATGGCGCGCGCATTGCCATGGCGATGGATGGATTGCTGGATCTGGCGATAGGCGGCACTGCCGTCGGCACCGGGCTGAATGCGCATCCCGAATTTGCGGAGCGCGCGGCGAAGAAAATCGCGGAGCTGACCGGTTTGCCATTCCGTTCTCACCCCAATAAATTTGCCAGCCTTTCGGCGCACGACGAAATCGTGTTTGCCAGCGGCGCGTTGAAAACGCTGGCGGCTTCGTTGATGAAAATTGCCAACGACGTTCGCTGGCTGGCTTCCGGGCCGCGCTGCGGACTGGGCGAGCTGACGATTCCGGAAAACGAGCCGGGCTCTTCGATCATGCCGGGCAAGGTGAATCCCACGCAGTCCGAAGCGGTGACCATGGTCGCCGTACAGGTGCTGGGGAATGATGCGGCCATCGGGTTCGCGGGCACGCAGGGCAATTTCGAGTTGAACGTCTACAAGCCGGTGATGATTTTCAACTACTTGCATTCCGTGGAACTGCTGACCGACGCGATGAACAGTTTCGTGGATCACTGCGTGACGGGCATCGAACTGAACCGCGAGACGATCGACCGCTACGTCCACAATTCCCTGATGCTCGTCACCGCGCTAGCCCCCAAAATCGGCTACGACAACGCCGCCAAAGTCGCCAAAACCGCACACAAGGAACACTCCAGCCTCCGTGAAGCCGCCGTAAAACTCGGCTTCCTCTCCGCCGAAGAGTTCGACGCCCTGGTCAAACCCGAAGACATGACCCATCCATAAGGGCAAATCCACGATGAATACACCAGAACGAATTGCCTTATCAATCGTGTTGTGGACGATGGCCGTTGGAAGTGCAGGTTGCAAGGGTAAGTCCGCGGTTGTGGACGATAGCAGCCAGCCGTCGACGGAGGCAAGCCAGGTTCTTTCTTGGCTTCCGTCCGACACTGAGACTTTGATCACCGCCCGGGGCCCATTTTTGCTTCCTGGACCTTCAAAGGACAAGCAAAAATACGAAGAGCGAAAGACAGACGCCCGCGACCTTCAGGAAATCTTCCGAAGCCTGGCGCTTGGCCCGTTAGCTCTTAACAATGGGGGCCTCGAGAAGCAGCTTATGGGCGCACGCGTTCGGCTCGCCGCTGAAGGCTCAAGAGCATTCCGCCCTCCGCACGATCTGGGCGAATTGCTTTATGAGGGCTGCACTGTCGTCATGTTCATCGACGACATCACTGATCGTGAAAGGGCCTTCATGAAGGACGCGGCCAAGAATGCCCTGAGAATTGAAGATATTACGAGTCACAAAGTTGCTGTGTTCCAACAGGAGATGGAGCGGGACACCTGGACAACGTTCGTAGCCTTCCCGATGAAGAACGTAGTTAAAGTGGCTACGAATCAGGACTATTTGCGGGAAGTTCTTGCACGGATGGACGCGCCCAAGATAGATAAGGCTTTTCCGGGAACTCTGCCAGAGTGGAAATACGTCGCCACGCAGGCTGAATTTTGGGGCATGCGACATTTCGACAAGAGTCAGGCGAGATTGGATCCAACCTCTCCCTATGGCGGCCGGAAATCCGCGAACCTGCCAGACGAAGGAGCCATCGGTCTAACCTTCCAATGTGATCCGGCGAAGGAGCTGAAAGCAAACCTTGTTTACTTAACAGACAGTAAGATCAAAGCAATGGAAGTCGAAAGGCAAAGATTTCCGCCGGGCACGGAGGTAGAAAGCACCACAGCGCTGCACATCGCGTACCGCAATTTATCGCCTGGGGTCGTTGAGACCAGCTATGACTTAAGCCTCCCGCGTTCGTCAGATTGGTTCTTTTTTGTCTTCATGGCGCAACTGGGGCACGCCGTGTATGTATAAGCATATTGGTGGGTGCGTCTTGGCTATTGCGATGATTTTGACATTATTCGGGGATCCCGTGCCCGCTCAACAGGCGACGTACACGCTGAAACCGACGCCGAAAACGGTGGCTTGGGGGTATTACGACGCGAAAGCCGCGCCGGTTTTGCGCGTAAAGTCCGGCGACACGGTGGAGATTCAGACGCTGATCACCAACAGTCCGAAGCGGCTGGAAGAGGCGGGCGTACCACCGGACCAAGTGGAGCAATCGCTGCGCGACATTACGGACCAGGTGAAAGACAAAGGCCCGGGCGGGCACATTCTTACCGGGCCGATTTACATCGAGGGCGCGGAACCCGGCGACGTGCTGGAAGTGAAAATCCTGGCCATCAAGCTGGCGATCCCTTACGCCTATAACGCCTTCGGCGCGGGGCGCGGCTATCTGCCCGACGATTATCCTTACTCGAAAATAAAAATCATTCCGCTGGACGAAAAACGCATGGTGGCGAAATTCGCGCCGGGCATTGAGATTCCGCTGCACCCTTTTTTCGGCAGCATGGGTGACGCGCCGCCAGAGAGCGCGGGCCGCTTCAACAGCGCTCCGCCATGGATTATGGCGGGGAACCTGGATAATAAGGACCTCGTCGCCGGCACCACGCTCTACATCCCCGTGCATGCGCCCGGCGCGCTTTTTGAAGTGGGCGACGGCCACGCCGGGCAGGGCGACGGCGAAGTGGACATCACTGCGCTCGAAACTTCCCTGATCGGCACTTTTCAATTCATCGTCCGCAAGGACATGCACTTGAAGTGGCCGCGCGCGGAAACGCCCACGCACTACATCACCATGGGCCTGAACGACGACCTGAACGCTTGCGCCACGCTGGCGGTGCGCGAGATGATCGATTTCCTGGTGACGGAAAAGCATCTTTCGCGCGACGATGCCTACATGCTTGCAAGCGTCGCGGCCGACCTGCACATCACCGAACTCGTCGACGGCAACAAAGGCGTGCACATGATGCTGCCAAAATCCATCTTCGTTGCGGGATCACCTAAATGAAAAAAGCGCGATCGTCGCCCCGATCTGCTCTCCATGTTCTGATCATTCTTTGTTCTATCCCAACTTCCTCCACTCCGGCTCAAACACAAGCGGAAAAACCCGAGTGGTGCAAGCCTCTGCCGCGGCCGGAATATGCGCAGTTGAAACGCGTGCTGCCCGATGATCCCTGGTTCGAAGTCTACAAAGTTGCAACGCAGACCTTCGCGATTTACGAGCCGCACCAGTCGGAAGAAACCATTTCCTACCTGATTGTTGGTACAAAGCAGGCGCTGCTGTTCGATACCGGTATGGGCATCGCGAATATCAAGAGAGTCGTTTCCCGGCTGACCTCGTTGCCCGTTGTCGTTCTCAACTCGCACACGCACGACGACCACGTCGGCGGCAACTGGGAATTTAATTCCATCTTCGGGATGGACACCGCGTTTACGCGCGAAAATGCGAAAGGCTCGACGGCCGATGCGCAGGCGGAAATCGCGCCTGGAGAAATTTGCGGCAACCTGCCAAAAGGTTTTGATCCGAAGGCGTATCGCACCAAACCCTGGCACGTTTCCTTCTTCATCCACGACGGATTCAAAATCAAGCTCGGCGGCCGCACCGTGGAAGTGATTGCCACGCCCGGGCACACGCCCGATGCGATCGCGCTCCTTGATCGCGAAAACGGACTGCTCTTCACGGGCGACACCTATTATCCCGCGCCCATCTGGCTCTTTCGCCCGGAGACCGATCTCGCCGCCTACGAGAAATCCATCGCGCGCCTGGCGTCACTCGCGCCAGAGGTAAAAACAGTTTTGGGTGCACACAATATTCCCGTGGCACAGCCCGAAGTTTTGCCTGCGCTGGTGCAGGCGTTCGCGGACCTGCAGGCCGGCAAAGCCGCGTGCAAGCCCGCAAGCAATGGCAAGAAGCTGTGCGCTGTCGACAAATTCAGTTTCCTTCTCCGCGCGGCCCCTTGAGGAGTAAAATAACCACAAACGAGGGTGTTCATGCACAGCCGGCCGCAAATCCGCCACTTCTCCGCCTGGCTGCTGGCGTTTGCCACCGCGTTTCTGCCCGCGGCGGCGCAGCCCAATCCGCACAATCGCGACAAAAACACATGGAATTATGACGGCGGCATTTTCATGGACACCGACGGAGAGCTTCCCAGTGGCGCGTGCTTCCGCGTGAAAGGCCGGGTGACCTCCGATGATTTTTTTGAAAACCTCAGGCGCGAAGACACCAACTCCGGTACGGTCTATCGCCGCCGCAACGACATCGTGAAGGAATTCCCCAAGACCCTGCACCTGAGCCTTTCCATCGCCGACACGCCCTGCGATCCCCACATGAAGCAGACCAACTCGCGCGTGTACCTGACCGACGAGATGATCCACAGCCTGCGGCTACATTTTTTCTGGAAGCGCGCGCTTGAACTTCGCCCAGTCAAGGGAATTGTGGAGAGCGGCGGCGAAGTGCGCGCGGTGCCGTGGTATTCGCACGGCCTGACAAAGGAACTGCCGAAACGCTTTGAATGGCTGGTGGAATTCGACCTGCCCGGCGAAGGCGTGCCGCTGACCGACAACCTGGTGCTGATGATGTACACGCCGGATCACCACCTCGTCGCCCGCGGAGCCGCAAGAATGTAGCTCGGGCCTTCAGGCCTGAGGGTTTTCATTACATGGGGGCAATTGTGCCGGTGCTGTGAAAAGCCTCACCCCTGAAGGGGTGAGCTACAGGATTTGTTCCAATTTCATTTGCGGGACCGCGCTGTGCACGGTGAGCTTCGCTTCCGTTCGGGCCTGTACTTCTTCGGCGGTCCAACCGGGCGCCACTTCGCGCAAATAAAGTCCTTCCGCGGTGACATCAATTACAGCGAGGTCGGTGACGATGGTGTCCACGCATTCAAGGCCGGTCAGAGGGTAGTTGCAGGTCTTCACGATTTTCGGCGCGCCTTCTTTGGTGTTGTGCTCCATACACACGATCAGCTTTTTCGAGCCGGAGGCGATGTCCATCGCGCCGCCAATGCCGCCGCTGCCCTTGGAACCCGGAATTTTCCAGTTCGCCAGATCGCCTTTTTCAGAAACCTGAAATCCCCCGAGCACAGCGATGTCCAGGTGCCCGCCGCGGGTCATCAGGTGCGCATCCGCCTGGTGAAAAATCGAAGCGCCGGGAATCAACGTCACGGGAACTTTCATCGCGTCGACCAGGTCGAAGTCTTCTTCACCGGGTTTCGCGCGGCGGCCCATGCCGAGGATTCCATTTTCGCTGTGAAAATAAACCGTCAGCCCCTTAGGTAGATAATCGGCGATGAGATTCGGAATACCCCAGCCAAGATTCACATAAGCGCCGTCGTAAAGTTCTTGCGCGGCTCGCTGCGCAATCTGTTCGCGGATCAGTCTCGTTTTTTCGGTCATAAGAGATTTCTCACCGGCGTCATCCGGCGAAGCGCATACCTTTCGCGTGCACGATGCGGTGCACAAAAATCGCGGGAGTAATTACATCCTCCGGCGGAATCGCGCCGACGGGAACGATCTCTTCCACCTCCACGATGGTGAATTTGGCTGCCTTGGCCATGATGGGATTGAAATTGCGTGCTGCGAGGCGATAGGTAAGGTTGCCGAGCTTGTCGGCCTTCTGCGCCTTGATTAGCGCGTAGTCGGCATGTATCGGCAATTCCAGGATGCAGCGCTTGCCGTCGAGCACGCGTTCTTCCTTGCCGATGGCGACTTCCGTGCCGACGCCGACCGTGGTGTAAAAACCGAGCAGGCCCGCCGCCGCGGTTCGCATCCGTTCGCACAAAATTCCCTGCGGCACAAGCTCGCAGGTCACTTCCCCTTTGGCAAAACGCTCCTGAAAATAATTCGCATGCGGGCCGGGGAACGAACAGATGACGTGCTTCACCTGGCCGTGCTTGAACATCACGCCAAGCTCGCCTTCGCGCGTGCCGCAATTGTTGCTGATGGCGGTGATATTCTTGACGCCCTTCTTCGACAACGCCTGAATCAAGTTGTTCGGAAAGCCGGCGCCGCCAAATCCGCCGAACATGATGCGCGCGCCATCGGGTATATCCACGATCGCGGCGTCCAGGGAACTCACAAGTTTGGGCTTCATTCTTCGCTCAGAATCGTTTGGATGAGTGTTTCCTATTGATTGTTCCCGACATGAGACAATTCCGCAACCCCGGCCAGGTCAAGAGCAGGTTGCGAATGCATTCGCCTGCGGTGGACCATGGAACGCGGGCGAGAGTCGCCGGTCTTATACGTAATAGGTCCTGCCAAAATTTTTCTCTTTATGTTTCTTTCCATTCACAATAAATTACTTGCCCTGTAACCCTCTTGCCAGCCTGGAAGGTTAGAACTAGCCTGCCGAATTGTGCAGTATATCCTTTCCGTGGAGGTATAGATCATTCATGAATGCTCGTTCCAGTTCGAAAAATAGGAAATTGCATCGCCTTGCTGCTTACTTGAGCGACACCGCGCGTCGCTGCACGTCACTGCTTGTTTCGTTTGCATTTCTCCTGGCCCCTGTCCTGCCCGCGGCGTTTCCCGCAGCCGCACAGGCCAATAGCTCAGCCGCAAAGCAGCCGGCCGCACCTGCCAGTCCTGCCGCCGGAAGCTGCCAGCTCAACTCGCCGAAGGGAAACATCAAGCATGTGGTCACCATCATCTTCGACAACACACACTTTCAGCGTGACCCGGCACGCGATGGCTCGACGCTTGTACCCTCCGACCTGGAGCAGATGCCCCACCTGCTGAACTTCATCAACAACAATGGCGTGCTGCTTTCCAACCATCACACCCAGCTGATCTCGCACACCTCGGATGACATCATCACCATCCTCACCGGCGTCTATCCCAGCCGCCACGGAGTGGCCACTGCCGCCAACAGCTATCTGGAATACAAGGCGGATGGCACAACCCTATCCCAGTCCGGCTTCACTTATTGGACTGACTTGAGTGGGGATAACACCTTCAACCTGCTCAGCGGCTCCGTCGATGCTGGTCATCCAAACGGCGTCAATGCGCCTGCGCCCTGGGTGCCCTTCACCCGCGCCGGCTGCGACGTGGGTGCCATCGGTGCTGCGGACCTGGAGATCGAAAACACCGGCGTCGACCTCAGAACCGTCTTCGGAGTTGGCTCACCGCAGACCACCGATCCCAACGCCTTCGCCAATTATGAAGGTGTGGCCATCCACTGCTCGGCGACCAGCACGCTATGCTCGACCGTCAATGGCGGCTTCCCCGACAAATTGCCATGGGAGCCCAATGCCGATGGCTCGGCGGCAACGACCGATGCAGCCACCGGGACCTCCACCGCGTACGAGGGGTACAACGGCCTGTTCGGCCACAAATATGTCACGCAAGCCTTCCGGACCTTGGGGCTGGGCAACCAGATCCTGGACGCCAACGGGAACCTGAAGGACATCAACGGCAACACCATCGTCGATGACTTCGCGGGCTCTCTGACGCCGGGCTTTCCGGGCTTCAGCTTGCCGCCTCAGTACTCGCTGGGCTATACCGCCGACCTGCTGGAGGCTGGAGTCCCAGTGGTCTACTCGTACATCATCACCCCGCACCGCCCACTCCCGGTGAACCCGTACGGCTATGGCGTCGCAGGCGACACGAACGACTATGGTCCTGGTGAGGCGCACTACGTTATACAGCTGCAGCAGTACGATGACGCGTTCAATAAATTCTTCACGCGGCTTGCCAACGACGGGATCACCCCGGCGAACACACTCTTCATAATCACCGCAGAGGAAGGTGATCACGTTGTCGCGGCGAACCCCCTCAACCCAGGCTGCGACGGCGTGACCACGCCGTGCGTCTACGGCAACACTCCCGGCAATGAAGTCGGCGAGCTGAACTTGAA
>Ga0210403_10000274_pt1 | contig 57417 bp, 50 predicted proteins | sample IncBWC19MmetaG_FD_150863 | JGI IMG/M metagenome (GOLD analysis project Ga0210403, IMG submission 150863) | Forest soil microbial communities from Barre Woods Harvard Forest LTER site, Petersham, Massachusetts, United States - Inc-BW-C-19-M | ecosystem: Environmental > Terrestrial > Soil >...
CTCGATCGCTGGGTCCGGGGTATCAGCCTGGGGCCGAGCTGGAGAAGTGAATATGGTGACGAGAAGAACGCTCAGCGCGCTGAGCGTTAAAGTCTTAGTCAGTCGTCTAACCGAAGCAACGCCGTATTCAGGTGTCATCACTCCAGGCTCCCCTGCGCGCCGAGTGGATTCTAGCATTGGGTGCCGAGAACTGCATCCGGGGAGCTCATCGCCCATCTCCCATGTTGTCCATGTTGCTTAAAGCAACCGGTTTGCCAAGCGAATCGGTGGCCGCGACACCGGTGATGAGGCGCGCGCCGCGGCTGAACGTCAAATACTCAAAGCCCCATTGAACGAAGACCAGAACTCGGCTCTGAAATTCCACGATATAGATTAGGTGGATGAAAAGCCAGGTGAGCCACGCAAAGAGCCCCGCTAAATGAAGGCCGAGAATATTGGCAACGGCTGCGGCGCGACCGATGACGGCCATGTCTCCTTTATTGAAATAATGAAAAGGCTTTATCTCCTTCTTTCCTTTCAATCGGGCGCGAATGGTCTTTGCGGCGTAGCCGCCGCCTTGAATGGCCACCTGCGCGACACCCGGCAGCGCCCTCCCATCTTGGCCGAGAGAAAGTGCCAGATCGCCTGCGATAAAAATATCCGGGTAACCGGGAACGGTTAGGTCGGGATTGACTTTGATGCGGCCGCTGCGGTCCGTATCCGCCTTGGTGCGTTCGCCGAGTCTTCTACCGAATTCATTGGTTGTAACGCCGCCTGCCCAGAGCACCGTTCTGGCCGAGAGTCGTTTCGATTCGTCGCCGGATTTATAGGTGACGCCGTCGGCATCGATACACGAGACCAACACGCCCTTTTTCACTTCGACGCCGAGTTGCGAAACCAGCCTCTCCGCCTTCACCGACAGGTCCTCGGGAAACGCAGCGAGTACGCGCGGGCCACCTTCCATAAGAATGATGCGTGCTTCACGCGGGTTGATGTGGCGAAAATCATTCTTCAGCGTTTCATTGGCGATCTCCGCCAGCGCGCCGGCAAGCTCCAATCCGGTCGCACCAGCGCCGACGATCACAAAAGTGAGCCAGGAGCGCGCATCTTCCTCGTTCATCGAACGTTCGGCACACTCGAACGCGTACAAAATCTTGTGCCGGATGGCTGTGGCTTCTTCGACGGACTTGAGGCTGGGCGCCCACTCGCGCCATCCATCATTGCCATAGTAAGAGGTCTGGGAGCCAGTCGAGACAATCAGCGAATCGTAAGGAAAAGCAGCGCCGTCCCGCAGAATGACCTGCTTGGCATCCGGATCAATGTCAACGGCTTCGCCGAGCAGGACTTGCGTATTTTTTTGGTGGCTGAGAACTCCACGCAGCGGAGCGGCAATTTCGCCCGGTGATAAGGAGCCGGTGGCCACCTGGTAGAGCAGCGGCTGAAAAAGATGAAAGTTTCGGCGGTCGATCAGCGTAGCCTTCACCGGCGCCCGCTTGAGCTTTTGGGCGGCCTTTAAGCCTCCGAACCCGCCCCCCAGGATTATGACCCGGTGTTTCTGTTCCATACCGAGCACTCCCTCGAACGCAACCTCGTTCTCACTAATATCATCTCATCTAGCGCGATTTTCTCAATTAAGATGTCCGAGGATCGCGCGGAGGTACGGCATAGTTTTGGGCACGCATAATATGAAAACGAAACCTATTTCCAAGACACCAAACCGTGAGCAGATGGAGCGCAATGCCCTGCGCTTGCTCTGTTCTGTGCTCGTCAAGCCCGGCACCCGGCTGGAAATCTGCCGTCTCCTGCATTCGAATGATTTTCTGGATCCGCTCCGCAGAACTGTTTTTGAAGAGGTTCAAGCGGCGGGCGTAATCAGTTCAAAACAACTGCGTGCAGCGCTGCCGGCGCGCGTGACCGGCCGCGGGTTCCCCGATTTCAATCTGGAGAAGCTACTAGCTCCAAAACTCGCGAGCGAGGCCGAAATCGAGCAGTTGTTCGAGAGTACGCTGCACCTGCTGAAGCTCGGCGGGTCAGACGACCCAACCCACTTGGCATCCGGGGCCGATGCTCAAGACTAGTCATCGTGTGTTCACCGTTGTCGAGGCGCTGGCATTGACGGGATACATCGCCTGGTACATTTGGCAACTTCAAAGCACGAAACCGTTTTCGTGGATCGTCTTCCCAATCTGGCTGATTGCAAGCATTGCCTTGCATCGCGACACTCCGAAATCATTGGGCTGGCGCGCTGACAATCTTTGGCTTGCAACTCGCCAAGGACTCCTGATCTTCGCAGCGTTTATTTTCTCCACGTGCCTGGCAGGTTTGTGGCTCGGGTCCTACCACCGCTTGCCCCTTCGTGTCTCCGAGCCTTGGCGTTTCTTCGCCTATTTCGCATTCTGTCTGTTGCAACAAGTTGCGCTGAATTCCTATCTCACGAATCGGCTTTCCTATGCGCTAGAAGAACCTCGAGCGGCCGCGCTCGTGGCTGGCCTCATTTTTGCCGCCCTACATTGGCCAAATCCGGTTCTCGTTCCGTTGACGTTCGTCGGTGGTACAGCAATGAGTTGGCTCTTCTCTCGTGAACGCAACATCCTCCCACTGACTGTTGGCCAGGCCATTCTGGGCACGCTCGTCTGGTGGGTTTTCCCGGTGTCGTGGCATCACGGAATGCGCGTGGGACCTGGCTTCTATTCGTTCCGCCCATGAGGAATGAGAGTTGGGGCTCCCGGTACCGAACCATCACGGCGGCGAGCGCAGTCCGCAGATGTCCCGCGACTCCGCCCGGCGCTACATCGTTGTTATAAATTCAGATGACCGTAATTCCCTGCCGTTTTTCGTGCCCCGCTGGCGCGCGGGAGCGGTTCGCCAGACTTCTCCCACACGCCGGGGATGACTGACGAACATTTCGGACAAGCACCCTGCACCAGCCGATTCTCGAGAACATCGTGCCAGGAACGTCTGATAATCAACTGGCTGCACTTGGGGCAACACGTATTCGCACCGGCGCTAAAAATATTTCCTTCGTACACGTAGTGAAGACCCGTTTCCAGAGCGATAGCCCGCGCCCGGTGAAGAGTTTCAGCGGGCGTGCGGGGCTTATCCTGCAGCTTGAAGTCGGGATGGAAGGCAGTGAAGTGCAACGGCACGTCTGGTCCCAGATGCGTCAAAATCCATTCAGAGAGTTTGCGCGTCTCCGCAGGGTCATCATTCAGGGTCGGAATCATCAGGTTCGTGATTTCAAACCACACTTTTGTTTCCTTCTTCAGCCATTCGAGTGTCTCGAGAACCGGCTGTAAATGCGTAAGGGTAGTCTTCCCGTAGAAACTCTCCGTGAAGGCTTTGAGATCGATGTTGGCAGCGTCGATATGGTCATAGATATCGTGAAACGCCTCGTAGGTAATGTAGCCGTTCGAAACCATTACCGTTTTCAGCCCGTATTCCTTGGCAGCCTCACAAATATCGATGACATACTCGCCCCAGATAGTCGGCTCGTTATAAGTGAACGCCAGCGAATCGCAACCATGTTGGAGCGCCAATAAAGGAACATCTTCCGGCGCAACATGCTGGGACCTAACTTGATCCTGCCGCGACTTCGAAATGTCCCAATTCTGGCAAAAGAAGCACCCCATGTTGCATCCAGCCGTGCCCATACTGAACACACGTGTCCCCGGCAGGAAATGATTTAGGGGTTTCTTTTCTATGGGATCGACTTGCAGCGCCGCCGGAGCACCGTAGCCCAAACTGTAGAGTTTTCCGCCCTGATTGACGCGGATGAAACAAAATCCCGATTGTCCCGAATGAAGGTGGCAATGGCGTGGACAGAGGTAACAATGCACGCGGCCACCAGTTTCCGGCTCCCACCAGCGCCCTTCGTGCAACTCGTCGGTCTTCTGGAGGATCTTTAGCTGGCTCACGGACGGATCTTCCTTCCATTCAAATCATACGCCCACCAGCGCGCCGGAGCGTCGGATTGTGCTCCTGATGATTACCTGGCTAGAATAGAAGGATGAGAGTCAAGCGTGGTGACGAATTCGACGCTGGACACGCCGCCGTTCTGCAGCCCAGTCGACGAAATTCATCATATGGGACCGGTATTTCCAGGAAAGTCTCAAGAATTTTCGCGCGTCCAAATTACTCGCCTCCGCACCGAGAAAAGTCTCAAACCGCCAGCGCAAGTAAGGGCTCTTCCAGGGATTCAAGCGATACCCGCGTGCGACGTTCCAGTAGTACCGCAGTGTCTTAAGCATCGATCTCCCACGGGCAAGAAAGCCCACTCCCAAACTTTCTTCGTCTTAACTGCCACCCAGCGGCGCGGAAAGATGCTCATGCACCAGAAGCCACCCCGAGGAGCGCCGTTCCCAAATTCCTGTATACCGGATCTCTGTTTCTACATTCTTACCGTCTTTTGTTTTTTCAGATAAATGCATCGAAACCGTCGTCCATGCCACCGTCCCATGCCGCCGCACTTTCAGATCCTTCCCGGCACTCAGTGATCCGCTTTCCATGTTGTCCAAGAGTGCCGCCTTCACGCCTTCGTGGTATTCCTTCCAACTATGATAGGAAAACGGCGCGACGTCATAAAACACAAGTCCGTCCTCCTTCGCATAGAATCGCGCAGGATTATCCGCGTTCCCTGTGCTCCAGGCCGCGCAATAAGCGTCGATGAGCCTGCGAAACGTGGCATCATCTGTCGCCTTTTGCTGCGCACGGGCTCCCACGAACGTCAGCAATCCCCCCGCAAGCGCAACCGCAACATACAGCAGCCAGCGCCATCGTTCGTCACGTCTGGCGTTTGCAGTTTCTGTCCGCAAGTCCATCTCCGTCCGCCGCAAGATTTCTTCGGCGCTAGATTTGAGGAAAGCCACCCCGTCTTGCGCATACCCTATGGTGAATCGCTTGAATTTGCAAGAGGGGGTCTGAAAAGGGGTCTGAAACCCATCCCACCCCGGCCTCGCCCCGGTTTTTCACCCCGGCCATCCGCCCACTCGCCGGTAAATCCAGCCTCTTCGCCGAAAAACGAATGCACGCCTCGCGGGCACTGCGTAGTCTCGCCCCTGGGCAGACGACCTGCCCAATCTGGAGGCGAGCATGGCAACACCGCAACATGCTGGATACGAACAAAGGGGTTCTCTGGGCAGAATATCAATCATTCTAGGCTCCGTAGCCATGCTGTGCGACCTCGCCTTTCTGGCGCAACCCCTCGAACGAATGGCTGAAAGACTCCACGAAGGACTCTTCGCCGTGGTCCCTTCGCTCGGTCTGTCCTTCCTGAGTGCCGCGCGCGCCATCGCCTTCGATCAGCTCGACTACTTCTCACTCATCTCGCGTATCTTGGTACTATTCACGGCGATGGTGGCCGTCATCGTAGGGATCGTCTTGCTGCGGCCGCCATCCCCGCGCTCAAGGCACCAAGACCATTTGCGGGCATCCGCGTTCCAGGAACGGGAGACTACTGATAATGGATGATCGTGATATGCGTCCACAGCCGTCCGCAGGCCGGAAACATCAGTTGCTGGCCGGCATCATGATCCGCGGCCAGGGGCAGCCGGAAGCCTCCCGCGTCGGCCTGGTCTGGGGCGCGCTGATCGTGGCGGCTGGCGTCGCGCTCCTTCTCGATCACATGGGTTTCATCGCCATCGGCTCGTTGTTTCGATTTTGGCCCATGATTTTGATTTTCTTCGGCGTCGGACACCTCTTCACTCCTTCGAACCGCACCTGGGGCGGAATTCTAATCGTCGTTGGAGCAGTCTTCCAACTGAACAGTCTTGGAATCACCCATTTGCGTTTTGCCGATATGTGGCCCCTGGCGATCATTGCGGTCGGCCTCATTCTCATGTGGGGCGCTCTAAAGCCGCCCGTCGTGGCGAAAGGAAGTGTCGACGCCGCCGACGTCCTCGAAGCCGTCGCAATCTTTGGAGGCACCGAACGGCGCATCAAGAGCCAGGCTTTTAAAGGGGGACGAGCCACCTCTATTTTCGGAGGCGTCGAGCTCGACTTTCGGGATGCCAATATCGACGGTGACGAAGCCACTCTGGACGTCAACTGCATCTTTGGCGGCGTGGAGATTCGCGTTCCTGACACCTGGAACGTGCATTCGCGGAGCATACCCGTGCTTGGCGGCTATTCAGACAAGACCGGCCCGGCAACGACCCCCCAAGACCCGTCGGGCCCTAAGAGAAAGACTCTGATTGTCACCGGCACGGTCATTTTTGGAGGCGTGGAGATCGCCAACTAAGCGGTCTTTATGCACCCACTTCTCACACCGATCAACCGCTTCGGCCTGTACCTGCTCGCGTGGGTTCCCCTTGCCGGAATTCTGGTTTATCTAATGGCTGTACCCGGCAGCCTGGGCTGGCTTGATGCAACGGTCTTGATCCTGCCACTATGCCTGATCTATCAGTTTGTGTGCCTGTCGGCCTGGTATTCCTGCAAAGCGGCGCCAATTCAAAAAAGCACCGGCCAGCGCCTATGGCTGACCCATGTTTTGGCCGCTGCGATCCTCAGCTTTCTGTGGATCCTCCTCGCAAAATTGCTGGCCTACGGGCTTTCGCAGCTGCCCGCGTTTCCGGGACTAGACCGCCGCTTTGCTTCTCAATTATCGGTCTTATTTGGCGCCGGTTTCCTTCTCTATCTGCTTTCCGTGGCTTCTCACTACGTCATCCTGACCATCGAGGATTCGAACAAGGCCGAAGTTCGCGTTCAGGAAACCAGCATTCTGGCCCGGGATGCGGAACTGAAAGCACTAAAGGCCCAGGTAAACCCGCACTTTCTTTTCAATAGCCTGAACTCCATCAGCGCGCTCACCAGTGTGGATCCCGCACGCGCTCGCGAAATGTGCATTCTTCTTGCCGAGTTTCTTCGCACGACCCTGGGGCTCGGCGAAAAAGCGAGCGTCCCCCTCTCGGAGGAACTGTCGCTCCTCCATCGCTATCTAGCGATTGAAAGAGTACGTTTCGGCGCGCGCTTGCAGATGGAGGAAGACCTTCAGGAAGTTTCGAAATCGATCCAGCTGCCCCCACTCCTCCTGCAACCGCTCGTTGAGAACGCCATCACCCATGGCATCGCAAATCTCACGGACGGCGGGACGGTGCGTCTTTCCGGGCAGAACTACAACGGGCGCGTTTTGCTTGCGCTTGAGAATTCTTTCGATCCGGAGTCGGCCCCCATGCGCAAGGGCGGTCTGGGACTAAAAAATGTTCGCGAGAGGCTCGAAGCGCGCTTTGGCAAGGAAGCCAACATGCGCGTCAGTGCCGAAGCCGGGAGATTTCGAGTGGAACTGTCGTTTCCGGTGGATCCCGACGGGGTGAAGAGTTGACCAAGCAGGACGAAAAGAAGATCTCTGCGCTCATCGTTGACGATGAAGACCTCGCGCGCCTCGTCCTCCGCGAATTGATCGAAACGCATCCCGAGCTTGAAGTGGCTGCCGAGTGCGCAAATGGCTTCACGGCCGTAAAGGCCGTCGCCGAGCACAAGCCCGACCTGATTTTTCTCGATGTACAGATGCCCAAGCTCTCCGGATTCGATGTCCTCGAGCTGATCGGCACGGAAACCCCCGTCATCTTCGTCACCGCCTATGACCAATACGCAATGCGCGCCTTCGAAGTCCACGCTGTCGACTATCTCCTTAAGCCCGTCGGCCGCGAACGATTCGAAGCCGCTCTCGAACGAGCCAAATCACGTCTGGGAGAAAAAATGCCGCCACCTCCCGAACTGGCCGCCGCTGCACGCCCGTCAAAACAATTCCTCGAACGCATCGTAGTGCGCGATGGAACCCGCGTCACACTCATTCCGGTTGGAAAGCTCGACTACGCGGAAGCTCAAGACGACTACGTCGCTCTGGCCAGCGAAGGCAAAAAGCATCTGAAGCAGCAAACCATCGCAAGCCTGGAAGCCTGCCTCGATCCAGAGCGATTCGTCCGGGTGCATCGTTCCTACATAGTGAATTTCGAGCGGGTCGCGCGGATCGAGCCCTATGGAAGAGACAGCCGACTGGCAATCCTCGCGGATGGCACACGCCTGCCCGTCAGCAAAACCGGCTTCGCCCGCCTAAAAATTCTCCTCGATCAACGCATCTAATCTGCAATAGTCTAATCGCCCCGAATCCTTTGCAGGGGCGCGCTACGCTGTCAGCGTGCTGTGCCCCTTCGCGCCCAAGCACACCGACCCAAGGGTTACACCACTCAAGGCCCGCCTGGCAATGCTCACGGCTCACTATTGGCGACTCACTCTTCACCACTCACGCGCCCAACCGCCGCACCCAAATCCGCGAAGTAGCAGGCTTCCCCAAATGCATGGTGCGCCCGTCCGAGCGCAGCGTCATAGTCTCGTCATACTCGCGCTTCAGCACTTCGACTTTAGTCGAAGGGCGTAATCGCAACCCTTCTAAGAACTCCAGAAACTGGGCATCCTTCTCGTAAACACAAAGAATCTCCGCGGCCTCGTTCGCACGCAAATCCGAGAGCAATACCGCACCCTGACTCCTCAACTTCGCTACACCACCCCGCATAGGGACGCCGTGCGGACACGACTTCTTATCGCCAAAACGCTTTTGCAGAAGCGCCTCGACTTCCGGCGAAATCCCGTGTTCAAGCCGCTCGGCTTCGTCATGCGCCTTCGCCCAGGAAAGTCCAATCACTTCCGTAAGAAGCATTTCCGCCAGCTGATGGCGCAAAGCTAAACGTTCGGCAACCATTCGTCCTTTCCGCGTCAGATCGATGCGCCCGGTTCGTTCCACGCGGACGTGTCCATCCCGCGCCATGCGCTTCAACGCCGCGGTCACTGCCGGAGGAGTCACTCTTAACTCTTCCGCAAGGCGCGCACTGATCGGCGTCTGGTCCTCCTCAAGCATCTCCCAAATAGCCTTGAGGTAATCCTCCTGCGAAACACTGGTTTTCTCGCGCCTCAACCGATCTTCTCCCGGATGCAAGTTATCGTTGGCCAGCACCCTTTTCGTGGGCTCTACGCGCCGTGAATTCACCGGTTACCGACTTTCTTACCCTGCCGATGAGCAGCACCACGCGACTCTCGATATCTTCGAAGACTCTCTGATAAGTCTCGGCGCTGGAGCCATAAGGATCTTCGACGTTCCAGTCTTCGACCTTCGCACAGTCCTGGAACAAAGCGAAATCATTACGACCAGTCATGTTGACGATGATATCCGCCGCTTCCAAATCATCGGCCTCAAGAGCCTTGGATTGCAATTCATCAGCCGGATAACCGTTCTTCGCGATAGTTAACTCAGTTAAGGATTGCACGCGACCGAGGGCGGCCAATCCAGCGCTGGAAACCTCCATCACGTCGGAACCGATGTGCGCCGCGATCGCCTCGGCCATCGGACTGCGGCACGAATTGCCCAGACAAACAAAAAGGACTCTCGTTCGACGGAAGCTTCTCACGCAGAATCCCTCCCGTATGACAGCCTAACTGGGAGGTGTGCCGGCTGCAACACGAACCAAGCTCTTTCAGCTTGCGTCCTTTTTGCTGCTCGTGTCGCCCTGGGGGCTATCCGCACGACCAGTCCTAAGTCGAATCCGCCTGCCCTTCCATTACTTTGGGACGCGGCTCCGAGGGCAATGAACTGTCGACCTGCCGCGCTTGAAAAGAAGCACTTTTATCGGCTAGACCGAGGAGACTGTAAAAGATAGGGCCCGCCGCATTCACAGACAAATCCCCCCCACGCTTGATGCGAATAACCATTCGATTCTGCACAATTGTGGTGCAACTCTCTTTAGCATGAACGGGCTCGAAAGACGTAAGGTCACGATCCACCGGTGAACTGAAAACAAGGGGCTTAGCGTTGCGAATGGCCCATTTTGCGCTGACCGCTTTCATCAAGTTTCGCGGGCCGCAGGCCCTCAGGGACACTCATGAAAAGCCCGGGCGCTTGGCTAACCAGACTGTAGCTAACCCAGCCACTTTTGGCTGCCCTTCCATCGATTGCGGTGGGACCGCCATCCTGGCTGTGCGGTCATGCAAATAAACGGTCGCAGATTGCGAATCCCAGCTGGCTATTGGGCGACCAAAGCAGAGCGTCTCGAACTGGCCTGAACCAACTCCAAGAACCGCCTGTGCACCGCGCTATCTCGGGTCAACTCAGGATGAAATGTCGCCGCCATGACGTTGGCTTTTCGCACCAGCACGGGCTTGCCGCCATATTCCGCTAGAACTTCAATCCCCGGACCGACACTATCAATCACAGGAGCGCGAATGAAAACCATCTCCATGGGTAGGTTCGTCAACCTGCTCGGACCAAAAAAGACGTTGCTGGCGAGTTGCCGGCCATAGGCGTTGCGTAAAACGGTCATGTCCAGCAAACCCAAAGAGGCTTGCGCCGGATTCTTGACATTGGTCGCGAGCAGAATCGCGCCAGCACAAGTTCCAAAGATAGCCCCTCCAGCCGTGGCGAAACTGCGGATGGCATCAAACAATCCCTCTTCCTGCAAGAACTGCAGTTGTGTCGTGCTCTCCCCGCCAGGCAGGATAAGACCGTCACATCCGCCGAGATCAACGGGCGTGCGGACCTCGAGAGTTTCCGCCCCGAGAGTATCGAGCATTTCGGCATGCGCGGCGAAGTCACCCTGTACCGCCAAAATCCCTATCTTCACGTCATTAACTCCGTCGAGCTGCAGTTCGAAGGGCACGGCGTCGCCCTGCCCGTTCAAAAAAGGGACCAATCATCTATACCAATCTCTCACCATCCACGCGTCGAGAGCATGTCCTTCTCTTCAAGCTGGCGCACATCGATCCCGCGCATCGCCTCGCCAAGATCCTCACATGCCTCAAGCACCGCTTTCGCATCGTCAAAGTGCGTCGTAGCTTTCACCACGGCCTTAGCCCGTGCTTCCGGATCACTAGACTTGAATATCCCCGAGCCCACAAAAACGGCCTCCGCACCAAGCCGCCGGACAAGCGCCGCATCCGCGGGAGTTGCAATGCCGCCTGCGGAAAAATTTGGCACAGGCAGCTTCCCGGTCTTGGCAATCTGCCGAATCAGATCGAGCGGCGCGCCGAGTTCCTTCGCCTCGTGCATCAGCTCGTCTTCGCGCAGCATTGTTAGCTTTTTCATCTGGCTTACGATGGTACGCATGTGCCGCACAGCTTCCACCACGTTGCCGGAGCCAGCCTCGCCCTTCGTGCGAATCATCGCCGCGCCCTCGGCGATACGGCGCAATGCTTCGCCGAGATTCCGCGCGCCGCAAACGAACGGCACGCGGAAGTCATGCTTCCAGACGTGGTTCTCTTCGTCGGCGGGCGTCAGCACTTCGCTCTCATCGATGAAGTCCACCTCGAGCGCCTGAAGCACTTCCGCTTCGGCAAAATGTCCAATGCGCACTTTGGCCATCACCGGTATGGTGACGGTCTGCATGATCTCGCGGATGATCTTGATCGAGGCCATCCGCGCCACGCCGCCTTCTTTACGAATGTCCGATGGCACACGCTCCAGGGCCATGACGGCGCACGCTCCGGCGTTCTCCGCAATCCTGGCTTGCTCGGCGTTGGTCACGTCCATGATGACGCCGCCCTTGAGCATCTCCGCCAGGCCGACTTTCACCCGCCATTGGTTTGCCATACCGTCTGCAGCGCCGCTGCCATTCACTTTCTTCGCGTCCATGTCACTTCTCCTCTCGGTCCAAATGTCTCGGTGTATTTCTCGCCGCCAAAATAGTATGTACTGCCTACCTTTAACTGCTGCGCGCTTCGCTCGTGGCCTTTTCTTTCTGGCCGATCACCACAAATCTTCCTGTGCCTTTGGCCAGCACTTCACCGGCGCTATTGCGAATCTCTCCAACGAGGAACAAATTGCGTCCTTTTACCGCCGTCTCGTAGCCTTCGACGACGATCTCCTCGTCCACTTTTACGGGCTTCAGGTATTGGACCGTCAGTTCCGCGGTTACCGCGCGAACCTCGCGAAACCGGCAGACTTTGCCCATGGCCTCGTCCAAGAGCGTGGCAATGATCCCGCCATGAGCCATTCCTCCGCCGCCTTGGTACGCCTGACCCAAAATAAACCGTCCTACGATCCGGCGGTTGACGTTGTCCTGCATAAACGTCAACTTCATGCCCAAATCGTTGGCTCCGCCGCAGCCAAAGCACTTGTTCGTCGGGTTCGGCGCTAATGCAATCGTGTCCGTCAAATTCGGCCAGCTCCGTTTTTCTTTACTTTCCCGCTTCCGGGCCTAGAGGCCACATTGCGATTCATACCAGCGCAACGCGGCTGCGTTCGGCACGCCGCACGCCGCGCTGCCGCTTGCGCATCTCCACGCGCAAGACCTCTGCCAGCGTTGCCACGCCGCGGGCAATTTGCTTTTCATCCAGTCCCGCGTAGCCGAGTCGCAGCGTATTAGGCAGGGGGTTCTGCACATAGAAGTAGCGGCCTGGCGCGAAAAGAACTCCGCGTTCTTTCGCGTGAATCAAGAGTTCGCTGGCGTCAAAGCCCGGCGGGAGTTCCAGCCACAAACACATACCCCCATCCGGACGCGTCCAGCGCGTGCCCTCGGGCATGTGCTTCTGAAGCACCTCGTCCAAAGCCAAGAGGCGCGAAGCGTAGACCTTGCGCATTTTCGCCAGATGCTTGCTGAACAATCCCCGCCGCAGAAACTCCGCGAGCGTTGCCTGGGCGAGTTGGTCCGTATGCAGATCGGTGGTCTGCTTGACGATGCGAAGGCGTTCGATGGCAGTCGCGGGAGCGACAATCCAGCCCACGCGCAGCCCCGGAAAAGCCACCTTTGCGAAGCTATCGATGTGAATGACGAGGTTCGCGCGGTCGATCTGCTTCAGGGAAGGCACGCGCTCGTCGCGAGCATGGAGCCGCGCGTAAATATGGTCCTCCACGATGGGCACCTGGTGGCGCCCAGCGAGTTCCAAGACTTTGCGGCGGGACGCCAGCGGCATGGAGGTGCCCGTTGGATTGTGGAAATCAGGCGTGAGCACCATCAGTTTCACGCGATTCGCGGCGAGCGTGGCTTCCAGTGCTTCGAGATCAATGCCGAGAGCCGTCCCCGGTTCGGGGCGCGTGTGCATCGGAACGCCGAGACAACGGGCCCGAGCGCCGTGGAAAATGGCCATCGCGCCAGGATACGTAGGATTCTCGAGAATGACGGAATCGCCTGGCCGCACAAAGGCTTTGCTGATAATGTCCAGGGACTGCTGGCATCCGTCGGTGATCAGGAGATTCTCGTCCTTCGCAGGGATGCCGTCGGCCCGAAGATGTTCGAGCAAGGCTTCCTTCAAGGGTCCGTAACCGTCCGAAGGCCCGAGCTTCAAAACATCGGTGGCTTCGCGGCGCAGGACCGCGTTCACGCAAATCTGCAATTCCTCGACGGGGAAGAATTCTTCCGCAGGGCGAGCCATCACAAAGGATAGGGCGTTTTCCGGAGCGCTGGCCGTCAAACGGCTGAGGGCTTCTTCGCCGCGTTCATCGGCAAAGAGCAGTTCCCAGCGAAGGCCTTCGCTTCCCGTAAGGACCGGGGGCGGCGGAGGCGTAAGCTTCAAGCCATTTCCATTGCCCTTGATGTATGTGCCGCGGCCGACGTGGCCTTGGATGAGGCCTTCGGACTCCAGTTCGGCATACGCGTTGGCCACGGTGGTGCGATGCACTCCCAGCATGGTGGCTAGCTCGCGGCTGGCCGGGATGCGGTCGCCGGGCCGCAAATCGCCCGCATGCACCAGCGAGCGCAATTGGTCGCGAAGCTGGATGTACAGCGGGACGTGGCTCTGAGGCTGGAGCTGAAGTGGCAGCATTGTCTCTTACCTGGAGCCAATTTTACACGATATTGGACTGGCGCAAGAGCCAATTTGTCTACTTCGGAGCAGGGCCGGATTTCGGAGGGTTATCTTTTGGAGGGGTCGGCGCATGCCCGCCCACCTGGCCGGTCGTCTCTCCTGCCACAAGGTTATGGAGGCACAATCGCGTGGGATCGGACTCATCGCATTGGTAGATTTGTACCACCGGAAGGTCGCTGTCTTGCACCTCGTACGAACCGCCTTCCATGTCCGAGGAGTCATCCGCCGAGTCCGTGGCCACCGGACTTCCCTGCCACGCGCGAACGCGGAACTGGCCCGAGGAAGGCTCGTAATTGGAGTAGGTAAAACACCGTCCGATGCATGCGCGATCCACAAGGTGACCGATGAATTGCACCCGGGAGTCCTCGGGCGCTCCAATCGTTGGGATTACGCGCGTCCCATAAGGGAGTCCCCGAAACAGGTTCTCGGCGTTGGATTCCATGCGATTGAGCGCTTTCGTGTCTTGATAGAGAAACGCGAAGAACACGATCGCCACGGCCATAAAACCGGCGAACTGCCATTTCTGGGGCCGCAGGCACGCCAATACGCAAAGACCGAAAATCGCAGAAATGGTGGTGAGGCGGAAAACCAGTAGTCCAATCCAGCCGCCGTGCAGGGATGGGCGAAGATCTTCTGGAAGAAGAGCAGTTGCACAAAGTGCGACAAGATAGAGCTGCGCTGGCAAAATCAATAATTTCAGTGAGGCCTTGTCGCTCCTGGACGACCGCGCTTGGAAGAAGAAGGAGGCGATTCCGAACAGCACAGCTGTCCAGGCGAGCCAGACGTAGCGATCGCCGTACAGTACCAGCTGATCTGCTCCGTTCAGGAGATAGAACGCGGTGTCCGACCAATCCACCGGAAACTGGGCTCGATTTGCCAGATACCATCGAACCGCAAACAGCGCAGCCATGGCGAGGGGCAATATCGCCGAATTCCACCACTTCGGCAGCTTCGTCCAAAGAATCAAATAGAGCGCCGTCCCCACGAGCCAGACAAATCCCACAGGGTGGGCAAGTAGAACGAACGGCACGAGAACCAAACCAAGGAACCGCTCGAGTCCCCTTCCTCGCCACAAAAGAGCCAAGCTAAAAGAGGCCAGCCCGACCGACAGATAGTAGTTGAGGAACCCCATGTTGAAGGAGTATCCGTAGGCGAGCATGGCTATCGACGGAGCGAGAAACCAGGGCGGGCGGCCGCTCGCCGCCGCCACAAAGGCAAAGACTCCCCAAAAGAAAATAAACACCGAGGCCGAGACCGCAATCTTTTCCGCAGCCGCGAAGCCCACAACATTCGCGACTTGCAACAGCATCCAGTCAAACAACACGTTGTTCCACCGGCGCACGAGGTACAGACCCGGAGCTTGGCCTCTCTCGATTAACTGAGCCAACCATGCGTTATAGACATGGCTCCCTAAATCGCCGGCTTCTATGCGGCGATGCCAAAGGCATGGCACGGTAATCACGACAGAAATAGCGAGGATTGCCCTTTTTTTGGTGCGCAAGAATGGCCACCCTGGCGATGGCTGCTTCGCCTCACCAATCATCTTTACCTCGCAATGGAGACACCTCTACTCGGGACTGATCTGGCGCCATTCTACTATCCCTGGCATTGGCAAGAGACAGAACCTGCTAGCGGCTGGCGGGCGGCTGGGGCTACCGTCCGTTCCGAGCATCCGCTATAAGATGAGAATATTCTGGCTTGATTGTGGGTCGAGTCGCACCCGAGAGCGCCGCCTAACTCCCGCGAAACTTCCGCGACTTAGGAGGCCTACCTGGAGAGTTGGTTTTCGCCCAGCCTTTTCAAGCGGTCGCGGAGGCGACGCTGCAGGGGCGTTGGAGTATTGGGGTTGAAGGCGACCAGGTACCAGAGCGGTTGGCTGCGATCCTTGCTTAGCCAGGTCAGTGTGCCGGCATCGGCGTTTGGATGACGGGCGACATTTTCTCGGATAGCGCCGTAGGGATGTTTGGCCAGCTTGTTCAAAGTTTTCGCGTTGGCGCGCGGGTGTTCGCTGATCAGCCGCAGCAGATAGAAATCTTCCTCGGGAGCTTGCTTGACGAGTTTTTCGAGCATTTCTGGTTTGGCATCGGCGCTTAGAACCAGACCGATCTTCTCGTCCCATGCGGTGTTGATTTGATTGAGGTCGCGGGTGCGAGCATGGATCAGGTCTTCCAGAATACGGCGCTCCTGCTGCAGCCGAGCAATCGGCAGATCGGTGCCTTCGAGCGAATCGAGGACGCGAAGCAGATGCTGCCGCTCACCGAAGACGATTTGCGAGGTACGCGTTACCCCGCCCTTGTCTTTTTCCTTATGCTGCACCAAATCGGATCGTCGCATTGTCAGAGTGCTCCAGCCGAATCTTTTCCGGAAGCTCGCCGCGAGACCGGACTACATCCCGAAAAGCCCACGGATTGCACCACCAGGACTGGGTTGATCGTCTCCAGATGGCTTCAGCGGATTATGTTCCGTGCGCCGTGTGCGGTAAAGTTTGGTGCGTGCGGTGTGTGCCCGATGTGCAACCGTCCGCAGCATCGGCTAAAGCCTTCGAACGAACAAGGACTGCAATCCATGAATGCATTTGAAGAGCATAAGGACGAGCTGGAGCATTTTGAGCAGATGTACGGGCGGGAGCGCGGGCGGCTCGCGGTGTCGCTGGACCGCATGACCAATGCGCTGGTGCTCGTCGGCCAGCACGGCGTGTATTGCACGAGCCAGCGAAATACTGCCGTTCCGGCGATGGATCTGCGCATCATCAGTCAGGAACTTGAGCACGCGAAGCAGCTGGTGCAAGCGGTGATGGAAGAACTGAAACGCGCCCGGGAACAGCGGAACGGGTAGTTGGGGCGGAACCGCTCGCTAGAGCGCATCTGAATAGACGAAATCAACCACGCTCGGCCGTCACAGGCAATCAGGTGTGAATCAAGAACGGATTGGTATTGCGTTCCTGGCCGATGCTGGTCAGACGACCGTGACCGGGATAGACGATGGTGTCATCGGGCAGCTGCATGAGTTTGCCGCGAAGCGAGTCGGTGATCTGGTCCATCGAGCCGCCCCACAGATCGGTGCGGCCAATGCTTCCGGCGAAGAGCGTGTCGCCCGCAAAGAGACGCGGAGTAAGCATGGCCACGGCTCCGGCGCCTTTCGGCACATAGAGGCACACGCTTCCGGGAGTGTGGCCGGGAGTGTGAATGACGCTGGCCTCGAACGAGCCCCAGCTCAGTGCGTCACCCTCCTTCAAAAGTTGATCCACTTCGGTGATTTCCGGTGTGGCAACGCCGAGAAACGCGGCCTGCACTTCCATGCCTTGATAGAGCGGCAAGTCGTCGCGATGCATTAAGATGGGTGCGCCGGTGTACTGCCGCAGCTTGCTAAGACCGCCGACGTGATCTATGTGGGCATGGGTGCTGACGATGGCTTTGACCGTCAGCTTGTGCCGGCCGAGCAATTCGAGGATGCGGGTGACTTCGTCGCCGGGATCAATGACCAAGGCCTCGCGGCTGACGGGATCGCCGATGATCGAGCAGTTGCACTGCAACATTCCGACCGGAATGGTTATGTGGATGAGTCCTTGCGAGACAGCGTCGAAGGTGGGCACGGCGTCGGTCATGGCTTTTGATTATAACATCCACGCCCGCCGATTCAGCAGAGGCGCGGGGCCGGGCTCGCTTTGTTAAGCTGGTAGCGGAAGGAGGCTCATGGAGATTGGAGAGACCGGCACCGCGCAGGAAACGCCGCTTGTAGCGCTGCATAAAAGCGCTGGAGCAACCATGGGAACGTGGTTCGGTTGCGTCCTGCCGGACTATTGGACCGACCCGCGAGCCGAACAGGAGTTTGCGCGCCAGAGCGCTGCTCTGGTCGACAAGAATTACCGCGCCTATCTTTCCTTGGCTGGGCCGGATCGTGTGCGTTATTTGAACGCCATCCTGACCAACAACATTAAGGACCTCGCGACTGGACAGGGCAATGTGTCGCTGCTGCTGAATCCTCAGGGACACATTCTCGCGGAAATCGAGACGCAAGCGCTGACCGATAGTCTGTTCTGTGTTTCTTACGCGATGATTCGGGAGCGGCTGATCGAATCACTCGACAAATACATCATCATGGATGATGTGACGCTGACGGATGAAACGAAGCGCTACGGCACACTTGCGGTTGAGGGACCAAAAGCTGCGGCGGTCGCCCAAGAACTTACCGGAATCGATCTTTCGACACTTTCCGAGCTCGGCCGCAGGGAGACCACGGTCGCGTCAATTCCCTGCTGCGTCACCAAGCGCTCTCCCGGCGGAATTGCCGGAGGCGATTTTTTGGCGGAGAGCGAGACGCTGGCAGAGCTGTGGCAGATCCTTTCTGAAAGTGTGAGGAAACACGGTGGTGGTCGGATGGGCTACGCAGCACTTAGCGCGCAGCGGCTGGCGCAGGGCGTCGGGTGGTTTGGATACGACTTCGGCGAAAAGCAGATTCCGCACGAGGCCGGCCTGGAGGCCAGCCATATCAGCTACACGAAGGGCTGCTACACAGGTCAAGAGATTGTCGAACGCGTGCGCTCACGCGGCCAAGTCAACCGGCGGAGGGTTGACCTTATTTTTGATGGAGCGAGCGCGCCGCATGCTGGCGAGACGCTGACGGTGGACGGGAAGGAAGTTGGTTCCGTTACGCGGGCCGCCGTTCCCTCGTTCCTGGACCAAGCCATCGGAATGGGCTATGTCCGGAAGGACCACAATGCCGCCGGAAGCCAATTGAAATGGCGCGGAGGAGCTGCCGTCGTTTCCAAATTCCCTGACGCTTTTTCCGCCGCCGCGCCAGCTAAATGATCATCCTCGGTCCGCTCTACTGATCGGCTTTGACAAGCTTCCAGGTGGGATCGGGATTGTACTCGGCCATCGCGGCAGCGAGTTTCGCGGTGTTGGGACCGAGATTTTTTTCATAGACGCGGCCTTGCTGATTGATGACGAAGGTCATTACTCCGGAACTGCCCCATTTGTCCGGATAAGCGACGAACGCATAGCCGGCGATCATGTTGCCGTTGATGACGTAGCCGTACTTTCCGCCCGGCGCAGCGGCACCTTGGCGTGTGAGTATCTTGAAGTAGTAGCCGTGATAAGGAGCACGCTCTTCAGAAACTGCCTCTTTTTCTTGAGCGCCACCTTTTCCGGCAGTACCGGGAGTTTCCGTCTTCGGGCCGTAGCCCTCGGCGCGAGCGGCGGCGATTAATTTGCCCAGCGGGCTTGGCTTGTCGCCTTCTGAAGTTTCCCAATAGAGCCCGTCATGCTTCCCCGACGTGCTGATCAGCCGTTGTGCGTATTCGGCAACGCCATCGTGATCCCAATCGCCTTCGGTGTAGTACTCCCACTGGGCCACGGCGTAAGCGCGGCAGGTGGCGATTGCGGAAAGTTCATTTTCGCCGATCTTGCGGTTCAGAGCTTCTTCAAGGCCCGCTTTGGTGTCGAACCGCCATTTGCCGTCTTTTTGCACGAGCGGGATGGGCGTCGGCCAATGGTCCTGTCCGACGGCGACAACGAACTTGGCATCGTTCACTTTCTGAAGTTGTGCAGATTCACTGGCGGCGGAAGAAAACGCGTCGAGGTCCTGGTTGTCCTCGACTTCGTCACCCGTGAGCAACTTCTCGTAGTCGGGACCGAAGAGCCTGGCGAGGGCGCTGCGATCCTTGCCCTTGGCCGCGGAAACGAGGGCCTGCAAGGCGTCGTCCGCGGAAGAAAAAGTCGACTGCGTCGACGTTTGCGCGCGGGTGTTTCGAACGCCTGGAAAGAGGCAGGTGGCCAGAATCAGCGTCATGGCCGCCCCCGCGGACAACCCAAATTTGCTGATGCTGTTTTTCATTTTTCCAACTCCGTTTATGGTTTGCATCGATTTTTCACAGGTATTTTTCACGGTTTCTTCCTTTCCCCACCGCCATGCGACGCCGGTTTATTTTCCGCTCTGGGTTGCCCTGCGGTGCGAGCAGCCGGCTGTGGCCGCGCGGCTTGTTGACGGCTGTCTTGGCCGCGTTGACTGCTGACGTGTGGATCGAAACGGCTTTCGTTCTTGTTAAAGGTGTGGGGGCCGTTGTTTATGCTGGGCTGAACCGGCGGCCGGCCTTGCGATTGTCCCGGATTGCGGTTCTGGTAACGCATGTCATTGTTGCTCCCCGGATTGGACCGGTTTTGTTGCACGGTGTTGGGCGGACGGTTGGTACCAACGTTGTTATTGTCGCGGCCGCGATACTGATCGATTCGCGGATTGCTGCGATCGATGTTGCGGTCGATGATTTTGTTGTTTACGCCGGAGCGATTCTCTCCGGGGGACCCCCCACCCGGCCGGCCATAGTTTCCGTTGTTTCCGGGCCGGTTGCCACCGGGACTGCCCCCCCGGTCGACGCGCATGTTGTTTTTCTGAACGTTGTCGTATCTCACGTCCCTGTGGACAGAGTTGTAGCGATTGATGTTGTTGACGTTCACCTGGCGATTGATGACCGTTCGATTGACGTTGATATTGGTGTAGCGGTTGTTGATGTAAACGTTGTTTGAGAAATTCACCCGGCCTCGGCTGCGGCCGATCCAACCGCAGTTCCAGCATCCGCCGCCCCAGCCTTCGCGCCGCCATCCGGTGTAATAGACGCCGCCCCAACCGCCGCCGTAGCCCCAGCGGAAATCCAGGTTGAGCCAGGCGCCGATTGGAAAGCCAACGCCGAACGTGATTGCCGGACCATAATAGGGGCGGCGATAGTAGATAATCGCGGGATCATAGACCGGCACGTAGATGTATTCCGGCTGGTACGGACTAATCGCGATGTAGTTGTCGTGCTCCAAAACTTCCTGTTGGGGCGAGGATTGCAGATTTCCGGCACTGCGGGCCAAATGACGGAGACGTTGCACAGAAGAGGCAATGTCGGTGGACTGGTTGACGTAGGCTTGCCCGAGCGATGTGGTCCAGTCGATCTTGTCGGCCATCATTCCGATAACCGTGGGATAATGCGCGACGGCTTTTACACTAACATCCCAGTCTTGATCGTCTATGCCATTCTGGCCATTCTCGCGAACGTATCGCGCGGCCTCCTCGACCTGATCCGGAAAGGTGGCGGCGACAAAAACCTGAGCGAGGAGCGGGTCGGGATAGAGCGCGACGGGAGAAAGCAGATTGTCGAGCTGATCAGGCGAGAAATTCTCGTAAGGAGCTGCCTGATCCTGGGACGGAACTTGATCCTGCGACTGCGGGGGCTGGTCTTGCTGCTGATCTTGACAGTACGGGCGCGCGTGCGCCGGGGCGGCTCGGAGAATGGGGATGCTGGCGAAACACAAGCTGAGTAGGACGGCCAGAGCTCTAGACATGAGTCAGATGTCTCCTTTGAAACGAAGCTTATCAACGTTTCGAAGAGGGCGGAGTTCCGAATTGCACAGTGCTGCGGCCGACCGGTTCCGGTCCGCAAGGGCTTGGGCTGGATTCTGATTGTAACAGCGGGAGTTGCCATGCGGCCAAGAAAAAGGACGGTCACTTCGGCGCGGTGAATTTTTCGTAAAGACTGAGATTTGTGTTGGTTCTTGAGGCCTCACTCGAATTCGCGGCGCGGTCGAGCCTGCTCGAGGCCGACACGGCCCGCGGTAATCTCCGCCTTGAAGTAGTTCTCGCCCTTAATCGGGCAGGCGGCGAGGCGGCGCAGCATGGCCATTTGGCCGATGTGAGTGAGCGCGTCTGCGATGGGTCCCTGGAACAACCCCTCGACGGAAGAATGTAGGGGTTCTGGCGAAGCGAGATAGTCATCGAACTTCTTCAATACGGCGAAGAAACGGGCCATCTCCCTATCCCAAGAGAGCGGCTCGGAATCGCGCCACGCTGTCTCTCCACGCGCCATCGCAAGGGCCCAGTCAAAGAGATCTCCCATGTGCGCGAGGATTTTCGCCGGTGTGCGGCCGCCAGCGGTTAGGGTAAATGCGGCAAACGATTCCGGGGCGCCGCGCATGGCTTTGCCCCCGCGATAAGCGACGGTGGCCACCGCGTGGCGAAGAAGCTGCCGGAGATCCTCAGACGTATGGGCCATGTGCGTAGTTTCCTTGGAGCCATGAGGCGGCCAGCGCCGCAATTCCGTCGGAGATAATACAGCAGAACCGCGGCGAACCGAAGTTCAGACACAGCGGATTTCGATGGAGTGAGCTACGACAAATTCAAAGCGCGCTTGAAGGAGCCCTTTTCGTTGTCGATTTTCTTCTGCAGTTGCAGGATGGCGTAGAGAACCGCTTCAGGGCGCGGCGGGCAGCCGGGCACGTAAACATCGATGGGGATCACCTGGTTGCAGCCTTGCACGATGGCGTAGTTGTTGAACACGCCGCCGGAGGTGGCGCAGGCGCCCATGGAGATGACCCACTTCGGCTCGGGCATTTGATCGTATAGCTGACGGATGACGGGGGCCATTTTCTGCGAGAGGCGGCCGGCGACGATCATCAGGTCGGCTTGGCGAGGCGAGGGGCGGAAAACTTCTGCACCGAAACGGGCCACATCAAAACGCGCGGCGGCCATGGACATCATTTCGATGGCGCAGCAAGCCAGGCCGAAGCCGAGGGGCCAAATGGAACTCTTGCGGGCCCAATTGACGGCTTTGTCGAGCGTCGTAAAAATAATGCCTTCGTCTTCGAGCAGACTGCCGAAGTCGTCGGGTTTGGTGAGTGTGACGTGTTTGCCGAGCGATGTGCTCATGGGGCCCTCGTCTAAGGTCATTTTCGCACAGCCCGGCGGTGGACACAAATGAAGCGTCGGCGGCTATTCCTCGAGGGCTACGTCAGTTCGTAGTCGGCGGGCGAGACCGCTCGCGTGCGACGGGTGTAGGCCACAACCGATCCCGGCCAAAGTGCTGTGTTTTCGCCCGTGCGTTGATCTTGATACCAGCTGCGGCAGCCACCGGATTGCCAGACCGTGCCTGCTAGGCGGCGATGGATGTCAGTGACAAATTGCTTTTGTGTTTCTGGTCGCACTTCGAGGACGTGCCTCTGGCCGCGCTTCATGAGCGCCAGACAGCTCATCACGTAGCGAACCTGTGCTTCGATCATCAGAACGACGGAATTGTGTCCCAATCCCGTGTTCGGTCCCAGAAGCAAAAAGAAGTTGGGAAAGCCGCTGACGGTGACGCCCAGATAAGCGCTCATGCGCTCGCGCCAGGCGTCGTGAATCTCTAGGCCGCCGCGGCCCACCAGCCGAATCCCGATGAGCGGCTCGGTGGCACGAAAGCCTGTGCCAAAGATTAACACATGCACTGGGCGCTCGACGCCGTCCGCCGTTACGATGCTGTGCTCGCGGACCTCCGCGATTGCCTCGGTGACCAGCTCTACGTTGGGTCTGGTTAAGCACGGATAGTAGTCGTCCGACACTAGGACCCGTTTGCAGCCCAATTCGTAATTGGGCTGCAACGCGGCACGGAGTTGGGGGTCGCTGATTTGCTTCTGGAGATGATGCGTCGCGATTTCCGTCGCCTTTCCACGGACCAAGCGATTGCCGAGGAAGCCGAGGACGCGAAACTCCTGCCGCCAGAAAATGAACTGCCGAAACGCCCGCATGATGAGCGGGAAACGACGGAATCGTTGCCGCCACTTGTCTCTGATGGGAAAATCCATACGCGGCACAATCCAAGGCGGCGTGCGCTGGAAAAGAGAGAGCTTCGCGGCGCGAGGGGCGATCTGGGGAACAAACTGGATGGCGCTTGCACCAGTGCCAACGACGGCTACGTTCTTGCCATTCAAGTCGACGCTGTGATTCCAAGCGGAAGAATGAAATTGGGGGCCCGCAAAACGCTCCAAGCCCTTCAATTCAGGATATTGTGGCACGTGCAAACCACCGATGCCAGAGATGAGCACCCTCGCCCGAATGCGCATCCCCTCACCGGCGGTGGCCTGCCACACGCTCCCGGCCTCATTCCAAATCGCTTCCTGAAAGCGCGTATTCAGCCGGATGTGGGGCGCGAGTTCGTAGAGTTGGACGCAGCGTTTCAGATAATCATGAATTTCCTGCTGCCCGGGATACATGCGAGACCAATCCGGCGACAGCTCGAACGAGAAGGAATACAAATGCGAGGGAATGTCGCACGCGCACCCGGGATAGCGGTTGTCGTACCAGGTTCCACCAATGTCGTCGCTCTTCTCTAGGAGCAGAAACGATTTCATGCCTGCTTCGCGCAGCTTGATGGCCATGCACAGTCCGGAAAAACCTCCGCCGACTATGAGCACGTCGACTTTGATTTCTTCCAGCTGGCCGCCTTGGTTGAGATTCGCCGTCATCGACGGTCACGCTACCTGGTTCGACGCTTCTGGGGCTGCCACGGCGCGCAGAAACGCCGCGCTTTCACGCAACGACTGCCGGGCTTCTGGAACACGGTGCGGCGCAAGCTGCCACCCGTGAGGAACGACTGGCCAGATTTTAAGCTCGACGCGAACGCCCGCTGCTCGGGCGCGTTCGGCGAAACGCGTGGAATCGTCGCGCAGAATTTCATCCGCGCCAACGTGAATAAGAAGTGGAGGAAGACCGGTGAGGTCGGCATAGAGCGGAGAGGCTAGCGGATTGCGCGGATCGGTGTCTCCCAAATAATAGCGCGCACTTGGGCCGATGTCCGGTCCATTGAACATGGCGCAGCGATCTGCGTTCGTGCGAATGGATTCGCCAGTGGCGGCTAGATCCGTCCACGGCGAAAAAAGGCATCCTCCCGCCGGTAACGGAATCCCTGCTTCGCGGAGCGCCAGCAGAAGAGCGAGCGCAAGACCGCCGCCTGCAGAATCTCCGCCAATAACAATACTTTCGGGCGAATATCCTTCACCGAGGATACCGCGATAAGCGGCAACCGCGTCGTGGACCGCGGCTGGAAACTGATTTTCTGGCGCAAGGCGGTAATCAGGAGCGAGAACGCGAAATCCCTCTAGGGCCAAGCCTACGGTTATGGGACGATGGGATTGCGCCGAACATCCGAAGTATCCACCACCGTGCAGGTACAGCACTACCGTTTTTGTCGCGCCGTTCCCTCCCACCCATTCTCCGGGAACGCCGCCAACTCGCGCAGGAGAAATACGAATAGAGGCGGGCACGGTGTAGGGATCAGGGCGGAGAATTTTGCGCGCCACGCGGTAATCTCGTACTCCGCGGAGCTTTCGTTTGACGCGCCATTTGACGATCCAGACCGCTAGATGAGCCTGCCAGCTGGCCATGTCCGTTGCTTTCCTTTTTTGCGCGAGACGCCGAGAGAATAGCAGAGTTCTCGCCCGGATGGGCTAGACCGTAAGGACCACTTTGCCGAACTGTGATCCGGCTTCGAGGTAAGCATGGGCTGCGGCGGCCTCCGCGAGCGGAAAGACGCGATCAACTAGGGGCTTAAGGCGGCCTGCGGCCACGAGCTTCATGACCGTTTGCAGCTCCGACTTCGCGCCCATGTAGGAGCCGAGCAAAGAGAGTTGGCGGCTGAACAGAAACCGCAAATCAATCTTGGCATCATAACCAGTGGTCGCACCACACGTCACCAAGCGGCCGCCGAGAGCCAGGCTTGCCACGCTCTCGTCCCACGTTGCGGTGCCTACATGTTCGAACACCACATCCACGCCGCGCTTGTTGGTAATGCGGCGCACTTCGTCGCGGATCTTCTGGGACTTGTGGTTGATGACGTGGTCGGCGCCCAGTTCCCGGGCTTTCGACAGTTTCCCATCGGTACCCGCCGTGGCCGTGACCCGTGCGCCGAAAAACTTGGCGACTTGTATCGCCGCGCTGCCGACGCCGCTTCCGGCGCCGAGAATCAGCACGTCTTCTCCAGGCTGAAGTTCCGCGCGGGAGACCAGCATGTGCCACGCGGTTTGAAAAACAAGCGGAATGCTAGCCGCCTCTTCAAACGAGAGGTCCTCGGGATAAGGCAAACAATTCACTTCCGGGCAGCGCACAAATTCCGCGCACCCACCGTCGATCATGTACCCCAAGTTTGTGAATTGGCGGCAGCGATTATCGTGGCCGGAGATGCATGCGGCACACTTGCCGCATGTCACACCGGGCGCGAGCACCACTTTCTGGCCAACCCGAACCGTCGTGATTTGCGCTCCGATTTCAGCGACTTCGCCGGCCACGTCGCTCCCGGGGATGTGCGGTAGTGGAATCGGCACGTTGGGCAAGCCGGCCCGCACCCACAGATCGAGACGATTCAAAGCACAAGCTTTGACGCGCACGAGCACGTCGTTGGCGCGCGCCACGGGTTCCGGGACATCCTCATATTTCAGAACCTCGGCCCCGCCGTGCTGATGAAATCGGATGGCCTTCATCAAACCTCCTTGCCTGGTCTCTGAAGCGCAAGGTACCACCCACGGGATGAGGTGTCCAGAAGCCCCTCCATGGCCCCGAACTGAGCCTGCCTGCACATTGACATGACCAATGACGCGCCGTAGGCTGAGGGTTGAGGCCAGGCGTGGACCTGTTTGAAGAGATCGTAAAAATGCGGCGCGCGGGGCAACGCGGGGCCCTGGCGACGATCGTGCACACGAACGGCTCGATTCCCAGTTACGAAAGTTCCCGCATGCTGGTGCGCGACGACGGCTCAATCGCGGGGACCATCGGCGGAGGATGCGTCGAAGCCGAAGTTTGGGCCGCGGCTAAGGACGTGATGCTGAAGGAAGCGCCTCGGAAAATGGTCTTCAATCTGAACCATGAAGCGACTTACGACAACGGCCTGATTTGCGGCGGGACGCTGGAAGTGTTCGTGGAACCCATTCTGCCGCAGCCCATTCTCTATTTATTCGGCGGCGGACACGTTTCAATGGCGGTGGCGAAGGCGGCCAGCGCCGCGGGTTTTGGAATTGGAGTCATTGACGACCGCGAAGCTTTTGCAAACCCCGAGCGCTTCCCGATGGCCCAAGTTCTTTACACGACTTACGAGGACGCCTTCGAAAAAATCCGCCCGAACACCGCAAGCTATCTGATCATCGTCACGCGCGGGCACAAAGAAGACATGCGCGTGCTCGGCTGGGCCGTTCGCACGCCCGCGCGCTACATTGGCATGATCGGAAGCAAGCGCAAAGTTCTTTCGGTTTATAAAGCTTTGGAGAACGACGGCTATCGACCTGAAGAATTTCAGCGCGTGTACGCGCCGATGGGAATTGAAATTGGCGCACTGGCTCCAGAGGAAATTGCCATCAGCATCGTAGCGGAATTGATTGCCATTCGCCGCAATGCGGAATCGGGGGCGCACAAAAAATTGCTTTACGAACCGCGCCCGGCATTAACGGAACGCTGAAAACTGAAAGAGGTGGCATGCTCGCTGCTGTCATCCTCTCGGGCGGCGCATCGCGCCGGATGGGTTCGCCGAAGGCGCTCCTCTCTTATCAGGGACGCCCTTTCCTTGAGCATTTGCTGGATGTGGCCCATCACCCGAAAATCGGTTTGCGCCGCATCGTGCTGGGGGCCGATCGAGAGCCCATCGCCAAGGAAGTGAATCTGGCCCTCGATGAAATCGTCATCAACGAGCAATGGGAGAAAGGTCAATTGAGTTCGATCCACGCGGCGCTACGGAGCCTACCGGCGCAAACCGACGGTATCCTGGTGCTGCTGATCGATCATCCCCTCATCAGTGAGGTGCTCGTCGGCGAGCTTGTCGATAGCTTTTACACCTCCGGTAAATCCATCGTTCTGCCCGTGTATGAAGGCCGACGGGGACATCCCGTTATTTTTTCCTCTTCGTTGTATCAAGAGCTAATGAACGCTCCACTCGAAACGGGAGCGCGCTCCGTCGTCTGGGCGCATGCCGGCGACGTGCAGATCGTCCAGACCAATGAGGAAGGTTGTGTCCTTGATTTGAATGATCCCGACACACTGCGGAAAGCTTTAGGTGTTTGAGAGCTGCCAACCTGTCTTCGGCTAACCCAGTTTCGCGAGCAAGAGACTGAGCGCACCTGTGGCAAGTTGGGCTCCGTGAAACGTGGCTGGTGGCAGCCCGCCGAAGGCCTCGGAAATGCTTTCGGCGGTAATCGAACTCGCTGCCGCGAGAGTATTGCCACTTAGTCTCTCCGTCAAGAACGATGCGCAGGCGATGGAAGTCGTGCAGCCGCGGCACAGGAAGCGAGCTTCGGCGATCCCGCCGTTTTCGATGCGAACGGAGAGTTCCAGAATGTCGCCGCAAACCGGATTGGTTGTTTGCACTTCGGCGCTCGCGTTCGGCAACCTTCCGGCGTTGCGCGGATTCCGGAAGTGGTCCAGGACCAATTCGCTGAACATTACGCTATCCTAACGCAAGTGACGTCGCTTTTTTCAACGGCGCCCGAATCTCAGCAGCCGGATTGCAGAATCAGACAATGGCCGCCACACTTTCGTTGCGCATCGTCCGAAAGAAGCCGAACATAACAGTTAGCGCTCTCATCCAATCATGGCACGGCTAATCATTGAACGGCCCGGCGCCCAGCCGCGTCTCTATGAGCTGAAGGACGGCTCGACGATTCACATTGGACGGGCTGCGTCCAACGACATCACCCTTCCGCACTCGAGCATCTCGCGCAGCCATGCGCTGCTGGAAGGCCAGCGCGACGCTTGGGTTGTCTCGGACCAGCACAGCGCCAACGGAGTCCTCGTCAATGGCGTGCGCATCGAACACGCGGAGCTGAAGAGCGGGGATGTTATCGGCCTCGGCGATATCAAGCTGCGCTTCGAGAACATGACCACGGGTACCGTCGTAGCCAAGGCCTCTCCGGAGCTGGCCTCCCATCTGACGCAAATCCTGGATCAGGAAAACGTCGCCAAGCTTCTCGACCGCTCCAAAACCAAGGGGCCTTCGGAATGGACCGACTCGCGCGTCGACACGGACGGGCGTATCGAATACCTCCGGCGCGAAAATCGCCTGCTTACTCTTCTCTATCAAGTCAGCAGGGCCTTGGGCGACAAGACTACCGTCGAAGACGTAACGCAATGCGTTCTGGACCTCGTGCTGCAGATCGATGGCGCCGAGCGCGGATACGCCATGCTGCTGACGGAAGATTCGCTTCGCGACGCGCCGCACGCCGCCTCGAATTACACGTTTCTGCCCGCCATCCTGCGCTACCGCCAGGCTCCGAAAACGGCCACGCCGCAAATGGCGCTTTCGCGCGCCATCATTCAGCAGGTAATGGAGAGCAAAGGGCCCCTTCTGGTGATGGATGCAAAGGAGGACGTGAGATTCTCGGGCAGCCAAAGCATGGTGATGTCCGGCATGCAATCGGCAATGTGCGCGCCTCTGGTGAGCCGAGATCGCTTGTTTGGACTTCTCTACGTGGACAACCTCTCCAAGCGCGGGACGTTTATGCCGGAGGATCTGGAAGTCTTTGCCGTCATCGCCGCGCAAGCGGGACTGGTCATCGACCGCGTTATGGCCAAGAGCGAAGTCATGCGCCAGGGCGTACAACTCAGCGCACTCGAGCGTTTTCTCTCGCCGGCCATTTCCAGAAAAATTACAGCTGAAGCTGGCGACATTCGCCTCGGCGGCGAAAGCCAGCGCGTCACACTTCTCTTTGCCGATGTTCGCGGCTTCACCACCATGGCCGAAAAAATGAAACCTCGCGAAGCCGTGGAAGTCCTGAACGATTTTTTGGCGCGAATGACTAACGTTATTTTCGAGCACGATGGCACCCTGGATAAATACCTCGGCGATGGATTGATGGCTCTTTTCGGAGCTCCATTCGCCCTGCAGAACGACGCGGAGGCTGCCGTTCGCGCCGCCGTGAACATGCAAAAAAGTCTCGCGGAGCTGAACATGATTTCCGGCAGATCGCCACTTAACATCGGGATCGGCATTCACACGGGTGAAGCCGTGGTGGGCTTCCTCGGCACCGAACGCCGCATGGACTACACCGCGATCGGCGACACCGTAAACGTCGCCTCGCGCCTTACGTCGCAAGCCGGGCCGGGTCAGATTGTCATTTCTACTGCGACGTACGCTCAGATTTGTCGCCAGATTCCCTGCTGCCGTCTCCCGGCGATGAAACTCAAGGGCCGCGATGAACCCATTGAAGTACACGAGGTTCTCTGGCGCGAGCCGCTGCCACAAGATCGGGCTGCCAAGGATTTCAAGCCAACTTCGCCGGGGTTCGATTGAGGACTGTTACGCGCTAGTTTTCGCTTGGTCTGCGGCGGTTCCGTGCAAAGCGGCTGTCACTTTTTCGGCAAGTATTTCTTCTCAACCGAAGCAACCACCACGTAGTTCGGATCCACCATCTCCGTGAGATGAATCTTTGCGACCTTGGAAAGCAGCTCGTATGCATCTAGCTCGGAAAGACCGTAGTCCGCGTGAATCCATGTCACTAATTCGGTAAACGCAATCCGCACGGCGTCATCCACCGGCCGGTAGATTCCAGTCGTCATGATCTCTTTTTCGTTTTCGAACCTCGGCCATCCGGTCCTCTTTCCTTTCACCACACCGAACTGCAGCCGAACGCGCATCGGCACTTCAATCGCACTTCCGGCAATTTCTCCGTCTCCCATTGCCGCGTGTCCATCGCCAAAATAAAACAGCGCCCCCGACACATTCACCGGCAGATACAGCGTGTTTCCTACGCTAACTTCCGGCGCATCCATATTCCCGCCAAATTCCGCCGGGACAATCGAGCTGCGCGCCTCGCCGTTGGCGGGAGCCACGCCGATACATCCAAGAAACGGATGCATTGGAATCTTGACCTTGTAATTCGAGTCCAGAGCCTGAAAGGTAGCCGTGTTGTCCGCGTGGTCGATGGGATAGAACCAAATCTTTTCTGCTAGCGGTTCCTTCTCAAGCACTGGGGTGTAATGCGTGGAATTAATTGCTCCAAATCCGGGAGAAAAAGCACCCACACCTTGCCGGCCGTCGACTTGCAAATCGAGGATACGCACTACCAGCGTGTCGCCCGGCTCCGCGCCTTCGATGAAGAACGGTCCGGTAAGAGGATTGTCGCCCTTGGCCATAGCGGTGGTATCACCGGGCTTCTGAATGCCGTTGCCAAAGCAATCCAGCGAATTTGCCTCGAGTATACTTCCCGGCCGCAAACGCGCCACCGGTTGGGCCACGCCGAAAACATACTTCACGTTGTCGAGTGCGCCCTGGTAATGAACTACATCCGTCGCGGCAGTAGCCGGCACGCTCTGGGCGGCAGCCCGCATCGCGAAGCAGGACGTCCATAGACAGGCCATCAGTACACGCACAAATTACCTCCAGGAAACGCGCAGGCAAGGTCCCACACTCTACGCCTGGAGTCAATCGAGCCCATCAGCCCATCAGCCGCACCTATCGGACGCCCGCTTTGCTATCCTTCTGTCCAATGAAAAAGGCCATTCGTCGGAGCCAGCTTCGCATCGTTTCTCTTGCGCCAAGCGCGACATCCATTCTTTGCTCCATCGGCGCGATGAAACATCTTGTCGGCGTGACGAAATGGTGCGCGGATGTAGCGCCCGTAAACGGCCTGCCAAGACTCGGCGACTGCTGGCACATGGATTCGGTCGACAAAATTCTGAAGTTGAAACCGTCACTGGTCATCGGCTCGGTGCCCTACAAACAAGAAACTCTCGCGAAACTTTTGGAACACCCGCTCAGCTTCCTGGCCACGAATCCCCGCACGCTTGCCGACATCGAAAATGACATTCGCATGCTCGGCCGGATCGCTAGCCGACCGGCGCAAGCTGAGCTGCTCATCAACAAAATGCGTCAGGAATTTGCCGCGATCGCAAGAAAGGCGCGCAGTTCAAAAAGTAAGCTCCGCGCCTATTGCGAAGCCTGGCCAAACCCGCGCATCAGTTCGCCACCTTGGGTCGCGGAAATCGTGAAAATCTGCGGCGCCGAGATGGTCTTGCCTGCAGGGCAAACGGTCAGTGATGAACAGGTCCGAAGTGCGCAACCGGAAGTGGTAGTGCTTGCGTGGGCTGCCACCGGCGATAGAGCCAACCCTGAAAAATCCTACCAGGTTGCGGCATGGAAGGATGTCCCCGCCATCCGCAACAAGCGCGTCTATGTCGTCCGCGACGAACTCCTCAACACACCCGGCCCTCCGCTGGTCACCGGCGCAAAGCAACTTTTCAGCATCTTTCAAAAAGCGGTAACGCAGGGAAAAACGAAATGAAACTCATCGTAGCCGCAGTCATTGAGCGCAGTGACCGCCGTATCCTCATCGGCCAGCGCCGGCGGGAAGACACCTCTCCGCTCAAATGGGAGTTCCCGGGCGGAAAAATCGAAGAAGGGGAAACGCCAGAAGCGGCCTTGGCGCGTGAACTTCACGAAGAATTGAGTGTCACGCTGGAGAAATGTGCAGAGATGGCCCGAGCGCGTTACAAATACCCCTCCATGTCCGAGGAACTGGAAATTCGTTTTTACGCTGCCAGCATCCAGGAAAGCAAAATCACACCAAACGAGTTCGCACAAATCGCCTGGGCTCTGCCAAAAGAACTGGGCCACTACGACTTTCTCGCCGCCAACTCCCAACTCATAGGGCAGCTCGCCACAGGCCGCCTCAGACCCCGCGAAATTCTGGAACGCGCCACGAACTACCCCTCAAAATAGAAAAAACGAACGGTAGTTCTCTCGCTCTGAATCCAGTCGCATCGGTCACGAAATAACGGGGTTCGCTTTGTCCGGATTGATTCCCAAATCCTTAATCGCCTTGTCCACCACCGACCCCTCGATTTTGCCATCCGTGTGCAGTTCATAGAGGGTGGCCAGCGTGATGAAACGCGAGTCGACCTCAAAGAATTCCCGCAAGGACGCTCGGCCTTCGCTGCGTCCAAAACCGTCCGTACCCAGCGACGCCAGCCGCCGCGGCATCCACTTGCTCACCATGTTTGGCAATGTCTTCAGGTAATCGGAAGCGGCCACCAAAACTCCGGGCGCATCCGCAAGACACCTGCTGATGTACGGAATGCGCGCCTTTTCGCCGGGGTGCAAACGGTTCCAGCGCTCCGTCTCGTTCCCGTCGACGTAAAGCTCCTTGTAGCTCGTTACGCTCCAAACATCCGCCGCGACGCCGTACTTCGTGTCGAGAATTTCCTGCGCGCGAAGGACTTCGTTCAGAATAGCGCCGCTCCCGAACAGCTGCGCCCGCAGCTTGGATTTAGGGGTGGGCGCCTGCCGGTAGCGGTACATGCCCTTTAAAATTCCGTCTTTCACGTCGCCCTGCATCGCGGGCATCGCGTACGGCTCATTCATCACCGTAATGTAATAAAAAATGCTTTCGCCGTCCTTGTACATGCGCCGGATGCCGTCCTGCAAAATCACCGCCATCTCGTAGGCAAAGGCCGGATCGTAGGCTCGCAAATTCGGCACGGAGAGCGCCAGCACGTGGCTGTTGCCATCCTGGTGCTGCAAACCCTCTCCCGACAACGTCGTGCGCCCCGAAGTTCCTCCCAGCAGGAATCCGCGCGTGCGCATATCGGCAGCGGCCCAAATAAAATCTGCAATCCGTTGGAACCCAAACATCGAGTAGTAAATAAAGAACGGAATCGTATTGATGCCGTGCGTCGCATAAGCAGACCCCGCGGCAATAAACGACGCCATGGAGCCGGCTTCTGTAATCCCTTCTTCAAGAATCTGCCCGTCTTTCGCTTCCTTGTAATAAAGCAGCGTGTTGACATCGACGGGTTCATACTTCTGCCCGACGCTCGAATAAATCCCGACGGTTCGGAACAACGACTCCATACCAAACGTCCGTGCTTCGTCGGGAACAATCGGCACCACCATCTTGCCAATTTCCTGATCTTTGAGCATCTTGCGCAGCATCCCGACGAAGGCCATCGTCGTGGAAACTTCTCGGCCCTCACTGCCATCGAAAAATTCCTTGAACAGCTCGTCGTGGTCGGCAACCAGCGGCTTGGAACGCACGCTGCGCTTCGGCGTATAGCCGCCCAGCGCTTCGCGCCGCGCGCGGAGATACTGAATCTCGATGCTGTCCTCCGCCGGCCGGTAGAACGGCACTTCGACGCAATCGTCGTCATTCAGCGGAATCCCAAACCTGGACCGGAACTCGCGCAACTCTTCCTCGTTCAATTTTTTCTGTTGGTGCGTAACGTTTTTGCCTTCGCCTGCTTCTCCGAGACCGTAACCCTTGATGGTGCGCGCCAGAATGACCGTCGGCCCGCCTTGGTGATCCACCGCCGCCTTGTACGCCGCGTACACCTTCCGCGGGTCGTGCCCGCCAAGCCGCAAACGCCGCAACGCTTCATCCGGCAACGGCTCAACCAATTGCAGTAACCGCGGATCGCTTCCAAAAAAATGTTCGCGCACGTACGCGCCTGACGACACCACCAGCTTCTGGTATTCGCCGTCCACCAATTCGCCCATACGTTTGACGAGCAGGCCTTCCGTGTCCCGCTCTAAAATCGGATCCCACTCGCTGCCCCACAGCACCTTAATGACGTTCCATCGCGCGCCGCGGAACGCTGATTCCAGCTCTTGAATAATCTGACCGTTGCCGCGGACCGGCCCGTCCAGCCGCTGCAAATTGCAGTTCACGACAAAAATCAGGTTGTCCAACTTTTCCCGCGAGGCCAGGGTGATCGCTCCAAGTGATTCCGGCTCGTCCGTCTCGCCATCGCCAAGAAACGCCCAGACTTTCGCGTCCGTCACCGGCTTCAGACCGCGATCTTCGAGATAGCGGTTAAACCGGGCCTGGTAGATCGCCATCAACGGGCTCAGGCCCATCGACACCGTCGGGAATTCCCAGAAGTTCGGCATCAGCCAAGGATGCGGATACGACGACAGCCCGCCACCTGGTTTCAACTCGCGACGAAAATTCTCAAGCTGCTGCGGCGAAATCCGCCCTTCAAGAAACGCTCGCGCATACATGCCCGGAGCGGCGTGCCCCTGGAAATAAACTGTGTCACCTTCAAACTCTTCCGAGCGAGCCCTAAAGAAATGATTGAACCCAACCTCGTACAGCGTGGCCGCAGAAGCGTACGTCGAAATGTGCCCGCCAATGTTGTGTTCCACGCGGTTCGCCCGCACCACCATCGCCAGGGCGTTCCATCGGATCAAACTCTTGATGCGCCGCTCCAGTTCCTGATCGCCGGGAAAAAGCGGTTCGAGCCGCGCGGGAATGGTGTTGGCGTACGGCGTGTTCGCGGAAAACGGAAGATCGATGCCCGCAACCGTTGCGTGCGCGCGAAGTCTTTCCAGAATCTCCGCCGCCACCTCCGGCCCGCTCGAATCGAGCACGGAGTCCAGGGACTCCAGCCATTCTTGAATCTCGACGTCTTCTATTCGGTGCGGGTGGGTGAACGTCTCATTGTCCATGACTTAGGCTGGCCCTCTTTTGTCACATTCTGGCGCGCTCGCCGGTGCGCCTCCCAGACTTATAAACGCGATAAGCAAATAGAATACACCGCCGCGCGATTCTCTGCACACTGCCTTTCATGAGAACGTCGGCGCGTATTTCTCGCCCCGCTGGTGGGCGCCGGACGACCTCAGCTGTTTACGATACGGAAGGCGACCATGGATAGCGTAAAGCAATCGCGGCTTGATTTCTTTCGGTGCGCCGAATCTCTGACCTGGTACGCCCTGGTGCATACATTCGAGATCCATGAGCGTGGAAGCGGCGGTGTGGGCAGCCCAGGCGGGACATCGGACAAAGGGCCCCCTGAGTCTTTTCCAAAAGTCGTTCCATTGCAGAACCCCATCACCCCACTCCTTCAACCGTTGTGCATTCGCGACCCAGGACCGGACTGAAAAGTGCGTTCACCAAAATGCTTTACTTGTGGTGGTGTAAGAGTCGCTAGTGCGACTACACCTCCCTCGAGACTTGCACGCACTCTTTCCCTAGTTAAACTCTTCTTTCGTCGGCCCCAGACTCCTGCCGCCATCCAGGACCAGCGTGTGACCAGTCAAAAACTCTGCGTGCACGAGATAGGAGACGGCGTCTGCGATATCGCTCGGCGTACCAGTTCGCTGTAGCGGCGCCAGTTTGACGAAATCGGCTTCCCACTCCGGCGGGTCGCTGGGCATGGTAATCGTTCCTGGCGCGATCGCGTTTACGCGGACTTCCGGAGCAAGCGCCTTCGCCAGCACCTTCGTCAACATCACCACCCCCGCCTTCGAAATGGAATGCGGAATGAAGCCCGGCCATCCCATCAGTCCACCCGCGTCGGCAAAATTCACAATCACGCCTTTCACCCCGCGTAGTAACGGCGCCGCCGCCTGGGCGCAGAAAAACGCTGCCTTCAAATTGGTATCTAGGGACGCATCCCAAATTTCTTCCGTGGTCGATACGATGCTCCCGGGCAAAAAGTTCGCGGCGCTGTTCACCAGAACATCCAGCCGCCCAAATCTCTTCACCATCTCTTCGAATAGCCTGCGAATCTCATCCACCTTTTGCAAATCCGCTGAAAGGGCCGCCGCGCGCCGCCCCATCTTCAGAATCTCCGTCACCACCTGATCCGCTTCCCCAGGCGAAGCACGATGGTGAATCACCAAGTCCGCGCCTTCTTCCGCTAACCGCAAAGCTACCGCCTTGCCAAGCCTTTTCGCCGAGCCGGTAACCAGTACGACTTTCCCTGCAAGCGATCTGGCCTGTTTTTCCGTGTTTTCAGTCATAACTTTTCCGCAGCCCGAAACGTTACCACAAGCTGCAATCCCTGCGCCGCGCAGTAGCCCGCCCCCGCGGTGCTACTATCGACCCCTTAGAATAAGACACGCAGAGGGAGACCACCGATGAAACTCGACCTGCTGGCAATCGCCGCCCATCCCGACGATGTGGAACTCACCTGCGGCGGCACGCTCCTAAAGATGGTCCACAGCGGCTACAAGACCGGCATTCTCGACCTCACCGCCGGCGAAATGGGAACACGGGGTACGCCCGAAACCCGCTCCAAAGAAGCCGCCAAAGCCGCCAAGATTCTTCGCGTGAGCTGGCGCAGCACGCTTGGCGTGCCCGACTCCGACGTCCAGCCCAGCCGTCAGCACAAACTCCGCCTAGCCGCCGTCATCCGCGAGCTCCGCCCTAAAACGGTCATCCTGCCCTATTGGGAAGCCCGCCATCCCGACCACTACCACGCTTCCACGCTCGGTTACGAAGGTTGCTTCCTCGCCGGACTTAAGCAACTGCCGCTCGACGGCGAACCTCACCGCCCTTTCAAAATCCTCTATTCCACCGCTTTCGCCACAGTCCACCCCACCTTCGTCGTAGACATCACTCCACATTTCGAGCAGCGTCGCCGCGCCATCCTCGCCTTTTCCTCCCAATTCCATCCCAACAAAGGGGAATCCCGTAGGAAGTTCAAGAGGACAAATGTCTTCCTAGCCATCGATCGTCTGGAAGACCAAATGAACCAACTAGCCCGCCACTATGGCGAAATGATCGGCGTAAAGTACGGCGAGCCCTTCCTCGTTAGGGAGCAGATGCAAGTGCACGACGTGGTTAAGATGGACGTTCGGTCCATCTGAATCTTGGTCTTTTGTGGGAGAGAATTTCGAAAGTCGACGTGGAAGGAAGGACGCACTACCCACTACCCATTAATCAGCACGCGCTGCTCCGTCAGAAATTCTCCTCATCCTGCGCCGGCGAGTACCCCGGAATCCCCGGCCCCTTAGGCGTACTCTCCGCCCGCAGCCGCGTCAAGGCCTCATCCTCCGCCCCGGATTTTCGCAGCACCACCATGGTGCTAAGCGCTTCGCTGTAAACGCGCGTCACCAGATAAACATCCCCGGTGTCATTCTTCCTCCACAGCTGTCCGATCTGAATCTTTTTTACGCCCATTGTGTCTGCTTTGACTCTAGAAGCCCCGGCCAAACGTGTCAACCCTTCTAATCGGGCAATTTGCACTCCAATTCACCAGGCTTTTCATTCGGCGCAATCCCCCTCATCTTCCCTGAGCGCACTGCCAACCCTCTGAGCCACGCCTCCGCAGTCGCCCCCAGCCCGTCGTTGCCCCGACCCGCCAAATACGGCACATCTCTGCCCGCGAACAGGAAACCTTCTTTGGTGGTCTTACATCGTAGTGGTTAAGGGCGCGAACGCCATTCGACCCTCGCACTTGGCAAACCGGTGTATACTGGCGACATGGGGAGGTTAATGCCATGACACAGATTCCGAGATTAGCTTTAGGCTTTATGGTGGCAGGCCTCCTTGGCACGACTGCTTCTCTGGCAACTCCCCGGCCTCAACAGTCAAGCCAGGACCCTGGCCAAACGCAGACACAGTCCCCTCCGCAACCCGCCCCGTCGCAACCTGCACCCGCGCAAACGCAAGCACCCCAGGAACAACCGGTTCCCCAGCAGGATACAGTCCATCCTAAGAATTCCAAGGAAGATGTCGAGGCCATCGGAAACCGCAACGTCGGCAAGGGCGTCAATTTCTACTCTCTCGAACACGAAATCGCCCTCGGCAAGTCCCTCGCCCAGGAGGTTGAGCGATCCTCCAAGCTCATCGATGACCCGGTCGTCACCGAATACGTGAACCGCGTAGGCCAAAATCTGGTCCGCAATTCCGACGCCCGTGTCCCGTTCACCATCAAGGTGATCGACTCCGACGAAGTCAACGCCTTCGCGCTCCCCGGCGGCTTTTTCTACGTCAACAGCGGCCTAATCCTGCGCGCCCAGGAAGAGTCCGAACTCGCCGGCGTCATGGCCCACGAAATCTCTCATGTTTGTGCGCGCCACGGCACAAAGAACGCCACCAAAGGCGAGGCCATGCAACTCGCCATGATCCCGCTTATGCTTCTCGGCCCTGGCGGCTGGGCTGGTTACGGTATCTATGAAGCCGCAAGCCTCGCCATCCCCGTAACCTACCTGAAATTCAGCCGGGACGCTGAGCGCGAAGCCGACTATCTCGGCGTCGAATACATGTACAAGGCCGGCTACGACCCCAATTCTTATGTGACCTTCTTCGAGCGTATCCAGGCCGACGAAAAGCGCCGCCCCGGCACCATCCCGAAGGTCTTCTCGACGCATCCGCCCACTCCGGATCGCATCGAAGCCACCCAAAAAGAAATCGCGCGCATTCTCCCAGCGCGCCCGGAATACATCGTCACCACTTCCGAATTCGATTCCGTAAAGTCTCGCCTCCGCAACATCATGTTCGCGCGCAAAGTTTCGGACAACGCGCCCGGCAAGCCCACGCTGCGTACAAAAACCGCGCAGTCCAAGCAGCCCACATCTACCACCGATCCCAACGCCACCACCAGCGACGGTACCGACGACGGTCGTCCCACTCTCAAGCGTCGCCCTGATCAACCATAATCGCGACTCTGGCTATCACCACCTGGCTGTTTTGCAGCAGAACGGGCGGCTCCGAGCCGCCCGTTCTCTTTTCTCCCTTCCTCAGACACAATCGCCCAGAGGAAGAACGCCAATACGGCTCCTCGATTGAACTCGCTCACGGCGCACCGCGCGCGAGTAGTCCGCACGGGGGTGTCCCTCCGCTCTAACTCTCCGTTTCGCCCACAGCCTGCCAACCAATCCTGCCTCACCAGCGTGCAATAATGGACAGCATTGAAGACTTGATCTTCCTATACTGAGCCAAGGCTGCCGAGATACCCTCGGCTGCGTACAAAGCAACTTTTCAGATTGCCGATCGTTGAGATTGAGCTGAGTTAGCCTGATCGATCTCCCGCACGAAAAAGATCATCAGGCAGAAGGAAATAAAATGCGCTTTGTCTTGTCCGTTCGTTCGTTGTTGTTCGCACTGGTATTGCTAGCCATCTCGGCAGCCTCCACCGCCCAAATTGGTGTAGGAATATCCATCAGAATTGCCCCGCCCGAATTGCCCGTCTATGAGCAGCCCATCGCTCCCGGGGACGGCTATATCTGGACGCCAGGTTATTGGGCTTACGGTGATGATGATTACTATTGGGTCCCCGGAACCTGGGTCGTGGCTCCCGAAGTCGGCTATCTCTGGACTCCCGGCTACTGGGGCGGCGATGGCGATGAGTACGTCTTCCATGAAGGATATTGGGGAACCGAAGTCGGTTTCTATGGCGGCATCAGCTACGGCTATGGCTACTTTGGTCACGGCTACGAAGGCGGCCGCTGGGACAACGGCCATTTTGACTACAACCAATCGGTAAGCCACGTAGATGTCTCGATCAATCACAACGTCTACAACACGAGAGTAGAGGACAACACCAGGGGTAATCGCGTGAGCTTCAACGGCGGCAACGGTGGCGTGCAAGTGCGTGCCACAAGCCAAGAAGAAGCTGCCGGACGCGGGAAGCATCAGGCTCCCGTTGCGGCACAAACCGCGCACGTTGAGTCTGCCCGTGCCAACCCCGAGCTACGCGCCTCCGCCAACCATGGCAAGCCTCCCATAGCTGCTACATCCAAGCCCGGCGCCTTCAAGGAAACTGGCGCAGTAGCCGCCAAAGAAGGTGGAACGGTTCACACCGCTCCAGCCGCGTCCGCGAACAACACTGCTCGCCCCGCCAATGAGACCACTCGCCAGAACACCGAGACCGCGCGCCCTACCAACGAAACCCCTCGCCCGGCCGCAGAGGCTTCTCGCTCCAACGCCGATAACAATCGCCCACCCACCGAGACCACGCGCCCAAGCCCAACAGTCCATGTCAAGGATCTTCCGCCAGCGGACCACTTCGCCGCTCCAAACACTGGCAACGCCAAACAAGACCAGAAATATCAGCAACAACAGCAAAAACTCCAAGTACAGCAAGTCAATGAGCGCCAAAAACTCCAGACCAGACAGGAGCAAGATCACCAGCGCATCCCCCAACAACCGGCAAATGAACCGAAACAACAAAAGCTAGAACAGGTTCACCAGCAGCAAACGCAGCAGTTGGCGCAGAAACATACTCAACAACAACAGCAGTTGCAGCAGCGCCAGCAACCTGCCTCACACCAACCCGCCCCCAAACCAGAAGAAAAACAAAAGCCTGCGGGCCAGTAGAAACGTCACGGGCCGAATCGCCCTGATATATTGACGCTATGCCCCAGGCTTCGACAATCTCGGAGCCTGGGGCATTTAGCCTTTCACGCTCGTCACAAACCTGGCCCCATTGGCAACCCCGTACCCGCCACCCGTCGCTTCCCTCCTCCGCCCAAGCCAGGTGAAGAGGTTTCATCTCTTTGAGGTTTGGTTCACAGTGGCGCAGACTTCAGTCTGTGCCTCTTCCCAGCTCACCCTTGCCTGGGAATTCAGACGGACGGAAAATCAGTCTGAAGTGCGCAAGCAGATCAACTTACGACCGGCGACGGTCGTCAGGAGCGGCGGCTATTCCCAGGCGGCGAAGCTCGTCCGCGTAATACTTGCGGTAGAGGATGTCCCATTCCTCACTGCCTTCGAGGATTTCCTTTTTCTGCGAGGTGATTTTTTTGCGGACTTCGAGGTCAGCCTTTTCCTCTTCGTGGAGCGTGGCGGTCAGAATCTGCACCACCTGCTGGCGGATGGTGTCGCGGTCTTCGACAAATTCCACGTCGTCGCTGGAAACAAGTACGTCTGTGATTTGATGAGAGATTCGGACAATCTTTTCGCGGCTCAGTCGCATTCCAGTCGCTTGCCCTCGAGTCTTTCAGTTCTGCTCAACATCTGCACAACCACAATTGGCTGCGCCAGCGTAAAACTTGCAATCCAGGCACAGTCAAGAGTGGCTGTGCTACCGCAGAACCAGCTTGCGGTCGCGCGCCAGTTGCTGCTTCACCCTTTTGTACATTTCCTGGTAGGAGACGCTCGTGCGCCGCATTTCTTCCTGATGCTCGGTGAGGATCTGGCGCACTTCGTCGTTCAGCCGGTCTTCGACGGTGATCTCTTCCATCATCCGCTGCCGCAACCGCTGCGCCACCGCGTCCGCCACCTTCGTCTCAATCAACTTCCCTTCCACCAGCCGCTTCACCACTTCCGTTGCCATGTATCCGACGTAATCTCGTGCGATCAGCATCCCAGAGTGAGTCCTTTGCGCGTAAGCAAGACAAGGAGTTTACTGGCTGTCCCTACAAAGTGCAAGGAACCGGAATTCTGTAACACTGGCACACTCTTGTGCGGTATTTGGAATCGTCGTGGCGGGCGCATAGCCAGGATTGGCTGTGCCACGGCCGACGGAAGTCTGGAAACGTTCAGAACAAAGAGATTGCTGCAACTGATCTCAAACCGGCAGCTCGTCTGCCGCGGAGAAGAAATGGAGGCGCGGGGCGGGATCGAACCGCCGATAAAGGTTTTGCAGACCTTTGCCTTACCACTTGGCGACCGCGCCCTGGTTGCAAGGAGCTCATACCAGGAGCCCAACAGCTCCCACGTGAAGGGCGTGTTCAAGCCCTGGACCAAACAATTGCCACAATGATACCATCATCTCGGTCGACGATTTTCACCCAAATCTTGCTCCCCTGTTGAAAAATGAATCCAGCCCATCGCAACACCGGAAACCAAGACCCAAAATCGGCTCGTCGCGCGCCATGGGCCATCCCGTTTGACGCGTTTGAGGCGCAAAAGGTCCTGCGCGGCCCGCAACAAGATTGTTTCACAGCCGATGGCCGTCAAAAAAGCCAGCAGCGACCGCGTTGACGCTGCTGGCCGCTTCCTGTACGATAACTTCGATAAGGGCGCTTAGCTCAGCGGTTAGAGCGTTCGGTTTACACCCGAAAGGTCGTCCGTTCAAATCGGACAGTGCCCACCATTGTGTTGCAGGACCTGTGAAGTTTCCGCCCTTCAGCAAGTACGTAGCTCAGTTAGCATGCTGCCACCGCCGCGAGATGCGTCAAAGATCCTTGTAATATTTGCATCCGCCCATTACTTGGTGTCCCCCGACTGTTCCTCGCTTGCCAATCAATAAGGATCCTTTTTGCACTTGCCGGAGGGCCCTTTTTGCCGAACCTTGAAGACAACGAACACAGGGAGCAGAACACCATGACCATTCATCTCACGCCGGAGCAGGAGCGACCGATTCAAGCCGTCATTAGTGGAGTGCCTATGACTCCGTCGAGGAAGCTGTGGAGGCTGCTTTAACACCCGTTGTCCCCCGCGAAGGTCCATCGAACAGCTGCGCGCGGAATCTGCGCGGCTGACGACGGAGGCCGGCCGCCTCTCCACCGAGGAAATTCCCAGGAAGGACGGTTTTGAAATCGCGAACGGATGCGGCGTTCACTCGTCCGGGCATTCGGACAGTCGTCACCAGCAATTCAACGCACCGCAAGCGCTTTGATCCAGTACCAGTAAAGCGGCGGTCGACCCAAAGCCTGATACGTTGTTCTCAACCCAAAGCAGCCTTCCTTTCAACAAAACTTCTTCGCGTATCGGCGTCTTTAAAGAGGAGAAAACGACGCTTTAAGCTGAACTTCAGCATCATGGTTCTCATCTTGACAGTCAGTAGGAGAGGTGTATTCTTTCTCTTGAGCCTCGGGAGGCAGTGATCTATGGCGGATAAGCCGGCTGATCTCGTCCAAGGCAGTTTGGACATGCCCATTCTGACTACGCTGGCGCCGGAACCCATGCACGGATATGGAATCGCCGTCCGGCTCGAACAGATGCGCAAGGGCGTTTTCCGGCTCAATGCAGGTTCGCTGTTTGTCGCCTTTCAGCGCCTGCAACGAGCGGGGCTGATCAGAAGCGAATGGAAAGCCACCGAGAATAGCAGGCGCGCAAAGTATTACGTCCCGCGAGACCAGGGACGAAACAGGCTCAACACTGAAACGCGAGAATGGGGAGGGCAAGCGGGGGCGATCGCCAGAATCTTGGAGGCGTCGTAAGCGAATCATGTCATTGCTGCGCAGCATGGCGGATGGGCTCCGATCGCTGTTCCGCAAAGAGCAGGTCGGCCAGGAGCTGGACGAAGAACTAAACGACTTCCTGGAGATGGCAGTCGAAGAGAAGATGAAGCGGGGGATCAGGCGCAAAGATGCCCTTCGTGCCGTGCGCTTGGAGCGGGGGAGTCTCGAAGTTACGAAGGAAGTGGTCCGCTCCGCCAATTGGGAATCTCAGGTGGAGGCGTGCTGGCAAGACTTACGCTTTGCTGTCCGCGTCCTGCGCAAGAACTCTGGCTTCGCAGCGGTTGCCATCCTCACACTCGCACTCGGCATTGGCGCGAACACGGCCATCTTCAGCGTGGTGCAAGGCGTCCTTTTGGCCCCTCTGCCTTACCGCGAGCCTGATCGATTGGTCACAGTCTGGCTTAACAATTTCCGGCTGAAGAGTCCCACCGATCTCTCTTATCGTGATTTTATAGACTGGGAGCACGATGCCCCACCCTTCGAGAAAATGTCGGCGTACGCTTGGCGCAGTTTCGATTTATCGAGCCCCGGAAATCCCGAACACCTCGAGGGCAGGGAAATTTCCGCGACCTTCCTCAGTACGCTGGGTGTGGAGCTGGCGCTGGGGCGGGAATTTTCCGCAGAAGAAGACCGCAACGGCGGCGCGCCAGTGTCCATCATCAGCAACGGCCTGTGGCGAGATCGGTTCGGCGGCAGCACAACGGCACTAGGCAAGTCCATTGTGCTGGATGGTGTGGAAACCACAGTCGTCGGAGTACTCCAGCCGGGTTTTCGCTTTGGAACCGACTACGCCGATGTTTATATACCGATCGGACAGCGGAAACTCGTAGACGCGAACGATCGTACGGTTCATGACGTCGCGTGTATTGCCCGCCTGAAACGCGGAGTCAGCCTGAGCCAAGCCGACGCGCAGATGAACGCGATTCAGGAAAATATTGATCGCCTCAATCCCGAGACCGAGCAGGGGTTGGGAGCTAAGATACTCCCGGCCAAGGAGCTGCTCGTAGGCGATGCACGCAGCACGCTTTTGCTCTTGCTGGGAGCCGTCGGCGTGGTGTTGTTGATCGCGTGCGCGAACGTGGCTAGTCTTCTGCTGGCGCGTTCGGCCGGGCGCGCGCGCGAATTTTCGATTCGCGCGGCTCTCGGCGCTGGCCGCGGACGTATTGTGCGGCAGCTAGTCACAGAAAGCGTCCTTCTTTCGGTTTTGGGGGGAGTGCTGGGTTTGGCGGCAGCAAAATGGGGACTTAACGCGGTGTTGGCAACGCTGGCCGCGGATTTGCCTCGCAGCGACAACATCCACGTGAATGCTTCTGTACTTTTCTTCGCGCTGGGCGTTTCGATTGCGGTTGGTTTTCTGTTTGGTCTGGCGCCCGCACACAGGAGTTCAAGGGTGGATCTGCAACCGTCGCTCCAGGAGGGAGGTCGCGGATCAACGGGCAGGCACCACCGTATGCAAAGTGGACTGGTAATCGTTCAAATAGCTCTGACACTGGTTTTACTGGCAGGCGCCGGATTGCTGTTCCGCACGATCCAACATATGTGGAAAGCGGACCTCGGCTTTGAATCGCGGCATGTTCTAACCTTTCAAGTCGGACTCTCACCTTCGGCGACCAAGACGGGAGCAGGCGTGCGAGCCGCCTACCAGCAGTTGCTGGACCGCATTCGTCAGATTCCAGGCGTTCAGGGCGCAGGAATTACTACGGAAGTGCCGATGACTCATCAAATCAACTCCATCCCTTTCTGGGTTGACTCGCACCGACCAGCGTCCGTAGCCGAAGCACCACGCACGTTGGGATTTATAACCGACCCTGAGTTTCTGCAAACTATGCGAATACCGCTCATCCGAGGCCGGTTCATCAGTCAACAGGACACCATCAACTCGTCTTTGGTCGCCGTGATTGACAGCGAACTGGCGCGAACTTATTTTCCGGGTAAGGACCCCATCGGTCGGACCATAACGTTTCCTCAGGTCGGCGACTATCGGATTGTCGGCGTTGTGGGTCACGTGCAGCACTGGCAAGTGGGTTTCTCCAGCCCTTTCATGCAAAATCAATCCTACGTTTCTATTTACCAGGTGCAGGACCGATGGATGACTACGATTGACACATGGACGTGGGTCGTGGTTCGCACACCGCTGGACGTCTCGATCATGCTGCCCGAGATCAGAGAGGCAGTCTACAGAGCGGCGAGCGATCAAACCGTTTACCATGCGCAAACCATGGCCGAGATTGTTTCCGAATCCATGTCGCCGCAACGATTCCCGTTGATTCTGCTGGGGAGCTTTGCAAGCTTGGCATTGCTTTTGGCGTCCATCGGAATTTATGGCGTCATCTCTTATTCGGTGACGCAACGCGCGCACGAGATCGGGATTCGCATGGCGCTTGGTGCGGAGAAGCGGGATGTTTTTCGCATGGTCGTGGTGCAAGGCCTGAGCCTGGCTTTTGCCGGCCTCGTCATTGGGGTGACGGCCGCGCTAGTTCTCACGCGTCTTCTGTTGAGCTTCTCCCACCTGCTCTATGGAGTTGGCGCGAGCGACCCCGCAACGCTCGCAAGCGTTTCGGCGGTACTGATTGGCGTTGCCATTCTGGCGTGTTACCTTCCCGCCCGACGAGCGATGCGCGTCGACCCAATGGTGGCTTTGCGTTACGAATAGCCCGCCTCTTTGTTGATCCAGGACGAGCTGAGACGCTTTAACCTCGCCTCGACCGAAACTAGCGCAGTCTATGCCGGAAGAAACAGTCACGGCAGTCCGATTCAATCCCATTCTGAGACACCAAGTCGTCGTGCGTCTCACATTCGCCGTACTGCTGAGTAAAGCGGCATCAATCGGGGAGGTGATACCGCTAGCGAAGCGATTGCGACGTTCGGACCCTTGACTCTCGGAGTTACTCCGGCTAACGTCAGAAAACCGTCCAGGACCGTCGTCCCTCTGGAGCGTGCCGGCCATGAAGAAATGTTACGCCTTGAGCTGTCTCCTCGCGCTGCCGCTTGCAGCCAACACGGTCCGGATCTACCAAACAAACAGCGCAGGCGATGCAGTTGACATCATCGATGCAGCGACGAACACAGTCGTGTTGCAGGTTAAGGACATCGAAGTACCCCATGGGGTCGCCTTCTCTCCCGACGGATCCCGAGCCTACATAAGCTGTGAGGCCGAGAACACCCTATGGGCTACAGATACAAAGACGGGAAAACTTCTTGGCAAGGCCTCTCTGAGTGGTCATCCCAACAACATAGCAATTTCGAAGGATGGACGGCGAGTCTTCGTCGGTATCGTGGCCGATCCGGGGGCGGTCGAGGTGGTGGACACAGCCTCCCTAAAGAGCATCAAGAGCATCGCCGTGAAAGGCGGCGTGCACAATACCTATATGACCCCGGATGGCAAATTCGTAGTTGCAGGCTCAGTTGTAGGAAAGATTCTGACGGTGATTGATGCCCAAGCCTTACAGCCTGTCTGGGAGCTGCCATTCGACAGAGGTGTGCGGCCCATAGCGCTCGAAACGGGTGACGATGGCTCGACTAGTAGGATGTTCGTCCAGCTTTCCGGTCTTCACGGGTTTGCGGTGGTGAACTTTAAAACGCACGAAGTAGTGGCTGTGATTAAGCTGCCCGATCAGCCCATGGGCGGAACAGCCCAGGCAGGTGCTCCCTCCCACGGCATCGGCGTCTCCCCCGACGGCAAGACGCTGTGGGTCAACAGCTCGCTTGCGAATGCTGTCTTTGCTTACTCCCTCCCCGATCTAAAGGTTCTGGGATACGTTCGCACCGGAGAGGTACCGGACTGGCTCACGTTCACGCCCGACGGCACAAGACTTTACGTTGCCAATTCTGGGGCGAATTCGGTGTCAGTCATAGACACGACGACACGGAAACAAGTGGCCGTCATCCCGGTGGGTGAAGTACCCAAGCGCAACGGTGCGGTGGTGATTCCCTAGATTTTTTCAGGGCGTTGTCGATGGGTTTATTCTTGCTTTGCGGACCCAATCAGCCAACACCCGCCAATCGGGGTCATTCTGGGATGCGAATTGCCGGCCTCCGCTATGGAAAGCGTCGCCACCCCCCTTCGGCGAGAGCGGGTGCAGCAGAAGGCGACTCGCGGTCGGATCGCCAGGAGTTACCAGCCGGGAGACGATCTCGAAGTTGCGCCGCGATTGCTCCTCGGTCCAAGTGGTGCTCCCGGCCGGCAGAGGCTGCAAACGGAAAGCATTATTGCTTCCCACATGGCACACGACACAGCGAGCGTGGCCGGGACGCTTTTTCAAAAAGATCGGCTCGATGCGCGTCTTGTAATACTCGAAGTCAAGAGATTGAGTTGGTGACTGTCCCGCGGCGAACAAAGCAGCCGTTTGCAGAAAAAGGACGATCACCGCTAGTCTTGAGAGTGGTATCGGGGTCACAAGCACAGGCTTCGTTCTTTTTCGCTCCGGGAAGCCTCCAAACTCAAAAGCGAAGTCGCACTTCATTCTTGCCACCTCGATAACAGCTAGCGATTCGCGTATCCTACCAAATCTCGTTGTCGGTTAGCGTCCGTGCGCTTCGACCGGCCTGCGGACCAGTGGCGCCAAGCGGCTGGGAGTGTGAACACAAGCATATGGCGCGTCGACGGTTCGACCTTGCGGCCCTTCGGCTAAGAACCGCACGGTCGGTTATCCCGGACCATGTCCAGCCCCCACCTAGTTTCTAGAAAGCTACTCTTCAGAGAAGCGTCATCACTTTTGATGTGCGTTCAGTTCGTCGAGCTTGCGCTTTAACTGTTCAAGCTTCTGTCCAGCCTCGCCGAGCTTGCCTTCTGCCGTTAGTCGCTGGTAATCGGCGAGATCTTTGGCCGCTCCCATGATAAGTGCGTTCGCCTCCGCCGCAGGCTTGGTCGCGGAGGACGACGGCCCTGCACTTCGCTCCGGTTCCACGGGGACATTTGTGCCGGTTAGCGACGAGACCTCTCCCCCAAAGAGAGCCCTCATCGCCGAGTCGAAGGTCGGACCATATGCGAGCCGGTCTTGCAGCGCGAGCACCACCAGACGCAACTCCGGCATCGGACTGCGCTCGGCCTGCAGGTAAATCGGTTCCGCATACAAGAGCGCGTGTCCGCACGGAATTACCAGCAGAGTGCCTCGCCGCACGTGGGAACCCTGCTGATTCCACAGTGTCAATTGTCCCGACAGCTGCGCGTTCTGATCGATTCGCGCTTCGATTTGCAGAGGGCCGTCGACTAGCTTCGTTTTCGGGAAATCGTAGACGACTGATGTACCGTATTTGTCGCCGTCGCTGCGGCCAGCAATCCAGCCAATCAGATTGTTACGGTTGGCCGGCGTGAACGGCAGAATCTCCACGAACTCGATGGCCGTTTCGCCCGGCAGTTTCATCAGCACGAAGTTCGGTTCCATGGCCTGCGTCTTCTGCTGACCGGACTCGTCCATGCCGACTTCCGACGCGACGGTCCACAGGTCCTCACGGTTATAGAAAACTTGCGGATCGGTCATGTGATAAAGGCCGTAAACGGCCGCCTGCAATTTAAGCAACAACTCTGGATACCGCACGTGTTTGCGCAGCGCCGGCGGCATGTCCGCTGCATCCTTGAACAAAACCGGAAAAATCTGGCGGTACGCCATGATGATTGGGTCCTGCGGGTCGAACACGTAGAACGTCGTGGTCCCATCGTAGGCGTCGATGACCGCCTTAACGCTATTCCGCATATAGTTAATGGGAGTGCTGCCGAGAGCATAGTGGCTCGAGTATGGATAGCTGTCCGAGGTCGAAAAGGCATCCATAATCCAAGACAGGCGACCATCGTCGCCCACGACGAGGTAGGGATCCGAATCGTAAGCGAGGAATGGCGTCAGTGCCGCCACTCGGTCGCGCACGTTGCGACGCATCAGCAGTCGGCTCTCCCGGTTGATATCATCGCTAAACGGGAGCTTCGTGAGGTCGCCTCGGTCGAACGCGATGAGAATGCGGCGAAGGAAAGCGCCGAGGACGATGCCGCCATTGCCCTGGTAAGACGTCAAACTGTTCGTCTGTCCTTGTGGGTAGTTGAATTCTTGTTGCCGCGTCTTCACGTAAACGTCGGTATTGGTGAGCTCGCCGAAATAGATCTCCGGCCGCCTTACAGCAATGCTCTCGACCGTGCTCTGAATGGGCATATTGCTCAGAATCAGTGTCGGCAATCCTTCGGGTGTGAACCCGTTCACAGGGTTCATGGTTATACCGTAGCCGTGGGTGTAAATGAGCTTCTCGTTGATCCAATTGCGGCTACTCTCCGGGAGCTTATCGACGTTAAGTTCGCGTGGGGCGAGCATCACCTGACGCATTGTGCCGTTGATTTCGTAGCGATCGATATCGATGTCGGGAAAGTCATAGTAGGTGCGGATTTCCTGAATTTGACGCAGGGTGTCCTGGAGTGCGCGCCAGTCCCATAGCCGGATGTTCTGCAGGGTAGCCTGATTGTTCGCCGGATCGGCCGCTTCGACGGTCGTCTCAGCCGGAAATTCGCGCTGCGCGAGACGATCCAATCCATACGCCTGCCGCGTTAAGTCAATGTTGTAGGCGATATAGGGTCGCTCGCGAACCAGTTCGTTTGGCTTGACGATAAAGCTGCTGACGTACCAGCCGATTATCTGAAGGACGATATAACAGACGGCGGCTGGAGCCACTGCTGCCAGCAACCAGCGGGCGCGCGGCGCCGATACGACGTTGATGGTTGCAATCGCAGCTCCGAGAACGAGCGCGGCACAGACGGCAAGCATTCCAGGAAGCATGACGTGCGCATCCGTGTAAGTCACCCCGCCAAAGATCGTATGTTCGTCGAACAATCGCTCGAATCGGGCGATGTAGGCGCGCATCGCGAGAATCAGCAACAAGAAGGCAACCGCGATGGAGAACCCGCGCCACGGCAGTGACAAGTATCTGCCTTGGCTTCGCGCGAGTATGCGAGTGCCGCCAGTAATGAAAATAAAGAAAACGGCGATCACGCAGGCAATCGTGGCTAGCGTCAGTAGCCAGCCGGTGATGAACTGCCATCCAGGCAGAGTGAATAGATAAAAGCTGATCGCCTTGCTGAAGATCGGATCCACAGCGCCACCGGTCGTGCGCGGTGCGTACCAATAGAGCGCGAGCGTCGGCCACTCCATCATGACGCTGGCTCCGGTTACGACGGCGATGACGAGGGAGACCAGGAGACCGAGGAGGCGCAGAATGCCCGCGATTGGAAGCTTCAACGGCTGCCCGCCGATGACGATTCTGTGATCGTCCGGCAAATCGGACTGGCACGCCCACCTCAGCGCTAGGAACCATCCGTACAGAAAAAGAAATGTGATAGCAAAAAATGCCGCAAAGACCGTCCATTGAAGGATGAGCGTCTTCCGGAACACATCCCCGTAACCGAGCGACCCGAACCAGAGGCCGTCGATGTAATACGATAACGCCGTCCGGCTGCTGAAAATGACGACGGCAACGATGGCAAGAACAAGGAACAACAGGCGCCGGTGCCGCCGCGGGGGTTGCTGCCAGTCGACTATATCGGGCATCACCTTACCCTGCTTTCAGGAGCGCTGCCGTCGGGATTACCGAGCAGACCCAATTGTACGCTGTCTCCTATCGTTACCGTGGACTATCGCCGCCCGGGCGCGATCATTTCATCTGCGACCGAAGACGGAGGGATTAACGAACTCCTTGTGAATCCCTCTGCACTTTCCGACTAGCGCGGACCCGGCCGCCAGCGCGACGACCGCACGGCCATCGGCAATTCTTTAGCACACAATAAATGAAACCGGCCGGTCTCATCGCACGGGTTTGCCGAACGCCACTCGAAAATCGACCAGGCAGTGTTCGAGGTGATTATCCGGCACGGGTTCGCTCCTTTGGCGCAGGATGGACTCTGTTTCCAGGCCCGCCAGCTGCTTCGTTCGGGTCGCAACGTGCAGCACCGTAAGCCTGGATCGGTGTTCCAAGGGCAGGGCAAAGCCAGCTTCCTTTTCCGCGCCCGGCCCGAAGTCCGTGGCAGACAGGATGTGCTTGAATGCAGCCTCATAGAGCGGTTCCGAAGGCGCAGCTGGTCCAACCGTCAACATTGGAACGGCAGATTGCCGGAACATCTGCTCGGCGTTCGAACCGAGCAGAACTTTTTGTACGCTCGCCATTTTCTCGATGAGTCTGGGAATTGCGGCCCACAGCGTACCTTCTTTGACCGCGATTTCGTGCGGCACGTTGACAAGGCGACCCGAGGGCACGAGCTTGGCCATGCCATTCTTGGCTTCCTGACGGTATTTCGCCTGTCTTGCAACAGCGAGATCTGCGGCGATCATCGAGTATCCGTCTAGCGTGATGATGTGTGTCAACTAGAGGAGCGACCCGTAGTACCGGCTAGCGAGAGGGCATATTCGAGAGCGCGGTCTGAAGCTTTAAAAAATCCGTCGCCAGCAGAATATCGTCTGGCGAAACTTTCGGGTTCGGGCACATCCTTTATCACAATTTTTGTTTTGTGTCTTGCATAGTTTGTTGTTCGCGAATCAGGTCAGCCACCTTTCCGAAAAAGTGTTTCCTGAATTCCGCAACTGGCCCTACTGCGCCTCGTGTTTGCCGCCAGTCTGTTCCTAGGGCTTTTTTGCTGGCAGTGACCAACATTACTTCTCGTCGTGATGCAAATCACCTTGCACACCGCATTTCCGGAAAAACTCGGTTAGAATCTGAGGTGCTGTTTGTTTAGCCGTTCACCCCATGAAACGGCTCAAGTGTCGAGGCCCGTCGTCACAAGCCCCAGTGATTTGTGTCACGGCCCCTAGATTGACACCTTGAGACTTAGCTGACCTCGGAGAAACCTATGACACTTCCCTCAACCATCGTCGATGGAAACGAAGCGGTCGCAGACGTCGCCTATCGCCTGAACGAAGTCATTGCTATCTATCCCATCACCCCGTCTTCCCCCATGGGTGAGTGGTCCGACCAGTGGCAACACGAAGGCCGCATGAATATTTGGGGGGCCATCCCTACGGTCATTGAGATGCAATCCGAAGGAGGCGCAGCCGGAGCGCTCCACGGGGCCCTTCAGGCCGGCGCCTTGAGTACGACCTTTACGGCTTCCCAAGGCCTGCTGCTCATGATTCCCAACATGTACAAGATTGCCGGCGAATTGACTCCTGCCGTGATTCACGTGGCGGCGCGAACTGTAGCCGCACACGCGCTTTCAATCTTTGGGGATCACAGCGACGTCATGGCCGCCCGAGCCACGGGCTTCGCTTTGCTCTGCTCCAACTCCGTGCAAGAAGCGAGCGATTTTGCACTCATCGCGGAGGCTGCCACGCTGGAATCTCGCATCCCTTTTCTTCATTTTTTTGACGGTTTTCGAACCTCGCATGAACTCAACCAGATTATTCCGTTGAGCGATGATGACCTTCGCGCGCTCATGGATGAGACGCTGGTTCGCAAGCACCGCCAGCGCGGCTTGACCCCCGACCATCCTGCTCTCCGTGGTACGGCGCAGAACCCTGATGTTTTTTTCCAATCGCGCGAAGCGAGTAACCCTTTCTACCGGGCGTGCCCAACCATCGTGCAGGACGTCATGGACCGCTTCGCAGAACGTTTCGGGAGGAGTTACAAGCTATTTGACTACGTTGGCGCAGCGGATGCAGATCGCATCATCGTCATGATGGGCTCGGGTGCCGGCGCCGCAGAAGAGGCCATCGAACAGCTGCAACTCCAAGGGGAAAAGGTAGGCCTGCTCAAGATTCGCCTGTTCAGACCTTTCGCAGTGGACGCCTTCCTGTCTTCGATTCCGAAGACAGTTTCTGGTGTTGCCGTGCTGGACCGTACCAAGGAGCCCGGCAGCATCGGCGAACCCCTTTATCTTGACGTCATGACGGCCCTCCACGAGTCCGGTTCGCTTTCACAGTCCCTGCCGCGGATCATTGGCGGCCGGTATGGCCTTTCTTCCAAGGAATTTACGCCGGCAATGGCCAAGGGCGTGTTCGACGAACTAAAGAGGTCGGCTCCGAAAAACCATTTTACGGTGGGAATTCGTGATGATGTCACGCACACAAGTCTAGAATACGATCCAGAGTTTTCTACCGAGGATCCCGTGACGGTGCGCGCTATGTTTTTCGGCCTGGGCTCGGATGGAACCGTCGGTGCTAACAAGAATTCGATCAAAATCATTGGAAAGCGCGCGAACACGTATGCCCAGGGCTACTTCGTCTACGATTCCAAGAAGGCCGGATCTGTCACAGTTTCGCACCTCCGGTTTGGTCCCCGCCCAATCCGGTCTTCCTATCTGATCAGTAAGGCCAATTTTGTCGCTTGTCACCAATTCCAATTCCTCGAACGCATGGACGTGCTGAAGACGGCGGAACCCGGCGCGACGTTCTTGTTGAACGCTCCCTTTTCATCTGCGGAAGTATGGAACCATCTGCCCAGGCCCGTGCAAGAAGACATTCTCGGGAAGAAACTCAACTTCTATGTCATCGACGCCTACAAGGTCGCGCGCGATACTGGCATGGGCAACCGCATGAACACCATTATGCAGACCTGCTTCTTTGCGATCAGCGGTGTTCTGCCTCGTGAACAAGCAATCGAAGCTATCAAGGATGCGATCCGTGACACCTACGGAAAGCGCGGAGAGGCAGTGGTGGCGAAGAACTTTGCCGCAGTCGATCAAACTCTGGCCCAGCTTCACCGAGTGTCCGTTCCCGATCACGCGTCCAGTAGCTTGCCGATCTTGCCTCCAGTGCCACATCAGGCACCCGAATTCGTCCGCAACATGCTGGGGGCGATGATTGCTGGACAGGGCGACTCCCTTCCCGTGAGTGCAATGCCCATCGACGGAACGTTTCTCACTGGCACCTCCAGATGGGAGAAACGCAATATCGCCCAGGAAATTCCTGTGTGGGATGAGGGACTGTGCATCCAGTGCGGAAAATGCGTTCTCGTGTGTCCGCACGCCGTCATCCGCGCGAAACTCTACGATTCTTCGCGGCTCACAGACGCTCCCCCAGCTTTCAAATCAACCAAACCCCGCTGGCGCGAGTTCGAAAGCCTGCGCTACACACTCCAGGTGTCACCTGAGGATTGCACCGGATGCCGGCTGTGCGTCGAGGTCTGCCCGGTCAAGAGCAAGAGCGAAGCGAAACACAAGGCCATCAACATGACGCCTCAAGAGCCGCTGCGCAAACAGGAGAGCGCCAATTGGGATTTCTTCGCCGCCCTCCCGGACTTCGACCGCGAAGGCCTGGTTCACACTCACGTCAAAGATGTGCAACTCCTCGAACCGCTCTTCGAGTTCTCCGGAGCTTGTGCGGGCTGTGGCGAAACGCCGTACCTCAAACTCCTGACGCAATTGTTTGGGGACCGTCTGCTCATTGCCAACGCCACTGGCTGCTCCTCGATTTACGGTGGCAATTTGCCTACGACTCCTTACACCACCAACCGGCAAGGGCGAGGCCCGGCATGGTCTAACTCCTTGTTCGAAGACAATGCGGAATTCGGACTCGGCATGCGGTTGGCCGCCACCAAGCAAACCGACTACGCGAGAATTCTTCTCGCGCGGCAGGCCTCTCTTCTTGGAGATGTGCTCGTTCAAGATCTGCTGGCGGCCGATCAATCGAGTGAAGCTGGCATCGCTCGACAACGGGAACGCGTTGCTGAGCTAAAGAAAAAGCTATCCTCGCTAAATTCGCCGGACGCGCAAAACTTGATCGTCGTCGCGGACTCGCTGGTTCGCAAAAGCGTGTGGCTGGTTGGCGGTGATGGTTGGGCCTACGACATCGGCGCGGGCGGGCTCGACCACGTTTTGGGCTCCGGCGCCAATGTAAACGTCCTCGTGCTCGACACGGAAGTCTATTCGAACACCGGCGGCCAGGCGTCCAAGGCTACACCTCGAGCGGCCGTTGCCAAATACGCCACCGGGGGCAAGCGCACCGTCAAGAAAGATCTGGCCTTGGAGGCTATCAGCTACGGCTCGGTTTATGTGGCACGGGTCGCGATGGGCGGCAGCGACACGCAGACAGTGAAAGCCTTCCTCGAAGCGGAAGCCTACGATGGACCTTCGCTCATCATCGCATACAGCCACTGCATTGCTCACGGATACGACATGGTTTTCGGAATGGAACAGCAGAAAGCCGCCGTGCTCTCCGGCTACTGGCCCTTGATGCGCTACGACCCTGCTCTGCGCCTTCAAGGGAAGAACCCATTTCAGCTGGATTGCCGAGCGCCCACCATACCGTTGCAGAAATATGCCTATCAGGAGGCGCGGTATTCCACCCTCGCGCGCAGCAATCCAGAAGTGGCGCGCGACCTGCTCTTACTCGCGCAGGCTGATGTCGACCGGCGTTGGAGGGTCTATTCCAACCTTGCGGCGACATCGGAAACGCCCAACATTGTGCAGCCCGAACTTGTCGCTTCCGAGAGAGAAACCTCGCCAGAGGGAGAAACAAAATGATTGATCTTACGACGACGTACCTGGGTATCCCGCTGCGTTCGCCCATCGTCGCATCCGCCTCTCCACTGTGCGATTCGCTCGAAAACATCCGGCGTTTCGAGGAAAACGGCGTCGGTGCGGTGGTGTTGCCTTCTCTGTTTGAAGAACAGCTCGAGTTGGAAAGTCACGCCGTCCATGCTGACCTTTCTCGCGGAGCGGAGAGCTTCGCGGAGTCGCTGAACTATTTTCCGGACTTGCATAACTACAATCTAGGGCCTGAGGCCTACCTGGAACTGATTCACAAGGCAAAACAGAGCGTCTCCATCCCGGTAATCGCCAGTCTGAACGGTGTCTCCTTGGGTGGATGGACTAGGTACGCCCAGCTAGTCGAGCAAGCCGGAGCCGCAGCACTCGAGCTAAACATCTACGACATCGTCACCGACGCTCATCACCAAGGATCCAGGGTGGAACAGGACTATTGTGAGCTGGTAAAGCGAATCAAAGAAAGCGTCCACATCCCTGTGGCTGTAAAGATTTCTCCTTTCTTTACCGCTATGGCCAACGTGGCCAAGCAATTGGACGACGCAGGCGCCGATGGGCTGGTGCTCTTCAATCGCTTCTACCAGCCGGACATCGACATAGATGCCCTAGAAATCGTCCCCAGCCTCACGTTAAGTCAATCGCCGGAATTGCGTTTGCGACTTCACTGGGTGGCCATCCTTTACGAAAACGTAGGCGCCAATTTAGCCGTCACTGGCGGCGTACACACGGCCCGCGATGTTCTCAAAGCGATGATGGCCGGCGCGCATATCGCCATGATGACTTCGGCGTTCTTCCAAAATGGCATCAGGCACGCCAGCGTGATGTTGCGCGAGATGACGCAATGGATGGAGGAGCATGAATACGAGTCGGTTCGGCAGATGCGAGGCAGCATGAGTCGGCGCTCAGTGCCCAATCCGTCGGCCTTCGATCGCGCCAACTATCTTCGAGTACTTAGCTCCTACACTCTAAACCCCGGCCGTTCCACGACTGGCGAGTCTTCCGCCACTGCAAAGACGGAATGACCTATCGCCAGCTTTCCATTTTGTCCTCGACAATCGTCCAGCTCTTGCTCGGAAGCGAGAGTTATCCTAATCGCCCCGGCGACGAGAGCGCGGAAGTGAACTACCGCCACCGGTCTCCGAAGGGCAACCGCCAAAAGCGCCGGATTCTCAATCAGTCTGCCAACGCCGCCGTCAAGGCCGAGGGAACTATCTTCGAAATGGTCTATCGCCGTACGGTACCGCGTCCGGGTCATAAACAAACGATCGGAGCAGTTGCCCATCGGCAGGACGGATATGCGCGGCGTTGCCGTCAAAATACGGATCTTCGAAAACGGAACTGGGCGGAGCCCTTGCAGTGCTGGTTGGTCATGCAATCGTCAAGCATTTATCAGGAGCAATCATGGGTCAAGATAGTTTTATTCCGGTTGCAACCAATGCCAGGTCGCGAAGCGAGCTCGTCGAGCGCGGGTTCAGTCGTCAGCCGCTCAGGGTTGATGTAGACATAGCGCGCTCGCTGGAAGCGTTATCCCATGCCGCCTGGTCCGTTCCAAAGGACAAATACTACGATGGGGGCGACAGGTATCGTTCCTTAAATC
>Ga0210403_10000275_pt1 | contig 57301 bp, 47 predicted proteins | sample IncBWC19MmetaG_FD_150863 | JGI IMG/M metagenome (GOLD analysis project Ga0210403, IMG submission 150863) | Forest soil microbial communities from Barre Woods Harvard Forest LTER site, Petersham, Massachusetts, United States - Inc-BW-C-19-M | ecosystem: Environmental > Terrestrial > Soil >...
GCAGGATCTCCACAGGAGACCCTTCTTTGACGTCCTTCGACAGGAAGAAATAGACTCCGCGGGAGCTAACATCGCGGGATTCCGTGTTGGTTTCTCCAACAGCTGCGCCCGTGGTCCATCTCACGGTAAGCGGCAGCCGCATGGAAAAACGTTGGGTAGTGCGGCGTTCAGAGCCGGTCAATGCGGGCCTCCCTCATCGAAGGCCAAAGTCTATCTGGCCTGTGCCCAATCAACAATAGGACTCAGGACACAAAATAAAAGCGGCATTTAAAAGTACCGATGTACTAGGACTCTACCCTCTCCGTACCAACTTGGAGCAACGGGCCGATCGAGCCCAACGGCACGTTTTCTGAGCTTAAACATTGTCCACTTCTCTTCATTTTTCATGGGATACCAGCGGATGGGAAAGCGTTCAAAGACAGTTACTCAGTCACGAAAATCAAACCCACAGTCTCAGCGAACACACGAAAGTCATGGTCGCGTGTCAGCAGGGGTATACCGTGGTCCACGCAACTTTGTGCGATGAGAGCGTCTCCAAGCAGCGCCTTGCGGCCCTTCGCCAAGACTCTTGCTCGCAATTCTCCAGCCCTCTGCCAATAGCCGGATTCAATCTGCATCAGAGGGAGTTCTTTCAGGCTTTCTGCTGTGCTGACGGGAATTTGGGAATCACTCAGTAATTCTGTAAGCACTGCGGGCACCATCAAAACCTGCCGATCCGCTAGCGCCTTGTCAAGAAATTGCACGTCCTCGCCCGTATCGCCCGTATCGCCCGTAAAGAAAGCGATCCACGTGCTGGTGTCCGCTGCAATCATCGGTCAGATTTCAGCTCCGCCAAACTTCTGCTAAATCGCACCTTCCCACGCATCTGACGCAACCGGGCATAGGCACGCGACGCCGCTACCAACTGCAGCCCGGTTCGAATAGTTTGCGTGATGCCGCTGCCGCTCGCCTGTTGGGCCTTGTCCAGCAACTCTGCAGGCAATTCCACAGTGACTTTGCGCGTATTCGCCATAACTAATTCTACCATATTTGATACCAGCATCGAGTATGGTATATCGTCCCCAATAACGAAAAACGCCGCCCATCGGGCGGCGCTTTCTTGAACTCTTGAACTTCCCCCTACGTCTGATCAATCAACCGGTGGTGAATCGCGTAGAGCGCCAATTCCAGCCGGTCCGACACGCCCAACTTATCGAAGATATTGTGCAGGTGGTTCTTCACCGTCTGCTCGGAGATAAACAGCTTTTCCCCAATTTCCTTGTTGCGGAAGCCCTGTGCCACCAGTTGCACGATCTCTTTTTCACGGTCGGAGAGCAGCGGCTTTTCCCGCCGCGGGCCCGATTCCGAAGACTTGGCAAACGCCTTCATCACCTCGGCGGTCATCCGGTTGTCCAACCAGATCTCGCCCGCGTGCACGCGGTGAATGCTCTTCACCAGCAAATCCGTCGCGGACTGTTTCAGCACCACGCCGCGGGCGCCCAGGCGCATCGCCCGCACCACGTCACGGTCGTCCTCGGCCGCCGTCAGCACGATCACGCGCGTTGGCGTCTGGTCGAAATTCACCTCTTCCAGCACCGCCAGCCCGTCTTTATCCGGCATGCGCAAATCGAGCAACAAAATGTCCGGCTTCAGCTTGGCGAGCAGCTTGATGCATTCCGTGCCGTTCTGCGCTTCGCCGACGATGGTGATATCTTCATCACCGTCAATCAATTTGCGGAGCCCGTCGCGAAAGATCGCGTGGTCGTCCGCCATCAGTATCCGAATTTGCTGTTTGGTCTTCGCCATATCAGCCGAGCGGTACCTCGATCGTTAAGCGCGCACCATGCCCCGGGTTCGATTCTACGGTCAGCACTCCCCCGACCGTGCGCGTTCTTTCCTTGATGGAAATCGGACCCAGCCGCAGGCGGTCAAGCTCATCCCCTGTGAATCGCCCGGCAAAGCTGAACCCCTCGCCGTTGTCGTCCACCACCAGGGTGAGCCGGCTGTCATCCTGCGACAGTTTTACCACGACATGGGAAGCCTTCGCATGCTTTTTTATGTTGTTAAGTGCTTCACGGTAAATCTGGAAAATCTCGCGGCAGACCCGGTCCGGAGCGTGCAGTTCGGCCGAATCCACCAGCAAATCGAGCGCCAGGGTGGATTCGTTCCGGTAGCGCTCCGCGAATCCCCGCATCAAATCGACCATATCGGCCGACTGCACGCGAAGCGGGCGCAGGTCGGTCACCAGGTGTCGCAGCTCCGCGCTTTCGTTCCGCACCGTCTGTTGCAGCCCAGCCAGCCCGGGTTCCACCTGCTCCACGTGGGTTGAAACCTTGCGCCGCAGCACGTCTATCTGGATTTCGATGCTCAGCAGCGTCTGCAGAATTCCGTCGTGCAAATCGCGCGAAATGCGCGAGCGCTCCGCCTCAATCGCGCGCGCGCGCAGGTGCCGCAGCATGAAAATATTTTCGAGCGATGCGCTGATGTGCGACGCGATCCGCTCAAACCACTCCAGGTGATTGGCGATAAAGGGTTCCTGCCCAGGCCGCCGGTTGATCAAAAATAAGCGGCCCGCGGCGTGTCCTTCCTGATCAAAGGCCACCGAAATAAAATTCTTGATGCCCAGCTCTTGCTGCGTCGGCCCCGGAATGCGGGGCAGGATTTTCAGCACCTGCTTGTTGCGGCGATCCCAGCCGAACCCGTCGCCGCGCCCTTCCAGCGAATTCCACGCCAGCGATGCTTCCATATCGTCCAGCAGGAACCCGTCCGCGCGCGTCAACGGCAGATTTTCCGGCACCAGCCGCTCGCCTTCGCCCGCGCGCATTCGCCAAATGAAAATCCTCTCCAGGTCCGTGTCGCGGTAGGCCAACAGCGCTTCTTCCGTCTGATACTCCGCGCAAAGCTCCTCCAGCAGCAGCCGCAGCGATTCCGCCAGGCCCAAATCCACGTGCATGGAGTTCGATATTCGCGACAGAAAATCCTGCTGGCCGGCGAATAGCCGGTTGCGGTCTCCCAAAAACGCCAGCCCCACCGTGCCCAGAAACGCCGCCGTAAACAGCGAAACCGAATACGCCAGGTCGCGCGAACCCGGCTCCGGCAGCTTCCAGTGCATCTGCAGCGCGAACCCCAGCATCAGCAAACCAAAGCACAGCGAAACCGAGTAGCTGAGGTTCCAGCGATAACCCGCGGCAAAGGCCACGAAGAACATCAGGAACCAGGTGGGAATCTGCTCCGGCGAAAGATAAAGAAAAATTCCGGCCGCAAGGATGTCGCAGACCAGCGGTAATCGCCAGTGATACCGCCGCAGCGCACGCTCCAGCACCAGAATCAGGATGGCCGCCAGCACATAGGCGATCAGAAAGGCCAGCGGACGTTCCACTTCGCGCGCCGGGCGCAACTCCAGCAAGCCGAGGATCGCCAGTGTCGCGGTCACCGGCCGCGCGTAGGCGAGCTGCAAGTCAAAATGTAACCGGTCAGCCGGCTGCGGATTCATGCGCGGAGACACACTTCCCACTGTAGTGGCCGAACTTCAGACCGGCCCCACGTAGTGGCCAGCCCGCAGGCTGGCTCTTTCTCCCAGTCTAACAACGCCCGCCAATCCGCCATCCAACTCGTAGCCGGCAGTTTCCACCTAGCCAAGACCTAATCAAGCAAACTCAACAGCGCCCCCGACCCCATCGGGTCCAACTCCGACTTTTGAGTGCGGGAGCAAAGCTCCCGCTTTTGCGAACATCGCCACACCACCCAATCAACCCGCACTCCACCCAACCCGCCCGCACCGCTGGCCACCTGTTATCTGATCGCTGTTATCCCTGATCCGCCACTCAGCCTGCCCTCACAACCCACACTTTTCCCCCACCAAACTTGCATGCTAAACTACCAACCAGTGGTGGGAGTAGCTCAGCTGGTAGAGCGTCGGTCTGTGGCACCGAATGTCGCGGGTTCAATCCCCGTCTCCCACCCCAAAACTCCCCATAAAACTCGAGCGATTTAGAGATTCCGAGAATCGAGACGTCGGAACTCCATTCAAAGTCGGCCCCAGGTTAGAGAGTCCTAAAATGCAAAGAGATACCGATAACCGAATCTCGTGGAGAGATCCGTCCATCGACACCTTAGACCCGGCCGAATTTTCAGACACAGAAAAATGCCTCCCGCCGTCAGAGGAAGGCCACGAAGCGACAAAGATGATGGGGAGAGTTCGGCACGGAGGCGGCACTAGCAGCCGATTTCCAGGTTAGACGACCTATAAATTCAAACTAATCGGGACTTAGCATGTCGCTTCCCATTATCTCAGGATGTAACATCGATATATGCGTGGGACCTCACAAAGAAATGTCGTGGCATTCGCAATGCTATTCTTTGCGGCAGGTTCGGCCGTTCATGCTCAATCGCAAACTGCGAAGGTTATGAAATTCAAACTTGAGGACTACGGATGGCAGTCTCTTCCCAAACCGCAGCACGGCGAATGGCCTCGAACGCGCGGCCAACTGATCGCGATTGATCATAAAGGCCGCGTTCTGGTAGGGTTCGTCGCACACGAGAATGACAAGCTGGCCACTCGCGAGCATCCTGGGCTCACATTCCATATTTTAACATTTGGTTCTGAAGGAAAGCTCGAACACTCCCTCTTAGTTCCTACCAAACATTTCTTCAATAACGGGCTGTATCTGGGTCCGAATGATCAAATGTTTGCTCTCGCTGACGATACCTTCCAAATGTTCTCGGAACAAAATGGAGCAGGGGCAGCCACCGAAGCGTGGAGTTCACTTGTCGGATGTTCTGCGACTTGTCAGATTCAGCAGTCACCCAGCCATCAGACACTAGTTATTCGTGAATCAAAAGATGGCACAAGTGGGTCCATTTACACGATCATCGATACTTCGTCGAAGCCACCTTCTCTCCGAACCTGCGCCAAAATGGCTTTTTCCGGGGAGATAATCACCGATAAATTCGCGTACTGGCCGGAATATGACCGAGACGATAACCAAACGGTCCGCTTCCCCTTTTGCGACGTGAATAATTTCCAGGAATTACCATTTATGCGCGGATTTGGTTTTTTCCCCCTAAATGATGACGTATTCCTTCAACTTGGCTCCGATAAAGACAGACGGGGTTTAATAAGGCTTGTTGGGCAGGACGGTAAAGTTAGGTTTCAGCACACAATGAGCGAGAAGAATGACGTTCCCCAATATTATGTTGGCTATTGGGCAACATCAAATGAGCGCGGTGACCGCTTTGCATTTACCGTGGACACGTGGCGCGGCGGGTCGCGTTTTTTTGATATTTCGGGAAAGCTCGTAGCTCGCCGCATCGTAGTGTACGACGAAAAAGGCAATGAACTCGCTTCTGTCCCAGTGAGCACGGCCTACAAACTTGATTTCGATTTTTCTCTCAGTCCCGACGGCCATCGCCTTGCGATTCTAGACGAAGGCACGGTAACAGTAGTCGATGTGCAATAAGAAGATCGAACACTATCCCCCATTGACATTCTCCCGCTGACACGCCACATTCTTTTCCGGCCCTGCTCGTCGCTTATGTCGCCGTGCATTGCCGCAACCTCAAGGAGTTTCCATGAAGCCGAAAGTATCGTCCAAATCCCCCAAAATTCTGGTGATCGACGTCGGCGGAACCAACGTCAAGATGCTCGCCTCCGGCCAGAAAGAGTCTCGGCGCTTCCCTTCCGGCCCCACTCTGACTCCCGGCGCCATGGTCAAACAGGTGAAGGAAGCCACAAAGGATTGGGAGTACGATCGCGTCTCCATCGGCTACCCCGGGCCGATCATCAATGACCGGCCGCTGCGCGAACCGCACAACTTGGGCAAGGGCTGGATGGCGTTCAATTTCGCGAAAGCTTTCGGTCTGCCGGTGAAAATCATCAATGACGCTTCGATGCAGGCGCTTGGCAGCTACGAAGGCGGGCACATGCTTTTTCTCGGACTTGGGACCGGCCTCGGTTCCGCGATGATCGTCGATGGGTTTCTTCAGCCCATGGAGCTTGCGCATCTGCTCTACAAAAAAGGGAAAACTTACGAAGACTATCTCGGCATTCGCGGCCTGGAACGCCTCGGCAAGAAAAAGTGGCGCCGCCACGTTGCGAAAGTCGTGGAACGTTTGAAGGAAGCTCTCGCCGCGGACTACGTCGTCCTCGGCGGAGGCAACAGCAAAAAGCTCGACACCCTGCCCGCCGGCGCCCGCCTCGGCAAAAACGAAAACGCCTTCACTGGCGGCTTCCGCCTTTGGAAAGAGTAGCTCCAGCCTCACTCCAAAGTTTCCGCGGGTTCACCAGCGCGGTCTACGCTACAATTTTTCTCCTATGCCGCGCATCGTCTGCCGAGGTCTGCTGATTGACATGGACGGCGTGCTTGTCGATTCCACCGCGGCCATCGCGCGTGTGTGGGCGCGCTGGGCCACCCGCCACAACATGGACGCGGTCGCCGTCACCGCTCTCGCTCACGGTCGCACGAGCCTTACCTCCATCAAAGATCTGCTTCCTGACGAAACTTCGGAAGTCCATCTCGAGGAAGACCGCTGGATGCTCCAGGCCGAACTCGAAGACCGCGCCGATGTCGTCGCACTTCCCGGCGCCCGCGAACTTCTCGCCGCGGTGCCCTCCGACCGCCGTGCAGTCGTCACCTCTGCCGCGCGCAACCTCGCGGAAGTCCGCCTGCGCGCCGCCGGCGTCTGGGACCTGGTCCATCATCTCGTCACCTCTAGCGACATCCAGAACGGCAAGCCGCATCCCGAGCCGTATCTGAAAGGCGCTGCGGCCCTGCGCATGCCGCCAGCCGATTGCGTGGTGATCGAAGACGCCGCTTCCGGCACTCGCGCGGGCAAATCCGCAGGCGCCCGCGTCCTCGGCATCCGCACCACCAGCACGGACGAAGAACTGCTCACGGCAGGAGCCGACTGGATCGCCAATGATTGCGCCTCGCTTCGCTGCACCGTCGCCCCAGGCAGCGATCAACTCACCATCGAATTCCCCACCGACGAAATTCCGCGGCTGCCGAAAATGAGCTAGAATGCGTCGAAACCCGGTAAGCCGCTTTCCCTGATTCAAAGGAGAAATTCAAAAATGAACCCCGCCACTCGCCTGACCCTGCTGTGCGCCGCCGCTTTGCTTTTCGTTTTTCCGCCTGTAAATTCTTGCGCGCAGGAAAAAGAGTCCAAGCCCGCCGAAAAATCCGCCGAACCCGCCGCGGCCGCGCCAAAGGAAGAGTCTTCCGTCACCGACCACTCCATCAAAATCGGCGGCCAATCCATTCCCTACAAGGCCACCGTCGGCAGCCTGCTCCTCAAAAACGAAAAGGACGAGCCGGAAGCGCTGCTCTTCTACACCTCTTACGTCCGCTCCGACGTCAAAGATCTTTCCCAGCGCCCCATCTCTTTCGTTTACAACGGCGGCCCCGGCTCGGCTTCCCTCTGGCTGCACATGGGCTCCTTCTCCCCGAAGCGCGTCGCCACCGTCAATGCAGGCGTCACTCCACCCGCTCCGTACAAGCTGGAAGACAATCCGAACTGCCTGCTCGACAAGACCGACCTCGTCTTCATCGATCCCATCGGCACCGGCTTCAGCCACGCCGTTGGCAAAGCGCAGGACAAGGATTTCTGGGGCGTCGACCAGGATGGCCGCTCGCTCGCCACGTTCGTTCAGTCCTACATCAGCCGCAACAATCGCTGGAACTCGCCCAAATTTCTGATTGGCGAAAGCTATGGCACGTTCCGCAACGCCGTCCTCTCCAATGTTCTGATGAATCGCTACAACATCTACCTGAACGGAATGGTCATGATCTCTTCGGTGTGGGACCTGGGCACTATTTCCTTTCCCGCCGGGAATGATCTCTCCTACATTCTCTATCTCCCGAGCTATGCCGCCACCGCTTGGTATCACAAGGTCCTTACGGACCGGCCCGACAATCTCAATACCTTCCTCGACGACGCGCGCAAATTTGCTTTCGGCGAATACGCCGGCGCGCTCCTGAAAGGCAGCACTCTCACTGAAACTGAAAAGTCGGCCGTTGCGAAAAAAGTGTCGCGCTTCACTGGCCTCAGCGAAGATTACGTCAACAAATCCAACCTCCGCGTCAAACTCCCGCAATTCATGCAGGAACTCCAGCGCAGCCGCGGCCTCACCACCGGACGCCTCGACGCGCGCTTCTCCGGCCCCACCTACAATCTGATCAGCGATTCCGCCGACTACGATCCCCAGGAAGCGGCCATCAGCGGCGCGTTCGTCGCGGCCTTCAATCAGTACATTCGCGAGGAACTTAAATACAATCCGGATCGCGAATACCACGTTTATGCCAAGTTTGGCGAAAACCACTGGGACTGGAAGCACTCGACCGGCGAGCGCGACTTCTTCCCCGGCACTCCCAACGTCACACTGGACCTGGCCAACGTCATGATCACCAATCCCAAGATGCAGGTGGAAGTGGAAGACGGCGTTTATGACCTAGCCACTCCCTTTGCCGAAGCCGAGTACGCAACCGAGCACCTCGGTCTCCCCGCCAACATCCAGAAAAACATCCACCACAAAACCTACGAGGCTGGCCATATGATGTACCTCCGCGACGAAGACCTCTCCAAACTAAAATCCAACGTCGCCGCCTTTCTCGACTCCGCCTCCAAACCCCAATAGCAATCGATCCTATCTGTCATCCCGACCGGAGCGGCCCGACTCTTCCTTTCGCGCCGCTTTCCGGCGCGTCGGGCCGCGCAGTGGAGGGACCGGGGCAACAAACCCTGTCCTACTCCCTAAACTCTGCGCTCTCCACTACTCCCTGTTCGCAATCCGCCAGTAACCAAATCGCACGACCTGTACGCCAAGGATCCCTTGCTTCCCTTCCAGACGCCTAAAATTAGGGGGTACATACAGAGCAGCCGGCGGCGCGGCTTCATGCGTACTTTCGTCGCACCCTGCTCCATCGCCATCATCTTTCAGGGGAGCCATGTCCACTAATTCGCCGACCACCTCACTCATCCAGCGCAGCTTCAACGTGCCGCAACTCATCGGCGCCATGCTGAAAGCCCGCGAACACGTCAGCGACCTCATCTTCTCTCCCGGGCGCGCGCCGCAGGTCGAAGTCAGCGGCCAACTCGTCGAACTGAAATTCAAGGGCCTCGAGTGCCTCATCCCCAGCGACACCGACCAGATCGCCAAGTTTCTCCTCGGCAAAAATCAACACGCGGCGCATACCCTTGAGCAAAGCGGCTCCACCGACCTTTCCTACGGCCTCGAAAACACCGCGCGCTTCCGCGTCAACATCTTCCGCCAGCGCGGCACCTGCGCGATCGTCATGCGGGTGATTCCCGACCGCATTCCGAGTTTCGAGGATTTGAAATTGCCTCCTCAGCTTCAGGAAATCTGCAGTATTCGCAACGGCATCGTGCTCGTCACCGGTCCCACCGGCTCCGGAAAATCCTCCACACTCGCGGCCGTCATTGACAAAATGAACGAGGAAAAAGCCATCCACATCCTCACCATCGAGGACCCCATCGAATTTCTGCATCGCCACAAAAAAGCAACTATCCACCAACGCGAACTTCATAGCGACACGCCCACCTTTGCCTTGGCGCTTCGCGGCGCACTGCGCCAGGCGCCTAAAGTCATCCTGGTCGGCGAAATGCGCGACCGCGAAACCATCGAAATCGCACTCGAAGCCTCTGAAACCGGCCACCTGGTGCTTTCGACGCTCCACACCATCGACGCCGCCAAAACCGTGGAGCGGATCATCGGCGCCTTTCCCATGGAAGATCAGCAGGGCATGCGCAATCGCCTCGCAAAAGCGTTCCGCTACATCATCTCTCAACGCCTGCTTCCGAGGGGCGACGGCAACGGCCGCATGGCGGTCATCGAAATTCTCAAATCCACTCTGCGTACCCGCGAGTACGTCGAAAAGGGCGAGGGTGAAGGCAAGACGCTCCTCGACGCCATGCGCGATGGCAACACGGAAGGCATGCAGTACTTCGACGGCGAAATTGAAAAACTCATCCGCTCCGGCGTCATTGATTTTGAAACCGGCTTCACCTACGCCACCAATCCTGGCAATCTGCGCCTGGAACTAGCCGACTTTCTTGACGGCCAGGACAAACCCAAAACCTCCGCCAAGGAAGAATCCGAACTCGAACTCACCCCTTAAAAAGGGCGCGTAGAACTTTTTGAGTGCGGGAGCGAAGCTCCCGCTTTTGCGGGCCAATCCATTCCAACAAACTCACCAGGCACGCATACCCTCTTCTCTTTTCCCACCCGCAAACGTATGATGGCGCATCGTCTGGTCAAGGATTGAGACCCAACTTTGTCCACAACTTCAGCCCCTGGCACCATCGAGTCGCCGCCGGCCCGCCCTGCCTCTCGCCCAGACAAAGGCAAACTCCTCCAAGTCCTCGGCGTCGGTTTTGGCATTGCGGTCGCCGTCGGCAACTCCATCTCCGTCGGCATCGTTCGCACTCCCGGCAGTATCGCCGCCATCCTCCCCAACGCCTGGCTCTTCATCGCGGTCTGGATCGGCGGCGCCTTTTACGCGCTCCTCAGCGCCTTTCAGCTCGCTGAACTCGGCACGCTGATTCCCTCCAGCGGCGGCCAGTACAATTTTTCCAGGCGCGCCCTCGGCGAATACGCGGGCTTCATCGTCGGCTGGAGCGACTGGATCTCCACCTGCGGCACCACCGGAGCCGTGGGCATCGTCCTCGGCGAATATCTCGCGCATCTTTTCCCGGTGCTGGACGGGGCGCTGCGCATAAAAATCGTGGGCGTCTCCGCCATCGTGATTTTCGCTCTACTGCAATGGAAAAGCGTCAGCATGGGCAGCAAGGTGCAGAACTTCACCACAGTCCTTAAAGGACTGGTCTTTTTTGTGATGGTGATCGCCTGCTTCACCATGGGCCGCGCCGCCCACGCCGAAATTCTCACCGCGCCTGCCGTCGCCATTCCCGCCGGAGCCGCGCTCATCACTGCGATCCTCCTCGGCATGCAGGCCACCATCTACACTTACGACGGTTGGGATGGCGTCATCTACTTCGGCGACGAAGTCAAAAATCCCGGCTACCTCATTCCCCGCGCCATTTTCGCCAGCCTCGGCTCGCTCTTCGTCATCTACCTACTCATCAATGCGGCGGTGCTTTACGTTCTTCCCATGCGAGAGATCGCCGGCAACGATTTTGCTCTCGGCCTGGCCGCCGAGCGCGTCTTCGGCCAATACGGCGATGCGGTATTTCGCTCGATCATCGTCATCGCCCTCTTCAGTTCCATCAACGCCTTGCACTTGATGGGCACCCGCGTCATCTACGCCATGAGCCGCGACCGCCTCTTCTTCCATCAAGTCACGCGCGTCAACAAAGGCGGCACGCCCACCATCGCCCTGCTGCTCAGCGCGCTCGTCGGCGTCATCTTCGCCATCGGCAAATTCGAACGCGTCATCGCCATGCTGGCCTTCTTCTTCGTCACCAACTACATGCTTTCCTTCATTTCGCTTTTCCTCCTCCGCGCCCGCAATCCCGAGGCTCCGCGCCCCTACCGCGCCTGGGGCTATCCGTGGACCACCGCCCTCGCCCTGCTCGGCTCTGTCGCCTTCCTCATCGAAGCCGTCCGCGAAGACCGCGCCAACAGCCTGCTTACCTTGGTTGCCCTGGCCTGCAGCTATCCCGTCTTCCGCATCCTCAAATCCGTCTCCTCCCGCGAACCCGCGTAGCGCTGGCTTCTAGCCGGCAAGGGCTTCAGCCGAAGGAAGCTTGCTATACTGAGCCGCATGTACCCGCCGAGTTCAACTAAGGAAAAAGTGTTTGGTGCAGGAACCCTGCTACTCTTTTCCGGCATCGTAGGAACTGCGTTTCTTGATTTGCATGGAATCCCTAGGACCATTTCGGTGTTCTGTTTAGTGGTTGGATGCGTGCTACACACAGCGGGCTTTATTGCTCTAGTTCCCCGTGAAAATCCGGTTGGCGCCGCTAACCAAAGCCCCGACGGAGCGTTTTGGCTTCGACTCCTGGTTATAGCCTTGTGGCTAGGTGTTCTCCCCTTCGTCGGCCTCTGGGTCTACCATCGTATTCATCGGCCCTGAGCCTCAATTGGACGCTTGGCTCGCCCGACTCGAAGCAACCACTTAGCCCTGGCCTTTGCTGACACGTTTTTGAGAAATAAAAAGGGCGGATTCTCATCCGCCCTTTCAACTCTTCTCTGTGACCTCTGCGCTCTTCCTCAGTGGCCTCTGTGTTAAATCTTTTCTTCCCGCCGTTCGCCATTCAGGTTTTTGCGCCTAAGCAAAACGTATCTCGCCATCGAGATCAATCCCGAAAATTTGTAACTGGGGTCTACGTATCGCTCCAGGACGTAAAACCCAAAGTAATAGAACCGGCAAAAGCTCCACACCGCGATGGCCATTAGGAGGAGAGTCTTGAGCGTTGGGCGCTCAAAAAATAAAAGGCCCCCGGAGAGGAGGCCCAGGAACAAAAACAAAAAGCCCTTCGCGATGATCCATCCTGAACTCTTCAGGTCTCTCACATCTCACCTTGGATCCACTCGCGAAGGGCGGCTTCGTCCTTAACTTCCTCTAGTTTAATTTCCCTAACTAACCTTTTCCGCCACAGCTTTGGCCTGCAGGAACAGCAGGAGATAATCCTTCCCGCCGGTCTTCGAATCCGTGCCGCTCATGTTGAACCCGCCGAACGGATGCGCGCCCACCATCGCTCCCGTGCACTTCCGGTTCAAATACAGGTTTCCCACGTAAAAATCTTCTTCCGCGCGCCGGATCTTCTCCGGATTTTTCGAATACACCGCGCCCGTCAATCCAAACTCGGTGTTATTCGCGATCTCCATCGCATGATCGAAGTTCTTCGCCTTGATCACCGCTAGCACCGGACCAAACACTTCTTCCTGCGCCAGCCGCGCCTTCGGGTCCACGTCGGCGATAATCGTCGGCTCCACAAAGTAGCCGTCGCCCGCCGCGCGTCCGCCGCCGGTCATCAAACGCCCTTCCTTCTTTCCGACTTCGATGTAGTTCAAAATCCCCTTCATCGCCGATTCGCTCACCACCGGCCCCATGTAGTTGTTCGGGTCGTCGCTCGGTCCCACCTTGATCTTTTTCGTCCGCTCCACCAACTTGGTCAGGAACGTGTCGTAAATCTTCTCACTGACAATCACGCGCGAACACGCCGAGCATTTTTGCCCCTGGTATCCGAACGCCGCCTGTGCCGTGCCTTCCACCGCGGCGTCAATGTCGGCCTCGTCGTCCACGATCATGCCGTCCTTGCCGCCCATTTCCAGCACGGTGCGCTTGATCCAGATCTGACCCGGCTGCGGCTTGTTCGCCAGCTCCGCGATCCGCAGCCCCACTTCCTTCGAGCCGGTGAACCCGATGTACCGCGTCTTTGGATGCTGCACGATCACGTCGCCGATCACCGCGCCCGACCCGGTCAGGAACTGCACCGCTTCCGCGGGCACGCCCGCTTCATGCAGAATGTCTACGAACTTTGCCGCAATCGTCGGCGAATCCGCCGCCGGCTTTAGCACCACTGTGTTCCCCGTTACCAGCGAAGACACCACCAGCCCCGCCATAATAGCCATCGGAAAATTCCAGGGAGGAATCACCGCGCCCACGCCCAGCGGGATATACACCATGTAATTCCGCTCGCCGCGCATCGGCGTCAGCTTCTGCGGCTCGGACAAGCGCAACATCTCGCGCCCGTAGTACTCGCAAAAATCGATCGTCTCCGCAACGTCCGCGTCGGCCTCAATCCAGCTCTTGCCTACCTCAAAGCAGACCAGCGCGCCCAGCTCAAACTTCCGCTCGCGCACAATCTGTGCCGCCTTGAACAGGTACTTCGCCCGCGTCTCCGCCGGCACTTTCTTCCACACGTCAAAATACTTGTTCGCGGCCTCTACCGCCTGCGCGGCCTGCTCCTTCGACGCGTCCTGGAACACGCCAATCACTTCCGAAGGCCGCGACGGGTTCGTCGACTTCTTCTTGCCCGTCGTCACCACCTTCTGCCCGGCGATCCACATCGGGTACTCATGCCCGAACTCGGCCTTCACCTTCGCCAGCGCCGCTTCCATCCGCTTGCGGTTCTCCGCATTCGAAAAATCGATAAACGGCTCGTTCGTAAATTCCGCCACGTGCAATTTCGCTTCGGCAGTCGCCATAACACTTTCCTCCTGATTCGCTAACACTCAATTATACGCTCCTAGGCAAACCCGACAAGCGGCCCCAAACGGCCACGGCCCCGCCGGTTATGAGATCTGGATTTTCAGCCTACTCAGACGATTTTTGGTCCGTCACTTGGCTTTTTGTTCGGCAATCCACTTGTCGGTACGGGCTTCGAGCATGTCGAGCGGCAGTGTCCCGCCATCGAGGATCTCATCGTGGAAGGTGCGGATGTCGAACTTGGGGCCCAATTCTTTTTTGGCGTGTTCGCGAAGCTCGCGAATCTTGAGCTGGCCCAGCTTGTAGCTAAGGGCCTGGGCGGGCCACGCGATGTAGCGGTCGGTTTCCGATTGGATGGTCGGCTCGTCCACGGCGCCTGATTTGCGGAAGAACTCCACGACCTGATCGCGTGTCCAGCCTTTGGAGTGGATGCCCGTGTCCACCACCAGCCGCACCGCGCGGAAGAGTTCGGAGGAAAGCCTGCCGTAGTCCGAGACGGGATCCTGGTAAAAGCCAACCTCTTTGCCGAGCTCCTCGGCGTAGAGCGCCCAGCCTTCCGTGTAAGCGTTGAAACCCAGCCCGTGTAACCGGAACTTCGGCAACCCGGTCAGCTGTTGCTGCACCGAAAGCTGCATGTGGTGGCCGGGCACGCCTTCGTGGTAGGCGATCGCTTCGTCGTCCACCAGCGAGCGCTCCGCGAACTTCGACGTCGCCACAACGACACGGCCCGGACGCTTGCCGTCAGGAGTGCCCGTAACATAGTGCGTGGCAGCCGCCGACTGGAACGCGGGAATCGCCTCGACGGTCACCGGCGATTTCGGCAGCAGCGTGAACAACTGCGGCAGCTTCGGCTCCATCTGCGCGATGTAATGGCGAAAGTCGTCCAGAATCTGGTCGGCGGAAGTGGGGATGTACTTGGGATTCGTTTTCAGCGCGGCTCGAAAAGCAGCCAGGTCCGCGAATCCCTCTTTTTTGGCAATTGCCGTCATCTCCGCCTGGATGCGCTCGATTTCGCGCAGCCCCAGTTTGTGGATTTCGTCGGCGCTCATGTGCGTCGTGGTGCGCCCGTAAATATCGTTCTGGTAGCGCTTTTCACCGTCCGCTAGAGAGGTCACCGCAAGCGCGGTGCGGCCGCGCGGAGCGTATTCCGTGCTAACGAAAGCAGCGAAGGCCTTGTACGAGGGGAAAACATCCTTCTCAATCGCCGTGGTGATTTCCTGCGTCAGCCGCTTCTGGTCTTCCGCGGAAATCTCGGCCGGATACTTCTTTGTCGGCGTCAGATACGGATTGGCGTCGATGATGCCCTGGCACTGCGCCGGCAATTTCTCCATCAGGAATCGCACCGGCATCAGATTGTCCTTCATCCCTGCACGCAGCACTTCGGTGGTCTGACTGAGCACCCGGGGAATCTGGTGCAGGCGCGCGATGTAATCCTCATAGTGCTTCACCGAGTCAAACGGCACAGACAGAGGCAGATCCGCAAGGGCCGTGTGAATGCCGTTCATCTGGTTGACCGGCATTTCGTATTCCTTCAGGTCGAAGTCGGCGATACGCTGCTGCAGCACACGAATCAGCAGGTCGTGGGAGAGTTGATCCTGGTCGGAAAAACCCGTGGTGGGAATGGCCTGCAGGCGGCCGAGGAAAGTTCGATTCGTCTCGTTGCGCTGGGCTATCGCCGCCAGCGAGTAGTCGGCCAGCTTGTCGTTGAAGCGGTAGTCGCCGAAGGAAGTGGCGCGCTCCGGAAAATTACGCAGGTCGGATTCGTACTGCTCCTCAAACAGCGCGCTCTGCGCCGCCAGCCGCTCGGCAACCGGTTTGACGTCCTGGGCAAATACCGAACCCGCGAAAAAAACTGAAAGAAGGAATATTTTGTGAAATCGCATGCGTTGCAGCGTACCAAAGGTCAGAAGCCAATTGAACAGGAAAATGTGTGTTTCAAACTCCCTATTTCCCTTTCAACCACTCATACTGCTCCGCCGTCAGCGGCACCACCGATAGCCTCCCAATTCTCACCAGCGGCGACTCCCTGAAAATTTTCTCCTGCTTGATGTCTCCCAGCGAAACCGCTTTTGTCAGCGCCTTCCCCGCCTTGATCTTCACCACCGGCTTCTTCGGATCCTTCGCATTTACGGACACCACCGTCGCCGTCCCCACCGCGCTCTTCACTTCACCGGTTTCGTAAATGATCAAGCGCGCCCCGGGTTCCATCTCTCGCAAATTCCTTACGGCCGTCGGATTCGACACGCCATCCCATTCCGTCTCGCGATCCTTCACCAAATCCGCGAACGAATAGACCGTCGCTTCCGTCTTCAGCAAATAGTAGTTCGCCACAGCTCCCCCGTAGCGGCCACCTTCAGGTGGCCACGCCATCCCCTATCGGACGCTCCAAAGCCTAGCCCACGAACTTCAACTCTTCAACTCCTGAGCTTCTGAACTCTTAATCTCCCCAACTCCTCGGCACGGCGCAGCCTCCCCCGCAACTATCCCTGCGCTCCAGTACTTTTGGGGGGTGCCTCCGCCGCACAATTCTATTGCCCTTCCACCCATCTGAAAGGGTACAATCACCCCAGAATTTAAGGTTGCCTCGGCTCTGGAGTCCCCCCGGGCGGTTTCTCAAAATTGATGCATCGCACGCCCACATCTCGATGGGCCCCCAGCCGGCCACTCGGCCTCTGTGTAGCGCTCTATCTCTGCGCGTCGGCTTCCCTGCTTGCGCTGCCTTCGCGAGCGCAGGATGCGCAGCCCGATTCGCAATCCGTTGCCGAAGCAGCCCGCGCCGAAAAAGCCCGCAAGGCCGCGCAGCAGAAAAACCAGTCACACGTTTATACCAACGAAGATTTGAAGCAGTCACAAATTCTCACGCAACGCGATCGCGCCCAAGTCGAAGCCCGCAAGAATAGTTCTCCCGCAACGCCCGCCGCTCCGGCCGATCCCGCCGTCAACGCCGAGAAAAATTCCGCTCCCGAAAGTTTGGGCGAAGTCGCCCGCCGTTACCGCCGCCAGAAACTGGAAGCTTCTCAGGCCGCCGAAGCCGCGAAGCAACAGCCAGCCGCGCGCTTCCCGATGAATCTTGCGCAGCCTTCTTTCGCCGCGCCCGTGAAACCCGTCGCGCCGCTTGCCGCACCAACCGAGCATCCACGTTCCTCCGCGAAGCCGCTGCCCAAAATCGCGCCGTCGCGCCGCGATCCATTTTCCCGTCAGCGTTTCGCCCCCGCACTGCCCAGCGAACGATCGCCGCTCGCTCCAACTTTCTCCGCGCCCGCAAAGCCGGCGCTCTCGTTCGCCAATCCAGCGCCTCGCGCTCCCGCGGTCCACGTAGCCGCGCCGCCGCCCGCCGCCGCTCCCAAATTGCTGCTCCCCGCAAAACCCGTTCCCGCGCGTCCCTCTCTCGCTCCGCCCAATGCGCCTGTAGCTCCGTCGGTCAATCTTCCCGGCGCCAACCAAATCCGCATCCAGCCCGGCGACTCTCTCTGGAAGCTCGCCCGCCGCCATCTGGGCAGCGGCTCCCGTTGGAATGATTTCCTCGCCGCCAATCCGGCGATTTCCGATCCGCTTCATCTCCAACCCGGCGCCGTTCTGGTTGTCCCCGCAATCGAACTTCGTTCCCGCGTGCAGCCCCCCAGCATCACCGTCCAAAGCGGCGACTCCCTCTGGAAAATCGCCGCTTCGCAGCTAGGCAGCGCCGGCGCCTGGCCGTGCATCGCCCAGGCCAATCCCCAATTGCGCGACGCCAATCGCCTCCGCCCCGGCCAGCTCCTAATCCTCCCCGCCACCTGCCCCGCTCGGCCGTCCAGCATGCCCGCCTCGAATTAGCACCGATCCCGGGCAGCTCTTTTTTTCGCTCCGAACTCTGCGTCCTCTGTGCCTCAGCGTCCTCTGCGTTAAATTCTTCTTCCCTCTTATTTCCATTTTCCGGCGTTGTTGCTGATGCACCTTTTCGCCAAATGGAAACATCGAATTATTGACTGCAAGCGATTCGTTCTTTGCTGTTTTTTCGATGATGATATTTGTAACTCCTGATTTTCTCCAGCGTCAAATCATGGACAAGCGAATTTGAAACTCGCCCGCGGGCAGTGCGTCTGTTCTTCTTTGCAGCGTGCCCGCGGTAATTTGAAAGGAAATGAATCTCATGAAACTCTCGAAACTTTTTCTCGCATTTTTCGGCTCGGCGCTGCTGCTTTCTTCGGCCGCCGTCGCCGGAGACTCCAACAAGGCGTCGATCCAGCTCTATGAAAAGGTCAACGTCGAAGGCAAAGCGTTGAACCCCGGCAAGTACACCATCACGTGGGACGGCTCCGGACCCAACGTTCAGGTCACCGTGCTGCAGGGTAAGCAGACCGTTGCCACCTTCGCGGCTCACGTAACCGAGCAGACCACGCGCAACACCGAAGATGCCTACGGCTCCGCCTCCGACACCAACGGCTCGCGCACGCTCACCGCGATCTACCCCAACGGCAAGCGCTTCTCGCTCGAACTCGAGCAAGCCACGGCCAGTCAGCCGTCCACCTCGCCCTCTTCCAAGTAACTCCGTGTAGCACAGCCATGCGTGGCTGTGCGGTTTTGACGAGAGAGGCCCACTCCTCATGAGGAGTGGGCCTTTTCCTTTTGTGCCGGCACTCGCGAGAATTGGTATGACCGCGTCGGGGTACCCCCCTGTTTTCGCGTAAGAGACGTAGGGAAAGGACTTACGTGGGGCCGACAGTTTACAGTTGACAGTCCACAGCTCGGAAAAAGGAAAGATAACGCTGAGGCGCGGAGATACGAAGGAAGGCGGGGAAGAGGCGCAGGAGATTGTGGCGGCTGTCTGCGGGGCGAATTGGTACCCAATTTTCACATGGGGTTGTAGCATGCATTTAGTACCTTTGTCAATAGTTTATTTAATGGTATAGCGTTTCGAATGGCTGCCGTGTCAAAATCCACCTAATGGCGGTCTACCACGTTTACATCATGGCCAGCGCCTCCGCCGTCCTCTATGCGGGAGTAACCAATTTTCTGGAGCGCCGCGTGCGCCAGCACAAACAGGAAATTGTGGAGGGGTTCACCAAGCAGTACGACGTTACGCGGCTCGTCTATTACGAGCCGCATGGTCAGATCAAATCGGCGATTAGGCGGGAAAAGCAGATTAAAGGCTGGCGGCGCGAGAAGAAGCTGGCTCTAATCCGCAGCATGAACCCAAAATTTCGGGACCTTAGCGAAGATTTCCCGCGGTAGCGCGCCCATTCTCTTGCTGTCATCCGGCCTTGTTCTGTCATCCCGAGCGGAGCAGCCCGATTTTTCCGTCGCGCCGCGTTCTGGCGCGTCGGGCTGCGCAGAGAGGGACCGTGGCAACGCGTAAGGTCCAGCTCAACTCTATGTGACCCATGATGACCTGGGCCTAAAGGCGAGAGGGTTTCTTTGCTCGCACTGGCGTCCTGCATGATTTCGAATCCTTGCCCCGGTCCCTCCGCTCCGTGGCCGACGTTCGCGCGGCGCGAACGGAAGAGAAAGTCGGCCACTCCGGTCGGGATGACAGCAAAGGCAAAATCGCTACGCGCCGGAGCTCAAACGATCCGCTCGCACCGCTTCACGTCCCGCGGCTCCGCCAACAACTTCTCCACCTGCTCCAGAAACTTCTCCGTATGCGGCAGCTTCGCGTGCGCCTCAAACACCGCCACATCCTTCCATCGCGAATGCAGGTAGTACAGCCGCGCATTCCGTACCCCTCGGTACCCATGCACCTCCAAACACCCCGCTTCCGCCCGCGTCGCCTTCACCACGTCCGCCAGCGCCACCTCGAACGCGCTTTCTTTCCCGTCCAGCACCAGGAATCGCCCAAATATGTAGAGTTCCATCGTCGCCCTCACCCAGGAGGTTTCTAGAACTTAAGTGTGCGTCATCCGCCATTAGCAAAGCTCTCCTTCAAGTCGGCCTGTTAGACGGACAGCCCGGGCCACACGCCCGCGCTCAAAAGTTTGTTGCAAGCGACGAAACTACCTTCAAGTAGTCAAAATATTCGTCTGTAATCTCAGAAATCTTCAAGTTACTAAACACTGAGTCTTTGACTTCTTGAATTGCATCCGCGAGCACCTTCTGCTCGACTCTATTCCTGCTCAACCATTGCCTTATGGCATGGAGCTTTCCACCCTGTCCCTCCAATTGGTCAATTGGCAGCGCGGTGATACTGTGCTTTTCAGCCAAGCCTGCTATTGGCTCTCTAAACGCACCCGCCTTGATAAAATCTTCTCCAGTTATTGCCGCAGTGTGGGGGAGTATTTCATCGTATCTCTTCCAAAGGCCAAACCCTCGATTTTGCTGATACTCCTTTTGGTGCTCCTTTGCCGTAGAATCGCTGTCGGTTAGGATCAAACATTTTCTGAGACCCGCTTCAAAAAGGGGCGTAATGTTCTTAATATTCTTGACGCCGTGAGCAAAGCAGTGACCTAGTTTTTTGAGTTGTTTTAGCTCATCATAATCAGCAGGTATCCTTGAAAGTGCGATCTCGAAAAGTCGCTTATCTTTCCATCCCTCAAAAATGAGATTCCTCTCTTTTAAGTTTGAAAACATTGAATATCCCAGGGACTTATAAATGACTTCTTCATCCTGAATGTTCGACTCAGAGACCTCTTCAATTTCCGTTATCTCGTTGTCCTTCTTGACTATCAGATGTCTTTTTATGATCCCACTATCGATCATAAAAATAGAATGAGTGCTGAAGACTACATAGTTATTGGCTGATATTTTAATCAGCTCCTCTAGCAGATATCTGGCACCCGATGGGTGTAAGCCAATCTCCGGTTCATCAATCAGCAGAACTCGGTCTTTCATTAGGTTACTTGCATCTTCAGCGGAAACCATAAGCAAAAAAGTCACAAACCTTTTAAAACCATCGCTCCTCTGGGAGAGTTCGTAATGATTTGACTTGTCTTCGATTCGTGCAACAAGGTCGGGTCCATCCGTTGCGAGAGAAAATTTGATTGCATCATATTCCTTCCAAGTCCTATGGAAATGTCTAGATGTTTTCGACGCTACTCTCCGAAGTAGGTTTGGGAGGGCATTTGAGCTCCCTGCCTTTGCTTCTATGACTGCTGCTTGTATGTCGGAAATTTCATATAACTGAAACATTCTTTTGAGGGGAAGGCACACGTCTGGCTTTTGGCAGAAATGATCGAGGTTTATTTTGGGGGGAAGGAGGTTGCTTTCATCATAGTTCCAGTACAAGACTTGCAGAGCCAATTTCTCTGTCTTTTCATTAAATAGTCTTGTTATGGGATCGCGAAAATCATCGACAGTAGCTTCCTCAAGGTACTCCTCAGGGATATCAGGGAAGTCCTGCGTATCTACTAAGGTAAAAAATTTCAACTGGACTTCCTCGGAGCTATTCGGTTTTAAAGTGAAGCCTGAGGGACAAGCGGCGCTAACTCGCTTCCAATTGCCTTTTATTTTTGCATCTGTTCCTAGACCCCAAATCCCATAGCTCTTCTTACCCGTAATCAAGTTGGCTCTATATAATCCTTGCTGGGATTTGCAGAACTCATCAACCGTGTAATCCACACCCTTCTTTCGAATTATTGGCGAACTATAGTGATCGGAAAGGAAGGTTTCTGTGGCTTCTTGGATAATTTCCGCTATTTCCTCGTCAGTAAAATTGAACACGAATCTGACGTAAGCCTCGGTCACAGGAGTTTCACGCAATCCAGGCTCCCTAACGTCCCGACGCGTAGTCATCTCTGATTTATCGAGAAGATTTAGCGCGTCCAAAATGTTGGTTTTTCCAGACTCGTTGATGCCCACAAGGATTCGGCACTTTGGGTCAAAGTGCAGTTCCATGTCTTGAATCGAACGATAATTCTTTATTTGAACCTTAGTTAAGTACATATAGAGGGAAATATATCATCGTCTTTCCTTTTGTTGGATCTTAGTTTTCCTCGTCTGGTACCCACCTTTGGTTTCAAAAGTGGGCCTCGGGCGCCCCGTTTAACTTTAAACTCTAAATTTTTCAACCTCCGCCCCTCCCCATCCTGCGCACCGACCATTCGAATGGACACTCACCATTCGAAACGTTTTCCACATCCATTCACACGGAGGATGGCACAGCCTTAAAAGTCCGAATACCGCTTGGGTGGCCTACTCCTGCGCTTTTTGCCGGGGTTGGCCCCTGCTTGGCGCCAGTTTCGAGGGCGATTTAGGTAGAATGAGATTCGCTGCGAATCTCTGAGCGAAGAGCTGCGGACAAAACAATGGCAGAACCGACTCTTACGTACCTAGGAACCATCTATCCCTGGCATTGCGATCACATGGGCCACATGAACGTAATGTGGTACGTGGGCAAATTCGATGAGGCCACCTGGCAGCTGTTTGCGTCCGTGGGGCTGCCTGCCACGCGCCTGCGCCAGGAAGGGATTGGGCTGGTGGCGGTGGAACAGCGCATCGAGTACAAACGCGAACTGCTGGCCGGCGACACCATCTCCATCCGCTCGACGTTTCAGGAGGTCCGCGAAAAAGTCCTGACCTTTTCCCACGAAATGACAAATCAGGAGACCCAGGAACTTGCCGCGCGGACTTTTTTGACCGGCGTTTGCATTGACCTGAAGACCCGCAGGGCACGGCCGCTGCCCGGCGACATCCGCGAACGCATCGCCGCGGTATCCGCCTAAACCACATCCCATCCCGCACCGCTGCCAATTCGAACGGACACTCACCATTCGAAACGTTTTCCACATCCATTCACACGCGATGTAACGTGCTGTAACTTTACTTTTAGTTACCTCTTTAATACACTTCGCCGATGACAACGAAACGCGCCGGCTCACCTTACGATCTTTGCAACTCTGTTTTTGCCGATGGACGCGCCTGTTGCATGCCCTCCATCCCTTCCCTCAACAGATACTGCCGCTCGCACGGGGGCCTGAGAGGTGCTGAAATCTCGCCGCGGTCCCTCTCTTCATGGCCGACGTTCGCGAAGCGCGAACGGGGGAGAAAATCGGCCATTCCGCTCGGGATGACAGAAAAGGCAAAACTGCCGCGCTTCGCGCTGCTCCGAGCCCTTGCCACCTTCTGTCATCCCGAGCGGAGCAGCCCGATTTTCTCTTACGCGCCGTACTTTGGCGCGTCGGGCTGCGTAGAGAGGGACCGTGGCACCAACCATGTGCTACGCAAACCAATGGCACGCCCGCGGATGTGAACTGAGGATCCGCTGATGGCTGTCTACCACGTTTACATCCTTGCCAGCGCAACCGGGGTGCTCTACACCGGGGTTACGAATTTTCTGGAGCGCCGCGTGCGGCAACACAAAGCGAAACTTATTGAAGGCTTCACGAAACGGTATGAGGTGACGCGGCTGGTTTACTACGAACCACATGGGCAGCCCAGGTCTGCGATCCATCGGGAAAAGCAGATCAAAAGCTGGCGGCGGGAGAAAAAACTTGCGCTGATCCGTGCAATGAACCCGAAGTTTCGTGATTTAAGCAAAGATTTTCCGCATTGATGGACAGGCACTTCGTCGCGCGCATTGAATTGGGGGTTGAATCGGTCGTGTTGCCCCGATCCCTCTCTGCATGGCTGGCGTTCGCGCTGCGGGAACGGAAGAGAAGATCGGCCCTTCCGCTCCCCTCGGCTCCGCTCGGGGCAAGCTTGATGACGGAAAAGGCAAATGCGGAGAGGAAACATGAGGAGAAGAACCGACCTGAAGGTCGGCCACTACAGTTCGGCGACTGCTTGGGCGAAGATTTTTGTGTGTTGGTCTATGTCGGCGGGGGTGGTGTCCGGACACATGAGGGCCATGTTGTGGAATGGGGTCAGGAGGACGCCGCGGTTTAGGGCGTAGAGGTGGAGGAAGCGCTCCAGCTCGAAGTCGGCCGCGGCGGCGGATTCGCCTCCGTTGCGCGGAGGGCGCTGGCAGAAGGTGTACTCGGCACGGGCGCCGAGGCGCTGGACGTTCCACGGCAGGTCGTGCTTTTTGATTTCGGCGGCCACGCCGTCGTTGAAGCGGACGGCGAGCGGCATCATCTTCTCGAAATTTTGCGCGGTGAGGATATTAGCGAGCGTGGCGCGCATCGCCGCGAGCGAGAGCGCATTGCCGGCGAGCGTGCCACCGATTCCGCCGACGTCGCAATCCTCCAGGTGGATGCGGGCGGAGATGCGCTGGGCGACTTCTTCGGAGCAGCCGTAGGTGGCGCTGGGGATGCCGCTGCCGATCGCTTTGCCGAAGACGACGAGATCCGGCTCCAGCCGCCACGCGGCGGTGCAGCCGCCCGGGCCGGCGCAGATGGTGTGCGTTTCATCGGCGATGAAGAGCGAGCCGTAGCGCTTGGCGAGCTGCTGCGCCTGGTGCCAGTAGCCGTCGTCGGGAAGGATGATGCCGACGTTGGTCATGGCCGGCTCGGCGAGGATGCAGGCGACGTCGTTGTGCTTGAGGGCGTCTTCGAGGGCGTTGAGGTCGTTGAATTCGACGACGCGCGTGGTTTCGGCGGGATTCACCGGCGGGCCGATGTTGCCTCGGCGCGGGCCGACGGCGCCGTTTTCGAGCGTGGCAAAGGATTCGTCCACGGTGCCGTGATAGCAATAGTGGTAGACGAGAATTTTTGAGCGCTGGGTGATTTCGCGGGCGATGCGGATGGAAAAACGGTTGGCGTCGGTGGCGGTGAGCGTGAATTGCCAGTACGGGAGGCCGAAGCGCTTTTTGAGATCTTCGCCGACGAAGATGGCGTCTTCGGTGGGCAGCATCAGCGTGATGCCGTCTTTCACGCGCTTGGCCACGGCTTCGGCGACGACTTCGGGCGAGTGGCCGGTCATTGCGCCGGTGTCGCCGAGGCACAAGTCGATGTAGTCTTTGCCGTCGGCGCAGGTGAAGTGCGCGCCCTTTGCGGTTGTGACGAAGATGGGAAATTCGCCGGCCCACTTTTTCATCCAGTTCATGGGGACGCCGCCGAGGAGAGATTGCTGGGCGCGTTTGTAGAATTCCGCCGAGCGCGGATGTTGTGCTACGAAGCGTTTGGCTTCGCGTTGTTGCAGCGTCTTTAGCTTTTCGCGATCGATTGTGGCCATTTGTCGGTGTTCGGGGCGCACAGGCTGAAGCCTATGCTACCTGTCTATCGCAGTTCGTGGATGATTTCCTTGGCGGCGTTTGCGCCGGATGCTCCGGTCAAGCCGTTTCCCGGATGCGTTCCGTTGCTGCAGAGGAACAGGCCTTTTACCGGCGTTTGATAGCGCGCCCAGTCGAGAATCGGGCGCATCGTGAAGAGCTGATCGAGCGCCAATTCGCCATGGAAAATGTGGCCGCCGGTGAAACCGTAGGTTGATTCCAGATCGAGCGGCGTGATGACGTGCGCCGATTCGACAAGACGCGGAAGATTGGGCGCGTACGCGGAAAGCGTCTTGATGACGCTGTTCGCGAGTTCACCGCGGCGGTCGTTCCAGGTTCCCTTCTTCAGCTTGTAAGGCGCGAACTGGAAATACGCGGAAAGCACGTGCTTTCCGTCCGGCGCGAGCGAAGGATCAAGAATCGTCGGGATCGTGACGTCCAAAACCGGCGCGGCGGAAATCTCGCCATACTTCGACGCGTCGAACGCTTTCTCCAGGTAATCGATTTCGTGGCCAATGTGAATGCGGCCGGAAAGCGCTTCGCGGAAGCTGTCCGGCGAAACCGTATCCGAGAGCGAGGTGAAGTGGGGCAATTCGCCGAGCGCTAGATGGACTTTGGCGACGCTGCCGGAAACGCGGAAGTTCTTCATGCGCATGGCGAAAACGGGATCGAGATTCGCGGGATCGAGAAGCTGGAAGAAGGTGCGCTTCGGATCGACGCCGGAAACGACGGCTTCGCAGGCGATTTCCTCGCCGTCGGCAAGAACGACGCCAGAAACGGCGCCGGATTTGGTGCGGATCTGCTGCACTTCCGCGTTGGTGCGGATTTCGGCGCCGGCGGCTTTAGCGGCTTCGCCGAGAGCGCGAGAGAATTCGCCAAGCCCGCCGCGCGGGAAAGCCGCGGAGCCAACAGGATGCGGATCAGCGGCCGCGCGCAACAGCAGCAGCGCCGTGGAACCCGCGGACCACGGACCGAGATTGGCGCCGAAGATGCCGCGAGCGGCGATGGCGGCGCGCAGCGACTCCGTGTCGAAGAACTCCGCCACGAAATCGGCAACGGCCATCGGACCCCAACGCAGGAGGTCGAATATGCCGGTTTTGCCGAGGCCGCGAACGGCGCGGCCGGTGGTGAACAGGTTCCAGAAGTCCTCCGGCGAAGGATGATCGATGGCCGGCGGAGTGATGGAAGCGATCTGGCCGAAGACCTGGGACATTTCCTCGAGGGCGGCGGCAAATTCGGTGTAGCTCGCGCCTTCTTTCACGGGAAGATGCGAAAGCGCGGCGGCGGTTTTGGCGTGGTCGTTGTAGAAGAGCAGGCCGCGGCCGTCGTGCGAAGGAGCGAAGAGGCGAGGCTCCGGCTGAATGATGTGGAGATTGAAACGTTCGAGTTGCAGGTCGCGAGCGATATCTGCGCGTAGAGGCCCGAGCGTGTGCGAAAGCGTGGAGGCCCGGAAGCCGGGATGAAATTCCTCCGTGATGGCGCCGCCGCCGAGATGCTCGCGGCGCTCGAGGACGGTGGGCTTGAAGCCGCCTTTGGCCAGGTAGAAAGCGGTGATTAGCGCGTTGTGACCGCCGCCGATGAGAACTACTTTTTGTCCGAGGGGCATGGTCAGTTGGCTGCTTTCTTCCAATTTTTCAGGATAACCTGGCTGGCGATGCGGCCGTTGGCGCCCATGATGCCGCCGCCGGGATGCGTGGCGGAGCCGCACATGTAGAGATTGTCGATGGGCGTGCGGTAGTAAGCCCAGCCGGGGACGGGGCGAAGGAAGAAGAGTTGTTCGAGGGAAAGTTCGCCCTGGAAAATGTTGCCCTGCGTGAGGCCGAATTCGCGTTCTAGATCGAGCGGGGTGAGGACTTGTTTTTCGATGATGATGTCTTTGATGTTGGGAGCGTGCTCGGCAATGGTGTTGATGACGTTGTTGCCGAAGGCTTCGCGGTGATCGTCCCAGGTGCCTTGGGCGAGTTTATAGGGCGCGTATTGGACGAAGCAGGAGAGGACGTGCTTGCCCGGGGGGGCGACGCTGGGATCAGTGAGGCTGGGAATGACCATGTCGACGTAGGGGCGCTGGGAGTAGCGGCCGTATTTGGCGTCGTCGTAGGCGCGCTCCATGTATTCCATGCCGGGGGAGATGGAGATTGCGCCACGGAGGTGCGGGCCAGTGCCGGGTAGTGCTTTGAAATTGGGGAGAGCGCTGAGGGCGATATTTACTTTGCCGGAGGAGCCGCGGAATTTGTAGCGCTTGATGCTGGCGACGAAATCGGAGGGAAGATCCTTAGCGTCCATGAAGGAAAGAAAAGTGTGATGGGGATCGACGCTGGAGGAGACGACGTTGCAGCGGAGTTCTTCGCCGGATTGGAGGACGACGCCGGTGGCGCGGCCGTTCTTGTTGAGAATTTTTCCGACGGGGGCGTTGGTGCGAATTTCAACGCCCAATTCGCGGGCAGCGGCAGCGATGGAGTTGGAGATTTGGCCAGTGCCTCCGCGGCTGAAACCCCAGGAGCGGAAGGCGCCATCGATTTCGCCCATGTAGTGGTGGAGAAGAACGTAGGCGGTGCCGGGCGAGCGAATGCCGAGGAACGTGCCGATGATGCCGGAGGCGGACATGGTGGCTTTGAGGACGTCGGTCTCAAACCACTGGTCGAGGAAATCGGCGGCGCTCATGGTCATGAGCTGGATCAAAGTGTAGCGCTCATCGGAGCTGAGTTCGCGGAAGCGCTGCAGCATGAAGTGGAGCTGCTTGAGATCCTTGGGATTCAGCGTGGTGGGGTCCGGAGGAATCATCGAAAGCATGGGCTTCACGAAGCGGCACATCGGCGTCATCATTTTCGAGAATTCGTCGTAGGCTTCGGCGTCGAGGCGGGAGTGGCGACGAATTTCACGCTGGGTTTTGGCGTGATCGTTGACGCGCCAAAGGTGGTCGCCATTGAGCATCGGTGAAAAAGTGCCGTCAAGCGGGAGGATTTCGAGGCCGTAGTGGGGAAGATTCAGCTCACGAATGATTTCGGGGCGGAGGAGAGAGACTACGTACGAGCATTCGGAGAAAAGGAAGCCTGGGACGATTTCTTCGGTGACGGCGGCGCCGCCGAGCACGCCGCGGCGCTCCAGGACGACCACTTTTTTCCCGGCTTTGGCCAGGTAGGCGGCGTTGACGAGGCCATTGTGACCGCCTCCGATGACAACGACATCGTAGAACTGCGGCATGCGTTAAGACTCCAGTATGAAGAAGAGGAATTCGATGAAACGTGGAACGAAACATTCTACTGAGAGTGCGGGGGACAAACAAGTTCGGGGATGAGAGGACAGACGATATTGGTGGTGATTGCGGATAACGGCGTCGAACAGAGAGGCGAAGACTTGAAGGAAGGCCGATCTAAAGTTCGGCCACTACATAAGGAAAAGGCGCCCGCTTCGGAAAGCGGCGGCTACAAAGGCAGAGGGCGGGGCCACCTGAAGGTGGCCGCTACGCGTCGATCAATTTGGACTGGTGGAACTGGCGGCGACTGGGGTGGTTTTGCCGATGGCGTCGCCGTTGACTACGAGTTCGACGCGGCGGTTGCGCTGGCGGCCTTCGGCGGTGTCGTTGGAGGCTACGGGTTGGGTTTTGCCGAAGCCGCGGGCGGTCATGGTGCTGCCTGCCACGCCTTGTTCGGCGAGGAAATCCCGGACGGAGTCGGAGCGGCGTTCGGAGAGTTGCTGGTTGAAGTCGTCGGTGCCGACGCTGTCAGTGTGGCCTTCGATCTGAATGGTGAGTCCTTTGTGCGCGAGGAGGATACCTGAAATCTTGGCGAGCTTTTCGCGGGCGCCGGGCTTCAGCGTTGTGCTCCCGGTATCGAAGAGGACGTCGGACATATTCACGATAAGTCCACGGGCGGAGTCGCGAGTCTGGAGAATGGAATTCAGCTGCTCGAGAAGTTGGGCGCGAAGTTGCGCTTTTTCGTTTTCCGCCTGCGCGGCCGCTTGTAAAGCTTTTTGGGTTTGAGCTTCTGCGGCATGCTGCTGGTCGATGGCGGTCTGGCGCGCTTGCTCAGCTTCGGCCCTTTGTTTTGCGGCCTCGAGGGCGGCCTGTTCCGCCTCGGCTTTCTGCTTTGCGGCTTCCTGGGCGGCCTGCTGGGCTTCGAGCTTCATGCGCTCGGCTTCGGCCTTAGCTTGTTCGGCCTGGACGCGAGCCTGCTCGGCTTCCTGGCGGCGATGGGATTCCGCTTCGGCGTCGGCGCGGGCTTTTGCTTCACGATCTTCGGCGGCTTTTTTCTCGGCGGCGAGGCGGGCTTGCGCTTCTTCTTCGGCCTTTTGTTTCACCGCCATTACGCGGACTTCCTCGGCGGTTTCGACGACGTCGCGGGCAGTGGACTCCACGTTCTTTTTGTCGCGCTTGGCGTGATAGGCCTCTTCCGCGGCCGTCAATTGCTGTTCGGCCTTGGCGAGCGTGGAAAGGGCAAACTTCCCGCCGCTGGCGTTGCGGGCGATGCGAACGGCGTTGCGGGCTTCGAAAAGTTCACGGGGAGTCTTGGGGTCGATGCCGAAGATGGCGTTTTCGATTTTGGTGTTGGAAGAAGAGTAGACGCCGCGGCCAAGGAGTTCGTAGGTGGCGTCAATGTTTTCGATTTTGCCGCTGGCGGTCATGGGGATGGTGTTTTCGAGGACCACCATGTTGCCTGGCTGGGTGACGGCGAAATAAGGCTCGGCGGTGACGATCAGGCCGAAGGTCTGCATGTCGGTGACGGCCTTGACCTGAGCGACGCCGTTTTTGGCGACGACTTCGCCGAGATTTTCGGCGCGGCCCTGGGCAGAGACGGCCCAGAAAACGTAGGTGAGATATTCAAGGCCGAATTTCGTCGCGTCGTTCAGGCCTTCAAATTTCGCTTCGATCTCCATGCGGTTCTTCTTGCTCTCGACCTTTACTTCGGCGCTGGCGCCTTGCAGGAGTTCCGTGCCCTGGAGATCGACTCTTGTGGAACCACTGGCGCGGCGATAGTTCACGGCTTTGGTGGTGCGGGCGACGTAGTTTGAGGAAGCTGGAGAGACGGCAGGAGAATCGGGTTTATAGAGCGCGGTGGATTGAGGAGCGGACTGACTGGCCGCGGCCCCGATAAGGATCAGGCTTGCCATACCGCGAGAGAAGAATCTGGTTTTCACGTGAATCTCCATAAGCCCCGCCTGGGTTAGTTGATTTTGTGAGAGCGCCCGCCCTCCGACGGCGAGCGCCAGTGCTCAGACTCTCAAGGTTACAATCAGGTTAGCAAAAACAGAGCAAAACGAACGCCGGCCGAAAGGTGCTTCACACTGTTAATTACTGACCTTTCGGACAGGTGGCCCAGGCAGCCTGTGGCTTGCGGCCATAAGGAAATCGAAACTATAATCCGGAGTTCCTTTGACGAGCTGAGAGCAGCGTTTCATACGATTCACGGAGGCTATGTGCCGGTTGGAACCGCATTTCACGAGAGAACCCTGGCGCTTTGCGAGAGCCTGAACTATCGCGAGTGGTCGGGTTATTACACGGTTGGCGTCTATGAGATGACGCATGAGCACGAGTACAACGCCATCCGGAATTCGGCGGCGCTGATTGATATTTCGCCGTTGTTCAAATACAGGGTTACCGGGGCGGATGCGACGAAGTTCGTAAACCGCGTGATTACGCGGGACATCAACAAGGTGGCCGTGGATCAGGTGATTTACTGCTGCTGGTGCGATCCCGACGGGAAAGTGGTGGACGACGGGACGATTACGCGGCTGGGGGAGAACGAATACCGGTGGACGGCGGCGGATCCGAGCCTGCGGTGGTTCAGCCAGAACTCGCTGGGCCTGGACGTGCAAATCGAGGATATTTCGGAGAAAGTGGCGGCGCTGGCTTTACAGGGGCCGACTTCGGGAAAGTTGTTGCACGCGGCGGCTGAGGCGAACATTGCGGGGCTGAAATATTTCCGTGTTACGCACGGAAAGATTGCGGGCGTGCCGGTGGATATCTCGCGAACGGGATACACGGGGGATCTGGGGTATGAGATCTGGGTGCCGTGGAAGGATGCGATCAAGGTTTTTGACGCATTGATGGAAAAAGGGCGGGCGTTCGATATTCATCCGGCGGGGATGGTGGCGCTGGATATCGCGCGGATTGAAGCGGGACTGATCCTGATTGAAGTGGATTATGTTTCGAGCAAGAAATCGTTGATCGAGGAGCAGCGATACACGCCGGGGGAGATTGGGCTGGGGAAGCTGGTGGACTTGAAGAAGGAGAGTTTTGTGGGACGCGAGGCGCTGGCGATGGAGGCGAAGAAGGGCGGCTCGGCGCGGCGGCTGGTGGGGCTGGAAGTGAACTGGAACGAGGTGGAGGCGCTTTACGAAAAGATTGGGATGGCGCCACAGGTGCCTTCGACGGCTTCACGCGTGGCGGTGCCGGTGTATCGCGAAGGGCGTCAGGTGGGAAAGGCGACGTCGACGACGTGGTCGCCAACGTTGAAGAGGATGATTGCGCTGGCGACGGTGGGACGGGAGAGCGCGGCGATTGGGACGAATTTGAGTTTGGAGTTGACGGTGGAGGCCGCGCGGAAGACGGTGTCGGCGAAGGTAGTGGCTTTGCCGTTTTTTAATCCGGCGAGGAAGATGGGGGCGATCTCGGTGTAATTTGGGGAAAATCCGCACCCTGAAGAGAGAAAAGAAGAGAAGCCGAGATATTCGATCGTAAGAGCCCACCCTTCGCGCAAACCCCGCGCGAAGAATGGGGCACCCTCAAGTTCATTTGTTTGGAATCGTAACAGAGGAGCAAGTAGCACAGGCTGAAAGCCTGTGCTACTTGGCGGCGAATTCGGCGGCGTGGGTTAGCAGCGCGTCCAGGGCGACACGGTCTAGATACTTCCCTTTTAAAAATACGGCTTGGATTTTTTGGGTGTTGTGGATGTCTGAGAGCGGATCTGCGTCGAGTAAGACCAGGTCGGCGCGCTGGCCGGGGGCGATGGTGCCTTGTTCGGTAGCGCGGTTGAGGAATTCGGCGGGTCTAGAGGTTGCGGCTTGGAGGGCTTGCATTGGGGTTAGGCCTGCCTGAACCAGGTCGGCGATGCTTTCGTGAAGGCTGAAGCCGGGAACTAGATTTGGGGCGGTGGAATCGGTGCCCGCCATGATGGGGATGCCTGCGTTGTGCATGTCGCCGACAGCTTTGAGAGAGGCTTCAACGAGTTTTGCGCGTAATAGAAAATCACCGGGCGTTTTATTGGCGAGGCTTTCGGCGCGCCCTTGTCTCCAGATTTTTTGTAGATTTTGTGGGATGTATTTCAGGTTGGGGTCGCTGGAGCGGTCGGTGGCGGGCGTGAGGAAGGCGAGCTCGATCAACAGGGGGAGAGTGGGGACTTGCCAGGTGTGATTGGCGAGGAATTTAGCGTAGAGCTTTTGCGCTTTTTCAGGGGAGTAGGTATCCAGGACGGCTTGCTGCCAGGCCCGCTGGCGGAGGCTGGTCTGGCGGGGAGTTTCTTTGTGGTGAGGCGGGTCGAGTTGCTGCTGGCGCAGCTCGGCTTCCTTGAAGGAGCAGGCGAGGAGAATTCCGGTGAGGTGCTCGATGCTGGCCTGGCCGGCGTCGGAGGCTTGCGCGGCGGAGATGGAATCGGGTACGTGCCCTACGAAGCGGATGTTTTCCTTGTGGGCGGCTTCGGCGATGGCGAAATAGGCTTCAGGCTTGAGTCGAGATTGCACTTTGATGAAGTCGACGCCTTGGGATTTCAGTTTGCGGACGGCGGCATCGGCTTCGGCCGGGGTCACGACAACGATGGAAGGTTGGAAGTAAGGCGGGTTGCCGTCGAGGTAGGGGCCGGTGAAAAAAATTTGGGGGCCGGGCTGGGCGCCGGAATCGATTTCGCTTTTTAGTTTTTTTAGCTGGGCTACGTCGCCACCCATGTCGCGAACGGTGGTGATGCCGTTGGCGATGAGGAGGGGGAGAATGAATTCGCGACTGCCCGTGGGTTCGCCTGCGCCCATTAGGTGGATGTGCATGTCGGCTAGGCCGGGGATCATGTATTTTCCGGTGGCGTCGATGATCTGGGCGCCTGGGGGGACATCGAGTGAGGAGTCGGGGCCGATCGCCGAAATTTTTTCGTGGTCAATCAGGATTGTGGAGTTTCGTTTTGGCGGGGCGCCGGTGGCGTCGATTATGGTGACGTGGGTGATGGCGCTGGTAGCGGACTGGGGTTTGTGGCAGGCTGCGGTTAAGAGGAGAAAAAACAGGGGGAATAGGAACATACGGCGAGTGGATTTAGGCACATATGTATTGTAGCGGGTGTCAGGCCCAAAAGCGGCAGCAGAGCTGCCGCACTCCAAAGGGGAATTCTATTCGGGAGCATGACGTGGGCGTTAGTGTGGATTATTTTGTGACGAGGGCTTCCGAGTTGATGTGGTAGCCAACCAGGCTCACATCGTTGCCGTTCACGCGGTAGACGAATTCCTCGGTAGCGTTGTCGGCGTCATATTGGGTGGCGTAGGTGAGGCGGAGAGTCTTGCCGGATGTTCCATAGTTCATGAAAAATGACTGGCGAGTGGCATTTTTTACGACACCCAGTTTGCGGTGGATTGCATCGAGAAGCGCCACAAATTTTTCCTGAGAACTCGCATTTTTCATGGCCGCGTCGGATTGGGCGTAAATCTGATCGAAGTTTCCCGCGTCCAACTGGGCGTGGAATTGGGTGACGGCTGCTTCTGCAGTGGCTATGTCATGTTTACTTCCGCACCCAGCAGCGAGCAACAGACCAAACGCAACACACACCGCGGGCAGAACTCGCCTCATTACACGCCTCCTAGGATCCCAAATCTTATTCGTGCTTTTCGATAAGGCGATTGTACTTCTTCAGGACGCCGCGGAGTTTTTCGTGGTCGAGGGCGGTGACGTGGTGGTTATCGATACCTGTCATGGAGTCGGCGGCGATCATGGCGTTGGTGATGGCTTCTTCGGTGGCTTGAACTACGGCGGCGAAGACAGGGTCGAGATTGGCGTTGGGAAGCATTTTTATGTTGGCTACATTCCTGGAAACGGCGGCGCCGGGGTTGGCGGTGGAGAAGGCGATGAAGATGTCGCCGGAGCCGTCGCCGGAAATGCTGCCGAGGCGGCCCAAGCCGAGGGTGGCGCGGTGGGCGAGACGCTTGAGTTGCGTGGAGATGAGCGGGGCGTCAGTGGCGACGACGATGATGATGGAACCGCGCTCGGAGATTTCAGAGGGCTGGTAGGCGTAGGGATCTTCGGAAGAGATTTCGCGGCCAACGGGAATTCCGGCGATGCGGAGATTCTGGCGCGAGCCGAAGTTGCATTGGACGAGGACGCCGACGGTGTAGCCGCCGTCTTTTTCGGAGAGCTTGCGCGAAGACGTGCCAATGCCGCCTTTGTAGCCGCTGCAGATCATGCCGGTGCCGCCGCCGACGTTGCCTTCTTCGACGCGGCCGGACTGCGCGGAATCGATGGCGTGGAAGGCGTGCTCGGGCTTGACGTGAAAGCCGTTGATGTCGTTGAGCCAGCCATCCCAGGTTTCGGCGACGACGGGGAGAGACCACCAGTAGCCGCTGGCGTCGGGCTGGCCGTGGGCGACGCGCCACTGGATAACGGCGTCGCGAACGACGCCAACGCTGTGGGTGTTGGTAATCATCACGGGGCCTTCAAGGAAGCCGGATTCTTCGACCCAGGTAGTGCCGGTCATTTCCCCGTTGCCGTTTTGCGAGAACCAGCCGGCGAAAACGGGATCCATCATGGAATCTTTGCCGCGCGGGAGAATGGCGGTGACGCCGGTGCGCACGGGACCTTTGCCGACGACGAGTTTGCCTTCGCCGGAGATGAGCGTGGTGTGGCCGACGAGGACGCCGGTGACGTCGGTGATGGCGTTGAAAGGGCCGGGTGTGCCGTCAAAGGGGACGCCGAGATCGCGGGCGCGGGGTTTGGTAGCGGGTTTTTCCTGGGCGTGCGCGGGAATTAGTGCGATGAACAAAGAACAGACGAGAAGAAGAGAAGGCACAACACGCCGCATGGATGATCTCCGTAGAAAAAATAATTTAAGAATGAAAACCGATTCCGAACGCGATCAAGCGGGAAAGACTTTGCCCAGGGCGTATTGTAAAGCATCGGCGATGAGTTGGCACTCGTGAGGAGTGATGATGAAGGGTGGGGCGAGGAGGACGTGATCGCCGCGCGTGCCGTCTACTGTGCCTTGGGAAGGATAGGTGAGGACGTTTCTCTCGAGAGCGGCCTGACGAATTTTCTCGGCGATGGCGGATTCCTTGGGAAAAGGTTCGCGGGTGGATTTATCTTTCACGAATTCGACGGCTTGCAGCAGGCCGAGGCCGCGGACCTGGCCCACGTGGGGATGCGATTCGAGGGCGGAAAGAGATTTGCGAAGAGTTTCGCCGGCGGGGGTGACGCGATCGAAGAGTTTGTGGGATTCGAGGAAATCAAAGACGGCGTTGCCGGCAGCGGTGGAGACGGGATGCGATTGATAGGTGAAGCCGTGCATGAAGGCGGCGGTGCCTTTTTCGAAGGCGTCGACGACGCGGGGAGCGACGAGGACCGCGCCGAGCGGGGAGTAGCCGCTGGCGATTCCCTTCCCAGCGAGGATGATGTCCGGCTCGAGATTCCAGTGCTGGCTGGCGAAGGGTTTTCCTGTGCGGCCCATGCCGGACATGACTTCGTCGGCAATCAGCAGAATGCCGTGGCGGCGGCAGATTTCGGCGATACGGGCGGTGTAGCCGTCGACGGCGGAAGCAGCTCCGAGAGTGGCGCCGACTACGGGTTCGAAGATGAAGGCGGCGACGGTAGAGGCGTCGTTGGACTGGAGAAAGACCTCGAGGTCATCGGCACAGGCTAGATTGCATTCGGGGTAAGTTTTGCCAAACGGACAGTGATAGCAGAAGCAGGGAACGACGTGGCCCCACTCTGGGATCATCGGCGCATACGGGGCGCGGCGGCCGACGTTGCCGCTGACGGACATGGCACCGAGGGTGCTGCCGTGATAGCTCTGCTTGCGGGAGACGACGCGATAACGCGAAGGCTGTTTTGTTTCGAGAAAATATTGACGCACGAGTTTGATGGCGGTTTCGGTGGCTTCAGAGCCGCCGGAGGTGAAGTAGACGCGTCCACCGTTTTGAAAATTGCGCGGAGCGATGGAGAGGACGCGGGCGGCGAGTTTTTCAGCGGATTCGGAGTGGAATTGCGTGGTGTGGGCGAATGCGATGCGACCCGACTGCTCGGCCATGGCGCGGCCGATTTCGGGGACACCGTGGCCGATGCTGACGACGGCTGCCTGGCCGGAGGCGTCGAGGTAGCGGCGGCCGTCGGAAGCGACGATCCAGCAACCTTCGCCGCGAACGGCGATGGGGTAGTCTTTGCGAAGATTACGGGAAAAAAGCGAGGAGGAGTGGATAGCGGCGCTCATTCGAAAATTGTAGCAGAAGCGATGGTGCGGAGAGTTGGGCGCGACGACGGAGAGAGAGCCAAGTTGGACGGGAGCGGCGAGTGGGTGGGATACTCATTCGCGGGTTGGGAGGATGAGCTTGCTAACGAAATTATTCGCGCGGGTTGCATTGGTTATGGGGATGGTGAGCGCTTTCGGTTTGAGTGGCGCGGCGGCACAGACGGCGGACGATCCAGCGAGGATTGATGTGGATCTGCGGGAGGCTGCGAAATATGTTTTTCACGCGAAGATTTCGCTGCCGGTGAAGCCAGGACCGATGACATTGGTTTATCCGAAGTGGATTCCGGGGGACCACTCGCCGGTGGGACCGATATTCGATTTGACGGGGCTGAAGATTTCCGCGAGTGGGAAAGAAGTTGCCTGGAAGCGCGATGACGTGGACATGTTTGCATTTCACGTGGAGGTGCCCGGCGGAGCGAACCGGCTGGAGATCAAGCTGGATTATTTGACGCCAGCGGAGGCTACGGGTACGCGGGAGCATCCCGCGTCGACGGGGCAGCTTGCGGTTATGAATTGGTATGTGGTGATGCTGTACCCGCAAGGGGCGAAGTCGGATGACATTACTTATGTGGCGAGTTTGCGGCTGCCGACGGGATGGAAATATGGAACGGCGCTGCCCGTAGCGAAAGAGGCGGCGGGAGAAATTGAGTTTGCTCCGGCTTCGTTGACGACGGTAATGGATTCGCCGGTGATTGCGGGAGCGTTTTTCAGGGACATTGATTTGTCGCCGGGACAGAAGCCGCAACACACGCTGCATATCGCGGCGGACGGGCCGGCGGCTCTCGAAGCAAACGCGGCGGAAGTGCAGCACTTGCGGCAATTGATTGCGGAGGATTGGGCACTCTTTGGGGCACGGCATTACCGGCGCTACGACTTTTTGCTGGCGCTTTCGGACCGGATGCCGCCGGATGGCGTGGAGCACCACGAGTCAAGCGACAACCGTACACCGGAGGCACTGTTTTTGGACCCGGATGTGCGCGAAACGCAGATGGATTTGCTGGCGCACGAATATACGCATTCGTGGAATGGAAAATACCGGCGGCCGGCGGGGTTGGCGACGCCGGATTACCAGGCACCGATGAAGGGCGAGTTGCTTTGGGTCTACGAGGGATTGACGCAATATTACGGGCAGATCCTTTCGGCACGGGCGGGATTCTGGACTCCGGAGAGATTCCGGGAGCAACTGGCGGCGACGGCGGCGTATCTGAACGATCGGCCGGGGCGGACGTGGCGAGATTTGCAGGATACGGCGATTGCGGCGCAGTTGTTGTACAGCGCGCCGCCGGCGGGGGCTTCGTGGCGGCGGGGGGTGGATTACTACGACGAGAGCACGCTGATCTGGCTGGAGGCGGACACGATTATCCGGCGCGAGAGCAAGGGGAAGAGATCGCTGGATGATTTTTGCCGGAAGTTTCATGGTGGAGAGAATTCGGGGCCGAAGCTGCTGACGTATACATTTGAGGACGTGGTTGCGGGAATGAATGAAGTTGCGGGTTACGACTGGCGGAGTTTCTTTGAGGAGCGATTGAAGTCGCATGGGCCGGGCGCGCCGCTGAAGGGACTTGAGAACAGCGGGTGGAAACTGGTGTTCAACGAAACGATGAATGAACACCAGCGGTCGGAAGAGGCGGCGGATTTTATCGTGGACGTGCAATTTTCACTGGGATTGCAGATTCATGCGCCGGGCGGCCCGGATGGTGGGCAGATTCTGGACGTGATTCCGGGGTCGTTGGCGGAGCGGGCGGGGTTGGCGCCGGGGATGCAGTTGGTGGCGGTGGACGGGCGGAAGTGGTCGCCGGATATTTTGCGGGACGCGATCCACCGGGCGAAGGACGGGAAAGAGACGATTGAGTTGCTGGCGGAGAATGGCGATTATTTCCGGACGTATCGGATTGACTATCACGGGGGCGAGAAGTACCCGCATCTGGAATTGATTTCGGGGAAGACCGATGTGCTGACCGAGATTGTGAAGATGAAGGCCGCGCCGGTGGCGGCGCCCGGGAAATAGTTCAGGTGTAGCTCAGGCCTTTGAGGCCTGAGGGTTTTCAGACTAAGGTCGCAACCTTGCCCATTTTGGGGAAACCCTCACCCCTGAAGGGGTGAGCTACAGGAACGTCGCGTGACAGAACAACCGCACGGATTGGTGCGCACGATCGGCCGCTGGAGCTTGACGGCCTTGATGGTGAATTCGATTGTGGGCGTGAGCATTTTCAAGCTGCCGGCGGACCTGGCGCGAAATCTGGGTGGCTGGAGCCCGTTGAGTTGCGTGGCGGCGGGTGCAGGGATTCTGGTGATTGCGGCGTGTATCGCAGAAGTGTCTTCGCGTTATGAGGAGACTGGCGGGCTATATTTGTATGCCCGGGATGCGCTGGGGCGATTTGCGGGATTGCTGGTGGCGTGGATGACGTGGCTGACGCGGATTGCGGCACCGGCTGCGGCGGCGAACTTGGTGTGGACGTACAGCGCGAGGTTTTTTCCGCAGCTGGAGAGTGGGGCGGGAAAATTTTTGGTGCTCTTCCTATTGATTGGGCATCTGGCGCTGTTCAATTATTTCGGCGTGAAGATGGGGAAGAATCTCAGCAACCTCTTCACGATCGTGAAAGTGGGATTTCTGCTGGCGTTTGTGATTGCGGGAGTGTGGGCCCTGGTGGCGCGGCCGGAATTGCGCGTGCCGCTGGCGATGCCGGCGGTTTCGGCGAAAACCTGGTTTGAGACGATGCTGCTGCTGGTTTATGCCTATGGCGGATTTGAAGGGGCGCTGTTCGTGGGCGGCGAATCGACGAATCCGAAACGGGATACGCCGATTGCGCTGCTGCTGGCGCTGGGAGTGGTGTGTTTGATTTACACGGCTGTGCAATACGTGACGATCACGACGCTGCCGGACGCGGGCATTTCGGCGCGACCGTTGGCGGATGCGGCGCAGAGATTTATCGGCTCGGGCGGAGCGGCGGCGATTGCGATGGCTGCGCTGATTTCCGGTTATGGGTATTTGAGCGCGAATGTGCTGCACGCGCCGCGGATTACCTATGCTCTGGCGGAGCAGGGGGACTTTCCGACGTTTTTCGGCATCGTGCATTCGAAATACCGGACGCCGTATGTTTCTATCCTGGCTTACGCGGCGCTGGTTTTTGTTTTTGCGCTGATCGGAAATTTTCAGTGGAATGCGTTGTTGTCGGCGGCTTCGCGGCTTGCGATTTATGGCGCGATGGCGCTGGCGGTTCCGATTTTGCGCAGGCGGAACGATGGAAAAGCGAAATTCCTGCTGCCGGCTCCGTATCTTTTTGCTGGATTGGGGATATTGTTTTCCGTGGCGCTGGCCGCGCGGATGGGGCGAAGCGAGTTTGCGGTGATTGGAACGACTTCGGTGATTGCGCTGGTGAACTGGGCCGTGGTGCGGAGGTGAGACGTTGACGATGACGCGAACGGGCAAGGCGTTTATGCCCGCGGATGATTATGGGCGGGGGATGCGGCAGTTCTCGGTGAATCTGCTGGTGCGGGATTTGCGGGCTTCGCTGGGGTTTTATGAACAGGTGCTTGGGGCGGCGGTAAGGTATTCGGATGGAGATTTTGCCGTGCTGAAGTTGCTGGATTTTGAGTTTATGCTGCACGGGGATCATACGTATGACCAGCATCCGCTGTTCGAGCGATTGAAGACGCCGGGGGCTCGCGGGGCTGGGGCTGAGCTGCGAGTTTTGGGGATCGATCCGGATTTGTTGGAGAAGCGGGCGAGAGACGCGGGCGCGACGATTATACAGACTACTCGGGATTTTCCGCACGGGTGGCGGGATGTGATGCTGGCGGACCCGGACGGATATATTTGGGCGGTGGGAGTGGCAACGCGGAAGGCCCAATGAGATAGCCAATTGCTGGGTTCGAGCAATAGTGACATCATACGGCGTTTCGGAGCGGCAAGAACGGCCCACCTCGGAAGGCGGGCCCTACAAGGCAAGAGAGAATTCAAATTTGAGTGCGGATGGCCAAGGAGACAGAGATGAAATTGTTGAGAGCGGGATGGGCGGTGGCGGGGATGTTGGCGTTAAGCGCCGCCGTGAGCGGGCAGGGGGCGAAGCGGGCGATTACGTTTGACGACATGATCAAACTGCATCGGGTTTCGGCGCCGCAGATTTCGGCGGATGGGAAATGGGCGGCGTTTGCCGTGTCCACGCCGGATATGGAAGCGAACCGGAATGCGAGCAACGTGTGGATGGTGAGCACGGCGGGCGGCGACGCGATACAGGTGACGCAGAGCGGGCACGACAGCTCGCCGGCGTGGTCGCCGGATGGGAAGACGCTGGCGTTTCTGTCTTCGCGCGACGGGAATTCGCAGGTGTACCTGCTGTCGATGGAGGGAGGCGAGGCGAAGAAGTTGACGACGCTTTCGACAGGGGCGGACTTGTTTCAATGGGCGCCGGATGGGAAGACGATCGCGTTTGCTTCTGAGGTGTATCTCGACTGCAAGGACGACGCGTGCAACAGTAAGCGCGATGAAGAGAAAGAAAAGAGCAAGGTGAAGGCGCGGATTTACGATCACCTGCTGTTCCGGCACTGGGACCATTGGAGCGAGGGAAAGCGCAGCCATCTTTTTGTCATGCCCGCGGATGGGAGTGCTTCGGCGCGGGACCTGACGCCGGGGGCGGATTACGACATTCCCCCGGACCAGCGGGGCGAGGCGAATGACTTTGCGTTTTCGCCGGACGGGAAAGAGATTTGCTATACGGCGGTGCCGGACAAGATGGAAGCGATCAGCACGAACGGCGAGTTGTTCCTGGTGCCGACGGCGGGTGGAGAACCGAAAAAGATTACGACGAATCCTGGATTTGATGGGAACCCGGTGTATTCGCCGGATGGGCAGCACATCGCCTATCACGCGCAATTGACGGCGGGATATGAGGCGGATCGCTGGCGGGTGATGCTGTACGACCGGAAGAGCGGAAAGTCGGAAAGTATTTCGGATGGATTTGACCGCAGCGCGACGAACCTTTCGTGGTCTCCGGACAGCAAGACGGTTTATTTTCTGGCGGAGAACGAGACGCTGCAACCGGTGTATGCGATGGAGGCGAGGGCGGGAGCGACGCCGAAGAAAGTTGTGGACGGATATAACAGCGCGTACTCGTTCAGCGCGGACGGGAAGACGCTGCTAACGGAACGCACCAGCTTGACCCTGCCGGGCGAGTTGTTTGTGGCGGCGGGCGACGGCAGCGGGCTGAAGCAGTTGACGCACCAGAACGACGCGATGCTGGCGACGCTGGAGTTGAATGCGCCGGAGAAGTTCTGGTTTGAAGGCGCGGAGGGCACGAAGGTGGAGGCGATGCTGGTGAAGCCGCCGCAATTCGCCGCTGGGAAAAAATACCCGATGCTGGTGCTGCTACATGGCGGGCCGCAGACGATGTGGTCGGACGCGTGGGGCTACCGGTGGAACGCGGAAGTATTTTCGGCGGCGGGGTACGTAACGCTGATGATCAACCGGCGCGGGTCGACGGGATACGGGCAGAAATTTACCGATGAGATCACGAATGATTGGGGCGGGCGGGCTTATGGCGACGTGATGAAGGGGATTGACGCGGCGATTGCGAAGTACCCTTTTATTGATAAGACGAAGCTGGCTGCGGCCGGCGGGTCATATGGCGGATACATGGCGGATTGGCTGGCGACGCATACGGACCGGTTCAAGGCGATCGTGAGCCACGCCGGGGTGTACGACAAGACTTCGATGTATGCCACGGAAGAGCTGTGGTTTGAAGAGCACGATTCGCAGGGGACTCCCTGGGGAGCGGCGGAGAATTACAAGAAGTGGTCGCCGTCGACGTATGCGGGGGAGTTGGGGAAGTACAAGACGCCTACGCTGGTGGTTTGCGGGGAGAAAGATTACCGCGTGCCGTACACGCAGTCGCTGGAATTTTTCAGTGCGTTGCAGCGGCAGGGCGTGCCGTCGAAGATCATGATTTTTCCGGATGAGGGGCATTGGGTGCTAAAGCCGCAGAATGCACAGCTTTGGTACAAGACGTTTTTGGATTGGGTGGGGACGTACGTGAAGTAAGAGAGATAACAGCGAGCAGCGAACAGAGAACAGGAAGCTCATCCGAGATGCAGCGTGCCTCGGCGTAGCAGTACGTCTTGACTAAAGACTGCACCTTACACACGAGTTACCGCCGAAATCAGGTTTCGGCGAGTTTGCGGATGGTGCGGCGTAGGAAGTGGAAGAGGTGGTAGAGCAGGTAGAGAGAGATCGCGAGTAGGACGACGACGACGATGATCGCTATCGCGGGGTGCGCGGTGGCGAACCAGGTTAACCAGACGGCAAGTACGTCTTCCCCAAAACTTAAGGCCCAGTTGCTGAGCGGCTCCGGAGAAATATTTACGGCGGCGCGGGCGCTGGCTTTTGTGCCGTGCGAGGTGAGCGCGATGCCGCCGGCAACGAGAGCGGCGGCCCAGCGCCAGGGCTCGGGAGCGGCGGCGGTGGCGCTGAAGGCGAGGAGCGCCGCGGCCGGCGGGCGGACAAAGGTGTGGATGGCTTGCCAGATGGAGTCGACGAAGGGAACTTTGTCGGCGAGAAATTCCATGAGGTAGAGAACGCCGGCGATGGCGAGGACGAACGGATGGGAGAGAACCTGGAGTTGCTCGGGGAGATGAATGACGCCGAAGCGCTGGAGGAGGCCGAGGGTGGCGACGGTGGCGTAGACATTGAGGCCGGAGGCGAAGCCGGCACCGAGGATGAGGCTGAGAGTTTCGAGGGGGCTCATGGTTTCATGATGAATGACGCTAGTGCTAGCCGGTAAATTTCAAAGTACCACGAAACCGGTTTGGCTAGCGAAGAGGTGAATTGTCTGCGAGCAGGGGCAGGGGTGGATTAGACTGTTCGGACACCTGGGACGGCAATGAGTTCCGTGAAGGCACTGATGAGTACCGCCGGGCAGAATTTGATCGAGTTTCGTGGCGTGTCGTGGCGAGCGAACGGCGCGCCGGACGCGGTGATTATTGACGACGTGTCGCTGGAGGTGCCGCGCGGGGAGACGCTGGTGCTGCTGGGGCGGAGCGGGAGCGGGAAGACAACGCTGCTGAAATTGATTAATGGAATGCACTGGCCCTCGAAGGGCGATGTGGTGGTGGAAGGTCGAGCGACGCGGGAGTGGGACGCGATTCGACTGCGGCGCGGAATCGGGTATGTGATTCAGGAGGCGGGACTGTTTCCGCATTTTACGGTGGCGGAAAATGTGGGGCTGGTGCCGGGGTTGGAAAAATGGGAGAAAGAAAAGATTGCGGCGCGGGTGAAAGAGATGCTGCAGCTTGTGGGATTGGCGCCGGAGGAATTTTCCGGACGGCGGCCGCGGGAACTTTCGGGCGGGCAACGGCAGAGAGTGGGGGTGGCGCGGGCGCTGGCGGCGGATCCGCCGATTCTGCTGATGGATGAACCGTTCGGAGCGCTGGATCCGGTGACGCGGGCGGAGTTGCAGCGGGAGTTTCAGGCGCTGGCGCGGCGGCTGGGAAAGACGATTGTGTTTGTGACGCACGATTTGCGAGAGGCGCTGCTGCTGGCTTCGCGGATTGTTTTGCTGGAAAAGGGACGCGTGGTGGCGAGCGCGGGGCCGGAAGAATTCTTGCGGCTGCGGCATCCGGAAGTGCTGGCGTTTGCGGCTTCGCTGGATGCGCGAGGGGGCGCGGCGTGACTGGGTGGTGGAGTTTCATGGTGGAGCACCAGGCTGAGATTTTGAGCGCGACGCTGGAGCATGTGGAGTTGGTGCTGATTGCGATGACGGCGGCGATATTGATCGGGGTGCCGCTGGGGATGCTGATTGTGCGGCGTGCGAAGTTGCGGGCGCTGGCGCTGGGGATTGCGGGAATTTTTCAGACGATACCGAGCCTGGCACTGTTCGGGTTTCTGATACCGATTCCGTTTATCGGAGGGATTGGACAGCGAACTGCGATTGTGGCTTTGACGCTTTATGCGCTGCTGCCGATTTTGCGGAATACGTATGTGGGATTGACGGAAATAGATCCGGCGGTGCTGGAGTCGGCCGAAGCGATGGGGATGACGCAGGCGCAGATTCTGTTTCGGGTGCGGCTGCCGCTGGGTTTGGCAGTGATTTTGGCGGGCGTGCGGACGGCGACGATTATTACGATTGGGGTAGCCACGATTGCGGCGGCGATTGGGGCGGGTGGGCTGGGTACTTTTATTTTTCGCGGTGTGGCGCTGGTGAACGATTCGCTGCTGTTGGCGGGGGCGATTCCGGCGGCGCTGCTGGCGATCCTGGCGGATTTTCTGCTGGGGAGATTGGAGCGGCGGTTGCGCGTGACCTGATGCGCCTTTCCTCCACTATGCGAATGGCTTTTCCTATGCAGAGTTCCCTTCCCCGATCGTTGTGCTTGTGGCTGGCAATCGCGCTGATTGCGTTGAGCGGTTGCGGCCAGAGGCAGAAGAAAATCGTTGTCGGCTCGAAATTTTTCACAGAGCAGGTGGTGCTGGCGGAGTTGCTGGCGCAGCACGTTGAGGCGCGGACGGGAATTCCCGTGGAGCGGAAAACGAACCTGGGTGGAACGCTGCTGATACAAAAAGCGATGCTGGCGGGGGAGCTGGATTTGTACGTGGAATACACGGGAACGGCGCTGACGGCGGTGTTGAATGAGACGCCGAGCGGAGATTCGAAAAACGTTTATGAACGAGTGAAGAAAGGGTATGCGGAGCGATTTGGGTTTGAGGTGACGGAGCCGCTGGGATTTGAGAATACGTTTGCGATGGTGATTCGCGGCGAGGATGCGCAAAAATACAATTTGCAGAAGCTTTCGGATATTACGGCACTGGCGCCGAAGTGGCGTGCGGGGGTTGGGTATGAGTTTCTGGAACGGCCGGATGGATTTACAGGGCTGTGCAATCAGTACAACTTGAAATTCGGAGAGAAGCCGCGGGTGATGGATTTGGGGTTGATCTACCGCGCGCTGGCGGACCATCAAGTGGATGTGGTTGCGGGAAATTCTACGGACGGGCTGATCAGCGCGCTGGGACTGGTGGCGCTGGAGGATGACCGGCATTATTTCCCGCCGTACGACGCGGCGCCGATTGTAAGGAAGGCGGCGCTGGAGCGATTTCCAGCGCTGCGGGCGGCGTTGGCGGAACTAGCGGGCAAAGTGTCGGCGGCGGATATCCGGCAGATGAATTATGCGGTGGACGGATTGCACCGGGAGCCGGCGGCGGTTGTAAGCGAATTTAGAAAAGCGAAAGGCCTATAGATAGAACTGCGAAAAGAACTCGAGAATAATTAATCCGCGATCCAGAGATTTTCCGCGAAACCCCACGATTGATCGATCCACTGCGCCTTGCGTTTGAAACCGGAATGGTGGGCCAGGCTGACAAGTTCGTCCTGGGAATATTTGTGGGAGCTTTCCGTCCAGATGGTTTCGTCCTTTTCGAATTGCACAGAGATGGAGGCCTCCGGGATCGCAACGGTTTGACGCGAGCGGGACCGGAGATGCATTTCGACGCTGTGTGTTGCCGCATTGAAGAGAGCCGTGTGCGCGAACTGCTGGAGATTGAAATCGGCGCCGAGTTCGCGATTGATGCGGGCGAGAAGATTGAAATTGAAGGCGGCGGTGACACCGATGGGATCGTCGTATGCACTGAGCAGCGTTTGAACGGGCTTGAGCATGTCCGTGCCGAGGAGAAGGGAGTCGCCGGGCAAAAGAATCTGACGGACGCCGCGAAGAAAATCGGGGCCGGCGGCGCCGTCGAAGTTGCCAATGTTGCTGCCGAGGAAGAGTACGAGGAGATGCTCACCGGGTGAGCGGCGGGCGGCGACTTCGCGAAGGCCGTCAAGATATTCGCGCTCGAAACCGACGATGCTGATGCTGTTGATGTCACGAAGCTCGCGGCGAAGAACGGCGAGCGCGGACGGCGAAATTTCGATGGGGTGATACCAGGTGGACTGCCAGCGGGAGAGGGCTTCGAGGAGCAGGCGCGTTTTGCGGCCGGTGCCGCTGCCGAGTTCGGCGACGACAACGGGGCGAGGAAGCTGGTCGACAATTTCGCGGGCGTGCAGTTTGAGCAAGTGTTCTTCAGAGCGGGTCAGGCCGTATTCCGGAAGTTCGCAGATGACTTCGAAAAGCGCGGAGCCGACGGAATCATAAAGATATTTTGAGGGTAGTTCCTTCTGGCCAGGCCTGGTGAGGCCTTCCGACACTTCCAGCGCAAATTGGCGAATGTGCAAAGGATGGGCGATTTGTGTCTGTGCGGAAGTTTTGATCATTGTGTGGCTCACTCGGAAACGCAGCGGAATCCAGCATAGACATACTGGTAGTGGGGCTGGAACCAGTTGCGGAAAGACCGGCGCAGGAAGCAGGCTGCGCTGCGCGCGGAACCTCCCTTGATGACGAAGTGCTTGCCGTCGAAGAAATTCGCGGAGTAGGTGGGATAGAAGGAAAATGGCTGGAAGCCGGAGAACGGCGCGAACGGAGTGGAGGTCCACTCCCAGCCGTTGCCGAGCTGCCCGGCAACGCCGAAAGCACTCTGGTTCGCGGGAGAGGAGTTGACGGGAGCGGGATCCCAGCGCCGGAAATCGAAATTGCCGGCGTGGGATTCAGGAGCGGCGGAGCCCCAGGGATATTCCTGCTCGGTACCTTGCGGAGTGCCGTAGGCGGCGCGATGCCATTGGGCTTCGGTGGGCAGGGATTTTTTTGCCCAACGCGCGTAGGCGCTGGCTTCTGCGTGACTGACGTAGACGGGCCCGTTGGCGGGAAATGGAAGTTCTTCAAACATGCCGCGGAAAGTCCACGTGGAGCCCGCTTGATTCCAGAAGACGGGGTGGGAGACGGAGTGACGCTCTTTCCACTGCCAATCATCAGCGGCCCAAAATTGGGGATTGCGGTAGCCACCATCTTCGAGGAAGCGAAGGAAATCGGCGTTGGTGACCATGTATTTGTCGATGCGGAAACGCGGGACGGTGGCGGTGTTGAGATCGAACTCGTTGTCCCAACCGAACGAGCTGCGAACCGCGCCGAGAGTGGCCTGGCCGGCGGGAATTTCGACCATTGCATTTTCGACGGGAGCGGTGGAGGCGGGGTCTTGGGATTGCGGATGCTTCATCGAGTAGGGGAGGCGATGAAACATGTAGGCGAGAGTTTCGACGTGCATCAGGCGATGCTCATAAGCGACGCGGAGAAGAGTTTCGGGAGAGTAGCCGTCGGCTTTGACAGTTAGCGGAAAGTTGCCTGCGTCGAAAGCGTCGTCGATCAGGTTGCGAAGAGTTTGCACGTAGTTGCGGACTTCGGGGAGCGAGGGCCAGTCGCTGGGCTGGTCCGTGGGAAGGCCGCCATCCACGGGATCGATGCCGAAGGCGAAGAGTTTGTCGAAGACGGGTGTGCCCGATTCCAGAGAAAACAGGTGGGTGCGAAAAAGGTTCCAGTCGAAGGCTTCGAGGTGGCCGATATAAAAAATGATTCGATTGCGTTCCGGGATGGGGCGTTCGTAGAGCGAATCTTCACGAACAATGTCAAACAGGCGATCGCTGTTGGCACGAGCTTCCAGAACAAGGGTGCGGAGCTGGTCTCGGGGCTTGATTCTGCTCTGCGTAGCCATGATTCAGGTCTCCCTGGAGGCCGGGGCGTTCCCACCCGGATTGAGATGCGCGAAAGGAGCGATTTGGCAAATAAAAATAGGGGGTGATTGCGCCTGTGGGGTGTACATGGAACTCCTGGTAAGCAGGGGCAGGGACGGGAGAAAAGAAGATAGCACTGTTGCACGGCTATAACAAGAAAAGCGTTAGAGCGTTTAGGGGCCCGGGACTGCGGATTCCTACTGCCGCGAAGCGATCAGGATTCGACAGGGGCGGGAGTCACCACTGCGAGAACTTCGCGCTGGGGCTTTGCAAACAATGCCGCGAGAAGGCCGCAGGCAGCTGCAAACGAGAGCCACAAACCGGGGATGGCTCGATTGCCGGAGACGTGAATCAGATAAGTGCTGAGGGCGGGCGTGAAACCACCGAAGGTGGCGGTGGCCAGGCTGTAGGCGAGGGCGAAGCCGGAAGTGCGCACGTCGATGGGCATGATTTCGGTGAGGTAGACGACCATGGCGCCGTTGTAGCTGCCGTACATGAAAGAGAACCAGAGTTCGACGGTGAGCAGGCGGGCGAAGGAAGGATCGCGGACAAGCCAGAGCATGGCGGGATAGGCGGTGAAGAGCATCAGCAAAGTGCAGGCGAACAAGAGCGGGCGGCGGCCGATGCGGTCGGAGAGCGCACCCATGATGGGGAGCCAGAAAAGATTGGAAGCGCCGACGCAGAGCGTGACGATCAGACTGTCGAAGCTGGAAAGGTGCAGGACGGAACTGCCGAACGTCGGAGTGTAGGCGGTAATCATGTAGAAGGAGACGGTGGTCATGGTGACCATCAGCGTGCCGATCAAAATGATGGGCCAATTGCTTGCAAGCGAGCGGAGAATTTCCGAAGTGCCGGGGTGGTGCTTGCGCGCGACGAACTCGTCGGTCTCCTGCAGCGATTTTCGCAGGCGGAAAAGGAATGGAACGATGATGCAACCGAGGAGAAGAGGGACGCGCCAACCCCACTGCTCCATTTTTTCGGGAGGGAGAATGGAATTCAGGACGACGCCGACGGAAGCGGCAAACATGACCGCGATTTGCTGGCTGCCGGATTGCCAGCTGACATAAAAACCTTTGTGGCCGGGAGTGGCGATTTCGGAAAGATAGACGGAGACGCCGCCGAGTTCCATGCCGGCGGAAAAACCCTGGAGCAGGCGGCCAAGAACCACAAGAAGAGGCGCGAGGAGACCGATGGTGGCGTAGCCGGGTGTGCAGGCGATAGTAAAAATGCCGACGGACATCATAGAGAGAGTGAGGAGAAGTCCGGCGCGGCGGCCGCGGCGGTCGGTGTAGGCACCGAGAACGAGGGCTCCGAGCGGGCGCATGAGAAAGCCGGCTCCGAAGGTCATGAGGGACAGCATGAGGGAGCCGAAAGCGGAGTTGCTGGGGAAGAAGGCTTTGCCGATGGCAGAGGCAAAGTAGCCGAAGACCATGAAGTCGTACATTTCCAGGAAATTTCCGCTGGAGACACGAACGACGGACCAGATCTTGGAATTACGATCTGGGGGAGTGATCATAGGGCCCTGTTGGAAACTATCGTTCACGGCTTAAGTTCACGCCCGATGGAGAAACTCACACAAACATGGAATTCCGGATTGGATAAAACTGTTGAGCCCGTGGGGTGAAACGGGCTCAACAGTTGGCGAGGACGATTATTCACGATTCAACCTCGCCCGGGGCGGAGTGTGGAGATCACCAGACCAGCTTGAGGCCAAGCTGGATCTGGCGGGAAGAGGTAGACGTGGAACCGATTTCACCGGCATTTCCGGTGCCGATTGAGTTATTGGCGTCGTTGAGGAAATTGGGCGCGGCAAAGTTTGGATGATTCAGGATGTTGAAGAACTCTGCCCGGAATTGCACCTTGAGCTTTTCCATAAACGTGAAGTTCTTAAACGTGGAGAAATCCACCGTTGTGAGCCCAGGCCCGTAGTAGTGGTTGCGCCCCGAATTACCCACGAGGACTCCTCCGGGGACAACCGGCGCGGGTGTGAAGCAGTTTGGATTGAAAGCAAGCAGGTGTCCCTGGGCATCGGTCCTGACCCCTGGAGTTGCGTTGCATCCCGGGACGGTTTGCGCGTAATCCATGGAGAAGTCTCCGTTGAACCCGGTGTTGAGAGGATCTCCACCTCCGCCGAAAGTGACGCTGTAAGGAGAGCCGCTGGTGGCGGTGATAATCGTACCAATTTGCCATCCCCCGGCCACGTAGGACTGCCAGCCAGTCTTCGGCCCAGGAAGATTCCAAATGACCGTTCCCACAAGGGTATTGCGAATGTCGAAGTCGCAAGCCCCGATCCTGTACGACTTGCTAAGCAACAGTGGTACGGCAACCGAATTGACGTAAGTATCCCCAGTGACTGGAGCGGAGCTTGTGTCCTTGCAATTGCCAAGGGTGTAGGCCACTTGACCTTGAACGCCGTGACTCAGGTCGTGTTTTAGCAGCGCCTGGAATCCGTTGTAGGTCGCTTCCCCGTCGAAGAAGACTGGCCGGATGCCAGCCCCTCCGGGACCGCCGGGCGTGAGTCCGCCGTTCGCTCCTCCCCAATTGGGATCAAGCTGGTAGGTGTTGGAGGGTATGAGGATTCCTGCGGAAGTTTGAACTGGTGGAACGAGATTGACGTCATCGGCAGAGACGGAAAGATGCACGGAACGAGAGCCGATGTAGCCAGCCGTCAGAGTCCAGTCATGGCCGAGCTGTCGCTGGACATTTATATTCCAGTTAAGGACATCCGCGCGGTGTGGATTCTGGTCAATGTAGCGATTGCGGATATTGTTGGGGTTGAAGCTGATATTTTGGCTGATGCCGTTGCCGAGCGTCGCTGCCGGATCGAAACCAATAATCTGAAACGGCGCGGTGGCCGCGGTATTCAGGCCGAACTCATAAGGCAGCGGCAGAACGTCAAAAATGCCGAAGCTTCCGCGAACGGACGTTTTGCCATCCCGGAAAGGATCCCAGGCGAATCCGATCCGTGGCTCGAAGTTCTTGGTTGTGGGGTTGTTGCTGATAAAGTGGCTCACGTGAACGGGTCCGCACGGACTCGTCGGGCCGGGAAGCACGCCCGGAGTGGCGCAGTTCGTGAGAGTAGTAATCTCTTGAATCCGATTGTTGGCGTCCGACGGCAATGTTGTGAATTCGTAGCGCAAACCCAAATTGAACGTGAAGTTCTGGCGCCACCGCCAATCGTCCTGGACATAGCCTGCGAAGAGACTTTCCCTGATTGCGACTTCGTTTGAACCACCAGGGGCCAGGGCATTGAGTTTGTTCGGAGCATTCGCCAGCAGCGCGGCAAGGCTTGGATAATTGTTGAAGCGGCCATTCGGGCTCAATTTCTCAGTAATGTTGTAGTCCATGCGCTCGAAGGCGAACCCGAATTTGATCGAGTGGGTTCCGTGGGTGAGAAAGGCATCGTCGTAGACTTGACCGGAAGTCCACCGATGGAGAAAGCGGTTGAGGCCGCCCAAACCAATCGCGGTGGTAAGAACGCCGGGTACCCCAATCTGCGGAGGACCGATTGCGCCTGGGGCTACTGCCAGAGCAGTGTCTGTAGCGACGGCGTCGCCGGACAGAGGATCATTTATGTCTCCACGCACACGGCTAAAGCCAGCGCGAATAGTGTTGACTAAAGCTGGATTGAAGATATGCGTTTCTTCAGCGCTGCCCATTTGCCTGCGCGAATACACCTGATGGACTGCGTTCAACAGTGGATCCGGCTGGTGCTGGGGCCCAGCATCGTAAAAATAGCTAACCGATAGCGTGTCCTTGTCAGAGATCTTCTGGTCGACACGTATGGTGAAATAGTTCTCGTTCGAGATCGAAGGCAACGCTACGTCAAAAGTCTGGGTAATCCCATTGGCGTCCACAGGGGTGCCGGCGGGGGCTTCCGGCCAGAGTTTCAAGTAAGGAGCAACCGCGGGAACCGCAAGTGCCCGCTCCGCGTCTGTGGGCACGTGGATTGCCTGCGAACCGGGCCTGTTCTGCCGCACTCCTTCGTAGGTTCCGTAAATGAATGTTTTGTCTTTGATGAGAGCCGTGCCACCTGATCCTCCGAACTGTATGCGCCGGAATGGAGGAATTGGACCGGCGGGATCAAAGTAGTTTTTGGCGTCGAAAACTTTGTCACGGTCGAAGAAGAAACCGGTGCCGTGCAGATCATTGGTACCGCTCTTGGTGATAGCATTGACGACTGCGCCGGAAGTACGGCCGTATTCCGCTGTGTAGTCGCTTGTGAGAACGGAAAATTCCTGAATGCCATCGACGCCAAGATTCAGGCCAGATGCACCGCCTGGCGCACCGTTGGAGTAATCGTTGATGCTAATACCGTTGACACGGTAGGTATTTTCGTTGGCCCGATGGCCGCTGTCGCTAAGCTGGTTGCCAAATCCACGATTGCCCTTGTTGGCGCTGAATCCCGTACCCACTTGGTTGGGAATACTGCTCACGCCGGGCTGGAGCGTTGCCAAGGAGGTCCAGTCGCGACCGTTCAAAGGAAGTTCACGCATGGTGTGAGAGTCAACCGTATCGCTAATCGTCGACGTAGTTGTCTGGATATCAGGGGGCGCGGCGCTAACTTCAATTTTCTGTGAAAGCGCGCCAATTTTCAGGCTGAGATTCAATGCCTGCTGAGCGCCGACGTTCAGCGTGATGCCCTTCTGGACCAAAGTCTGGAAGCCCTTGGCTGAGATCGTCACCTCATAACTTCCCGGCAGGAGGTTAGGCGCGGAATAGATGCCATCACCGTTTGTGGAAACCTCGCGGACTACTCCCGTGCCGGTATTTCTGATGCTGACGGAAGCGCCTGCAACGGGACCACCCTGTTCATCGGTGACGAGGCCGGAGAGGGTGGCGCCGGAGACTTGGGCGCGAGTTGGAGCTACGGAGAAGAGCGCCAAGGCGAGAGCGAGCGACAGACAAATCCATTTTGCAAACGAAGACGTGCTACCACTGTTGAACATTTCATTCCCCCTGGCGCGCTCCCCTGTGGCTCGACCCGGTCCTGATGTGGCGAGCGCTTGCGCGCGAAAGCGCTTCGCAAAAGATAGACCGGCCGATCTGTGTTGCGCGAATGTGAGCGGAATCACAAAGGAGTGCAATCCACGATGCGTCCAATCGAAAACACTTCTACATCCACGGCTTGGCGAATGAAAAGACAGGAGTTAACGGGTGATATGAAAAGTAAACTTTGACCGACCTTGCGCCGGAGGCTATACTTTCCAACGTTTCCGGAACAACGATGGAACAAAATCACCGCTCACCAAGAAATGTGCGCTTCGGCGTGTTCGAAGCTGATCTGGAAGCGGGAGAGCTACGCAAGCACGGACTGCGGCTGAAACTTTCCGAACAACCGTTTCAAATTCTGGCGATGCTGGTGGCGAGACCCGGCGAAATCGTGTCGCGCGAAGTGCTGCGCGAGCGGCTGTGGCCGAGCGACACGTTCGTTGATTTTGACCACGGATTGAACAACGCGGTGATGAGGCTGCGCGAGGTGCTGGGGGATTCATCCGACCACCCGCGATTTATCGAGACGCTGCCGCGGAGAGGATACCGGTTCATTGCGCCGGTGGAATTGAAGGGCTCTTTGCCGGAGAGTCAGACTTTGGTAGCAGCCGGAGCCGAAAAGACGGCTGGAGTTCCCGCGGCTGTAGGGAAGAATGGATCGGCAAGTTCCGATGCCCTGACGAATGCTGGCCCGGGGAAACCTAGCAGGCGGTTTTCGTTGCCGAGGATCGCGGTGCTGGCTGCTGGGGTGCTGGCAGGGAGCGCGCTGATTTCCGGTATAACGGTGCATTACGTGAACGCGAGCAAGGGGAAGGCGAACCGGAGCAGTTCGCTGGTGGTGCTGCCACTGGAGAATCTTTCCGGAGATAAAGAGCAGGATTATTTTGCCGACGGCATGACGGATGATCTGATCGCGAACCTGGCGAAAATTCACTCGTTGCGGGTGATATCGCGGTCGACGGCGATGGCCTACAAAGGAACGCACAAGCCGCTCCCGCAGATTGCCAGTGAGTTGAACGTGGATGCGGTGGTGGAGGGAACGGTGATGCGCGTGGGAAACCGCGTGCGGATTACAGCGGAACTGGTGCAGGTTTCGACGGACCAGCATCTGTGGGCGGATACTTACGAGAGCCCGATCGGAGATGTGCTGGCGCTACAGAACCGGGTTTCCTCGGCGATCGTGGACGAGATTCGGATCAACCTGACTAAGGAAGATAAGGAAAGACTGGCGCAAAAGCCGTCGGTGAGCCCGGAGGCTTACGAGGATTATTTGAAGGGGAGATATTACTGGAACAAGCGGTCGGGCGACGGGTTCGAAAAAGCAATCGGTTATTTCGAGGAGGCGACGCGGCGCGATCCGCAGTATGCGCTGGCGTATGCGGGGCTTGCCGATTGTTACGGAATTATTGGCGCGACGATTTACGGGAGACTGCCTTCGTTGGAAGCCGCGCCAAAGGCGAAGGCCGCGGCGATTCGAGCGTTGGAGATCGATCCTTCTCTTGCGGCCGCGGAAACGTCGTTGGCGACCGCGAAATTTAATTACGATTGGGACTGGGCGGGAGCGGCTGAGGGGTTCAAAAAGGCGATTCAGCTCGACCCGGGCTACTCCACCGCGTACCAGCGGTACTCTTTGTATCTGAGCGCGATGGGAAAATTTGAGGACAGCTTCCAGCAGATTAAGAAAGCACGGGAACTGGAACCGCTCTCCATAAGTATCAATACGAGTGTGGGATGGCGCCTGTATCTGGCGCGGGAATATGATCGCGCCATTGCCCAGCTGCGAGACACGCTGGAGATGGATCCGGGGTCCGAGTGGGCGCACCTGAACCTGGGCCAGGCCTACGAGCAAAAAGGACAATTCGGATTGGCGATCGAGGAACTGCAGAAGGCCGTCGAGTTGTCCCATTCGAGCCCTCTGACGATTTCGGCGCTGGCACATGCGGAAGCGCTTTCGGGCAATCATGCGGCGGCAAAGAAGTTGCTGACGCAGCTCGAGACGCTTTCGAAAAAGCAGTATGTCTCGCCGTTCTATGTCGCGATTGTGTACCTGGGTTTGGGCAAAAACGATGAGGCCATGAACTGGCTGGAGAAAGCATACAACGACCGTTCAAACGGGTTGGTGTTTCTGAAAGTGGAGCCGGAACTCGACCCATTGCGCACGAATCCCCGGTTTGTGGCGCTGCAGAGCCGTTTAAACTTCCCGAATTAGCCCGCCCGTAGCGGAACACTTCTCCCCTAAGGAACAGTAGAAACGTCATTGGTTTGTTTAGGCGGCATCCGCCTGCTCTGGCCGCCGCGTAGTCATTAACAGGGCGGCCGCGATTCCGATGGTCTCAAGCGGCGCGGCGAAGGCGCCGGGCGAAGGCCGGATTGGTTTTCTGGGTGCAGGCTTTGCGCAGGGCAACCCTGGCGTGAAACAGGCGGCCCTTGGCGGCGGCGGTGGAGATGCCCAATTTGCGGGCGGTTTCGCGGACCGAGTGCTCCTGCAACTGGCAGATTTCGATGGCCGCGCGCACGCGGGGACGAAGTACACCGAGCGCCTCATGGAGAATCTTCGAGCGTTCCTGCTCGATGAAGGTGTCCTCGGGATTCAGGGCGCCGTCAACGAGTTGAAAACGGGGGCGCTCCTTCCCTTCCTCGTCCACGAATTCCATCGAAACTTCCTTGGAGCAGCGATTGCGGCGCAGCTTCATGAGCGCGGCGTTGATGGCGATGCGGGTGAGCCAGGTGGAGAGTTGCGACCTGCCATCAAAATCGTTCAGATGGACCAAACCGCTGAGGAAGCAGTCCTGGAGGGCGTCTTCGGCGTCCTCGCGATTCCGGGTGATGCGCAGTGTCGAGTGAAAGATCTTCTTGGAGTGGCGCTCGAAGAGCTCTCCGAAGGCGGCCTTGTCGCCCCTTTTTGCGGCGGAAAGGAGCTGAGAATCGGACGGCGGTAGAGCGGCGATCGCCGGGATTTTGTTGCCATTCGCCAAAATGTATTGCTGTGTAGCCACGACTCGTTCCTCCTCAATTAATTGCGAAAAAGCATTCGCGTATTCGAACCTCAGGCGGAAGCAAGGCCACTTTGCCGGAAGCCACAAGGGAATACATCACGAGATGGAATGATTTATCGCTACACCTGTGGGGGTGGCTGGGGATACCACGATAGGTGGATTGGTAAAACCTCATATGACGACAAAGCCAAGGGCGTTACGATGCTGAAACGATAGGGATTATTCTTGCGGCGGGCGCGAAGCGGGAGGAATCACGATCTCTTTCCAGCCGAAAAGGCGGGCGTCCAGCGAGAAGGCCCCAGGGCCGAGAAGGGCGATGGCAGCGGCGATAACGATGATCGGGATGAGCGCCAACTTTGATTCGAAAGGAGTCAACAGCTGAAACGGAAACCATGACGAGACGATTGCCAGGCACTCCAAGGCCGCAAGAAGGCTGAGGATGGGAGTAAGGAATCCGATCAATAGGAGAACACTGCTTAAGAGCAGTATCGCGGTGGAGAGCAACACCCCCAGCTCCACGCGATCCGAAGATAGCAGGCAGAGAAAGCCGTGACCGCCCAGGACTGTAGCCACAACTACTCGCAAGAGCAGAAGTCCAACACCTGGAAAGCCGGCCGGAAATGCGGAAAATAGTCTGTGCAGGTGCATCATCCTCCGACGATGATGATGATGAGACGCCCGGTACGCTAAAGTAATGGAACGAGCCAGTGGACGCTACCCCACTTTCCGGTATCTTTGACTAACCCCTTAGTGGTATGAAATTTGGAAGAGCTGTGGAAGCTTAGAGATGGATAATGCCGCGGCGGATAGCGATGGCGATGGCCTGAGTGCGATCGCTGGCACCCAGTTTTTCCATGATGTGCTTGATGTGGACTTTCACGGTCTCTTCGGTGATGAAGAGCTTATCGCCGATGTCGCGGTTGCGGTTGCCTTCGGCGATCTGCCGCAGAACTTCAATTTCACGCGTGGTCAAGGCTTCATCGCTCATGTGCTCGGCCAGTTGGGCGGCCAATTGCGACGGAATGCGTTTTTTCCCGGCATGCACCTGGCGGATTCCTTCGACCAGGTCTTTGGGAGGCATGCTTTTCAGCATGTAGCCGCGCGCGCCGGCTTCGAGAGCGCGCTGGATTTCCACGTC
>Ga0210403_10000276_pt1 | contig 57254 bp, 60 predicted proteins | sample IncBWC19MmetaG_FD_150863 | JGI IMG/M metagenome (GOLD analysis project Ga0210403, IMG submission 150863) | Forest soil microbial communities from Barre Woods Harvard Forest LTER site, Petersham, Massachusetts, United States - Inc-BW-C-19-M | ecosystem: Environmental > Terrestrial > Soil >...
TGCTGCGATATTTTCCAGCTATCACTCGCAATTCCGTTCCACCGAGCCTTTCCGCCTGTGAACTTTCGATTGTGATGACGCAAACTCACGATACGCAGGGTTCATCTGAATATATAGAATAGAGATAGCAGGGTGGCACTACCTCACATGAGAAATTGGTCCATTTCGGCGGGGCGCATTTTAGGCGTGGAACTGCGAATCCATCTAAGCTTTGTATTCCTTCTCGTTTTTGTGTTGCTAACCGACTCCGCGTCTCCCAATACGACGACTCCGGCGCGAGGTTTGGTACTCGTTGGGATAATTTTTGCGAGCGTGATATTGCACGAACTAGGGCACGCCATCGTTAGTCGACGCGAGGGACTCGTTGCCAAGGCAATTATTCTGCTACCCATTGGCGGCGTCACTTTGTTAGACGATAGTAATGAGCCGGGCGACCCGAAATCGCAAACGTGGAAGAGGGACTTTCGCATTGCGATGGCAGGCCCGCTGGCCAATCTTGCGCTGGCCGCGGTCGCGGTTGGTGTTTTGTCCGTAGCATTGCCGCAAATTAACTTATGGGCGAAGCCCTACGTACACTCGAGCAATCTCGCGCGGAGCCTCGTGTGGGCCAACCTGCTGCTTGCGGCATTTAATTTGTTACCTGCCTATCCCATGGACGGCGGCCGCGTTCTGCGTGCGGTTTTCGCCCGAAGCATGGACTCAGTTAGCGCCACTAAGAGGGCGGTAACGATCGGCCAGGCCTTTGCCACGATGTTCATGCTCACGGGCATGCTGTGGAATATCTGGATGACCATGATCGGTTTCTTCCTCTTCCTGGCTGGACAACTGGAAGAACGATCAGCCGTTTTCCAATCGGTGCTGGAAACCGTGCGGCTGGAAGATATTATGCTCACGGACTTTGCCACGCTTTCACCAGCAGACACGTTGGAAGATGCGCTTGAAAAAGCGGTCCATTCCCTTCAGGATGATTTCCCAGTGATCCGCGGAAGCGATATGGTCGGGGTGATCTCTCGCCAGAAGATCCTGCAAGTTCTGCGGATGGAAGGGAACGGCTATGTGCAGGCAGTAATGAATAAGATTTTCGAGGTTGCGCAGAAAAAGGAATCGCTGGCTTCAGCGTTCAGAAAGCTAACTGCGCGCAACCTCAGCATTATTCCGATTGTCGAAGACCAACGTTTGGTCGGGATTGTCACGTTGCAGAACCTGATGCATTCAATGGCGCTGCTGGCGGAGAGCCGTAAATTGCGGAAAACTGCGCTGAATTCCTGATATCAGAATTTAATAACTAAGCCTGCCGCGGCCTCAGCCAAGTGTCCCCTGCTTCCCGTAAACAAATTGGGGTTGTTGAAATTGGGAACCTTGTAGAACAAACCCCGATACTGGATTCGCAACGCCAAGTGAGGAGTAACTGCGGCCTTCCTGAGGCCCGGAACGCTGGAGAATACTTTGCAGTCCACCCCGACTCCATAGAGAACCGCGAACTCCGTCTGCCTGGTCGACGGCACTGGCACCTGAACTGTATTGACAAACGTGCTGAACGGGTTGAATACCAGGATTCCTGCGCCCCCGAAAAAAAAAGGCTCGTACTTCTTCGTTTCCATGGGGCTGAAAACGTACGCCCCAGTCCATTCCGTAACATTGGATTGAATCCGAAAGGTGTTTGGGGTTGTATAAATTTGAGAATCGCTGGTCCGGGCATAGTTCGTTTCGATGGAATGCTTCTCCGCAAACCGCCATCGGAAGGTTCCAAGGAACCCTCCAGAATATGTAGGAGACAGTACGATGCCGTTGGCAGAGGTTTGCTTGGGAAATACCCCCTCAAAGCCTAAGGCGACGTCGAAACGATTGGCGGCCTGACCAACTGCAGTTGAGGCCAGCAGGAAAAGTCCCGCAATCGCCAAACCCGCTTTCTTGAACATGAGTCTCCTGGTGTGATGTTTCGATCGGCGCGATCGAAAGAGCACGCTTTTATCCTGTCAATATAGTTGGATGGCTTTAGCTTGCTCGACTGCCGGAATTTTTCTCAATTCCAGTAAAACTGCTTCGGGAACCGGGCTGTCCACATGAACCACGGCAATCGCCTCGGCCGGCGTGTTTGGTTTCGTTCCGGACGACCGTCGGCCCAGCGAAAAATTGGCGATGTTGATGTTGTGCGCGCCCAGGACGGTTCCCACTTTGCCGATTACGCCGGGAACGTCTTGGTTGCGCATGTAAACCAGATTGCGTTCCAGTGGAGCTTCGACGTCGATTCCATCCACCTGCAACAGCCGTGGCGTGGTTTCTCTGCGGACTGCACCCTTTACCCCGTGCTCCTCATTGCGTGCTTTGATCCGGACGGAAAGCACACTACCGGCGCCGCCTTTAGAAGGCTGCGTTTTCCGCGTTTCTTCAACCCGGAGTCCCCGCGACGAAGCGATAGTCGCGGAGTTTACCAGGTTAGCCTTTTCCTCAAGGGTCTCGTTTAGAATTCCTTTGATGGCTGCGTTGCGGATAAGTTCGGTCTTCCACTCGGCGATGTGTCCGCTGTAACCCAGCGAGATCTCTTCCACGGCCCCCGCGCTGATCTGCGCCAGGAACGAGCCTAATCTTTCTGCGAGAACGATGTAGGGCTGAAGCTCCTGATACTCGTCATGGGAGACTGAAGGAACGTTCACTGCATTCTGAATAACTCCATGTTTCAGATACTCCTTTACCTGCATGGCAATTTGCTGGCCGACAGCTTCCTGCGCTTCGTTAGTTGATCCACCAATATGTGGCGTAAGGATCACGTTATCCATGGCCGTGAATGGAGAATTCTTTAGCGGTTCCTCGACAAAAACATCCAGAGAGGCGGCCGCTACCTGACCTTCCTTGAGAGCCGCCGCGAGAGCAGCTTCTTCCACCAGTTCACCGCGGGCACAATTCACCAGACGCACGCCGCGCTTCATTTTCTTTAAGGACTCAGCGTTGATCATCCCTGTGGTCTGCGGGGTTAAACCGACGTGAAGCGTTAAATAGTCGGCTGCGGCATAGAGTTCGTCCAAGGTCGCGGTGCGAACCGAGTTCTCCTTCGCAACGGAGGCAGAGACGTATGGATCGTGTCCCACTACTTCCATCCCAAAAACGCGTGCTCGCTTGGCGACTTCCATTCCGATTTTTCCCAACCCGACAATTCCGATTGTTTTTCCGCGCAACTCGGAGCCTTGCAGAGACTTCTTTTCCCATTTTCCGGCATGCATCAATTCGTTCGCGCGGCAGGTGAATCGGGCCATAGCCAGCATTACTCCGAGCGTGTATTCGGCTACAGCGACGGCATTCGCGCCGGGGGTGTTCATTACGGCGATGCCTTTGCGAGTAGCCGCTTCCAGTTCGATGTTGTCCACGCCTACGCCCGCCCGGCCAACCACACGTAGCTTGTTGGCATTAGCAAGCAAGGCAGCGTCGACCTGCACGGCCGAGCGGACGATTAGGGCATCCGCCGACTCAAGTTGCGCAGCCAGATTTCCATCGATCTGCTCAGGGGTGACGATGGTCCACTCTGGTTCGCGCAATAGATTTACGGCGGAAGCTGACATTTTTTCGGCTACCACAATTTTCATAGGGGACGGGTCCTTGGTCTTTAAGTAATTAAATTCAGCTTCATTCTATCTTTCCATACTCGAAAACAATCGCGACAACATCTTTACAGAGAAATGACTCGAGGTTGACAGTTATCTTCGGCAAAGCCTCTACGCTATCTCCAGTGAGCCCAGTTTCGGAGATCACTTATTGACTGGAGAGTAGCGTATGAAACTCAGTTGCGTACTTCTGATCGCGCTCTTATCGCTTGGTTGCGGCGGTTACAACGCGCCAGCCGGTACAAATGGAATGGGAGTAAAAGCCGCTGCGAACATCTCCGCCCTTGCACCCAGCAGTGCCACAGCCGGGGGGCCTGGATTTACATTAACTGTCAACGGTACAAACTTCGCGGCCAACTCCGTCGTGTTCTTCGCTGCTACTGCTATGCCTTCCACAATTGTCACCGCTAACCAATTGATGGCGACTATCCCAGCATCTGCAATTGCGACCGCTGGTACCGTCCAAGTGTATGTGAATTCTGCCGGCAACATTTACGGGGTGAATTCGAACACAGTCAATTTCATGGTGAACTAGGCACAAGTTATTATGGCCGTGGCCCGCCAAATATCTGGTTTGAATCCTGTTGCACTTGTGTGTAGCCAGCGGGAATATCGAACAGACCTCCGTCGACGGAGCTGTTAGAGTACTGCGTCACCTCGATTTGCATTTCCATCAGCGCGCCAGTTGCAGAGCCTGATTGCTGAGCGGAATTCGAGGAGTCTGAGGCAGTTTGGTCATGCTGTTTCTTTTTCTTTCCAAAACCCCCGAACACGCTGCCCATCCCTTTACTGATGGCGTCTCCCGTGCTCGTCGGTACAGACCCTTGATCGTCCGACTGCTGCTGCGGAGGTGTCTGGCTTGGCTGCGAGGCGGAGGTTTGATTCTGTGGAACGGCGGTAGAAGTCATCCCGAAGCTGATATTTTGCAATAGTGGCATCCCCTTAACGGCTACCAGGTTTTTCTGAAATTCCTGCATAGCCGGGCCCATCTGTGCGTTCATCCCTGTCAGGTTTCCCATGGTGCCCGGGAGCCAGTTGAGTTGTTTCGCCATGCGGACGTAGAACTGCCTCATTTCGTCATAACCGGGAACACTGGGGGCGAGCCACGCATCGGAATTCATTGTCATGGACGCAGCTTGAGCCTGTTGTTGAACCTTGGGATCCGTAGACTCGAACTGCATTTCGATCTGCCATTTCACTTCTTTGGTCGGCAGGTCCAGGATGGTGCGCGTGGCGCCTGTCTCCTCGCTATGAACTTTGGGGGTGACCTTGACGTTGGCCGCCTCGGGATGCTTTGCAACCGCTTTCGCTTGTTCTTCTTTGGCCCGCTCCTGAGCTCTTTCCATGTTGGCCTTAAATTCTTCAAACGTCATCGTGGAATACGTCTTCTTAACCGTATCAATATTTATGAACCGCCGGCCGTCCAGATCAATGATCTCAACCGTTCCAGTGGAATGCTCAGAGCGCATCCGATTGCCTTTCACCATGATGGTGCTGAGCTGGGGTTCATCTAGTTGGCGCGCGTTCTTGCTGAAGACGCCGAGCGATTTGGTCATGGCCATGAGACTGCCGCCCGTCATCTTGCTTGATTGGGTGTATTTGAAATCAGCCTGAGAAATGCCACAGACAACGAGCAAAATCGAGAACACGAGTCCCGTACTCCTGCCGAAGCGCATAGGTTCTCCTTCACGACGCATGTGTTTTGAAATGGGGTCTTGCCCTAACGGGCCGCTCCGGCTTCGACTCTTGCGTTCTCATTCAAGCTGCGAGCAAAAACCTCCTGCGCGGCTCGGACGGATGTTCCGTATTGAACCGGCTTGCCAGTGACGCTGCTCAGAACATGTTCAAGCGCGGCAAGGATTCCAACGGTATCGAGATAATCGTAATAACCGATGTGAGCTATGCGGAACAGCTTGCCCTTCATGTCGCCCTGACCATTAGCCACGACGGCTGAAAAGGATTCCCTGAACGCCTTAACGATTGCGCTGGAATCCACGCCCGCCGGTGGATCGATAGCGGTGAGTGCAGCGCCCGGGGCGGAGGTGAAAAGCTTCAGCCCCAGAGCTTTGACGCCGGCGCGGGTCATCTCGGCGGCCAGTTCTGCATTGTCTATTAGTGCCTTTCGTCCCGCTACGAGATCTCCCTCGCCCATCTGGCGAATGAAATCCAATGCTGCACCGAGCGCGGCAAATAAAGAGGTAGCAGGAGTGTAGGAGGATTCCCCCTTAGCCGCCGCTTTACGCTCTTTGCGGAAATCGAAATAATAGCGGGGGTTCTTCGCCGTTTCCATTCGCTTCCAGGCGCGCTCGCCGACAGCGCAATAAGCCAGCCCGGGTGGAATCATCAGGGCCTTCTGCTATCCCCCGATGATTATGTCGATTCCCCATCCGTCCACATCGAAGTGCGTCGTGCCGAGGCCAGTAATGGCGTCGACGATCAAAAGCGTGTCATCGCCGCTGTCTCGTACCAAGCGAGATATCCCTTTGATATCGTGGCGCGCGCCGGTTGAGCTTTCCGTCGCTTGCACATATACGGCGCGAACGTCGGGCGTCAGCTTCTGACGAATCTGATCCAGGGAGAAAGTGTCGCCATAGGGCACGCTGAGGACATCGACGTTGCATCCGAAAGCCTTGGTGAGATCGCGCCAGCGCTCGCCAAACTTGCCGGCAGTCAGAACCAGAACTTTATCTCCCGGCGAGGTCAGGTTTGAAACCGAACCTTCCATTACACCGGTTCCAGAGCAGGCCAGCACGAGCACGTCGTTGTTGGTGCCAATGAACTCCTTCATGTCGGCAAGGACGCGCGTATATAGCGCCCGAAAATCCGCCGTGCGATGATGCATGGTGAACGACGCCATCGCGGTTTGCGCGGCAGGCAATAGGGGCGTAGGTCCAGGGGTAAAAAGGCGGTTCTTCAGCAGCATTTGTTTAAGGTCCCTTTCGGAGAAGATGCCTCTAGTTTATCCCGGAACGCGTTTCTTGTGGATTCGTTTCTCGCGGCCTCTGGCCCAGCGACGCAAATGGGTTCCCGCTATAATTCCTCGCATGAGCTTATCCGAGCAAATTCAGAAAGACCTTGTCGATGCCATGAAATCCCGGGACGAATTGCGCCTCTCTACGTTGCGCATGGTTAAGAGCGCACTCAAGAATCGCGAAATTGACAAGATGGCGCCACTCGATGACAAAGAAGCCTTGCAGGTGCTGAGTACATTGATCAAGCAGCGAAAAGAATCGGTTGAACAGTTTTCGAAAGGTGGACGCCAAGAGCTCGCCGACAAAGAAACCGCCGAAATCGCCATGATCGAAGCCTACATGCCCAAGGCCGCTGGCGAAGAGCAAATCGTTGCTGGAGTGAAGGCCGTCATCGCCGAGATGGGATCGCCAACGGTTAAGGAAATGGGAACAGTCATGAAGAATGTGATGGCACGCTTCACCGGGGCCGGCATTCGGGTGGATGGCAAGCAGGTGAGTGAAGCGGTAAAGCGAGAGCTTGCCGGATAGGTGTTATTTGCTTCGCTGCAAAGCGCGGTAGGCTTCACTCTTCGAAATTCCACGCTCTTTCGCGACCTTCTTCAGAGCCGCCTTTTCATCCAGCTTTTCGCTAGCGATTATTTGTTTGACTCGTTCGCGGATCGTGACTGAGGCAGGCACGGAAAGAGCCTGCTGACTTTCCGCGACTTTTGCGACGAGCAAGGTAATTTCTCCTTTGATTTCTTCGCGAGCGCAAATTGCGTTCAACAGTTCGCCGGCAGGGCCACGCAAGAACTCTTCGTGAATTTTGGTTAGCTCCCGGGCGATGACAACGCTGCGGTTTGCACCCAAGACCTCTACCACGTCTTCCATGGCCTCCACTAACCTGTGCGGTGCTTCGTAGAAAACCTCCGTCTGTGGGGACGACTTGATGCCTTCCAGAACTTGCCGTCTTTGGCCACGTCTCGACGGAAGGAATCCTTGAAAGCGGAAGGATTCTGTGGGCAGTCCGCTAGCTGAGAGCGCCGTCAAAAACGCGGACGGACCTGGAATAGGAATTACTGGTATGTGATGTTCGAGAGCAAGCGAAATCAAGCGAAAGCCGGGATCAGAAATGCCGGGCATTCCGGCGTCTGTCACTAGTGCTATCCGGGTGCCTTGCTCTAGTTGTCGGAGTAATTCCGCTGCCCGCTTGGATTCATTGTGCTCATGGTAACTCGTTACTCGCGATGCGATTCCGTAGTGGTTTAAAAGCTTTTGAGTATGTCGAGTGTCTTCGCACGCGATCATGTCTACTTCCCGCAGCACCCTCAAAGCCCGCAGGGTAATGTCTTCGAGATTTCCGATAGGGGTTCCAACCAGGTAGAGTGCCGGGCCGGCGCTCAGAGTGTGGGACGTCGCTGGTAGTGTCGGAGCTTCGTCAGCTTCGCGGTCGTGTCTTTCCGCGGCGTTCATGGTGGCGAGTCTAACATTCGCAGCTTCGTGCCGAAATTGACGGAAGGCACGGCGCATCATAGAATCGACTTGCGCTTGACCTAGGTTAACTTCCGTATACCTCATGCCACTCTACGAGTACGAATGTAAGAAATGCCATCACCGCTTCGAGCGCATCCAGAAATATTCTGACCCCCATATGAAGAAATGTCCTGACTGTGGCGGGACGGTCGAGTTAGTGGTTTCCGCTCCTGCAGTCCAATTCAAAGGGTCAGGATGGTACGTTAACGATTACGCTAAGAAGCCTTCTGCGGCATCTTCTTCGAATGGAGAACCGGGGTCAAAGACCGAGTCTGGTTCCAAGGGGGATTCGGAATCGAAGGGCGAATCGGAATCTAAGTCGAAAAAAGAAGAAAAATCAAAGCAGGAATCCTCGACCTCTCCCAAGAAAACCGAGAAGAAGACGTCTTCCAGAGACAAATCCTAGCTCCACAGTGTAGTTCCACTTCCACAGCCTGTGCTCCGGCATGAATCCCAATCACAAATATCTCATCTAATCCGGAGATAGTCGTTATAACGAGGATTATTAAAATGATCAATATTCGTCCGACTGAAGAACGTGGTGGCGGCGACTATGGTTGGCTCAACACCCGTCACACATTTTCGTTCAACACATACCACGACCCCAAGTTCATGGGATTTCGTTCTCTTCGGGTTATCAATGAAGACTATGTCGCGCCCGGCCAGGGTTTTCCAACGCATCCTCACCGGGACATGGAAATCATTACTTACATTCTTGAGGGCGCGATTGAACACAAAGACAGTTTGGGAACAGGCTCGGTGATTCGCCCTGGAGATGGACAGCGAATGAGCGCAGGCAGCGGTATCCGGCATAGCGAGGCGAATCCGTCGAAGACTGAGGGCGCTCACTTTCTGCAGATCTGGATTCTGCCAGGTCAGCAGGGCATCAAGCCGAGCTACGAACAGAAGGCCTTTCCGACAGAGGAGAAGCGCGGCAAACTGCGGCTGATCGCGAGTCCAACGGGCATCGACGGATCCGTAACCATCCACCAGGACGCAAGGCTTTACGTCACTCTTCTGGCACCTGGCGAAACCGTGACTCACCAGATGGAACCGGATCGCCATGCGTGGATACAAATCGCAAAGGGGTCGGTCGAACTGAACGGAAAAGCTTTGAAGCAGGGGGACGGCGCTGCCATCAGTAATGAAAAGCAGTTGACGGTAAAGGGGACTGAGGACGCTGAAGTATTGCTCTTTGACTTAGCTTGAGATCGAACGTGTGGCGGGAGCTCACGCAACCCTCGACGGTTTGGGGCTTCGTTTCCGGAATATGGTTTTCAAGTTCTCCCGCCAGCGCTCATCAATTCCTACCAACGTCCAGTCGATCTTCGGAGAAAAATAATGCAGCAAGACGTCGGTCGCCGGATGGATGCGTAACGCAGGTGAAACTAGGAATAGCAACGGGTCGTGAGTTGAAATCTCTGCATTCGGAAAATATCCGAATCGTGAAAAATCTCCACGCGTGTGGTGCCAGCAGACCCTCGACCAATAGTCGAGTCCCTGCAGCGGCAGATGGATGTCTTCATCTGCCTTGAGTTCAACTACAGCCAAGCGTCCTTCGCGAGTGGTGGTCAGGACGTCAATCATCGCCCGGTCTGAAGCCGAGAACGCCGGGACTTGAGAATACTGGGCTTGTCCTCCAAGTTGTCCATCCAGCGGTGCAAGATCTAGGACTGCCTTGGACTCCAGCCAGCGCTCAGGATGCATACGCCACAGCGGATGATCCCGCGGCCCTTCCGGATGGCGGACCTCTCCGATGCTCCTCACAAGCGCGGTGAAAGACGAGGAGTTCGAATCGGTGAGAACTCTTTCAGCACGCCCTAACCCAAAGACAATCTCCGTGGAACTGCGGAATGACACTGGATCGTGTGTGATCCGCGCACGGGCGAATTCAAGCCCATGACGACGGAATGCAATTTCCGCGGAGGATAACATCGCTATCTCAGTCTCCGGCATGAGATCGTGAATGCGCTTGATCGAGTCTCCAAAGCGCGCCCGAGCTGCTGCCTCGTCAGCGACGTGCACAAGCCGCGTTGCAATATTCCCACGATCGGAAATATCCATCTCGACTAGCTCGGCGTCTCGTTCCTTCAGTTCATACAACTGCCATTTCGCCGCATCGGGATTTAAATGAGCCAATCGCTCCCTGGTTACCGCCGAACTATTGTTCGGAAGGAATAACTTGAGACCTTCTATGACGAGCTTTCCGGCCCGCGACTGCCGGCAAAGATCCAGCCACAAAATTCCAAAGGTTAGGGCCGCGTCGATGGACGCTTGCGTTTCCTGGGCATTCACGCCTAGCACGGCGAAGGCCGACTGGCCCCGCTGCAATATTCCTCTTGTATAAATCGGCCCGAACGAATGTTTTAAGTCAGTTGACGTAATCAGTTGCGAAACGGTGAATCCCGGGAAGCGTCGCTCCAGGACTCGCTTCAACAGGCGCTGGTAGCCCAACCGCGATACACGTTTCGCAGTGGGGGTACGCCAATCACGGTTGCGGCAAATCTCAAATTTCGTAGGCCGGCTTTGTCCGAGCCGCTGCACTTGAAGCCGCAATACTTCGTCCTTCACTTCGGCATCGAGCACCCGACGAACAACGTTTCTCTCAGCCGACCACATTTGCAGCAGACACTTATGAGTTTCCCCCGAAACGGAATACTTTGCCTGCGACAAATCGAAGATGACGTCGCCGTCCTCAACGACGACAGCGGTGGTCACTCCCGTGAGGAAGTCTTCCACTTGGCGAGCTAAAGATTCGGGATTCACGTAGCCATTGTGTCAGTTCGGCAAAGCTAGGTCTGTGACGAATGAACACAAGGCGCACCCCCGGCAGTGTTTCCATTCCGAGGCCGCTTAGAACCCGTCCGCCGCTATGTGTTTCGTCGAACACGATCGACGAAGCTCATGTGGGATAATCTAAGATAGTCACCACAGAGTCTTTCCAAAACAGGCAGGCATCCAATCATCGTGGATAAAAATAGATTTTTCTTTGAACATTACGGGCTAACCGAACGCGGCCTTGAAAGTTACCTCGCCGCCGCATTGTCAGCGGGCGGCGACTACGCCGACCTTTACTTTGAATATCTTTCATCGACCGCCTTGAGCGTGGACGAATCCATGGTCAAGTCAGCATCCCAGGGAATCTCGGCTGGATGCGGAGTTCGCGTCATTTCTGGCGAGCGCACCGGCTATGCGTATACCGACGATCTGTCGCCCGAACGAATTTTGCATGCGGCCAAAACGGCAGCCCTGATTGCGACTGGCCCGGCTAAAACTCCAGTTGTGGGATTTCAGGAAAAACCGGCCCGCAGCTTGTATCCGATAACACTTCCTTCCGTGGACGCCGAAATATCAGCGAAAGTTGAATTGGTAATGCGCGCCGATAAAGCGGCGCGAGCCTACGATCCGCGAATCAAAGAAGTCAGGGCCAGTTTCATGGACGAACTACGGAACATTTTGGTGATTGGCTCAGACGGCGCGTTCGCTGAGGATAGTCAACCTCTTGCCAGATTGAACGTGTCTTGCATCGCGAAGACTGAGACGAATTCCGCGCGCGGGAGTTCTGGCGGCGGCGGGCGCGTTGCCCTCGATTTTTTCTTCGGAGAAAAGACCCCGGAATACTTCGCCAAAGAAGCTTCAAGGCAAGCTATTTTGCAATTGGACGCCCGCGAGGCCCCGGCTGGAGAGATGGAAGTCGTTCTCGGTCCCGGCTGGCCGGGCGTGTTGCTACATGAGGCGGTTGGTCATGGGCTCGAAGCTGACTTCAATCGCAAGCAGACTTCGGCATTCGCCGGACTGATCGGCAGACGTGTGGCCAGCGAAAAATGCACCGTCGTGGACAACGGAACAATGCCAGGTAGGCGCGGCTCGCTGAACGTGGACGATGAGGGAGAGCCGACCCAGAACACCGTCCTCATTGAAAACGGGATTTTGAAGGGATATCTCAGTGACAAGCTCTCCGCTCGTTTGCTGGGAGTCGCCGATACCGGCAACGGCCGCCGGGAAAGCTACGAGCACATTCCCATGCCGCGCATGACCAACACCTACATGCTTCCCGGCGACGACGCTCCCGAGGACATTATCCGCTCCGTAAAAAATGGCATTTACGCGGTAAATTTTGGCGGAGGCCAGGTGGATATCACCAACGGCAAGTTCGTTTTTGCCGCCTCCGAAGCGTACATGATTGAAGACGGACGAATCACAGCTCCGATCAAAGGTGCGACATTGATTGGCAATGGCCCGGATGTGCTTACTCGCGTATCAATGGTGGGAAACGATTTGAAACTCGATGAAGGTGTCGGCACCTGTGGAAAAGATGGGCAGGCCGTGCCCGTTGGAGTCGGTATTCCGACTATAAAGATCGATCGCCTGACCGTTGGTGGAACCGCCAAAAAAGACGTCGGCGGATTCATGCAATAGGTTGTGTCCGCGGGAACTTTCTGCGTCAATCAAGTAATCTCTACGTAGCACGGTGCACCTGTCAATTCAAGCCGGTCGCAGTCACGAGCTGTCTTGAAAGTTGAACGCTTATGAAGACGAAAGTTTGCAAGGCAGTCTTCCCGGCGGCGGGCTTGGGAACTCGTTTCTTGCCAGCGACAAAGGCGCAGCCAAAAGAAATGTTGCCTCTCGTGGATAAGCCGATCATTCAATACGGCGTCGAAGAAGCTCTGGCAGCGGGTTGTAACCAGATCATTATCGTCACCGGGCGCGGCAAGCAATCAATCGAAGATCATTTTGACGTCAGCTACGAACTGGAGAAGATGCTGGAGGAACGGGGTAAGTCGGACCTCCTGAAAACAGTACGTCAAATTTCCGACATGATCTACGTGGCCTATGTTCGCCAGAAGGAAGCGCTCGGTCTGGGCCATGCCGTGCTGACGGCGCGCGAATTGGTTGGTAACGAACCCTTCGCGGTGCTGTTGGCTGACGACGTGATTGACGCACAGATTCCTTGCCTCAAACAAATGGTGAACGTGTTTGAGGAAACCCAATGTTCCGTGATTGCAGCGCAAGTTGTCGATGGAGAAGCGATTTCCGCCTATGGAGTGCTCGACCTCAAACCCGCGGATGGACGATTCCATGGCAGGCTGTTTGAAGTGCAGAGCATGGTCGAAAAACCCTCTCTGAAGGATGCGCCCTCGAACTTAGCCATCATAGGCCGTTACATTCTGACTCCTACGATCTTTCAGACACTCGCCGAGACCCAGACAGGGAGCGGAGGCGAGATACAGCTCACCGATGGCATGAAGCTGCTGCTTAAAAAAGAAAAGATGTATGCCTATGTATTTGAAGGGAAGCGCCACGACACCGGAGATAAATTGGGCTTCCTGAAGGCGACCGTGGAACTCGCCCTGAAGCGGGACGACTTGGGAGGGTCCTTGCGCCAGTATTTAAAGACGTTGGACCTCAGCTAGGACAGCCTAAGCACCAGCTAAACTTTTCTTCAGCTTTGCTGACTTTTCCTCAACCCCGCTCGCAAGCTTCTTCTTGTGTTCGTCTAATTTCTTCGCGAGCTTCTGATCCGACAATCCCAGAATCTGCGCTGCAAGGATTCCCGCGTTTGTGGCCCCCGGTTTCCCGATCGCAACCGTCGCCACGGGAATGCCGGCCGGCATCTGCACAGTTGCCAACAACGAATCCAGACCATTCAGCGAGGTCGACGGAATCGGCACCCCGATAACCGGAAGAGTGGTGTGAGCGGCAATGACTCCTGCCAAATGAGCCGCCCCACCTGCGCCTGCAATGATTACGCGAATCCCGCGCTGAGCCGCCTCCCTCGCGTACCCGGCCGTGCGGTCAGGCGAGCGATGGGCTGAGGTGACATCCATTTCATAGGGAATCCCGAAATCATCGAGAGCCTTTGCCGCCTCTCGCATAATTCCTAGATCAGAATCACTTCCCATCACAATAGAAACCAACGGCTCGCTCATAAGTTTTCTGTAGTTCGCTTTCCTGGCGATCCAAACCGCCTTTATGTCGCAGTGTTAGCGTTAAGCGCCCTTGCGGCAATGTCTGTTCGATAATGTGCGCCATCGAAATTGATTTTCGACACCGCCTTGTATGCGCGCTCCACCGCCGACCCCAAATCGGGAGCACAAGCACTCACACCTAATACCCGGCCGCCGGCCGTGTAGTATGAACCGCTATGATGTGTTGTGCCCGAGTGAAAGACTTTCACTCCTTCAGTCCGTTCGGCATCTTCGATTCCGGTGATCTTCTTGCCGATCTCAAAGACTCCCGGATAGCCGCCTGACGACATCACCACGCATACTGAGGCATCCTGCGACCAGCGAAAATCACCGTCGCTGACTCGCCCTTCGATTGACGCCTCGAGTGCCTCCAACAGATCGCTTTCCAATCGCATCAGGATCGGTTGAGTTTCTGGGTCCCCGAAGCGGCAATTGAATTCAAGCACCATCGGCCCACGCGCGGTCATCATGAGTCCGCAATATAGAACGCCCCTGTATTCGATATTTTCAGCTTTCATTCCTTCCACAACCGGCCTTGCGATGTGCTCCAGAAGCCAATTCTGCATCTGCTCATCCACCAAAGTGCTGGTTGAGTAAGCGCCCATGCCACCAGTATTCGGTCCGGTATCACAGTCACCCACACGCTTGTGATCCTGAGCCGCGACTAGGGGCGCCACGCGCTCGCCGTCGCTGATCACGAGAAAGGAAAGCTCTTCGCCCTCCAGACGTTCCTCGAGCACTATGCGTGAACCAGCTTCGCCCACCATTTTGCCAGTAAGCATTTCCGCGGCTACGGATGCCGCCTCTTCTTTAGTTTTGCAGATCACAACACCCTTGCCGGCAGCCAAGCCGTCGGCTTTAACAACCAGCGGAGCGCTGAAGTGCGGCAGTGCCTCGTCGAGTTCATCTAATGAGTTGCAGATTGCGTAATGTGCTGTAGGAATTCGATGCCGTTGCATGAACTCCTTCGCGAAACTTTTACTAGACTCGAGTTGTGTGGCGGCTTTGGTCGGTCCGAAAATCTTCCATCCGCGGCGGGTGAACTCATCCACAACGCCCAAGTTGAGGGGCAACTCCGGTCCCACGACTGTGAGATCGGGCTGCAGCTTGCGGGCTACAGAAATCAACGAATCGAGATTTTTTTGATCTGCGGGCAGGCACTCAGCAACGTTGCCGATCCCCCCGTTTCCCGGGGCGCAATAGACTTTGGAAACTCGTGGCGACTGAGCGAGTTTCCAGGATAGAGCGTGCTCTCGTCCCCCGCTTCCGATTACAAGAACTTTCATAGTTGTGGAGGAACAAGGGTAGGAGGCCCAAACGCCGATGTCAAATTTGTATCGTTGAAGACGCGCATTTAAACATATTCAAAAGTTCTAAGGATTTACAACACGCTTGCATGCTTAACTATGCTTAACCCTCCACCGTATAATTCTTACTGATGATCACCGTATCGAAAGAAGACTATCTAAAGGCGATCCTCGAGGCCGAGAGCGAAGGTGAGACTGTAATCTCTGCAACGCTCGCGCACTGGTTGCTGGTGTCGCCGCCTGCCGTTACGATGGCGATGCGCCGTCTGAAGAAAGATGGGCTGGTGCGAGTACAGCGCGACGGCCATGTAAGCCTGACCACCACAGGCCGCAGAATAGCTCGCAAGCTCACTTTGCGCCATCACCTGATTGAGAGGATGCTGTCCGAAGTTTTCGGAATGGAGTGGTACAAAGTGCACGATGAGGCGGAGCGCCTCGAGCATGCGGTTTCTCCTGACTTTGAAGCCAAACTCTTGCGCAAACTTGGGCGGGGAGGCGCTTGTCCCCACGGCAACGTCAGCGAATTGGAGAGCCCTGCAAGTCGCCGCCGCCGTGGGTTGCTGCTCCTTGCTCACGCCGATGCGGGGCAGAATTATCTAGTCAGCGGCATCTATGAACGCGATCGGCGCTTGTTGGAATTTCTGGAGCAACGTGGCATTCGTCCCGGCGCAAAAGTGCATGTCTCCGGGCGAAACTATGATCAGACGCTCACTCTGACGACCGACGCAGGGGCTGTCGCACTAGGACGTTCCGCCGCAGAAAGAGTTTGGGTGACGGCCAAATCCGGACGTGCAAAGTTGAATTCCCATGCACATGGCCGAAGAGAAAAGGTCTAATCGGCGATAGAGGCCTTCTCTATTCGAGCAGCCGGGTAATCGACTAGAATAAAACATACCGCACGACTGTCTATCCAACATGCCTCAACTCACCTACCTCGAAGCCATCCGTCAGGGAATTTGGGAAGAAATGGAACAGGATCCGGCCGTTTTTTGTCTCGGCGAGGATATCGGAATTTACGGCGGAGCGTTTAAAGTCACCGACGGATTCATCGACCGCTTCGGTCCCGAGCGCGTGATTGATACACCGATTGCCGAATCTGCAGTTGTTGGGGCGGCGTTCGGAGCATCGCTTACCGGGTTGCGTCCTGTCGCCGAGTTTCAGTTCATGGATTTCATCGGTTGTGCATTCAATCAGATCACGAATATGGTGGCTAAAACCCACTATCTTTGGGGACCGCCCGCTCCTCTTGTTCTTCGCGGACCGAGCGGCGGCAATGTTCACGGGGGCCCGTTCCACTCTCAAAACAATGAAATGTATTTTGTGCATACGCCCGGACTGAAAGTGGTTTGCCCCGCTACGGCCTACGATGCCAAGGGACTTATCAAAGCTTCGATTCGTGACAACAATCCGGTAATCTTCTTTGAGCACAAGTACCTTTACCGTCGCATCAAGGATGAGGTTCCGGCAGAAGACTATATTGTGCCGCTGGGCAAGGCGCGCATTGCCCGCGAAGGTAGGGATCTCAGTGTCATAACTTATGCGGCCATGGTGCATGTGGCCATGGAGGCGGCCGACATTCTTTCGAAAGAAGGGATTGAAATCGAGATCGTCGATCTTCGCACGCTGTCGCCGCTCGACCGCGAAGCGATTGCTCAGACTGTGCGCAAGACCAATAAAGTAATTCTGCTGCACGAAGACGTTCGCACCGGAGGAATTGCTGGCGAACTCACTTCTATTATCAATGAAGAAGCGTTTGATGACTTGGATGGGCCTGTAGTCCGGGTCACCGCATTGGACACTCCCGTGCCTTTCTCTCCTCCTCAAGAGGAATTTTTCCTTCCAAGAGTAGGCGATGTGGTGCGGGAAGCACGCAAGCTTAACGCTTATTGAGAAGAAGCCGTGAGGATGCCTAAGGCAACGTAGGTGTGCGGTCAAGCATCCGTTATACTCGGCGGCTGGAATATCGCGAAGCCTACATGATCGCGAGTGTGTTCGTTCACAATTGTTCTGTCGCAATCCCGAATAACGCCTTAAAGGGGGTAAGATGCGAAATTTTATTCTTGGAATCATTGTGACTCTGGTGGTGCTCGCTTTGGGTGGCCTGGCGTTTCTTTCCTTTGGGCTCATGCCCACCACTGCAGACGCCACCCCTCCGAAAATGGAGATCAGGATCGCGATGAGCGCGGTGGACGCTTCGATGGACCGGCACGCACCGAAGATTAGCAATCCCGTGCCGCCCACTGATGACAATTTGATTCAGGGAATGAAGATTTACACTATCAATTGTTCGCTCTGCCATGGCACGCTCGACCAAAAACCGAGTCCATTGGGTAAATCTCTTTACCCGCCAGTTCCTCAACTCATCCTTCATCCACCGGACGATCCCGAGTGGCACACTTTCTATACAGTGAACACCGGTATTCGATACACCGGGATGCCCGCGTGGAACAAAGTGTTGACGACAGACGATATCTGGAAAGTCACGGCTTTTCTCTCGCGCATCGAAAAGCTTCCGCCAGCGGTCCAGGATTATTGGAAGAAGGCTTATGGGGTAACTTTGCAGCCTTCCGCGGGTCCGGGCGGCGACCACGATATGAATTGAATCGGAGCAGACGAATGGCGGTGGCTGCCTTATATATAATGGCGGGTTGCAGCGATTATAAAAGTAGGCCGAGTGGAAGGAATTATGCCGACAGATATTGTAATGCCTCAAATGGGCGAGTCCATAGTTGAGGGAACGATTACCAAGTGGCTGAAAAAGCCAGGCGACAAGATTCAGAGGGACGAGCCATTGTTTGAAATCTCCACCGATAAAGTGGACGCCGAGATTCCCGCGCCAGCGTCCGGCGTGCTGCAGGACATTCGCGTCAGTGAAGGCGCCACGGTGCAGGTGAATACCGTCGTTGGAACGATTGCGAGTGATGGCGAGTCAGTAGTGGCAAGCCCGGCGAAATCCAACTCTCAACCCGCGGCGGCGCCAGAGAAGCAGAAGGAAGCGCCCCCCGCAAGAGACGAATCTCCAGCCGCGGTCCAGAAGGCCGCCTCTGTCGAAAAAGACGACGATCAGACTCGCTCGTCTCCTTTAGTACGCAAGATGGCTCGCGAACACAGCATCGATCTCGGCCAAGTATCCGGCAGCGGTCTCGGCGGACGGATCACAAAGCAAGATGTGCTTGCATTCATCGAAGGACATGGCGCGCCACCGCCGGCTGCGACGACTATGAGTGCGCCTGCTGCCGCCGCGCCTGCACCGCCTCGCGTTGCGCCTTCTATCCCAGGAGATCTTGTTCCGTTAACGCAGATGCGCAAGATTATTGCGCAGCGAATGATCGAATCGCGCCGCACCAGCGCCCATGTCCACTGCATGTTCGAGGTCGATATCACCTCGATCGTGCACCTTCGCAACAAGACAAAATCTGCCTTCGAGCAGCGAAATGGCGTGCGGCTGACGTTTATGCCGTTTTTTGTACGGGCGGCGATCATCGCACTGCAGCAATTTCCCATTGCGAACGCTTCCATGGAAGGTGATGGAATTCGTTATCACCGCAACGTTAACGTCGGAATCGCGGTCGCACTCGATTGGGGACTCATCGTACCGGTACTGAAGAACGCCGGAGACCTCAATTTTTTAGGATTGCAGCGTGGCATCAGTGATCTGGGCGAGCGCGCCAGAACAAAAAAACTCAGACCGGAAGATGTAGAGGGTTCGACGTTCACCGTCACCAATCCAGGGCAATTCGGTGCGGTTTTTGGATTGCCGATTATTAATCAGCCGAATTCCGCAATCATGGGTGTTGGCGGCATCGCCAAAGCACCAGTGGTAGTTACGGATAAAGAAGGGAACGACTCCATCGCCATACGATCGCTGGTTCATTTAACTCTTGGCTACGATCACAGAATCATTGATGGCGCCGTGGCCGATCAGTTCATGGCGCTCGTGAAAAAGACCTTGGAAAACTGGAGCGAAGAGGTCGGGTAGTATCGCCTGGAGTAGACGAACCGTGTCTACACTTGTGTTTTTAACGGGATCGTTGTCTTCGCCCACGCAGAGGCATTGAGGCACTCGACCACGCCAGAAATTATTTCTTCTAGTCCGGCACGAAATTTGACTTCATCAACAATTTCACGTTTTGCAACTGCGTCGCTTATTGACAAGGCAGCCTCCAAGAAAGACATTGCCGCACTCTTTTTCTCGGCGCCTGGACGCCCTCCGAAAATATTTTCGATTCCACTCACTATTGCCGGAATAAAAGAAATTCCCTGCAACAACGCAGGTAAGAAGTTCATACGCGTGGTCTCCTCAAATTGATTTTCGATTTTGCAAAACTGAGATCTGAGAACTGGGTTTCCTGAATCTATTTAATTCCCAGCCGATCATGCATGGTAATAGCGAGGCTGATCGCGACGGTAATCACCGCGTTCAGCAGGCGGTCATACACGCTGCGTTTAATATCATTGCGTTCCGACGGCAGAGTAAGTGGCCCAGTCATGGTGTCTCCAGCTTTACTTACGAAGGAGCCACTTCCGGAAGTTGTCACTGCACTGTCCACGTAGCCCTTATTGACCGCATCCGTCGGCTGCACTGGTGCCGGGAGGCTGGGGGCCACGGCAAATTGTTTCGTGCCAGTGATCGTCTCACTACCGTTCAAGTGAACGACAGCCGAGTCATTGGCTTTGCCAGCCAAGGCTGTATTCACGAACTGTTCGGTGGCCAACTGGGATGGTTGCCCGGCCGAGCCCGGAGTAGTCCGTACCGCAGCGATCGTGGCGGGCGAAGCAGTCGGAACTGACCAGAATTCAGTTTTTACGGTTCCATCATCAAGTTGGTACACCACGGTGTAAAAAGTATTGGCAGGAGTCGCGCCCGTGTTTGGAACCAACTGGACGGAGAGCGCGCCGCCAGTTCCCAGCACAGTGCTCGTTTTTCCGGCGGCGATGGCGTGCCCGTCCGCGGTCGTGAAGGCTGGCCATGAGATTAACAACGTTCCCTCGGCTCGCGTTCCGTCCGCCCGATATACGGTGTCGCTAATTGTGGTGAGCGCAGGAGTTTGCGCTGCCGAAATCATCGATGCCAAGACAATCCATCCCAGGATCGTCGGCAGCAAATAAAAAAGCCGCCCCATTGGGCGGCTCGCGTCGGACATAACCCCTCCATTACTCGATCAAATTTGGTGCGCTATCTGTGTAACAGGCAGGCGGAATAATTCCTGCCTTGAGGAAAAAATCACAACTCAATTTTGAATTGACTTAATACAGGCGACTATCGCTGCAAACCCACTTTGCCGCGCTCACTAGTCTGCAGAAAATTCTCCACGCTCTGCACGTAGACTTCCGCAAAATCCACCACTGGACGCCTGGCTTCAATTAGCTGTATCGCATCTTCCACATTCCAACTCAAGGAACAAAGTACTGCGAGCGCCATCATTGGAGCCCGGTGAACTCCAGCTGCGCAGTGGATGAACAGCTTCGTACCTTCTTCGTCCAATGCTTCCAACGCAAAATCGACTCCCCGTTGCAGCAGTTCAGCCGGTTTTGGCTGGAAGTCGTCATCCGTCGCATTCCAGAGCACCTTGATCCCATATGCCTTCGCCAAAAGTGTGTCGTCAAATTCGGCCTGCATGTCGATGATGTGCGTAACCCCAGCCTTGGCTACGTCGGACATGTTTTCATCACCCCAGATGCCGCCGCCCACTGCGATCCGCCCTGTCACCCACGTCATGTCCATTCCGAGCTTCCTGTGTACTTTGAGGATCGTCGCCACCGAGGACCGGGCCGAGGCCGGGCTGGAAAGTAAATCCAACCTCCTCAAAGCTGACGACCATCTCTCCGCGACCAAAGTCGACTGACTCACTTTCATTCTACGGCATCACCCGTTGCGGAAGGCCAGCTCTCCAGCTCATCTTTCGAAACTTTGGTTTCTGGTCGAATACATTCCGGGTCTATACCTAGACTCTTCAACAATATCTTGGCAAGCGAATTGTCTTCCGGCGATTCGGCCACGCCACTCACGGGAAAAATCCCAACCGCCTCAAACAGATATTTCATAGGCAGATACTGCCCATTCTTGGCTCCATCTATGGCGGCCTTTACCATATCGACGGCGCACCCGCCCACTTCCCGGGTAATTTGCTCTCGGATATTGGCAATATCAACCGGTGTTCGCGCCGTCGATTCTGGCTGAGGCTCTTTTTCCAAAATTTCACCGCGAATTTCGCCCAAAAAGATTAAGGGCGCGTTTTTAGCGCGCCCTTTTGAAATTTCTCACTTACAAATCTAGAATATCAAATCCAACAGGGTAATCATGCCACCATTTTCAACTTTATTTTTCCTACTCGCTCAATCAGTTACGTCTTTTTGAGCGGCTTCGACCCCTTGACAAGATTCTGGAGCACTCGAACTTGTGACGGGAAGCCGCGTCAGTAGCCCGCCGTCGAGGAAAATCTCGCTCAAGCGATCCACCGTCTCCGGAAAACGCCTGGCCACTGTCCGAGCCCCACAATTTAAAAGCCGCGCCGCTTCCTCCTGTGAGTAGTCCTGAAAAACGACCTTCGCGATCAACTTCTTCTCGAAGGAGTCGAGCCTCTCCAGGATTCTTTCTACATCATGAACAAAAATAACCGCGTCCTCGAAGGTCGAAACGGTATACGACGTCACCCTGGTTCGGAAGAACTCCCGACCCAGCAGTGACGGCAGCCGCCCCACCTCAATCGACAGCCGAAGGTAGCGCCTCAACATTCCAACTGTGCGATCACGGTAGAGCCACAAATCGGGATCGTGGCTTGGCAATTCTGCTTCGAGGGGTGGAATGGCAATATCGGCCAACGAGTTTGAATTATCTTCGCCTGCAAAGGCGACGGGCTCGCTCTCTATTACAATTCCTGCTAGACAGACTGGCGGGACGGTCATGCGTTACCGCCCTCGCCGCAGATGAATATCACCTTCGGCGCCGTAGTCTCCTCCGATTCGTGGTTCACTGGCAGACGCGCGGATGTTCTTCGCCTGGATGTCGCGAAGTCCACCATTTCGACTGCACAAGGAGGGCAATAGATTTCCTCGCCTCCCATTCGGCGAACCCATAGTCCTCCGCAGCGTTCGCAATATTTCAGTTCGAGCTGCACGATATTGAACTCTTCCGATTCCATGATTGCCTCCAGTCATCTCGCCAGCCTTCAGCGATCGTCAGCAAAGCATCTGACGGATTGCCCGGCCAGCGGCGGAATTGCCAGCAGCTCGAAAATGAGAGCTGCAGCGAAAATAAAAAAGGCCCTGCGCCGTTACCGGCAACAGGGCCCGTTTCTGTTACGGAGTGCCTGATTAGTTATTTAGTTAGTATTCGATCTCAAACTTGCTTTCCGACGGAAAACTGATCCGGCGGTTGCTGCCGGAAATAGCCCTCCTCATAGCCCGACTTCAGCACCTGCCCATTCTGCACCTGGATGCTTACTTTGCCGGTAAAGCGGATTTGTCGCAACAACTTCTCCATCGACGACGACAGGACTTCCGCGTATTTCATCTTTCGACGAAATTCCACAAAACCGCTGCCGTCCTCTTCGGAATGCTCGTTATCTGAACTAAGAATGCTTGTCATTGTCCTTTTTCCCTGACGGATGAGTTATAACAGGATGCCAATCCTATAGCTGCTGGGATAGCCAGTCAAGATATCTATTTCCTTACAGATGTTGCGCTTGTCCTTTGCTTAGCAAATTGCTAAAAGGCGAGGGTGTGCATTTTGGCTGTGGAAAACTATCATCGGCCACGGAAGCGCTCCAGCCCCCAGTGGAAGCCGGGTTCCGCTGATTGTCACCGACAATGACAGGGTTTCTCACAGATTTTGTGCCTTCTTATGCAATAGCACGCCGCTATATGGGCGATCTATACTCCCAGCATGAAATTTAAACTTTTGCAGGACAACTTGCGCAAGGCCCTACGGTCGAGGATCGAAGAAGGCAATCTCACTGGACTTGGGCTGGCTCAGCAAACTGGTTTCAAACAGGCACACATATCTAATTTCCTGAATCGCAAGCGTGGACTCAGTATCGAGGGCATGGACAAAGTGTTGAATGTACAACGCCTTTCTGTTCTTGATCTGCTGGATCCCGCTGAAATCAACATGCGCGCCAGCATCCCGCCTCCCAGCGACGACGAGTTCGAAAATGTTCTCCTCGTCGATGACCAGGTTGCTGCTACATCACCTCTGCTGATGAGCCGGAGCGTCAAAGACATGCTCAAGTTCAAGAAAAGCTTTTTGCAAACGCTGCGCCCGCAGATGGAAGGCAACAGGGACCGATGGGAGCGCTTTGTTCTCGTCAAGGCGAACGCCCGGGACGGCATGGGCATGTATCCGCGCCTTCTACCCGGCACTACTATTTTGATCGATCGCCACTACAACTCGCTCAAGCCCTATCGCAAGGGAGAGGCCAGCATGTATGTTGTAAACACGCGTCCGGTTTGTACAGTTAGATATGTCGAGTTGGCAGGCACCCATTTAGTGCTGCGGCCACACAATCCAGCTTACCCTGTTGAGGTGATCCCGATCGACCATGGCAAAAAGGCTCCTGATCACTTGGTTGGGCGTGTCTGCTACTTGGGGATCGAAACCTGAAAACACGGGCTCGAAGACGAGAGTAGCCGGCGTCTTAACTTCATTTCCAATGACTGAGAACTCTCTCCAGGGTTTGAACTGCATGAAGGACAACTTCCAGTTCATCCGCCGGCAACGTCTTAAGATTCTGCGCAAGAGACTGTATTCTCCGCTTACGCCCCTGCTTCATTAATTTCACGCCTTTTACCGTCGCGGATAACCGGACTCTACGCGCATCGTTGGAATCGGCAAAGCGCTCTACCAGCCCATTCCGTTCTAAGCCTGCGACAACTCGACTCATCGTCGGGGGCCTGACCTGCTCAGCTGTTGCCAAGTCGCCGAGGCTCATTGGTCCTGCGAACACCAGCACCGAAAGCGCCGAAAGACGAGCGGGTGCCTCTGCCATAATGGCGTCTTGTTTACGTACTCTGCGCAACAGATGGATTGCTGCTGAGTGCAGGCGGTCGGCTGTTGCCGCCAGATCGCCGGTTCCCGGGGGAGACTTTTTGGGCTTGACTCTACTCATCCAATATAGTTAGCATTACTAACATATATTGTTAGCTATGCTAACAATATGCAAAAATGGAGGCGATTGATGGAAATCCCGACTGAACGTCCAACTGCCGGAAGTCCGACTAAAGATATCGGCATCACAAAAATCGGCCAGATTGCGATCAATGTTTACGATGTCGGCCGCGCCACCGCATTCTACCGGGACGTCCTCGGCTTGCGACTGTTGTTTACCGCCGGCCATCTTGCTTTCTTCGACTGCGGGGGCGTCCGGCTGATGTTGAGTCCTCCGGAAAAGCCGCAGTTTGACCATCCGAGTTCGATTCTATACTTCTCGGTTCCCGATATAGCCGCGGCCCATCGCCAAATGGTCCATAGCGGAGTTCGTTTTGAAGATGAACCCCACCTGATAGCGAAAATGCCTGACCACGATCTTTGGATGACTCACTTTCACGACAGCGAGAAGAATTTACTGGCGTTGATGAGCGAGGTGCGGAAGGAATCCTGAATGGATGAAATTGCCGAGCGCCTTCTCTGGCCTCCGTCGAACGCTTCCAGTATCCTTCAGGAAGGGAGGAATTCATGGACGAAGTACCCAGCATCACTGCCGGTTCGCGCCGCAACGAAGATATTGCTCTTGATCTGATGAAGTTTATCGCGATGACAACCGGCTACGGCCGAACGACGTCTTCCGGGGTCGGTTTTCAAGGAACCGGTGCTGCGTCTAAGCCAGAAGAATATGCCGGACATCTCCTCGAACTTTATGGAAAATGCCTGACCGCCATACAGTCAAAGAAGTGATTCCAATGGAAGATAGGGCCAACGGCAAGACATTCTGTCTCAACTGCAATTAACAAATAGAAAAACCGCAGCAGAATGCTGCGGTTCGATTTCTTGTTGTCTGTGTCGACCGATCAGCGCCGTCGGCCACCTTTTTTCTTCGCCGACTTTTTCGCTGCCTTCTTCTTTGCTGGTTTCTTCTTCGAAGATTTCTTACTCGCTTTCTTCGAAGATTTTTTCTTGGAACTCTTCTTCGCGGCTTTTTTCGGAGAAGCCTTCTTCTTAGATTTCTTCTTGCCGCTAGCCTTCTTTCCAGAAGACCTGGAAGAGCCGCCAGACCCTCCGCCTGATCTTGGTATGAGTGGTCCTGATGAAATAGTTTCCTCCGCAATGATTACCGCTGGTATTTCTGCTTCTTCTTCTTCCTCTTCTTCTTCGTAATCTTCTTCTGCCGTGTCGCCGTAGGAGCCGGCTTCACCAAATTCGTCACCTTCGTCATCGCGCAAATAAAGTCTCTCTTCGAAAGTCATTTCTCCTCCTGATTTTCCGGCTGCTCTCGGCACCGGGACTGCGCAAACAATTACCTTGCGCTAGTGGAAATAAAAAGACAACTGAAAACTTGAACGGCGCGCGATTATAGCACGGCAACTGCGCCATACTGCAACACTGGCGCAGACCTGTCGGCACCAGCTGCGGATACAGAAACTGGTTCAGATTTTCGTGATGTTGCGGAACCTCCGACTACTCACTGCGCGGAATTAGCAGGATCATGCCGGGCCGAAGAGTGGCTAAATTGCGGTTGTTCTCTTTTATTGCGTCAACGGTCGTGTTGTAAGAATTGGCAATTGAGTAAAGTGTCTCCCCGGGCTTAACGGAGTGCCGAACCGAAGTCCCAGCTCCGGCACTTAAGCTCTTGTGGCCCATAGACTTGGCACGAACTGGCGAGTCGCTAGGATTGACGGGCAAGTGAACATATAAAACATGATGCCCGCTCAGGCTGTTTCCCTTCAAATGGTTCCAACGTTTAACCACCGCTGTCGAAACGCCAAAATTATCGGCCACCGACTGAACCGTATCGCCCTTACGAACTTTGTAGACAGTGACGTGCTTGGCATAGCTTTGAACGCCTTCTCCAAAAGGATGTTTCCCAGGCGCAACAGGAATGATCAGCTTGCTCTCACTCTCCAAACCTTCTCCATCATTCAAACGATTAGCCTGCGAAATGGCATGGGGAGTCGTGTGGTAAGAGCGAGCAAGCGATGACAACGTATCTCCGGGGGCGACCGTGTGATAGCGCCACCAAAGTCGCATGTCCTTCGGAATCGCGTTGATGGCATTCAGGTACTCGTACTTGCTTCCCAAGGGAAGTCGCAGAGTGAATTCCTGGTTCTTGGGTGTCACCATCCTCAGCAGGCTCGGATTCAAGTCTGCAAGGGTCGCGGGTGGTACATCGACGCACTCCGCGACAAGACGCAGGTCGACAGCATAGTCGACCTTCACGGTGTCATACGGCACAGGCTTATCCTGTACCAGATCCTCCAGCCCATATTGCCCCGGATTCTTCGCCATGATTGTTTCCGCGAGAATAATCGGGACGTAGTTCCGAGTTTCCTTGGGCAAGGCATTTCTTCGATAAAGTTCCCAGAAGTCGGCATAGCCGGTGCGCTTCACTGCGCTTTGGACGGTCCCAGGCCCGGAGTTATAAGCCGCCATCGCCAGATACCAATCCCCGAACTGGTTGTAAAGATCTCTCAGATGATGTGCCGCCGCCCGAGTGGCCTTCTCCGGATCCTGGCGTTCATCCACCCACATATTCCGCTCTAACCCATATCCTGTCGCACGAACAGCCATGAATTGCCAAATCCCGCGGGCTCCGGCGCGGGATAATGCCAGTGGATGGAATCCCGATTCCGCCTGCGCCAGATAGATCAGGTCCTGAGGCACCCCTTCCTGCCGCAGAATTCCCTGGATCATCTCCTGGTACCTTCCGCTTCGGACCAGGGCATGCTCCAGCGTCCCGCGCCCTCGAGTTGAAAAGTAATTGATATAACCGGCAACAGGATCCGTCATCATCAACGGCAGATCGGAGTGTGTAGCTTTGACCTCAGCCGCCGCTTTGGCTTTAATATTTGGGTCGACTGGATACGTTACTTCGTTCGCCTCATCGATGGGCGCCGGCTCGGATTTCTGTTCGGGAGCAGTTTCTGTTTCCTTCGAGGTCTGTATTTCCAGTTCCGTTATCGCAGTCTGGATCTTAGCGGACTCCTCTTGCAGACGCTGGTCCGCAAAACGCTGTTCCGATCCCGGGTCTGGCGCTGACGTCGATAAAAGTGTAAGCGCCCGATCGAAATTTGCCTTAGCGCCATTAGAATTTCCAGCCAATTGATTTTTTTGACCTGCCTGGTATTCCTTCTCAACCTCCAGAATCAAATCTGCCACAGGATCAGGCTTTGTTTCAGGCGGCGATGTCGTGTTTGATCGGGGCGGTCCAGCTTGAGAGGGAGCGTCAGGAGGAGCACCAGCGGCCGCGCTGATCTTGGGTGGAGTACTTTGACCGGGAGGCTGAGCTGCAATGGGGTGTTTTGAGCTGCACCCGACCGCGAGAATCAGCGCACAAAACGCCCCGACGAAAATATAAGGTCTGCGAATCCCCATGTCCCTCTTGCACTTACGACACGCCAACAGAACGTTGGCGATTATCAGCTAGCAAATCCTACTACCCTGGCTTTTGACGGGTCAACGCTGGATTCCCCCAACTCTGGTTACTTTCGGGTCGGCTGAGTAAATACTACTTCTTCTTACGTTCAGAATTTTGGACATGCGGATGAATGAACGCACTGAAGTTTCTCTGCATCCAAACCGCGGCGTTATATAAATCACAGGAGCGAGATTATGACATTAGCAGTGGAATCCAAATGCGCGCATCCCCAATGCACCTGTCCGATTGTTGAGGGCCAGGGCTATTGCAGCGAGACTTGCGCAGATTCAGCAAAAAATAATGAAGTGGACGTTCTGAGCCGCTGCTCTTGCGGACATCCAGGTTGCAAGAGCGCAACAAAGGCAGCATAACGGGGACTCACAACTGGGAACCGAGAACTGCCTTTGATTTCTACTTCTCTCTACGAGCTGAAGTCGGCCGGCGACGGAGGCGGAGCTTCTATCGAGTCGAGCCTAAGGCGGAAATTTCCAAACTGCCGTTGATCTGCAACCTTTGCATCCGCTCCGAACGCTGGCATAATCCAAAACACCATGAAAGCCATCCAAGTGAAACAACCGGGCAGTCCCGAAGCCCTCGAGCTGGTGGACATACCAATTCCCCAGCCGAAAGAAAACGAAGTCGTAGTGAAGGTTGCCGCCTCGGGCGTGAACTTCATCGACGTCTACAACCGCGAAGGACGTTACAAGCTCCCCCTCCCCTTCGTTGCGGGACAGGAGGGATCCGGTACGGTCACAGCTCTAGGATCCAAAGTAAGCGGAATTAAGGTTGGCGATCGCGTGGCCTGGGCTGGCATCCAGGGATCCTACGCTGAGTACGCCGCTGTGCCCGCCGATCGCGTTGTTCCAGTTCCCTCGGCAGTCGACGGCCGCACCGCCGCGGCGGCAATCCTTCAGGGGATGACGGCCCATTATCTTTGCCACGATACTTATCCGCTGAAGCGTGGCGAGACCGCGCTGGTGCAGGCTGCCGCCGGTGGAACCGGGTTGTTGCTGGTGCAAATGGCGCACAATATCGGAGCCCGAGTGATCGGCACCGCGTCAACCGAAGAAAAAGCCAAACTCGCCCGCGAAGCCGGGGCCGACGAAGTAATCCTCTATACGCAAGTTGATTTCGAAGCCGAAACCAAGCGCCTCACCGGAGGAAAGGGAGTCGACGTAGTTTTCGACAGCGTCGGAAAAACCACTTTCGAGAAAGGTCTAAACACGCTGCGTCCCCGAGGATACATGGTGCTCTTCGGCGGCTCCAGCGGCCCGGTAGCGCCATTCGACCCGATCCAGCTAATGCAAAAAGGATCGCTATTTTTGACCCGTCCTACGGTTTTGCATTACATCGTGACCACCGACGAGCTGCGGAAGCGCGCTAATGCAGTCTTCGAAATGATCGCCGCCGGAAAACTAAAGCTGCGCATCGCCCATACTTATCCGTTGAAAGAAGCAGCCCAGGCCCACCGCGACCTGGAAGCCCGGAAAACAACCGGGAAAATATTGTTGCTCCCGTAGCGGATCTATTGCAAAAGGAGATGTGTTGATGACGCAGAATGATGAACGGGGAGCCAAGGTCAATTTCCCACCGCCGCTGGTTTATGTCGGCTTCATCGTTCTAGGAATTATTTTTCGTTACGCGCTCTTTCCGATCGCGGCGTCCGGGCATCTCCCCATTTACCGTTGGGTGATTGGCATTGCTGTTCTCTCCATGGGATTGTTTCTTGCAATCAGTGCACGCATTCTCTTCGCTCGCTCCGGCCAGAGTCCCATACCGTGGAAGCCGTCTCCTGAACTGCTCCTTCAGGGACCATACCGGTTCACCCGGAACCCCATGTATGCCGGCCTCACTCTGATTCAGTTTGGTCTCGGACTGGCGCTGAACAATCTTTGGATCTCCATCCTGGCGCCCGTCTCCCTGTTAGTAGTGCATTTTCTCGCAGTACTTCCGGAAGAAAAATACCTCAGCGAAAAGTTTGGAGATAGTTACAGAGCCTACCTGACTAAAGTGAGACGCTATTTGTAAAATACTTCTCGCATGGCAGACACTGTAAACGTTGTCATTCCGAGCCCATAAATAGGCACTCTGCGGACACAATACAGCGAGGAATCTGCTTCTAAAATCTGCTTCCAACTCTAGACGCATTCCGCACCACCTCACCCCGATCCCCGAATAGATTTGTCATCCTGAGCGAGGCGAGGGATCCATGCATTTACGGCGCGCCGGGTGGGCAACCCCGCGCCGGGACATGGAAACATTTTTGGCCTTTGAGTGGCCCAGCGCTTCAGAATGAATTCGGCAGGCTTGCTAAACGCACGGAAGGAAGTGGCCCCAAATTGAGAACCTTTCCCCTTGTGGGACCCGCGAAGGCACGCTCCAAGGGGCGATTCTACTGTGCTAATGACGTGTGGGTGCGGTATCATGCCGAGCCGTGGATATATACAAGGTGGTACACTGGGGTCAGGCGGTTGGCATTGGTGTTTCCAATTCCAGCTACCTCCACCTTGAAGCGATAGGGAAATCGAGCGCTCCGGGTACTCCATACTGTGTTGTCAACGAGATCGTTGCCGCCGAAATTGGACGACGCGTTCGCTTGCCTGTGCCGCCTTGTTGCGTGGCAATAGATGGTCAGGGCAAAGCCTTCTTTGCAAGTCTGAGCTTTAACTTAACGGGCAACACGCTTCCCCCGATCATACCCACTGATTTTGCTGCCGCGTTTGGTGATGCAGTTGCCGACATCCTAGTTTTCGATGCTTATATCTGTAACTCGGATAGGCACGCAGGCAATCTAACAGCTGACTACACTGCACCGGCAAGATTCAATGTGTTTGACCATTCGCATGCGGTGCTGGGTGGCCATACCCCTGTTGGCAGCGCCCGACTCACCGCCGCTCAGAACGCGCTCGTAATCGAGGGCAGTATAGGCGGGAATCGACACTGCCTGATCGACAAGGTCACGGACGACCGCTGGTTCGACAAGATGCTGCGACGCATCGAAGGGCTGGAGGAGTATTTCATCACGGAACTTGTTAGCGAGGTAGCTGAATACGGATTGAGTTCGCAGGAAGTGACTGACCTCAGAGCCTTTCTACTAGCAAGGCGCATGTCGGTACGCGGTTTGATCTCGGCCAACAAACCCGCGTTTCCCGGCATCGCGCAGTGGAGCCTTTTATGACGACTCGATACTTAGTTGTTCGTTACATTTCCGACCTGGCTAGAAGAGAGCCAAAGAACATCGGCGTTGTGCTGGCTTCCGCTCAGGGAGTGACGGCGAAGTTCCTAGGTGAAAGAGACAACAAGCTTGATCTGCGTTCCGTGCGTTCGCTCGTATCGCACACCGCCAGTTATAAGCAATGGATCGACTATTGGCGCTACGTCATTTCGCAGGACATCGAGGCTGAGAATAAGCTCAATGAGATATTGGCTTCCTCGCGGGGCAACTACGTCGTTTCGGAGGGTGAAGTAGTATATCTTCCGCCTGACGTCGCGAGCGACTCTCACCGAACTCTTAGTCATTTGTTCTACCTGTTGGTTTCGGAGTTTCCACAACAGCAAGAAGAAGAAGCTGAGCTGAGCCTGAGCGCACGATGCGACGAAATCATCAAAAGATTCGAACTGCGTAAGAATCCGCACTTCAAAGAGGCCCCGGTCATTGACGTGACTCTATCTACGAATGTCAGGCAGCACATTATTCCGAGCTTCGCCTGGGTAAACGGGATCGAGGTGTACTTTCAAAAGGTATCTATTGTCGGAGCCAGACCAGACGCGAGCCAGAAAAACGTGAATAACGCTGCTTGGATATTTGAGAAGCTAAAACTTGGCAACCGGCAGCGCCTCACAAGGGCCCTCGTAAAAGTGACCGAACAGGCCGCTCCTGAGGAGGTGGCCTCACACCTCATCGACCCAGCCGAGTACCTAAAGCTGCTAGGGGACTTGTCAGATGAAGTTATCAATGTGGACGACGACGAAAGGGTAGAAAGAGTCTTCGCGCCGCTGGCCGCGAACGTTTAATCTCGTTTTCGCGCGAGGCGGACTCCCAGCTGGCCTATCGTTGATGTGGATTTCTACCGCGAGATGGGATTGCTAACAATCACCGTGCCCGACAGTATTTCGACAGCTTAGATAGTGCATCAAACTCAATTAAAAAGACTGGCAGCCAGCCCTCTTAGGGGCCGAGCTGCTTTTTCCTCTCATCCAGTGTCTTCATAATTAGCTCGCTCTTCTCGTTTATTTGCCGAGCCTGCTCAGATATCTCATCAAATTGTTTTCTTACAAGGGGAGACAACAGGCTAGCCACAAGCATCGTTCGGGAGTCCGAAGCGGCGGCTTCCAGTTGATCGGCCAATCTCAAAGACTCGGCTAAAACCAAGCCGAGTTCGCCCGCAGTTGTCCTAGCCTCCTGGGATGTCGCGCTGCCGGCATCTTGAATAGCTCTAACTACTGCACTGACCTTTGCGTGGCTGTCCCTCAGCAGAGCTACTTCGCGCAAGCAACGCTGAGCCGCGGCGCCTCGCGGGATAGTCAGCGCCACCTTTAGAGCTGCTAACAAGAAGCCAAGGGCTGCAATCAATTTTCCGAGGACACCGGGCACTTCATCAACATAGCTCTGCCATTCTTCGTCAAAACGTGCACGACGACTCTCGGGCAGCCATGCCACAGCAAGGGTTATTATGCGGCGAGTGACCCACGGCGCCCATGCACCTATTTCTTCTGCCAATAGCCTAGATACCGCGGTGATGAGCAGCCCCGCAATCAATACGCCGAGCCCCTTGATTAGAGCCATGCAAACTCCTTGAACGATAGGACAACTTCTCGGAAAGCCGCTCGTGATTTCTTAATGCCAACGCCCGTGATCAGGTATAGCCGACGACGAGGCCTTTTGAGCTGCTGCGGATTTTCGTCTTCCCATCGGCTTTCCACCCAGCCCGCTCCCTCGAGCCGCATTAAAATCGGATATAACGTGCCAGATGCGAGATTGGTTGCGCGGGCGACCTCAGCACCAGATATCTCATCGTGAATTCGCGACATGAAAATCGCCAAGATCTTTAAAGTTTGAGTCGTAAGCTGTGGTTGGGAGATACCCATAGTCGAGAGTCTACATAGGGGTGAGTTGAATGTCAAATTTCCGAGCCAGAGCCGGGAAGCCGCGTTAGGGTATAGACAATGAGCGATTCGCGCACGAAATAGAAAATCACTCCACTTCCGAAAAAGCCGAGCTACTGGATGTGGTGGCTGGCCCACCTTTGCGGGTTTTGCAAAGGTGGGGACAAATGCAGCCTGCGTCCCGATTTTCCACCCGTGACCGCCGACCTCATCGTTCCCGCCTTTACAAGGAACGTAAAGGTGGGCCAGCCACCAGCAGTAGAACTCCGTCGCGCGTGACAAAATGGATGCGATTTTCGTCTAGGGGAGGCACAATGAGATACCTTGCATATGCTTGGCGCATTGTGGTTGGAGTCATCTATCTCGCTGTCGTAATCGGAGTCTTCTCGGTTACGACAACGAGATTCGAGACCGTGGTCCTGGCGGGAATAGTTCAACTTTACGCGGCTGTGCTCTACAACTTCTCTGTTATGGGCGTCGCAACTGATGTCAACAACTACGCGGGATTTGTTCGCTTCAGGATTCTCGCCACTGCAGCGGGGATCACGGAGAATGAAGATGGCAGCTTTGGAGAGCAGGAGGAAGCCCTAGCTGAGCGGTTGAAAAAGGACGGCCTTGCCATACAGATCCAGCGTTTCTCCAATGCCGCCGTTTCACTGTATGCTCTGTTCAAGATTCTTCAGGCCATATTTTTCATGTAAGGCGGGCGGCCCGTTCAAGCCCGGATTTCGCTTAGGTCCCTCCATCCTCACTCCATTTTCTTGTCAAGGGGTCTCGGACGATGTAATTCTCGTAAGCTGCTGATTGCATTGCCAATATAAACCTTCTGGACGTGGCATGTTTACCCCCTTCAACCTGCTATCCTTGAGATATAGTCAGTTTTGACCACGCGGCTCCTTCCGGGGCCGCGTTTTTATTGGATTGAGGAAATCATGAAATTTACCGGAGCAAATATCAAACACGGCAAGATGCGCGGAGAATGGGCAGAATTGCGTTTCATGGCTCGCGCGTCCGAGCAGGGACTCCGCGTCAGCAAACCTTGGGGAGAGAGCAGCCCTTACGACTTCATCACTGAGCACGAAGAGAAACTTCTGCGGGTTCAGGTTAAATCCACAACATACAGCAGATGGAATTCCTATATTTGTACGCTTCGCGGGTCACAGAACCAGCGCTACACCGACAAGCAGATAGACTTTATAGCTGCCTACATCATCCCAAAAAACATTTGGTTTATTTTTCCGATTGCGGTTGTTTTGAAGGTGCAGGGCAGCGTGATTCTGTCGCCGCACATGAAAGTTTCAAAATACGGAGAGTATGAGGAGGCCTGGTACCTGCTGCGCGGCGAGGAGGGATCACGTTTAGATGAAAGATTTGTGCTCTGAGGTGCAACTAGTTTTGAAAGGGCGGGGCTTCAGCCCCGCCGTTATTCTGATCGAAAGCCTTACGGCGCGCCTGAAGGCGCGCCCTTTCAAGACAATCGCAAGAAGCGCCATTTACCCGCAGCCTGCCCTTCCCATTCACACGTAGAATAGGAGTCATCATGGCAAGATCGAGAAAAATATTCGCGGTCCATCCCGGCGAGATCCTGAGGACTGAATTCATGGAACCCATGGGTGCGAGCGCCTATGAACTGGCGAAAGCTTTAAATTTCGCTGGAATTTACGAAGTTATTCGTGGAGAGCGAGCGATCAGTGCGGACACCGCCATCCGCCTGGCAAAATATTTTGATCTGCCCCCACAGTTTTGGCTCAATCTGCAAAATGACTACGACCTGAGAATCGCAGAACGCAGCGGAGTGGGGAAAAAGATCAAGCCACGACGGGTCCATCGCCAGGCTGAACTTACGAGTACGCGTTAGAGGGAGTGCCGGAAACAAGAGTTTGGGTGGCGCAGCGGTTCACCGCTGCGGTCGGGCACCGGAACCGACTGGCTTCAGCCGCTGAGGGATTCGTCGAAATGAATCGGGCCCTCTCATAATTTCCCCATAAAGCGAACAAACAGCGAAACTTACCGCTGACGCACCAAGTCTCTAAACGCAACTTATAGCGGTCCTATCTTTTCTAAACCACAAAATATAGCGCTTTCCCAAAAAGGTTAAAGCTTCCACATCGAACCTGCAACTTTCTCGTTGACAATAAACGGTTTAGGCGTAAACTGTGGACAAAAGTGGTAGAAAGTGGTCTTAACAGTAAGGCTCGTGGGCAACATCAGCAATTTGAGAGGCGCCAGTGGATTTGAAGACTGACCCCCAGAAAATTAGCCCCACAGAACCAGAATCGACCGTCATTCTTTCCGCTTTGACCTCCCTCGTTGTGGCAGTAAAGGTAGCGTGCCAAACGCGCGATTATCCGCGCGGCACGCCCAGATCCCTCGGCGCCAAAAGCGGGCGTCTCGGGATGACAAGCACCGGTTCAACACATGTTTCGCGGCAATCACCCAACTCGCGTCGACGAAAAAGGACGACTCAAGGTCCCCGCGGAATTCAAGCGCGTGATCGACGAGAAGTACGGAGCACAATTTTACATCACCAGCCTCGATGGAAAGGTTGCTCAAGTGTATCCCTTCGAGGAGTGGGAACGGATCGAGCAGAAACTGGCGGCGCTCTCGACGTTCAATCCCACGAAGAAAAAGTTTCTGGACCGGGTGAATTACTACGGGCAAGTGATCGAGATGGACGGCCAGGGACGGTTGCTGATTCCACAGTTGTTGCGAGAAGCCGCCAACATTAAGGGTGAAGTCGCGGTCACGGGGAATTTAACCCACCTGATCGTGCGGAACCTGGAAGCGTACGGCAAGCAGATCGAACAAGAACAGTTTACGCCTGAGGATGAGAGCACGCTGGACAAGCTGGGCATCTAGTGGCGGAAGGTTTAACAGACATCCCCGAGCGGGGTGGGCATGGTGGACGCCATGTTCCGGTTCTTTTAAAAGAAGCGATCGATTTTTTAGCTATCAAGCGCGGCGGGACGTATATCGACGCCACGGTCGGCCTGGGCGGTCACAGTTTAGAAATCGCAAAACGCCTCGGCGCACCGGGACATTTGATTGGCCTAGATAAAGATCCAGCAGCGCTAGAAATCGCGCGGGAAAGGCTGGTCGTTGGTCGTTCGTCGTTGGTCGTTGGCGAAAAACGAGACTGGCCGACGGTCGAATTGATTCACGGATCGTTTGCAGATTTAGCCAACGACGAGACTCGCTACGACGGAATCCTAGCGGATCTCGGAGTCAGCAGCTTGCAACTCAACGATCCGGCGCGAGGCTTCAGTTTTCAGGCGGAAGGACCGCTCGATATGCGCATGAACACGCAAGCCGAGCAATCCGCTTATCAAGTGGTAAATCAACTTGACGAGGTTGCACTCGCTGATCTGATTTACGAATTCGGTGACGAAAGGAGGTCGCGGAGAATCGCCAGAGCCATTGTCCGGTCGCGGCCGATACGAACTACCGCTGAACTTGCGGAGATCATATCAGCCGCGGCCCGGCCAATGAACCAGGCAGAAAGAAGGATTCATCCGGCGACCAAGACTTTTCAGGCGCTCCGAATTTACGTAAACAGTGAGTTGAAAGACCTGCAGTCGTTGCTGAACGCCGCCCCGCAGCTGCTGAAACGCGGAGGCAGGCTGGTGATCATAAGTTTTCATTCGCTCGAAGACCGAATCGTAAAAGATTCTCTTCGCGAGGGCATGAAGCAAGGACACTACAAATTGCTGACAAAGAAACCGGTGGTCGCAGCAGAAGAAGAAGTGAATCAGAATGCGCGATCACGCAGCGCGAAGTTAAGAGCGGCCGAAAAAATTTAGAAGTTCAAAACTTAGGAGAACAAATATATGTACACCGGAACATTAATTAGCGATCTGATGAACGCAGTTGCAAACACAGAAAAGCGAATCCCGCTGAACATGGGATCTCAAGAAGACAAACTCGCCTACTGGTACTCAGTAGCACAGCGCGAAATCGCGCACATGGATCTAACTTTCTCTGAGGTGGCATAAATCATGGCAGCAGCAGCCCAGATCCCAGCTTCATCGAGCCGGAGAGTGCCCTGTTGGACAGGAACCCCGGAAGTATATTTTGCCCGTGGCATTGATAATTCCCGGCTCGTGAAAGTCGAGGACCCGAGGCGCGGCCGCGAAATGAAGCAATTCGCCGGGGCGCTGTGCTGTTTGTTTCTGCTGGTGATGACATACGCCTTCCAGCACTTCAAAGCGATTGAGTACGGATACAAAATCCAGATTCTTAAATCGCAGCGAAATGCGTTGTCGGAGCTCAACCGCGATCTGCGGCTGGAGGAAGCGTCTCTCCAGGATCCGCAACGGATCGACGTTCTTGCGCGCAAAATGGGTTTGCAATCGCCGCACGCCGGTCAGGTGATCCGGATGGACAGCTCCTCGCCAGACTCGAATACTCCTGTGCTGGCTAGCGTGACCCCGATCTCTGTGATTTCGGAAAGGTAAACGGCTAGCTGTCGCGGTGTTGCAGACGGTGAGAAGAGAATGTTTAGCTGGCGGCCCGAACTGAAAAGTTGGCCGCCAGTATTGTCTGAAAAACAGATTTTCGAAATGCCCTAGGAAACGCCCTGTGAATTCTTCTCAGTCGTTCGCGAATCGCAGACTCTACATCCTCGTGGCGATTCTCGGCTTGTGGTGTCTGGGAATTTGCATTCGCCTAACCTATCTTCAGATTTTCCGCTACGGCAGTTTTGAACAACGCGCCCAGCACCAGCAGCAACGAACCGCAGAGCTATCCCCGCGGCGTGGCGTCATCTACGACCGCGCTGGACGCGAGCTCGCAATGTCGATTTCGGTGGACTCGGTGTTCGCCGTCCCATCCGAAATCCCGAATCTCGGCAGTACTGTTTCTCTTATCTCGCACATCACTAAGTCCGATCCCCGAGAAATACTGGCCAAATGCAAAGCTTCCAAAAGTTTTTGCTGGCTCGCGCGAAAATCCGACGCTGACGTAGCCGAGAGAATCCGTTCTCTAAATCTGCGCGGAATTTATTTCCAAAAAGAATCGAAACGCTTCTACCCTAAGCGTGAATTGGCGGCGCAAATCCTCGGATACGTTGGCATGGACGATGAGGGCCTCAGCGGGATCGAACGTCAATATGAAGACGAACTCCAAGGCAAGCCCGGCGCCATGGTCATCTCGGTGGATGCCCACAAAAAATGGTTTGGAAGCGTCGAAAAGCAACCGGAACCTGGCCGAAATGTCGTCTTAACAATCGACGAACAGATCCAATACATCGCAGAACGAGAGCTAGCCGCGCAGATGCAGCAAACCCATGCCGAGGCTGGCACCGTGGTAGTTGAGAATCCTCACACCGGAGAAATTCTGGCGCTGGCGAATTACCCGACCTTCAATCCCAATCTCTCACGCGAAATCACGCCGCAACGATTGAAAGACCACGCCGTCAGCGACGTCTACGAACCCGGTTCGACATTCAAACTGGTCACAATTTCTGCAGCGCTCGAAGAAAAGGTTACACGTCCTGATGAAGTGTTCGACTGCCAGATGGGGTCCATCGTCGTAAACGGAATGCGCATCCATGACGACAAGCCTTGGGGGAACCTGTCAGTATCAGAAATTCTCGCGCACTCGAGCGAGGTAGGCGCAATTAAGATTGGACTTCGCCTGGGCGACGACAGATTCTACAAATACATTCGTGGATTCGGATTCGGTCAGCAAACCGGAATCGAACTTCCCGGTGAAACTCGGGGATTAACCAAACCTGTGAACCGTTGGTCGAAAGTATCAATCGCGGCCATTTCGACGGGCCAGGAGATTGGAGTCTCGCCGCTGCAACTCGCCGCGATGGTCTCCACTATTGCAAACGACGGAGTGCATGTCGCTCCACGAATCGTTGCCGCCACGGCTGAGCCACAGCAAGCCGCTCAGACTATTGCATTTCATCCCGCCGACGCGCACCGCGTGCTTTCAACGATGACCGCCGCTCAAATGAAGCAGATGATGCAGGGAGTGGTGCTGACCGGAACCGGTCGTAAGGCAATATTGGAAGGCTATTCGTCGGCCGGGAAAACCGGAACGGCGCAGAAGATTGATCCGGCAACGCACGCTTATTCACGTACCAAATATGTTGCATCATTCGCGGGCTTCGCTCCGGTCAATGACCCGGCAATTACGGTGGCCGTGATTATCGACTCGCCAGTCGGCCCGCATCACGGTGCCGATGTTTCCGCGCCAGTGTTCCAGCGCATTGCCCAGCAGGTCCTCGAATATCTACATACGTCACACGACATTGAACTGCCTCCGAATCGCCAGGTTCTGCTGGCGGCTCGTCATGTCAATGAACAGGATGAAGAAGAAGGTTCGCAAGATCATCTGGGAGAGCCGTTGGAAGTGTCGGAAAACGGAAGCCTCCAAGATGCGCCTCCGCAGAGCACACCTTCAACGACAGGGCCCGGTGTAGTTCCCGCGGCATTGCGAGAACCAGTGGCCGGCGATGGCGCGAAAGTCGGCGGCTTGAAGAATGACGGCAATTCGAAGGAACCGGCAATTCCCGGCCAATCCCAGTCGTCAATTTCCGCACAAATTCCGGCGGGCGGCACGGTCGTGCTTGATATGGAACAAGGAGCAATCGTGGTGCCCTCATTCATCGGAAAAAGTGTTAGAGCGGCAGTAGAGACTGCGGAAGCGACAGGGCTTGATCTCGACGCGGTCGGCAGCGGACTGGCCCACGAGCAGCAGCCGCCACCGGGATCTCGTGTGGCTTCCGGAACGCGAATCATGGTGCACTTCGGCCGGTGAGGGCACCGCTCAATCATCGATTGTTGCCTGGTCACCTTGCACTAAAATTGAGGCAATGACCTTCCTCGAACTTCTCGACGGCGCGGAAGTCCTCTCCCAGATTGGTAATCCCGACGTGAGCGGATTGCAGTACGATTCGCGCAAAATCAAGCCCGGAAATCTGTTCGTGGCGATGCGGGGCGAGTCGAGCGATGGCAATCAGTTTATCGATCGTGCAATCGCCGCAGGGGCAGTTGCCGTCGTAACCGATTCGACGACGGAGAGACCTCGGCCTAACGTGGCGTGGGCTCAGGTGCCACATGGGCGCCGCGCTCTCGCCAGCTTAAGCGCGAATTTTCGTGGACATCCGGCAGAAAAACTGGCAATCACCGGCATCACCGGAACCAACGGAAAGAGCACAACCGCGTTCCTCCTGGAATCGATTCTGAAAGCAGACAGCCGACAGAACGTCTTGATTGGGACCATCGAATACCATGTCTGTGACCGAGTACTCTCCGCCCCTCACACCACGCCCGAATCTCTTGAGCTAAATTCGATTTTCGCGGAAGCCCTTGCTTGTCAGACTTCCGCCGCGGTCATGGAAGTTTCTTCTCACGCGCTGGCACAAGAACGAATTTACGGGCTAGCGTTTGATACCGCAGTGTTCACCAACCTGACGCGTGACCACCTCGATTATCACCACACCATGGACGAATACTTTGCCGCCAAGCGGATACTGTTTGAAGGATGCGGAACCAAGTCGCCACGTGTGGCCGTGATCAACATCGATGACGAGCATGGGCGCGAGCTAGTTGGAGTCAGCAAAGATAAAGGTTCCAACGTGCTTACTTACGGACTCGCAAAAGGCGACTTCCACGCTGAAAAAATTGAAATCAGTCTGCGAGGAACGAGTCTCGATCTGATCACTCCAGTTAGTCGGATTCCTATATTCTCTCCATTGATCGGTAGAGTAAACGTGTTCAATATCGTGGCCGCAGCGGCGGCTGCGTACGCTCGTTCGGTCAAAGATTCATCTATCGCGCATGGGATTGGGGACTTAGCTAGGGTTCCCGGCCGCTTCGAACGCGTGGATTGCGGCCAACCGTTTACAGTAGTGGTGGACTATGCTCATACCGATGATGCCCTGCGCAATCTGACGTCGTTGGCGAGTGAATTTGTCAAAGTAGAAAAAGGAAGAGTGATCACTATTTTTGGTTGCGGCGGCGATCGTGACCGGGCAAAGCGTCCGTTGATGGGAGAGGCTGTTGGGCAAAACAGCGATCTGGTCGTGCTGACCTCCGACAATCCGCGCGGTGAGGATCCGCTCGCCATTATGAATGACGCGGTAGTTGGACTGCAGCGTTCGGGAGCGAATTACCAGATGGAACCCGACCGAGCACTCGCAATCAAATATGCAATTCGCAAGGCGAAGCCCGGGGACATTGTCCTGATAGCCGGCAAGGGGCACGAAAAAATTCAGGTAACGCGCGAAGGAACGATTCCGTTCGACGATGTCAAAGTCGCACGGGAAACCCTTGGCGCGTCCGGTTATTCTTGTGAACCTGCGGCGGGTAACAAATCATGAGACTTCCGCTGTCTCAGATCGCGGAATTCATTTTTTCGGCGGGCGAATACGATGGCAGGGCCATCGCGGAGGGATACTCGATTGACTCACGCACCATCCGTCCCGGAGAGCTTTTTTTTGCCGTGATCGGGGAGCGATTGGATGGACACGACTACGTCGAGCAGGCCCTGGCAAAAGGCGCCGTCGCCGCCGTGATCCAAAAAAACCAAGCGTCGCGATATGCAGCGAAATCGCACCTCTTGCTAGTGGATGACACGCTCCTTGCCTTACAGAATCTGGCCGCCGCTGTCCGCCGGCTGTGGGCAAAGCCGTTGGTCGCAGTAACTGGATCGGCAGGGAAGACAACTACAAAGGAAGCGATTGCCCACATCCTGTCTACCAGATGTAGCGTTTTGAAGTCGGAAGGAAATCTTAACAACCACTTTGGATTGCCGTTAATGTTGCTGAAGCTCGATTCCGACCACGATATCGCGGTAGTAGAGATGGGGATGTCGCATGCCGGTGAAATTGCTGCTCTTGCAAAAATCGCCCGACCCGAAATTGGTGTTGTAACCAATGTAGCGCCGGTCCATCTGGAGTTTTTCAGCTCAATCGCCGAAATCGCAGCAGCAAAACGTGAACTCATCGAATCTATTCCCTCGACCGGCACCGCCATACTGAACGCTGACGACGAATACGTTTCTCAATTCGGAAGGTCATTCCAAGGCAAGGTCGTTACATACGGGACTGGACCGATTGCAGATGTGCGAGCAGAGAATATCAAAGCGCAGGGGACCAACGGCTCAACTTTCGATGTTGTGGCCATGACTCAGCGAAGCACAGTGCGGCTTCCTCTGGTTGGTGCTCACAATGTCCACAACGCACTGGCGGCGGTTGCTGTAGCAATGCAGTGCGGGTTCGACCTTCCGCTGGCTGCTGCGGCTCTCTCCACGTTCGCTCCGCCGGAAAAACGGGGCCAGGTCATTCAATTCGGTAACATCACGATAGTCAACGATTGCTACAATTCGAATCCGAAGGCATTGGAAGCCATGGTTCAGGCGCTGACCACAATGCCAGCAAAACGCCGAATCGTAGTTGCGGGTGAGATGCTGGAACTCGGGCCGACTGCGGAGGAGTTGCATCGCGGGGCCGGCCGCTACATCGCGAGACGCAACATCGACCTGCTGCTAGGAGTTCGCGGGCTGGCGCAGGCAATGGTTGAATCGGCGCAAGCAGCGGGAATACGCGCACAATTTGTGGCGACAGCCGAAGAAGCGGGGGCGTGGCTGGCCCGCGAAACCCGCGATGGAGATGTGGTGCTGATAAAAGGCTCTCGTGGCGTCAAACTTGAGCGCGCTCTGGAAATCTGGAAAACACAAATGGCCGGTACACTAATCCAGCACAATTGAAAAACAGCACGGAGGCTGATTGCTCTACTGGCTGTTATATCTAAAACTGTTTCACTATTTTCCGCCGTTCCGTATATTTCGCTATCTGACTTTCCGTACTGCGTTCGCTAGTCTGACCGCGCTTTTTACTGGACTCATTGTGGGCCCCTTGGTAATTAATCGGCTTCGTGAATTTCAGATCAGTCAATACATTCGCGAAGAAGGCCCGAAAGCCCACCAGAAAAAGGCTGGGACCCCGACGATGGGCGGTCTTCTGATTGTCATCTCGATTGTGGTTCCGACGTTATTGTGGGCGGATCTTAGCAATCGTTTTATCTGGATTGCGGTTTTCGCCACATGCGCCTTTGGCGCGATCGGTTTCGCCGATGACTACACAAAAGTTGTGAACCGTCGAAATCTTGGCCTGACCGCCAAAGCGAAACTCGGCTTCCAATTTCTGACGGGCGTCTTGATTGCTGTTGCGCTGATCGCTATGCAGAACGTCGGAATTTATTCGACCCGTTTGCAGGTGCCATTCTTTAAGCAGTACCAACCGGATCTTGTGGTCGACAGAATGCTACACAACCCTGGACTTTGGCCGCTGGCATTTCTTCCTTTCGTGGTATTCGTTGTGTTGTTAATTGTCGGATCGAGCAATGCAGTGAACCTCACTGACGGCTTGGATGGTTTGGCGATTGGCTGCACCGTAATTTCCGCTGGCGCGCTGGCCGTGCTCACTTACATTAGCGGGTATGCGACATTTTCCAGCTATCTGGAATTGCAGCGAATGCCTCAGGTGGGGGAGCTGACGATTTTTTGCGGCGCCATGGTTGGAGCCTCCCTGGGATTTCTTTGGTATAACGCTCATCCTGCCGAAGTCTTCATGGGCGATGTGGGCTCGTTGGCGTTGGGCGGCGCGATAGGCACCGTCGCCGTGATAATCAAACAGGAATTGCTGCTGCCGTTCATTGGAGGAGTCTTCGTAATCGAAGCCCTTTCCGTGATTCTACAAGTGGCTTCCTACAAACTCCGCAAGAAACGCATCTTCAAGATGGCGCCGATCCATCACCATTTTGAGCTGTTAGGCTGGTCGGAATCTAAAATCATCGTTCGCTTCTGGATCGCGTCTTTAGTATTTGCCTTGTTCGCCCTAACCACATTAAAGCTAAGATAATCCTAATCGTAGAAGACCACGTGGGGACGGACGCCCCCGTCCGTCGAGTCGATCGAAGCTCGACACGAATCATATGGAAGTCGCCAACAAAAATGTATTGGTAGTCGGCCTCGGCAAATCGGGCGTCGCGTCTGCCCTGTTTTTGAAATCCAGAGGAGCTCATGTGACCGTTTCCGACACCAAGCCGCGTGAGCAGTTCAGCAGCGAGCTGTCTCTACTTCTGGATCAGGGCATCGCAATTGAAACCGGCGGACATGGCGAGCGCACCTTTCGAGGCCAGGATCTGATCGTTGTTAGTCCGGGTGTCCCCTTCGACGCGCCGCTTCTGCAACAGGCTCGCGCCATGGGCGAGACGGTGATCGGCGAAATCGAACTCGCCGCCCAATTTTTTCCCGGACGCATGATCGCCATTACCGGATCGAATGGCAAGACGACTACAACCGCGCTCACGGGCGAAATCATTGCTGGGGCCGGGTTTCATACTCTTGTTGGGGGGAACATCGGCACTCCTGCAATATCGTTAGTCGAGAATGCCACGCCACAAACGGTTGCCGTACTTGAAGTTTCGAGCTTTCAGCTTGAAACCATCCAAAGTTATCGTCCTCACATAGCGGTGATTTTGAATGTCACCCCCGATCATCTGGATCGCCACCGCACGTTTACCGCTTATGCCGCCGCCAAAGCCCGCATCTTCGAAAATCAGAAGCAGGATGATTTTATGGTGCTGAACGCCGATGATCCAACCTGCCTAAGTCTGGCGGAGGCCGTCAAGGCAAAGCTTTTCTGGTTCAGCCGAAAAAGAGAAGTGGAACAAGGCGCTTTCGTTCGCGATGGCCACATTCTCTTCAGAGACGCGAATGATGAAAAAGAAATCATGCCCGTCCCCGAAATCTCTCTAAAGGGAGCGCACAATGTCGAAAACGTCCTAGCCGCGGCTTCCGTGGGGATGCTCATGGGATGTGATCCCGGCCAAATCCGCAAAACGATTGGCGAATTCAAGGCCGTGGAGCACCGGCTCGAATATGTCGCTACCATTCGCGGAGTCGAATTCTACAACGACTCAAAAGCCACCAACGTGGACGCGACTATTAAGGCCATCGAATCCTTTCCCGCGAACATTCATTTAATTCTCGGCGGCAAAGATAAAGGCAGCGACTATTCGGTTCTGAACGATTTGCTGCGGCAAAGAGTAAAAGCCGTTTATACGATTGGCGCTGCCGCGGCTAAGATTGAATCCCAAATCAATGCGACGACGGTAATCATTCCGGCGGGAACCCTGGATACAGCCGTGAAGCGCGCCGCAAAAACGGCTCAGCCCGGCGATGTTGTCCTCTTAGCCCCGGCCTGCGCCAGCTTCGACCAATTCCAAAACTACGAGCACAGAGGCAAGACGTTCAAAGAGATTGTGAAAGGGCTGGCGAAACCTTGATTTTCACCACCGAGGCACCGAGGCACCGAGGCGCGGAGAAAACTTGGCGCTCAGAGGAGAAGACTCCGCATGCGAATGTACTCGCTGATTCCCACTAATTGCGCGCCGGTCATTTCCCGTTGCTCTGTGCTCCTGGTGAACTCGTACCAAGACAATCAACAGTTGCCGATCTAAAGACTTCATTTTTTCCCGCCGCATGATGAAATGAAATCCTCCCATGGCTAAGCGTGTCAGTGTCGACGGCTGGCTGTTCACGGTCACTTTGCTCTTGGTGTTTGTCGGGCTGGTGATGGTGTTCAGCGCCTCCGCCGTGATGGCGAAAGAGCGCTACGGTTCCGCTTATTTCTTCCTGCTGCGGCAAATGGGATGGGCGGTCGTCGGCATTGTGGCGATGGTCATCGCGATGAAGGTCGACTATCGCCGCTATAAGCATCCTGCGGTGGTATTTTCATTGCTCGGCGCCACATCCCTGATGTTGATTTCTGCATTCTTTCTCGACCGCGCCCACAATACGCACCGCTGGATTCATTTTGGGGGATTCTCTTTTCAGCCCTCCGAAATAGCCAAGCCCGCCATCATTTTATTTCTGGCATTCTTTTTGGAGAGCCGAACCAAGTCCATTGGCGACTGGCGAAATACACTGCTGCCGGCAATCGTTCCCACATTGTTTTTTCTCGGACTCATCGTCTTTGAGCCTGATTTGGGAACGGCCATAGCATGCGCCGCAATCACGGCGTCAGTGCTGTTCGTTGCGGGACTCGATATGCGTTATCTCGGCTATGCCCTTGCCGCATCGGTTTTGCCGCTGTACTTCCTGATCTTCCACGTCGCTTATCGGCGCGATCGCATTCTGGCATTTCTTGATCCTTACTCCGATCCGCAAGGACGCGGCTTCCATATCATTCAATCCCTGATCGCAGTAAGCACCGGCGGGATTACTGGCGTCGGCCTGATGGAGGGGAAACAAAAGCTTTTTTATCTGCCCGAGCCGCATACAGATTTCATCTTCGCAGTGACAGCCGAAGAACTTGGACTGGTGGGGGCGCTGATTATCGTCGTGCTGTTCTCGATATTTCTGTGGCGAGGCATTCGCACTGCTCTGAGAACGCAATATATGTTTGGACGATTTCTTGCCGTGGGAATTACCAGCATGGTTGTGTTGCAGGCGTTCATCAACATCAGCGTCGTTCTCGGCATGATGCCGACCAAAGGCATTCCTCTTCCGCTTATTTCTTATGGAGGGTCGTCGCTGTTTATCACGTTGGCTTGTGTCGGCGTGTTGCTGAACGTGACCAAGCAGGTAGAGTGATCCCTCGCAAGCTCTTGCCCGGTCGCTGTCGTTCCGGTTTATAGTCACTGCATGCGGGCAATCATCGCGGGAGGTGGGACTGGGGGACACGTTATCCCCGGCCTCGCCATCGCGCAGGAACTTCAGAAAACCTATGATGCGCAAGTACTTTTTATAGGTACTGCTCGCGGCATCGAAAATCGCCTTGTGCCGGCAGGGGGATTTTCCCTACGACTCGTGAAAGTCGGGGCTCTTAAGAATGTGAGCATCGCTACCCGTCTTAAGACGATGTTTGATTTGCCGCGCGCGGTGTGGGAATCCGGGAGAATATTTTCTGAGTTCCAACCAAGTGTAGTGATCGGCGTCGGAGGATATGCGTCCGGTCCAGCGATGGCAGCGGCAATTTTGCGGCGTATTCCGACGCTGGCATTCGAGCCCAACGTTGTTCCCGGATTCGCGAATCGCGCGGTTGCCCGTTTTGTTTCGGAAGCAGCCGTCCACTTTTCGGAGACATCGAAGTATTTCCCTCGATGCATCGTGACCGGTGTTCCAGTGCGGCAAGCGTTTTTCGAAGTGGCAAACGATCGCGTTGCCCACGCCAATCCCACGTTACTTGTATTCGGTGGAAGCCAGGGCGCGCATGCCATCAATCGGGTTATGCTCGAATCGGCGGGGCTAGTGCGTGAGCGCATCCCGCAGCTTCGCATCATTCATCAGACGGGAGAGCGCGACTATAATGATGCGCAAGCCGCATACGCAGCATCCGACGAACACGCTGACGGCGAAGTCGAAGTTTACCGTTTTATCGACGATATGCCGTCATTTTTCGCTCGCGCAGATTTGGTCTTATGCCGCTCCGGAGCCAGCACCGTGGCGGAAATCGCCGCTGCGGGTAAGCCCGCGATATTAATCCCATTTCCGCGAGCGGCCGACGATCACCAGAAACGAAATGCAGAAACATTTGAGAGAGCCGGAGCAGCGGTGATGATCGAGGAATCGAAGCTCAGTCCGGAGAGCCTGATCGAAACGATATTTTCATTGTTGGGCGATCCTCCGCGTCTGGCAAAAATGGGCGAGGCAGCTCGAAGCTTGGCGCATCCCAACGCAGCCCGAGACATTGCCGCCATCGCGGCGCGATTAGCTGGCATCACTAAGACCAAGTTCGCGGAATCTGCGCTCAGAGAGCCCACCTAAGTGTTTGCCAAGATCCAGAGAATTCATTTCGTCGGCATCGGCGGCATCGGAATGAGCGGGATCGCCGAAGTCCTGCTCAATCTCGGGTACAAGGTTTCTGGATCCGACCTGAAAACCAGCGTGTTGACCGAGCGCCTGCAAAGCCTCGGAGCAATCATCTATGAAGGGCATCGCGCGGAAAACATTTTGTCAGCGGAAGTCGTGGTCGCCAGCTCCGCAATCGCCGCGGAGAATCCTGAGCTCGTAGAGGCTCGCGAACTTCATATCCCGGTAATTCAACGCGCCGAAATGTTAGCCGAGTTGATGCGGCTCAAATACGGGATTGCCATCGCCGGCATGCATGGCAAGACAACTACTACGTCAATGGTCGCAGCGGTGCTGGCCGCTGGCGGCCTCGATCCTACCGTCGTGGTAGGAGGCCGAGTTGACGCCATGGGCTCAAACGCTCGGCTCGGCAATTCGCAATATCTGGTCGCCGAAGCCGATGAGAGCGACAAGTCTTTTCTAAAGTTGTCTCCGATTCTGGCAGTGATTACAAATATTGATCGTGAACACATGGATTGTTACCGCAACATGCGCGACGTAAAGCGGGCTTTTCTGGATTTCACGGACCGGGTCCCCTTTTATGGGACCGTCGTAGCCTGCAATGATGATCGTCTTTTGCGCGGAATCATTCCCCAAATTCGACGTCGCACTGTGACTTATGGTGTTCGCCGAGGATCGGATTTTCGTATCAAGATTTTGGATTCCGAGGGGGCGACGAGCCGGGACGCACGGCTTTCCATCGACGGCGATTACCCGGCCTCACGATTCACCGTCACCTACAACGATAAGAACTTGGGTGATTTCCGCCTGCACATCCCAGGATTGCACAATATCTCAAACGCCACGGCGGCCATCGCGGTCGGAGTTGGCCTTGACATCAACCTTGAGCAAATCCGCACCGCGCTAGAGAGCTTCCGCGGCGTGGACCGCCGCTTTCAACTGCGGGGCAAAGTTGGGGGAATCAGCGTTGTCGATGACTACGGCCATCATCCCACCGAGATTCGTGCGACGTTGGCCGCGGCGCGGCAATGTAAATACAACAAGATTCACGTTGTATTCCAGCCTCATCGCTATACCCGCACCCAGTTTCTGATGGACGAATTCGCGAATGCCTTCGGAGACGCCGATTCGCTGTTTCTGTTGGATATCTATCCCGCAAGCGAAGCCCCGATCGAGGGAGTCACCAGCGAGGTACTCGCCCAGAAAATTGCTGGCCACCTTCCGGTAGATCACATAAACACATTTGCCGATGCCGCTGCTTCCGTGGCAGCGATCGCCGAAGCCGGAGACATGATTCTCACGCTTGGCGCTGGGAACGTCGGCCAGCTAGCGCCAATGATCCTCGAAAAACTTCAAAGCTCGGGTCAATCCCGGAGCGTGGCTAAAGTGTGAAGGGAGCCAAGAATATAGAGGAGGGTTCCAACCAATGCGTTTTCACCCGATTTCTGTGGATTTTCAATGGTGACAAATTGAAAAGGCCTACGTCTATGTTCATGTAAGGGGAACAGAATGGCTCACGAAAAAGCAATCTATTGGATGGCGGTCGGAGTTCTCGGGCTGGGACTTTGCAATTCTCTGCCACGGAAGCTGAATTCAGTGCTCGATGTTTCCCGATATTCTGGTCCAGTCGTTCAAACGATCGCCGGTAATATCCACTCGCTAACCCGAGACAACGTACAGCCTCCGATGAGCCCCGAAGCAGCTTGTGCCCGAGCAAATGCCATTATGGTTCAAGCGAATCTCGATCAGGCGTTCAGGGCGAGAGACGAACAGATCAGGGCGAGGCTTTCCGCCGTTTCTACTGCTAACTGCAGCCGCCTGCGGGCTCTTAGGATTCGCAAGAACATGGTGATTTCGATCTCCGGCCCTTCCGTGAGCGTGATCCCTGGCTCGATGTAGAACGGGGCTCGGAATCCGCCCTTCCGAGTAAAAACGAACCAAACTTTCTCTACCTCGATTCAAAAAAAGCCGTTATAGTAAATTTGCTCGCGATTCGCTGACGACAACTGACCTGATTGATGGCACGGAAAAGCGGTTCCACCATCTCGCAGGAAGAGTTGTATCCACCGTCAGAGGTGCGCGAGCCTCTGCGCGAAGAATTCGATGGCGCGCGAATGCTCGACTTGGACGCGGAGCAGGAATCTCCGTTCCTGCGTGGGCAAAAGCGTGTCTCGGTCCGCCGCGGCACAATCCCAAAAAAAGCTGCAACCGGGCTGGCATGGACAGCGATGGCACTATGCGTCGCCGTTGTTTGCGTTGCCGCTCTCGCTGCGCTCTATCACTACGGCGAGCACTCATGGCGCTTCCGAGTGGAGTCTAGCGAGGACATCGATGTCACCGGCCTTCAGAATGTAACGCGCGCTCAGGTGATAGAAGTCATGGCTGCCGACATAGGCCGCAACATATTCTTTATCCCGTTGGAGCAGCGCCAGGCTCAGTTGGAGCGTATTCCGTGGGTACAGTCCGCAAGCGTAATGAGATTTGTACCCAATCGCATCGCGGTGCACATTTATGAACGTACCCCCGTCGCGTTTGCTCGTATTGGATCGAAAATTCTCCTGATCGATGACGTAGGAACGCCGATGGACTTGCCTGCCGGCGCTAGAAAATATTCATTTCCTGTGATCCTTGGGATGAACTCGGGCGAACCGCCCTCCACTCGCAAGGCGCGGATGAAAATTTATAACGAATTGGTCAGCCAACTCGATTCCGCCGGCGCGCACTATTCGCAGGACCTAAGTGAAGTCGATCTGTCAGATCTGGATGATGTGAGAGTCCTCGCCAATAACTTGGATGGGGATGTGCTGGTTCATCTCGGATCTTCGAATTATCTGGATCGCTACAAGGTATACGTTGCCCACATAAAAGAGTGGCGGCAGCAGTTCGGAAGGGTGGATTCGGTAGACCTACGCTACGACCGTCAGATCATCGTCAACCCAGATTCGGAGGGAGTCGTGAAACAAGCCACCATCACAACCTCCGCCGCGAAGGAAGCGATTGCGGCTAGCGTCAAACCCGTCGCATTCATGGGCCACGAATCCAGGCAATCGACAGTACATCACCCGCAATCAGTGGTTAAGCCCGCGCTCCAGAAGAAGTCACTTCGAGCGTCGAATCACACCGCGCATTCAAAGGGAGTCAAGAAACCAGTGACCCTTGCTTCGGAACAAGACAAATCCGTCAATCGGGCGCAGACCACGCAGGCAAACACACATGTGACGCCACCAGCGGCTGTGAATGTTGCGGCTCAAAAGAAACCAAGCGCGGCAATTGCGAAACAGCAGTAACAGGGAGCCGGGAAACAGATAATGCCGAATCCGCACGAAAATCTTATGACTTCGATCGACGTGGGCAGCGCCAAGACCTGCGTTTTAGTCGTTGAGGCTAACGACACCGGTCTGCGCTACCGGGGACACGGCATTGCGGAATCGCGGGGCTCGCGCAAAGGGGTAATTGTCGATCTGGAAAAGGCAGTCAGCTCGATTCAGAAAGCGGTCGAGTTGGCAGAGGATGTTTCCGGAGTTCCTATAGAGCATTGCTCACTCGGCGTCGCAGGCTCGCATGTGCGGGGGGTTAACACTCAGGGAGGCCTGACCTTCGGAACACGCGCCCGTGAAATTTCACGCGACGAAATCCGCCTGGCGGTGGATAAAGCTCGCGCTATTCCTTTGCCTGCTGATCGCGAGATTCTGCATCTGCTTCCTCACGAATTCATTCTCGACGATCAGACCGGAGTGCATGATCCCATGGGAATGATGGCGAGCCGTTTCGAGGTGCGCGTGCATATGATTACGGCCGCCGCCAGCGCTACTCAAAACGTGGTCACCGCAGTAAACCGCGCCGGCGTACACGTTGACAATACAGTTTTTGAAGCACTCGCATGCGCCGACTCAGTTCTACGTAGCGATGAGCGTGAACTCGGTGTTTGCCTCGCCGACCTGGGCGCGGGATCAACCAGCCTTGTTGTGTTTCAGGAGGGCACCGTTGCTCACACCGCGGTCCTTCCAATTGGCGGGGACCACTTTACCAGCGACCTCTCCGTCGGATTATGCACTCCTGTAAGCGAAGCGGAAAAGATCAAGAAAATGTATGGCAATGCCATTGTGACGCTTATACCGGAAGGCAACGAAATCGAAGTTCCCTCTGTGGGAGACCGCCCATCACGCCTGGTTTCGCAGCGCATGGTTGGCGAGATTCTTGGACCGCGTGCCCGGGAGTTGTTTGAAATGCTGCGGGACAATTTGCGCCACAGCGGCATGCTCGAAATCTGCCTCGCTGGAATCGTGCTGACGGGCGGTGCGTCCCGTTTGCCCGGAATGCTGGATATTGCCGATTCAGTTTTGCGGCGGCCCGTGCGACTTTCATGGCCATTACCAGTCGCGAAGATGCCTTCAACCTTGGCGCAACCTGAATACGCAATGGTCATTGGCTTAGCGTTCTACGGCCATCGCGCAAGGAATGCAAGGGGAATTCAAGACGCCCGCTGGAGTTCGCGGTTGATGTCGATGTTCGCTGGCAAGGGAGCGTAATTTTCTCTCACCACATTGTCATTCCGAGCCGTTCGGAGCCGCGTTTAGCGCGGCGAGACCGTGTCGAGGAATCTGCTTTGGGCACGACAGACGAAATTTAACGGGAGGCAAATATGAAACCACAAAACGACATTCGCATCAGTTTTGAAGAAGCGCGCAACGACGCAAAAATAAAAGTCATTGGCGTTGGCGGAGGCGGCGGCAACGCCGTGAACCGCATGATCGACGCCGGCATGGAAGGCATCGAGTTCGTAACCGCCAACACCGATCTCCAGGCCCTGCGCATGTCGCGCGCGCCGGTGAAAATTCAGCTGGGAGTGAAGCTCACCAACGGGCTTGGCGCTGGAGCCAATCCCGAAGTCGGCCGCAAAGCCGCGCTCGAAGACTCAGACAAAATCATCGAAGCGCTCGAAGGCTCGGATATGGTTTTTGTTACAACCGGACTCGGCGGCGGCACCGGTACCGGCGCGGCTCCCATCATTGCTTCCCTTGCCAGCGAGATGGGCGCTCTTACCGTTGCCGTCGTCACCAAGCCTTTCGCATTCGAAGGCAAACGCCGCATGCAACAAGCGGAGCGCGGCATTTGCGAACTTATGGAGTCCGTCGACACAACTATCGTGATCCCCAATGAAAAACTTCTTGGCGTCGCGCAGGATGCCGGCTTCTTCGAATCTTTCCGCGTCGCCGACGATATTCTGCGTCAAGGCGTTCAGGGAATCTCCGACATCATCACGATTCCCGGCATCATCAATCGCGACTTTGCTGACGTGAAGGCGATCATGGCGCGCATGGGATATGCCGTCATGGGCACGGCCACAGCCAACGGAGTGCGTCGCGCAGTCGAAGCCGCGCAAAAAGCAATTGCGTCACCGCTCCTCGAAGCCGGGGCAATCGACGGCGCTCGCGGCATCCTTATTAACATCACCGGATCGGCTTCGCTGAAACTCGCCGAAGTTCAGGAAGCCTGCATGATCATCCAAAGCGCGGCCGATGACGATGCCAACATCATCTTTGGCGCGGTGATGGATGAGAAGATGAAGGACTCGGTGAAGATTACTGTCATCGCCACCGGGTTCAAAGACGGAGATCGTCCACGAAGGCCGCGTCACGACGAATCCAACTTAGGTTTCGTAGTTTCGCGGGAGAGGGATCTTCGCGATGATGATTACCGCGACGACGACCGCAATGACGACCGCGAACCGCCGTCCTCGCCAGTCACAGTGCAGGAAGAACCGGCGCGTCATGCTTCGACTGTCGCTCCGGAAACAATAGCCATCGACAGCATGCGGGACGCGATGATCGCCAATTTCGAGCAGTCAGATTTGGACGTCCCAGCGTTCCTGCGGAAAAGAAGTGAGACAATGTAGGACTGGCGTTGCCCCAGGGTTCGCGACCGTTCTTTGGACGCTAAACTGGGTGAGCCTTCTGAACAGCCTAGTGAGTAACAGTGGATGGGGTCGTTACAGTAACTACTCAGCGGTTACTAAAGCTCGCTGTACCGCCTCCGATCTGCCGCAAGTCCTGTATTGCCAGAGTAGTACGCGCTTTTTGCATCATAAGTTAAGAGACAATTTTTTCATTGCCCTTACTCATGGGCTCTTTTACTATCGAGAAGTACAGGGAGCTGGCTGGAAACGCCCGTTTTAACTCGGTCGTCAAGACACCAAAGAACGATCCGGGGACGCGCGAATCGCTCCATTTTCTGCGACGTTAGGCCACACTTCGGAGTCTAGCAAGAAGGGGATCGTGAGATTTAAGCCGAGTTTCGACGATGGTTCGAAGGGAAGCGCCGCGCTGATTCGTCTCGCCGTTTTTTGCTTTTCGTTGGTGTTGGCTTGCCAGGTCGCTGTTGCAGCAACGATCAACACGCATCCGGTGACTCGAAAAAAGCCGCGAACGGTTACGGAGACTCCCCACGCCCGCAAGCGCATGAGCACCCTGGCTCGCCGCCGAGCTACGTCTTCGGGGTCCTCCCATGTTGTCAACGCCAGCCTTCACCGTCGGCATCATTATTACGAACGGTTCACGATGAGCTCGTTCACGGATGACATCACGGAAGGCGATGTCACCACGGGCGAAGATGCAGTCGTTCGCCAAGCCGCGATTGATGCCTTGGGCAATATGAATGGCACCGTCGTTGCCATCGAGCCGACCAGCGGACGCATTCTCGCCATGGTCAACCAGAAGTTGGCTCTCTCGAGCGGCGCGCAGCCTTGTTCCACGATTAAACTTTCCGTTGCTCTGGCCGCGCTCAGCGAGAAACTCATCACCAAAGAAACTGAGGTTCGCCTCGGCGGCCGGTCGCACATGAATTTGACCATGGCCCTGGCTCATTCGAACAACGCATATTTCGAAGCGCTGGGACGCCAATTGGGATTCGAGAGAGTTCACCAATACGCGCGGCAGTTTGGATTGGGGGAACTCGCGGGTTACAACATTCCGGGAGAACAGCTAGGGATTTATCCGGACGAAGAGATTTCTGCCAAACTTGGCGGAGTCGGCAAGATGTGTTCCTTCGGGGAAGGCGTATCAGTGACTCCGCTGCAACTTGGCGCGCTGATTTCGGCGATTGCCAATGGCGGCACGCTCTACTTGTTGCAACATCCGACCACTCCTGAGGACATTGCAAATTTCCAGCCCCTGGTAAAACGCCAATTGAATATTGCGCATGTGCTCCCTGAAATTTCGGATGGGATGGCAGGCGCCGTCGACTACGGAACGGCACGCAGCCTGCACCTGAATTTTACCGAAGAAGAGGTGCTAGGTAAGACCGGAACCTGCTCTCACGAGGGCACACGCTTTGGATGGTTTGGTTCGTACGCCAAGACCAACGTGGGGCACATCGTAGTGGTCGTGTTTCTCGAAGGCGGCCGCCCAACGTTCGGTCCCAAAGCAGCCGAGATCGCGGGACGCATGTATCGCAATCTCTACGATCACGAATTCTTCCTGGCGAAGCCCATACTTCCGGCAGACAGCGCCACGGTGAAGGCGCTGAGCGACACCCAGCAGTAGCCCTATCCGTTCCTTTTTAATAACGATCGTCGCGCGGAAATCGGGAGGACCCGACTTTTAGTCGGGTCGTAAATGCCACAAAGTCGACAATCGGCCCGACTGAAAGTCGGGCCCACCCAACTGCAACGGAAGCCCGGTCGAAGCCTTTTGCAGCCTTATGACTCCCGCCGTATGAAATACTCCTGCCATCAATGTCTTCCCCTGAGCAGGACAGAACTTTCTTCCAACGCTTTCCGCTCGTCAGCTATTTCGTATTAACCTTCGCGATCTCGTGGAGTGGCGCATTTCTTGTGGTCGCTCCTCGTCTGCTGCGGCACGAGCCGGTTCCTAAAATCGACGGCATCCTCATGTTCCCAGTGATGCTGCTGGGTCCGAGTTTCTCTGGCATTTTCTTGACAGGAATTGTGGATGGCAAGAGCGGACTCCGCGATCTGTTCTCTCGGATGTGGCGTGTCCAATTTCCAGTGAAATGGTTCATGGGCCTTCTTATCCCTCCCGCCCTGATCATGTCTGTTCTTTTCGGATTGAAGACTTTTGTGTCGCCCGCTTTCGCTCCAAACTTTTTCCTGATGGGGCTATTGTTTGGTATTCCCGCCGGACTGTTCGAAGAAATTGGGTGGACTGGCTACGCATTTCCTAAAATGTGCAGAAATTTCGGTGCGCTGCCCGCAAGTGTATTGCTCGGCTTGTTCTGGGGTTTTTGGCATCTGCCAGTGATCGATTATCTTGGCACCGCTACACCTCACGGCGCGTACTGGGCCCGATATTTTCTCGCCTTCACCGCGGCGATGACAGCCATGCGAGTTTTAATTGGCTGGATTTACATCAATACTAAGAGTGTGTTGCTGGCTCAGCTTATGCACGTTGTTTCCACGGGCTCGTTAGTCGTGTTCAGTCCTCCGCGCGTGACCGCCGCGCAAGAAACCGCGTGGTATTTGGTTTATGCAGCCGCCCTATGGGTTCTCGTAATAATTGTGGCAGTAAAGACTGGCGGAAGTTTGGATCAAAGCAATCCTTCTCAGAGCATTCCCAGGGCAAACAACGTCTAGCGCGAGGGTTGTGCACCGGCATTAAGCACGATATTTAGCGGGGCGATCTGTTCGGGCTTCACGTAGCGGTTGACCAGGAAGCGCTGGCCGTCTTTGACTACGTCGTAGCTGAAAGCGTCGGTCGAAGAGATCGGCGCGCGGCCGCGGATCTGGAACAATGGCGTGGGCGTGCCTGCGGAGAGTGTAGCTCCAGCGCTGACGGGCACGGCGGTCAGCATGCCAGTTGATCCGATGTAGAAAATCTCTTTGCCATCGCCGCGCCATCGCGGTTCGGTGCCGCCTCCGCTCGAAACTTGCCATTTGCCAGCAGCCGCAGGAAAAGTTGTCACATATATTTCCCAATTCCCCGATTCGTCGGAGGCATACGAGACCCATTTTCCGTCAGGGGAAATTTGCCCATTTGACTGGCTGCCACCACCCGACAGAAAAAGTTTTGACTCCCCGCCGGCAATCGGGGCCAGATATAGTTTGGAACCCGAGGCAATCTGGCGCGTCCACAGAATTTGCTTGTCGTCGGGAGACCAGGAATTTGGGATGACGTCATCGGTGAGGGATACTCTCAGAATTTCCTTTTCCGCTTCAAGTCCGGTTGCCGACTTGAGCTCGATCCGCGCCCGGCCATCGCGGTTGAATCGATAGGCGATAGTCTTTCCGTCGCGCGACCATACCGCTGCAACTTCTTCGGCGGGATCGAAAGTGAAGCGCGAGCTGCTGGGTGCATTAACGTTTTCGATCCAGACATCGACGTTATTAGCCTTTTCATCGCTGATATCTACGGCAACACGGCTGCCGTCGGGGGACAGC